>Ga0194130_10007462_pt1 | contig 12071 bp, 14 predicted proteins | sample TA2KigsurfametaG_FD_160084 | JGI IMG/M metagenome (GOLD analysis project Ga0194130, IMG submission 160084) | Freshwater microbial communities from Lake Tanganyika, Tanzania - TA2015050 Kigoma 12 surface | ecosystem: Environmental > Aquatic > Freshwater > Lake | place: Tanzania: Lake Tanganyika... | reverse complement strand
CATCAACAAATGATCCGCAGCGTGGCCAGCAGGACAATCTGCGATCGGCTCCAGCACCGCCACTTTGAACCCCATCGCTTGCGCAGCATGCACAAACATGCGGCCCAACTGACCGCCGCCCATCACACCAAGCCAGGTCGGGGGATGCGCGGCCGGAACGAAGCTATCGCTCGGGTCGCTGTGCGTCATGTGGGTAATTTCATCGCCTGCGCAGCGTCGGTCTGCTGCTGACGATATTGCACGAGCCGGTCAGCGAGCTCCGCATCTTGCAGCGCAAGTATTGCGACCGCTGCCAGTGCGGCATTTGCGGCACCTGCCTCGCCGATCGCAAACGTAGCCACCGGTATACCCTTGGGCATTTGCACGATCGACAGCAATGAGTCTTCACCGCGCAAATACTTCGATGGCACCGGCACACCGAGCACTGGCACAATCGTCTGTGATGCGATCATGCCGGGCAGATGCGCGGCACCACCGGCGCCCGCGATAATCGCGTGCAAACCACGCTCACTCGCCGATTTTGCATACACGAACATTTGATCTGGCATGCGGTGTGCGGATACTAACTGCGCTTCGTGAGGGATATTGAATTCCTTCAAAATCGCGACTGCATGTTGCATCACGTCCCAGTCTGACGATGACCCCATCACGACGCCAACCAAGGGTTTGCTTTGTGTGCCCATCTCAGTCCTTCAACTCGTTACCGGTTAATCGCTGTAGTGCCTCGCGATATTTGGCGCCGGTTTTTTCTATCACCGCTGCGGGTAGCATCGGCGCAGGCGCAGTTTTATTCCAGTCTTTCAGTGTCTCAAGATAATCGCGCACGAACTGCTTGTCGAATGAAGGTGGTGAGATGCCTTCTGCGTAAGAGTCTGCTGGCCAGAAGCGCGAAGAATCTGCAGTCAATACCTCATCCATCAGATGCAAGGTGCCGTGGTCATCCAAACCGAATTCAAATTTCGTATCCGCAATGATGATGCCGCGCGTGGCAGCATAATCCGCTGCAGTTTTATATAGCTGAATACTGACTGAGCGGATTTGCTCGGCTAACGCCTGACCAATTCGAGCCACCATCTCATCAAAGCTGATGTTCTCGTCGTGTTCGCCGAGGTCCGCTTTTGCCGCAGGTGTGAAAATAGGCTGCGGCAGTTTTGCAGCCAATTTCAAACCAGAGGACAGAGGAATACCGCATACGGCACCATTGCTTTGGTAGTCTTTCCAGCCCGAGCCAATCAGGTAACCGCGTACCACGGCCTCGACCAGAATCGGTTGCAGTCGCTTGGCCACGACCGCGCGGCCACGCACTTGCGCTACTTCACTTGGCGCAACCACGGTTTTAGGGGCGATACCGGTCAGATGATTCGGCACGATTGCGCCGAGCTTATCGAACCAGAAGTCGGACATTTGATTCAGTACTTTGCCCTTGCCCGGAATCGGCTCGTTCATCACCACGTCAAAGGCAGATAAGCGATCAGTCGTCACGATCAGCAGTTTGTCGTTGCCTACTGCGTAGTTATCCCGCACCTTGCCTCGACCGAGCAAGGGCAGGCTACCGATGTCCGACTGGTACAGACTATCCACGATTACTTCACCACCTGCGCCAGCTCGCCCTTTTTGTAGCGCTCCGCTACTTTCTCCAGAGGCACCGGCTTAATCTTACTGGCCTGACCCTCGCAACCAAACGATACATACCGCGCTTTGCACACTTGCTTTGCGGCCTCGCGCGCTGGCTTCAAGAAGTCGCGCGGATCGAATTTGGACGGGTTCTCGAACATGAAACGGCGTACTGCTGCGGTCATCGCCAGACGAATATCCGTGTCGATATTGATCTTGCGGACACCATGACGTATTCCCTCCTGAATTTCTTCAACCGGCACGCCATACGTCTCTTTCATATCACCGCCGAACTGACGAATTTCAGCCAATAATTCTTGTGGCACCGACGACGAGCCGTGCATCACCAGGTGCGTGTTAGGAATGCGCGCATGGATCTCCTTGATGCGGTCAATCGCCAAAATATCGCCTGTGGGCTTGCGAGAAAACTTGTAAGCGCCATGCGATGTACCAATCGCAATTGCCAGCGCATCGCACTGGGTTTGGCGAACGAAATCTGCGGCCTGATCGACATCGGTCAGCAATTGCTCCCGTGTCATGGTGCCTTCGGCGCCGTGCCCGTCTTCCTTGTCACCCTTCATGGTTTCCAGAGAACCGAGCACACCGAGTTCGGCCTCAACCGTTACACCGATGGCGTGAGAGAACTCGACCACTTTTTGTGAGACTTCGACGTTGTACTCATAACTGGCAACTGATTTACCGTCTTCCATCAGCGAGCCATCCATCATCACCGAAGTAAAACCCGACTTGATCGCTGCCATGCAAACAGCAGGCGATTGTCCGTGGTCTTGGTGCATCACGACCGGAATATGCGGATAGGCTTCAACAGCGGCTTCGATCAAGTGGCGCAAGAATGCTTCTCCGGCATATTTACGCGCGCCTGCCGATGCTTGCATGATGACTGGCGCATTCACTTCGTCAGCGGCCTGCATGATCGCAGTCACCTGCTCAAGATTGTTGACATTGAACGCTGGCAGCCCATAGCCGTTTTCAGCGGCATGATCGAGCAACTGGCGCAAGGATACGAGAGCCATCAATATCTCCTAAAAATATTATCGATTTCCAATCTGGGTAATCTTGAGTGCGTTAGTGCCGCCCACCTGACCCATAGGCTCGCCCCATGTCACGACGATCATGTCGCCTTTATCAGCAAGGCCTTGCGCCATTAATGTTTTTTCTACTTCAGCGAGCACCGCATCACGGTCACTTGAACTACTCGGCAAACGCATCGGATATACATTGCGAAATAGTGACGCTTTACGCTGCGTGCCGAGGTTGGGTGTCATCGCATAAATCGGAATATCAATATCGTGCCGGCTCATCCAGAGCGCGGTTGAACCTGACTCGGTAAATGCAACAATCGCACGTACACGCAAGTGATGTGCCGTAAACAGCGCACCATACGCGATCGACTGATCAATACGAGTAAAGGTGACGTTCATGAAGTCCGTGTCGAGCGAACTGAGTTCGGACTTCTCTGCTTCGATACAGACAGCCGCCATGGTCTCAACTGTCTCGATTGGATACTTGCCCGCTGCGGTCTCTGCCGACGCCATCACTGCATCGGTACCGTCGAGTACTGCGTTGGCAACATCCGATACTTCGGCTCGCGTTGGCACCGCATTCAAGATCATGGACTCCATCATCTGCGTTGCGGTAATCACCAACTTATTGGATGCACGAGCCATGCGAATCATGCGTTTCTGCAAAGCGGGTACCGCAGCATTACCGACCTCAACCGCAAGATCACCACGCGCCACCATGATGCCATCTGACGCATCGAGAATTTCCTGCAGATTCGGAATCGCTTCAGCACGCTCGATCTTGGCAATCATGCGTGCGCGATGGCCGTAAGGCTCACCAGCAATGGTGGCCAGCTGTCGAGCCATCGCCATGTCTGTTGCATTTTTCGGGAAAGACACTGCAACATAGTCTGCACCCAAGCGCATGGCGGTCTTGATGTCATCCATGTCCTTGGCTGTCAACGCCGGCGCGGATAAACCGCCGCCTTGCTTGTTGATACCTTTATTGTTTGAGAGCTCACCACCGATTTTTACAGTCGTGAAAATCTGGTGGCCCACAATCCGCTCAACATTCAACACGATCAAGCCATCATTCAGTAGCAGCACATCACCCGCGGTGAGATCTTTGGGTAGCTCTTTGTAGTCAAGACCTACACGCTCTTGATCGCCAAGCTCACACTCTGCGTCCAAGATGAATTGATCACCTTTGGCGAGTTGGATTTTGCCGTCTTTGAATTTGCCGATACGGATCTTCGGGCCTTGCAAATCCGCCATGATAGCAATCTCGCGTCCGCACGTAGCAGCGGCATCGCGCACCATTTGCGCGCGCTGAACATGGTCCTCTGCTTTGCCGTGTGATAAATTCAAGCGCACCACATCAACACCAGCGGCGATCATGCGCTCGAGTATGTCGAGCGTACTTGAAGCCGGACCAACGGTGGCAACAATCTTGGTGGCGCGCTGTTTCATTGAATGATTCCTGTGATAAAGCTGGGTTTCAGTGGGCGGCACGCTGTGCGAGTATCTCTACCGCTGGTAGTACTCGACCCTCGAGAAATTCTAAAAAAGCACCACCACCGGTCGAGATATAACCCACCTTATCAGTGATGCCGTACTTGGCAATCGCGGCCAAGGTATCGCCACCACCGGCAATCGAAAAAGCATGCGAGTCAGCAATCGCCATTGCCAAGGTGCGGGTACCGTTGGCGAATTGATCAAACTCGAATACGCCTACCGGACCATTCCATACGATGGTGCCGGCGTCGAGTAACTGCACCGCAAGCGCGCGCGCTGTATCCGGGCCAATATCAAGAATCATGTCGTCGGGCGCTACATCGTTTGCAGACTTCACGACCGCTTTTACATCTGCAGCGAATGCTTTTGCGCACACCACGTCAGTCGGAATCGGCATATTCGCACCACGCTGCTGCATCAAGGCGATGATGGCTTTGGCTTCATCAACCAGTTCTGCTTCGGCGAGGGATTTTCCAATTGGCAGACCTGCAGCGAGCATGAAGGTGTTGGCGATACCGCCACCAACAATCAATCGATCGACTTTCTCGGCCAGCGATTTCAGTATCGTCAGCTTGGTGGAAACTTTCGAACCCGCTACGATCGCTACCAAGGGATGCGCAGGATGACCGAGTGCCTTGCCGAGTGCATCAAGCTCTGCTGCTAGCAATGGGCCCGCACAGGCAACCGGGGCGAATTTTGCGACACCATGCGTGGTTGCCTCAGCGCGGTGCGCGGTGCCAAATGCATCATTGACATAGACATCGCACAGTGACGCGATTTTTTTGGCGAGATCGTCGCTGTTTTTCTTCTCGCCTTTATTGACGCGACAGTTCTCCAGCAATACCACCTCGCGCGGCTTGACCTCAACGCCATCCACCCAATTGGCCTGCAACGCTACCGGTCTGCCCAGCAATTCGGACAAACGCTTGGCGATGGGCGCCAATGAATCTCCGGGCTTGAATTCGCCCTCGGTGGGCCGACCCAGATGCGATGTCACCATCACCGCAGCACCTGCACCGATCGCCGCTTGGATTGCTGGCACCGAGGCGCGAATGCGAGTGTCTTCAGTAATCTGGCCCGCGTCGTCTTGTGGCACATTGAGATCGGCTCGAATGAAAACGCGCTTGCCGCGCAGCTGGTCATGCTGAATGAGATCGGTCAGGCGCTTGAACTGCATGGCGAGCGGGATGGGTCAGCGAGTGGAAAAGCCCGCCATTTTACCGCAGCAAGGGGTACTAAAAGCCGTTGTCAGATGGCTATGAGAGCCCTGCTCAGAGCCAAACTCTAAGCGCGGTAAAACAAAGCATGCCGACCACCAAAGTCCCCAGCATATGCCGCGTGGTCAGGAAAAAAATCGTGGCCACCAGCGCCGAGATCAGCTTGATGTTGAGCCATGGTTCGACCAACGCGCCCTGCACCATCAGCAGATCAGGCGCGATGATGGCTGTCAGCGCAATGGTCGGCACATGCGAGAGCGAACGCTGCAGCCAGTCCGGCATGCGACGCGCACCACCGACCATGAAAAACAAACCACGCGTCAGCAGCGTGCCCGCAGTCATCAGCACCAGCAACCACAGATACTCAGGCACCGACAAATTCATCATATCTCCGAGCGCTCGGCCATACGCTGCTCAGTCAACACGGCGGTTGCGATGCCCAGCAACATCGCACTCACCAATCCCAGACGGTATGGCCAATTGACCGTCGCGACCGCAACCGTACAAGCCACCGCCACGCCGACCAGGGTCGGGCGATTTTTTACCAGCGGAATGGCGATCGCCAGCAACGCGAGCGAACCCGCAAATCCGACACCCCAGCTGGCAGGGATCTGCTGTGCCAATACCATGCCAATGATTGAGCCCAGTTGCCATGCCAGCCAGGTGGACAGCGCCAGGCCCGTGAAGTAGCCCTGTTTTCCAGCAGGTTTGCCCACGGTATGCGCAGGAAAACGCTGCGGAAACAAACCCATCACTAAATCCACGGTGTGATAGCCATACCAAAGCCGCTTGCGCCAATTCAGATGCTGAAAATGTGGGCCAATTACTGCGCTGAAAATGACAAATCGCAGGTTCACCATCAGTGCAGTAAAAGCAATAACCCAAATCGGCGCACCGGCAGCCAGCAAGGGCAAAGCCGCCAATTGCGCTGAACCCGCGTAGACAATCAGGGTCATGAGCAAGGACTGCCAAAGCGACAACCCCGATTGCATCATCGCCGCACCGGTCACCACCCCCCAGGCGAACAAGCCCGGCATGGTTTGTGTACTGGTACGTATGGCATCAAAAAATGCAGCACGCTCGCGCTCGGCTGAATATGTTTGCTCGGTCGGCGGGGAGGTCATCGCAAAGTAGGTGCACCGATCAACTTGATCATCAAGGTGGGCTTTGAATAGAGCGCTATTCTAACGAGCGCGCCGCCGGCATGAATGAATCCGCTAGAATCTCGGCTTTGCATTGATGAATTCACCGGAGACAACCCATGTCCATGGCCGACCGCGACGGCAAGATCTGGAAGGACGGAAAACTCGTCGACTGGCGTGACGCCAACCTGCACATGCTCACGCATAGCCTGCACTATGGCATGGCGGTTTTCGAGGGCGTGCGCGCTTACAAGACGGTTGCCGGCACGGCGATTTTCCGCCTGCGTGAGCACACGCAGCGCTTGTATAACTCAGCGAAGATTTTCCAGATGTCGATTCCCTTCGACTTCGACACGCTGATCGAGGCGCAGAAAGAAGTGGTGCGTGCCAACCAGCTGGAGTCTTGCTACCTGCGCCCTTTAGTTTGGATAGGCTCGGAGAAAATGGGGGTATCGGCACGCGGCAACACCATTCACGTCGGTATTGCAGCGTGGCCATGGGGTGCGTATCTGGGTGAAGAAGGACTAAAGCGCGGCATACGCGTGAAAACTTCCTCATTTACTCGTCACCACGTGAATGTCTCGATGGTGCGCGCCAAAGCCAGCGGCTACTACATCAACTCCATCCTCGCCAATCAGGAAGTGACCGCCGAAGGTTACGATGAAGCACTGTTACTCGACACCGATGGCTACGTGTCCGAGGGTGCGGGTGAAAACGTATTCCTGATTCGTAATGGAAAAATCTATACGCCCGATCTTGCTAGTTGCCTCGACGGCATCACGCGCGACGCTGTACTGACGATGGCGCGTGATCTGGGTATCGATGTGATCGAAAAACGCATCACTCGCGACGAGCTGTACTGTGCAGACGAAGCCTTCTTTACCGGTACCGCAGCCGAGATCACTCCGATTCGTGAACTTGATAATCGTGAAATTGGTAGCGGTAGTCGCGGGCCGGTCACTGAAAAATTACAGTCGCTGTTTTTTGATGTCGTGGGTGGCAAAGCGACGCAGTACGCGCATTGGTTAACCCGCGTTTGATCATTCATCATCAGGAGCTACCAATGAGTCAGCCAGCGCAAGCGATTGAACTCGATAGCAAGGATCTACCCGCCTACTGCCCCAACAAGGCTATACCGGCATGGTCTTCACACCCGCGCGTGTTTCTCGATTTTGATGATCAAGGTCACGCGAAATGTCCTTACTGCGGGACCGCTTACGCGCTGAAGGATGGCGCGCACGCACACTCACACTGAGTGAATGCCGCTACCGCGCAAACCCCTTGCCAGCGCTGAAGACGTCGAGAACGCGTTCTACGACGCGATGGCACGCGCTGATCTTGAACTGATGATGGCGCTATGGGCAGACGATGAAGAAATTTTTTGTGTTCATCCTGGAGCCCCGCGCCTGCAGGGGCAAACCGCAATTCGCGAATCATTCGAGATGATTTTCGAGCGAGGCTCGGTACCGATCCGGCCACATCATCTGCACGTAGCCCACAGTGTGGGTTGCGCAGTGCATAGCCTGATCGAAGAGATCAAGGCGCCCGATGACCCGAATTGGCAAGAGGCCCACATCGTCGCTACCAATGTCTACATCAAGACACCGCAAGGTTGGCGCATGGTGTCGCACCACGGCTCGCTGGCACCCGGCCGTCCACCGGAGTCGCCGGCTGCCCCGCTGCAAGGCGTGTTGCACTAAGCCGGTCCATGAGCAACTATCGCCCACCTGTGTGGCTGCCAAGCGGCCACCTGCAAACGATTTGGGCAGCAAAAATGATTCACATCCCCGCGCTCACGTTGAAGCGCGAGCGCTGGACAACACCCGACGAAGATTTCATCGATGTAGATTTGATTGAGGGCTTACCGGGTAAGCCTTTTGTGGTGCTGTTTCATGGCTTGGAGGGGTCGTCTGACAGCCATTACGCACGCGCGCTGCTCTCTTGTGTTGAGGCCATGGGTTGGTCGGGTGCGGTACCGCATTTTCGTGGCTGCTCGGGCGAACTGAACAATGCGCCACGGTTTTATCATTCGGGTGACGCAGACGAAGTTGATTGGATAGTACGCAGGCTACAACAACACCCGCTGGCACGAAATGCGTCCAACTTTTTTGCCGTCGGTGTATCGCTGGGTGGTAATGCCCTACTACGCTGGCTCGGTACGCGCGCCGAGGATGCGAAGTTTGTCGAGGCAGTGGTCGCCGTCTCGGTGCCGCTTGATCTGGCAGCAGGCGGTAAGGCACTCTCGAGCGGTATCAACATGATCTATACACGCAGCTTTCTGAAAACGCTCAAGCCTAAATGTCTGCAAAAATTGAATCAATTCCCGAAACTGTTCGACCGAGAGCGTATGCTGGCTGCTCGTGATTTATACGAATTCGACAATGTCGTCACCGCACCGCTTCATGGCTTTCGAGATACGGATGATTACTGGCACCGTGCCAGCAGCAAGCATGTGCTTTCAGAGATCACCGTGCCGACCTTGGTACTCAACGCGCGCAATGATCCATTCCTTCCCGCTCGACATCTACCTCGTCAAGCATCGGCGTCGGTGATTCTTGAATATCCCAAGCACGGCGGCCACGTCGGCTTCGTACGTGGCAACTTCCCCGGCGCACTGGACTGGCTGCCACGTCGCATTGTTCGATTTTTTTCCGAACAAGTTCAGCTGCAAGAAAAAATTCCTGATCCGGTTCGCTAACTTGGGTCAGTACGATCGACGATATGGATGAGATCGTTCGTCAAGCCCTTGCTAAATGGCCGAATGTGCCCGACTGCTATGGATGGTTGGCGCTGGACGCACGCGGCATGTTTCGAATGCGTGATGCAGCGGGGCAAGCTGCCGGTGCGCGCGGGGAGGTTATCCGCCATCCTGCGCTACTGTCCTTCATTCATCGTAACTACCAACAAAATACGGATGGGGCTTGGTATTTCCAGAATGGCCCACAACGCGTTTACGTGCAACTCGAACAGACACCCTTTGTCGCACGTACCGATCCAGCCTACGGGTTTGTCGCGCATGATGGCAACCCATTATCGCCACTAGAAAGTATCTGGATCACGCAAGAAGGCAGATTGATCTTGGGCGCGGGCGAGCGCATCGCGATGATTGATGACCGTGACCTTGCCGAATGCCTACCCAAACTCAGCCTTGGCAACAGGCCGATGGCTGACGCTGAGCTGCTGGCATGGCTATCTGAAGAGGAAGGCGAACTTCAATTCACGCATGCTGGGCGCAAGTTACCTGTTCGTCGATTGCGAGAACAGGATTTGGGTGATGTATTAGGGTTCCAGCAGAATCCGCAACCCAAAAGCTAAGAACCTATCTCGTTAGTCCGACAGCAAGATCGCAGCACCATAGACATTACCAGCCGTATGGGGATGGCTGCCGGCACCGCACGCGGTCAAACGAGTTGGTTTTAAATGATCATTTCTTTCGCTGCGACATGATGTCGCGCCAACTGGCCTGAAACTCGCGCTCACGCGCGTCAATGATGGCCAAATCATGAAACGCTGCATCAGGCGCAGCGCGTGCAATACGTAACTGCTCGAGCGCGGCAGGCAAGGCACCGGTCATTGCGTAGTATTCGGCCAGTGCCATATGTTGCAAGGCGATTTTGTTTTGATCAGCATAGGTACGCGCTAATACTTTTTGTATCTCGGAATCTTGCCGATAAATCTGGGCTTGATCGCGTAGGAACAACGTCGCTTCCTGAGCCCGACCCGACGCCAGTAACGCATCGGCATACTGCATCGCCAAGCTACGCGACAAGGGGAAGCGGTTACGTCCATCGGCGGCAATGGTTACCGCTTGTTGTGGCTGACCACTGGCCAGTGCCACGTCAATTTCCAAACTCAGAAACAGCACCGACGGCCCGAGTGATGGCTTACGTTCTATCTCGCTGTGGATTTCGTCGAGCAGTGCACGCGCCTGCGGCAATTCGCGTTGACGCAGCGCGATCATTAACAGCCCATAGCGCGCCCCCAGCACCTGCGTCCGTGTTCCCTGTTTGATTTGTTCGCCGAACAATGTCGATGCATCACGCCAGCCGCGTGGTGTGTCGTCTTGCAGCACACTGAGGCGGCCTTTAATTAAAGAGAAATCCAGACTGTCTACACGTTGACGGTACGGCATATCACGAACACGCGCCTCGATGTCGGCAATTCGCTCGGTAGTCAGTGGGTGGGTACGCAGCCAGGCTGGCATGTTATCGCTACGATTTCGACTGGCGTTTTGCAGGCGTCCGAAAAAATTCACCATGCCGGTCGTTTCAAAGCCACCGCTGTTGAGAATATTGAGCCCGATACGGTCGGCTTCGCGCTCGGCGTCTCGACCAAAACTAAGACGGCGTTGCGCCGCCACACCGGTACCACCCATCATCGCGGCCATGCCCAGGTCCGGACTGGAACGCATTGCCAGCGCACCAAGCAGCAGGCCCGCGATCGGCAATAATGAATCCTGCTTTTGATTACCTACCATGCGCGCAATGTGGCGCTGTGATACGTGCCCAATTTCATGCGCGAGCACCGAAGCCAATTCTGATTCTGATTGTGCCGCGAGTACCAAACCACTATTGGCACCGATGAAACCACCGGGCAGCGCAAATGCGTTGAGCGACGGATCACGCACTGCAAAGAAAAAGAAATCGTAATCAGCCTCACCGCGTGCATCCGGGGTAGCCGCTAACAAGCTCGAACCAAACTGATTCAGGTAATCGAGCGTGGGCAGATCACTCATGTAAGCCGGATCACGCCGGATGCTATTCATTACCTCCTCGCCAACCTTCCGCTCCTGAAGTGGCGAAAGCTCGGCGCTGTCGCTGCCGCCCAGGTTGGGCAGGGCCTGAGCGTGGATCGCTGCGGGCGTCAACAACGCAGGCGCAGACATGGCAAACAACGCGACCGTGAGCGCGCGAAGCCCGAATGACAAGCCTGCTAAACGGCGTGTATTAATCATGGTGCTATGATACCTGTAACACGTTTTTCACTCTTCTCACCGATCGCCGCCGTCGCCAAAACCATGAACGCGAAATCGAATCACCCTAAGCCTGATCATCACCGCAGCGGACTCACACACTTTGATGAAGTCGGCCAAGCCCACATGGTCGATGTCGGCGCCAAAAGCGAAACTCACCGCGTGGCGATTGCCAGTGGCATTATCAGCATGAAGCCGCCGACACTCGGCGTCGTCATGGATGGCACGGCGGCGAAAGGTGATGTGCTTGGCATTGCCCGTATCGCCGCGATCATGGCCGCCAAGCGTACTAGCGACTTGATCCCGCTTTGTCACCCACTTGCGCTGACCCGTGTCGCGGTTGAGTTCACCATTGATGAAGCGGATTCCAGCATCATGTGTAATGCACAAGTTGAGACGCACGGAAAGACTGGCGTCGAGATGGAAGCACTGATCGCAGTACAAGTTGCTTTACTAACTATCTACGACATGTGCAAAGCGATTGACCGCGGCATGGTGATGTCGGAGATCCGCGTGATGGAAAAGCACGGCGGGAAATCAGGGAGTTGGAAGGTGGAGTAGTGGGTGCTAACTAAAGTACCAAGCAGGG
>Ga0194130_10007461_pt1 | contig 12072 bp, 9 predicted proteins | sample TA2KigsurfametaG_FD_160084 | JGI IMG/M metagenome (GOLD analysis project Ga0194130, IMG submission 160084) | Freshwater microbial communities from Lake Tanganyika, Tanzania - TA2015050 Kigoma 12 surface | ecosystem: Environmental > Aquatic > Freshwater > Lake | place: Tanzania: Lake Tanganyika... | reverse complement strand
TAATGACCCATATGAAACAGACGGGTATGATACCAAAAGGAGCAAAGCCTACATCAGGTCCTCATACGACAAGAGAGAAAAGAAGCGAAAACGAAGAGCGTAGATTAGATCCAAAATGTTGGAAGGGCTATCATAAGCAAGGTACTAAGTTAAAGGGCGGTAAAAGAGTTAATAACTGTGTAAAGAACAGTTAATTGTGAAAAAAATATTATTATTTTTGTGCCTTACTTCTCTAGTCTATAGTCAAGATTTATACGATTGGAAAGTTACAAGAGTATTAGACGGTGATACAGTTGAAGTAAATGTAGATTTTTTACCGAAAGAACTTGGAAATAAATTATATGTAAGAGTGTGGGGTGTTGATACTCCTGAAAAGGGGTGGAGGGCAAAAAGCCAACGCGAAAACGAACTAGGATTAAAAGCATCGGAGTTTACTAAACAACAAATTTCTGAGGCAAAAGAAATAAAAATACAAATTATAATGTGGGATAAGTTTGGGGGGAGAGTTTTAGGTGATGTTCTTATAGATGGGAAAAGCCTTAGACAGCTTTTATTAGATAATGGCTATGCCCGAGAATATTACGGTACAAAAAAAGAGAGTTGGGATTAATTTTGACTTAAGCCACTACAAAATTTGAATTACCTGTCGTAGTAAACTTATGTACTGTGTAGGTTATACCGTTTATTGAATAGGTTGATATAGATTGACCTCCTGTAGCAACCTGATTACCTTTATATCTAACAATTACAATACCATTACCTCCTCTACCTCCTGAGTCAGAAGCCCCACTTGCTTGGTACCCTCCCGCTCCACCACCACCACCAAGGCCATCGGTGCCTTGACTACCGTTAACTGAACCATTGCCGGCACCATTACCACCACCGCCTTCCCCGCCTACACCGCCCGCACCAGTATTCGCACCTCCACCACCACCTCCACCATAGCAAGATACGTTACCATCTATTAAGCATACTGCCCCAGGACCTCCGTGACCGGCATATGCCCCTGCATTCGTTTCAGAAACTTGACCGGCATTATAACCAGGGCCGCCAGCACCACCGCCACCTCCACCTGAACCAAAATTGTCTGCATTTCCGGTATTACTGCCTCTTCCACCCGGATAACCTTGCCCGGGAACACACCCACCCCCCGGTTGTGTGTGATTACCTGGACCATTAGATCTACCACCTCCGCCTCCGCTACCTCCTGCTCTACCTCTACCATCACCATTAGAGGCTCCGTACGTAATACTGCCTCTACCCCCGCCGACAGCTATTACATCATTAAACTTTGAATTATCGCCATTCAAAGCTGAATCACTGCCAAGCCCTTGAGATCCCGCTCTTCCACCCGCGCCAACTGTAACAGGAATAGTAAGCCCTAAAGCTATAGTATAATTCTCTACATATAATACGCCGCCCCCCCCACCACCACCGCATATTGAAAAGTTAGCTCCACCACCACCTGCTACAATTAATACATCACATATAAGGCCTAGGTTTTGTAGGATGTAGTTGTTTACTTGATTTAAAGTTAATTTATAAGTAGAGTTTCCTACAGAAGAAGGTACAACAAGAGAACCGATAACTTGATTATCTGCAATACTATTTAAACCAGAGATAGTCGTGTCAGCCATATAATATATTTATCTATATGACTAAATATTTTGGTGAAAGACTTGGGTGGTTGTATTGAACACACATTAAAACAGTATAAAAAAGGCAAAAAAACGGTAGTCCAAAAAATAAAAAATTGTAAGACTATTAAAGAGTTGTTTTTGATACGTAAGAAGTTAGGGTTAGTCGAATGGAACTAATAAACTTGAGTTATTTTGTAATTCCTGTATATTAATTTATATGCCCCGTTCGTCTATCGGTCAGGACTCGAGATTTTCACTCTTGCAAGAGCGGTTCGACTCCGCTACGGGGTAAATAACATATGACTTTTACTATTTTAAACGGTTCTCTCGGAGGACGTACCGGAAATACTAATAACCTTATACAAAAGGTTAGAAAACTTATTTTGAAACGCGATCCTAGCACGAAAGTACGGGTTATACACCTTTCTCCCTCATTTGATTGGGTAAAGGTACGAAGGGCTATTAAAGCCTCAGATGCTTTAATTTTTACTACCGGAACTTATTGGGATTCTTGGGGTTCTCCAATGCAGCAACTATTTGAAAAGATGACTCAAATTGAAGGTAAGAAGCATCTACTCGGAAAGCCTGCAGGTGCTATTGTTACTATGCATTCTGTAGGTGGAAAAGAGGTATGCTCTAGAATTTTAGGTAATTTAGTAGGTCTGGGTTGTATGGTACCTCCATTTACTGGGTTTGCATATTCATATGCCGATCATGTTGCCCATAAAAAGCGTACTACCGGTAATAAATTATTAGACGATGTGTGGCATATCAAAGATCTGGAAGCTTTTATCCACAACTTGTATGAAGCTCGTTTGGGAACTAATAATTGGGTTGTTTGGGATTATCTTGATACTCAAGCATTGGATCCAAACTACGTTTGGCTGAAATAATTTTGCCGAAGTAGCACAGCGGTAGTGCAGCTGATTTGTAATCAGCAGGTCATCGGTTCAATCCCGATCTTCGGCTCATTTTTTTACACATCAAAAGCATAAATAATATTATGGCCTCTGAAATAATTAAAGTCGACACACCTGCTACAAGATTTAATCAATCATTTGTAAATCTTACTCAAAAAGATAGTTCTCTTTATCCAGCTACTACATCAGTAAGAATTGATAATACGATAAGCCCTGCATTAACTAGCTATTATATATTCGATCAATGGGCTTTTAGAACTATTGATTTTGCAGCCTAATTAACGCAATTCACCAATCTTTTTAAAAGGAATTTCTCTTCCATCTTTATCTACTACTGCTTCACCGTCAATATAACCAATCATTTTGCCGCCTTTTGTCATAACTGGCTGTACTCTTTTTTCGCCCACATAACGAAACCTATGTCGGGAATTTCTATGACCTGGTGCACCGGAACCTACTTTAGCTGGGGCTGACATATAGTTAATTTAGTTCTTGACATTATAAAATCTACCGGTATAATAAGTAATTATCGCGGGGTAGAGAAACCCGGTAACTCATCTGGCTCATAACCAGAAGATTGTTGGTTCAAATCCAACCCCCGCTACGTTCTTTGACATGGGGCTGACTGGAATCGATTAAACAGTGTGGTTTATGAGAGCAAGTATCGGGGCATTCCGATTAAAAAATAGCAAAACTATTAAATGCCGAAGAAACCTTCGACATGGCTATGAGTCTAGAAGAGGCAGATGCAATTCTTGCATCGACTGGCTTCGTTGATTCAGAAGCTGAACTCGAGTTAGTTTAACTCGATCGTCTTACTGTAGATTAGAATTGGTAAAGTAAGGTGTGTTACAAATTCTCGACCTGACGTGTTTTGGTAATTGGTTATCAGGCGTATAGAATTACCATATCGAATAGGTTTTTCTTAGTTCTATCTATTCTGAAGTTAAACTAAGATAAGCTTGTAGGGCTTATAAATGAAATTGTTTAAGACGAGGGTTCAAACCCCTCCAGCTCCATGATTTACTGAGGTGTTGGGGTAATTGTTGGTGTTGGTGTCGGGGTAGGGGTTTCTGTTTCTGTTGGAGTAATAGAAGGAGTTGGAGTAATAGAAGGAGTTGGTGTTAAAGTGACAGTCGGTGTGACTGTCGGTGTAGGTACTATAACTTGTAAAGAATAAGAAATATCACCTATATTAATATTTACATAATTGTTGCCTCCTGAAGAATAAAATTTTTCAGCGCTAATACCTAGATCTTTAAATTCTTGAGGTTGTGTAATTATTTCTTTGCCCATAATATTATTTATTTATGCAAATGCTCCGTTGACAAACTCTACAGGTTTAGTAAATGTTGTTACACCTGCATAGCTGCTTAATGTAGGTGTACCTCCTGTAAGTGTTACAGTTACAGATGTATTTGCTGTATTATATCCCGGTGTAATTAGTAGAGTTGCACCTACACTATTATCGGTTGCAGTTATAGTAAATGTTTTGGCAGTACCAGAGCCCCATACGCTAGATCTACTGTTATTAAATGTAGCAGTAGAATTAGTAGCAACAGAAGACGATCCTAAGTCACTACTAATTGTAAATGTTTTTAATGGAGGTGAATTAGGTCTTATTTGTACTGCGCAATCATCATTTGTACCGTAAGTAGATATTGTTTCATTAGCCACCCATATAGTCATATCTAAGAAAGGTGTGCCTTCAGGGGTAATAGTAGGTGTAATAGTAGGTGTATTAGTTGGTGTTGGTGTTGGTGTAGGGGCAGCTATAACTTGAAATTCTAAAGTATAATTAGTGTTGGAACCTAGCTGCTGTACTCTCACTGTATAATTGCCAGGATTATAAGGTGCTGCTCCTCCTAAAATTTCTTGATTTACATTTCCAGGTCCAAAATGTTGTTGTGCTAACATCTGGGATTGGTCATAACCAATGGTCCAATCCGATCCCGATTTGATGCCTAACCAAGCAACATTGTCAGAAGAACTGTAGTTTCTAAGGAAAATTTTATTTAATATCTGATTGCTTCCTACAGAGAAGGTAAAATAATCAGCATTTTGAACGCCGCTAGTTACTGAAGCTATAACTTGACCGTTGCCGTTGTTTAAAGTTATTTGTGTTGGTATATTTTCATTGTTAGAAAGAGAACCGTTTATGCTTTCATCCCAAATAGTATATGCTGTAGAAGTAGATGTAGATGTAGGTGTAACGGTTGGTGTTTGAGTAGGTGTTATTGTCGGCGTCCTTGTAGGTGTTACGGAAGGCGAGGCACCTGGCGTGGGTGTAATTGTTTGAGTAACAGTAGGCGTAACTGTTTCCGTAGGTGTTATTGTCGGCGTAACAGTTTCAGTAGGTATTTTTGTAGGTGTAATAGTGGGCGTTGGAGTACGGGTAATCGAAGGCGTGGGCGTGGTGGTTACATTTTGGCCGTTATAAAAAGAAATAGGATTACTAAAACTAGTAGATCCTGCAATATTATTATATGTGGTAGGTGAGCCACCGGCGGGGGTAGCTGTTATAGAAACATCTCCAGTATTATATCCAGGTGTAACAAATATTGTAGTTGAGCTACTACCGTTTGTAGTATCGGTAATAGTAATAGTCTTAGTCTCCCCCGATCCCCAAACAGATGCTCGAACTCCGTTAATAGTAGTCACTGAACCCGAAGATACTGTGGTAGAACCTAAATCACTTGCAACAGTAAATGTTCTTCCTTCTGGCGATATAAGCATAATTTGTACTGCGCAATCATTATTTGTACCGTAAGTAGATACTGTTTCATTAGCCACCCATATAATAAATCCGATTGCTGCACCTCGCGATACAGTAGGTGTAATTGTCGGCGTAACTGTTTCCGTAGGTGTTATTGTCGGCGTAACAGTTTCAGTAGGTATTTTTGTAGGTGTAATAGTGGGCGTTGGAGTACGGGTAATCGAAGGCGTGGGCGTGGTGGTTACATTTTGGCCGTTATAAAAAGAAATAGGATTACTAAAACTAGTAGATCCTGCAATATTATTATATGTGGTAGGTGAGCCACCGGCGGGGGTAGCTGTTATAGAAACATCTCCAGTATTATATCCAGGTGTAACAAATATTGTAGTTGAGCTACTACCGTTTGTAGTATCGGTAATAGTAATAGTCTTAGTCTCCCCCGATCCCCAAACAGATGCTCGAACTCCGTTAATAGTAGTCACTGAACCCGAAGATACTGTGGTAGAACCTAAATCACTTGCAACAGTAAATGTTCTTCCTTCTGGCGATATAAGCATAATTTGTACTGCGCAATCATTATTTGTACCGTAAGTAGATACTGTTTCATTAGCCACCCATATAATAAATCCGATTGCTGCACCTCGCGATACAGTAGGTGTAATAGTGGGTGTTAGAGAAACCGTAGGTGTAATAGTGGGCGTTGGAGTAGGTGTAGGAGAAATAACGGATACAGATATCGATGCGCCTTCGTCTTGTAATGCAGTTAATGCTTCATACCCGGTATTAGTACCGGAGTTAGGGTTGGATACAGTTATTGTTTTGCCTGTTAAATCTGTATTACCGCTTACCGCGCAAATCGATGAAAAGAGCGTATCGACTGTTTCATTACTTAAATTATTACTACCTAAAATTAAAAAAGTTGGAACAGTATTTAAACTATTTCCCCAGTTAATTTCTGACAATTGGTAATTATTAATTACCATAACAAAATTACCTATTGATTTAACATTGGTTAGATCTATAGATTGAAGCGCAGGAGAATAAAATATACCAAAATAAGTAAATGTACCACCAGAGAGAACTAAATTAGGTACACTTACGTTTTCTGCGCTTATATATGTCAAATTAGTAGATGATTGAAACTGCACTAAGCTGGGCTCTCTTATTGAAACTGATGACAAATTGGGCAAGTTACCCAAATCAAGTGCACAAAGCCCTTTGTTATTACAAGTTAGAGCTGTTAATTGTTGATAATACGTAGAAGATAATTGAAATCTTAAGCTTTTATAATCAACATAATAATCTTGATCGTAAACAGCAGGAATATTAGTATCAAAAAAATCTGATAAGGTATAATTAAAAGGATTACTCATATTATGGTAATGTAGCTACAGGGAACGATCCTATAGTAGGAGCATCCCACAATCTAATAGCTTTATATTCTCCGTTTATATTTAAAATTAAAAATTCTCCTGATGCGGTAGCTGACGGTAGGGTGGTTACAAATGCGTTTGTAAGAACTATATCTGCCCCGGTAAGAGCATTCATCGAACTTAATGAATTACAATGAAATGAATCATCTGTTTTGAGTAAATTTGCATCACTTCGGTATAAATTGGTGTCATAATTTGCATTGCCATCACCAAAAATTAATGATGTAGGCGAACTATCTGCTATATACACTTCACCTCTTAAAGTATTTGTATCAAATTTTTGATCGCCTAATGTAGTATTTCCAAAAACTGTTAATGCGCTTCTTACAAACACATTAGAGCGTGCAGATATACTTCCATTTACTGTTAAGTTTGTATTTGGGTTATCCGTGTTAATGCCCACATTACCGTTTTCAGTAACAATAAATGCGGTTGCACTAGCGGGGTCTCCAACTGTTGTAGCGTTAAACAAATAAATACCGCTCATAGAAAATACATTAAAGGTATTTTCATCAAACGTTTGACTATTATAAATATTATTTGTTGAATAATTGTAGTTACTAAATACTAAGCTATTTTTATTTACTGGTTGACCGTTACCGATAGCTAAACTGCTCTTATCTGCGTAAGCTGCAATTCTAGGATAGTCGACAGACCATACCCTCCACGCGGTTGGCGGCGTTACACTAGTTCCATAACTATTGTTAGACATTAGCATGTATCTGATACTGTTAGGATCAGGGCATGCAGACCCGGGATTTACGGGAGTACCTAAATTAGGTTCAGCATTTTGAAGGTTTAAAAACGTATAACGTGCAGAAAGAGCCTGCGCCTGGGTCGGTAATCGTACTTTTACTTTCCCACTTATTGTTTCAGGGGTGGTAATGTACTTTCCCATAATTAAGTTATAGTATTAAGCGTTTCTAGGATAGATATGTTTAATATTACCGCATTTGGAGTGTTACAAGACGCTATTATTGTATCATATTGCTGTAATACCAATTTGGCTGGTACTAGGCTTGTAGTGTCATTACCAGAAATAAGAATATCTTTTGCGTAATCAACGTAAGGTTGCTTAGGTACAAATTGAGCCCCTACACCAGATAATCCTAAAGTAACTGTAACGTCGTTTAACGTTAAATTGGTAGCATATGCTGCTAATACAATCGAAGCCCTATCAAAAGGTGCTGTATATAAAGAAGATAGAGTCGGGGTAAGCGAAAACGCTTTTCTCGTAAAATAATTTAAAGGTATATTAGCCATAATATTATTTAATCTAGACTAAGTATTAAAGGTGTAACTAATGCAAGAATTGACTTATTAAAGTCTAATCCTTCAATGGTTCCTTTACCCTGTACTACTTTAAAGCCTCCTCCTACCTTAAAGTCTCCGCGTTCATTAGTACTTGAATAGTATACTATACCGTTGTCCGAAAATACTGCTTCGTTTTCATTAATAGGTTTACCACCTAATGATGGAACAGCTAATTCTAGATCAACACCAGTACCTATATATTCAAATGCATGTGAAGATGTGGCAATTAGACTTCTTAGATAAAACTCTACGTACTTAGGTTGTGCAGAAGAAGCTGTTAATGGTGCTTGAATGTTGGATTCAAGTTCTATTCTATATGTATAAGGAGGGTACCCTACATCTAAGGCGCTAACCGACTTAATACTATGATACTTAGGCAATGCACCTGGGTTAAAGAATTCATCGTAATCACTTGCAGGGTCATCTTCAATATTAATAAGCAATCCATTATACGGTTCTAATACTGGTATACCTTCTAATTCAAAACCGGCTTGCAAGGCAGCAACAAATGCAGATAGAGGCCTGGGTGTTACGTCTTGTATATAAACAAAATTTTCAGCAAGGGGTGTCGTAATGGTCTGATAACCTGTCAGTACTGGGAATTTAGATTTACCTGTAGCAACTAATCCCGAAAGCCCGAACGAACAGTTAGAAGTACTAATACTGCACTGACCACCAGCTTCTGTAATTATTCCTTCTGTTGTACAAATGGTAAAGGTACTAACCAGCTGTGCGTAACCGCAATTTATAATATGTATACCTTTACCACCTGCATTAAATTGAGTAAACGAGTCAGTAACAAAACTTCTTAAGAACCCTGAAGCTAGTTCACCGTCAACTCTAATACCACAGCCTGCGCCAATAAATTGAACCGGTTCATTAGCTATTATCTGTAAGGCAAGATATTTAGCATAATTAATTGCCATCACGGTTTGTATTTCTTGACCTGAAATTAACGAAACGTTAGTTACATTATCAAAATATGCATTACCGGCTTCTATAGCACTAATAGTAGTACCTGTTGTAATGTCGTAACATATTGCATCTATTATGATACCGACATCTCTTTCACATTTATCTTTGTTATAAACTAATGTTGGATAAGCTTTATCAACATATTCAATAACTTCTTTCTGGATAAACAGCCTATTTGATTGTAGTAGTGCGACTGCATCTGCTCTGCTTGTAATAGGCGTGTTATTAATAATATTTTGTGAAATTATGTTTGCATACTTTAAAGCATCAGCAGTCTGTTTTTGCTGGCCCTTAACTAATGACTGACCTGTCCCGTTATAATAGTAACTACCTGCATTAATACTGCTTAGATAATTACCTTGTGTTATATCATAAGAAACAGCATCTACTATGTAGCCAGTATCTCTAAAACAAGATGCAATATTATATCTTAAGGACGGGTAAGTGGTATTAACATAGTTTATAACCTCATTTTGAATAAACGATCTATTAAGATTAAGTAGATAATTTGCATCTACCGCACCAGGAGAAGGCGGTGTAAACGTACCAGGAGAAATTGAGCCAATACCATTTAAAATAATTCCAGAAACTACTGTATAAGCTGTTTGTACATATGGTCCTGCAGTAATTCCCTGAGCATATGCAGGATCATATTGTTGTGTGTAGTAACTAAACGGAGTATTCGTTATTACAGCTTGAGATACTAAATTGGCAAACAATATAGCAGCTACTGTAGGCGATTCTTGACCGGGTATTAAGCTTTCATTAAACTTAAAGTAAGCTTGCCCAGCGGAGATACTAAAGAAATTAGTATTTAGTACTAAATCTTGAACAATACTATCAATAATTAACCCTGCATCTCTAAAACATAAATCTCTGCTGTAAATTAATTTAGGATAAATTCTATCTACATATTCAACCACTAATCTTTGAATATACTTTTTATTATCTGTTAATAAAGATATAGCATCTGCTGCTCCAGGCACAGAAGATCCCGAGCTTGTTACGGGCGGTGAAAATGTACCATTACTAGCTATTATATTTGCTATTAAATTCCAAGAATCAGCAACAAACCCGGCAGCTAAGCCACCACTTGGCATTAATGGATCAAAAAATTGATTTTCTGGCTTCTCTCCAGTTAAAATAATATCAGTTATTTGATCGAAAGATCTAGCTACATCTTCTTTTAATAAATAGCCAGAAGAAAGAAACGGATTAAACGTTTGAGATGTAATGGCTGGTGTATTTGTAACTATTTTATTAGCTAAGAAATTAATATATCTTAATGCTGCAATAGTTTGTACTTCTTGACCAATAATTACACTAGAATTACCTCTATAATATCTACTACCTGCGCTTATAGCTTTTACGTTAGTTCCATTATTAAGATCATCGACAATACAATCGATAATTAATCCTGCATCGCGTTCACAAATTTCTCTACTATAAGCAAACCCCGGAAATGTTTTATCAACATAATTAATTACTGTTTTTTGTACAAATGGTTTATTGAGATTTAATAGTGTTGCAGCATCATTATTAACAGGTATTGAAACCACTGGTGGCAATACTGCAACACCGTTTCTAATAATATTAATAATTGTATTAAATTCGCTAGTAATATAACTGGTAGCTAAATAGCCGTTAGTATAGGTGTTATCAAATCTTTGTTCATATGTTTTAAGATATTTGTTATTAATAACATCTACTGCAACAGATTTTGCAAATCTTATAGCATCTGCAGTTTGTGTAACTTGATCACTTGGGAGGACACTAGATGTGCCGCTAAAATAAAATTGACCTGCACTTATAGCACTTAATGTTGTATTATTAACTAAATCGTAAACAGTAGCTTCAATAATATAACCCACATCTCTAAAGCATTTGTCTCTACTATATGCAAGTAAGGGATAATTATATGAAACCCATCTTACTGTAGCTTCTTGAATAAATGCACTATTTGTTTGTAGTAACGTTATCGCCATAGCGCTTCCAATAGAAGGCGTTGTGGTTACTGGTAAAGGAGATACTCCTGTTTCAATAATATTAGCCACAACATCAAAAGAAAGCTCTACATTAGATTGCTCTTGCTTACCGGGTTGTATAGCTGCAAGGCAAAGATCCTTCGCATAATTATACGCTCCTATAGTTGATTCAATTTGATCTTCTGGTAATCCACCTATTGGTACGTATCCTCCTATAAGATAGGCGTTAGCAGCATTGACTGCAGAGGTAGATGTACCAGTAGTAACTCCATCAATTACTGCATTAATTATATACTCAAGATCTCTCCTGCATTTTGTTTTATCATAATCATCAGGAGGAGAATTACTATCAATATAGTTAATTACTTCTTCTTTTATAGAGCTTAAACTATATGTAAGTATGTTTGTAGCAGTAGGTGTATAATTGTTAGGAGCAAATATGGCCGGTGGTGTAGGTACAATACCGGTAGAGAGTGTTTCAGTAATTATGCTAAATAATCTTTTTACATTTTCCCCGTCATCAAATAATTCAAAGTGCTGTGTATTGGGTAAAAAGTAACTTGGAAATAAATCTGGTTGTATAGGTACTTTTAAATAATTAGTAATAGAGCTCATACCCTGAGTATAAGGGCTGGTAGTAACAAATGGTTTAGATACGATTGGTAAACCAAAAGGACCACCAGGTTTTGTAGTGTCTATTTCATATCCAGGTGTATTAAACGCAACCTTGTAAGCTGCGCTTCTTTTATCTAAATTAGGAAATGCTGTTGCAGCACAAGGGTCCCAGGTATCACGAAAAGTAAAGCCCCACATGTAGCATGCAGTGTTAAGCCAAAAAATATCCATTTGTTTGTGGTAAGGTCTTACATTTGTTCTTCGTAAAAACGCTTCACCAATTATCGAAGTACCTGCCGGTACATAAATTGGATTTACTTCTGTATAATCGCCTGCTTCAACTTGAATAGTAGCTTTATTAGTACCGTAAACATTAAAAACTATTTGACAGGCTTTTTTAATTGTTCGAACTTTTTGAGATGGGTTTAATCCGCTATTTAAATCAGAGCCGGTAGTACTTACATAAACAGTATT
>Ga0194130_10007458_pt1 | contig 12076 bp, 9 predicted proteins | sample TA2KigsurfametaG_FD_160084 | JGI IMG/M metagenome (GOLD analysis project Ga0194130, IMG submission 160084) | Freshwater microbial communities from Lake Tanganyika, Tanzania - TA2015050 Kigoma 12 surface | ecosystem: Environmental > Aquatic > Freshwater > Lake | place: Tanzania: Lake Tanganyika... | reverse complement strand
GTTGCGTTTAAAGCTTGGATCAAACCAGCGTGCCTGATAGCTGCCCGCTTGCACGGCAAAGCTGGCACTAAATTCAAAATAGGCCTTAGGAACAAAACGCTTGATTTGCTCCTCGCGCTCGACCACGATTGCAAGGGTTGGCGTTTGCACCCGGCCAACTGTCGTGAGAAAAAACCCGCCGTCGCGCGAATTAAAGGCTGTCATCGCGCGCGTGCCATTGATACCTACAAGCCAGTCTGCCTCGGATCGGCATCGCGCCGCATCGGCAAGCGCTTGCATTTGCGATTGTTCACGAAGATGCGCGAAGGCCTCACGAATCGCTGTAGCTGTCATTGACTGAAGCCACAAGCGCTTTATAGGCTGCTTGCCCTTGGCGTGTTGCACGATCAGCTGAAAGATTAATTCACCCTCGCGGCCGGCATCACAAGCATTAATAAGTGCGGCGACATCCTTGCGTTTGATTAATCGCGTGAGCATTTTTAAGCGCTCTTCATTTTTCGCGATAGGTCGTACATCAAAATGATCGGGCAGCACCGGCAAGTGCGCAAAACTCCACTTGCCACGCTTGACTTCAAAGGCTTCGGGGGCTGCGATTTCAACCAAATGACCGACCGCCGAAGACAGCAGATAATACTCGCTTTCAAAGTACTCGCCCTGACGGGTGAAACCGCCAAGCGCTTTGGCGATATCGCTCGCAACCGATGGTTTTTCAGCAATGATGAGTGTTTTGGACATAGCAATTGGGGTAAGGGGGCGGATCATACGCGTCATCAAAGGCACTGAGCAAGCCCGGCCAGTGAAAAAAGTCGGGCAGCGAAGCAATTTCGGACCCACAGGATGCTTCGTGCTTTCATAACATCTTAAGCACATAACGGCCATTCGGCTCGCGATGGATAAGACCGTCCACTTCCCAGCGAAGACTTTGCACGAGTGCTGCTTCATAACTTGATTGCATAAGGCCTGCGAGTTGGTGAATATCAAAGGCGTCTTGGCCCATGCGCTCGCGCAGGGCGAGGACCAGTGGGCATTCGTTGGCCTCGCAGTTAGGATCGGGTGCCAGTTGATCAAAAATTGGCTGTTGTGGCCCCGGCAGTAACCAGGGCAATTCGCTAAAAATATCCTCCATCCGTTCAGTAAGGACTGCTCCCTGGCGAATCAATTGATGACAACCCTTGTAGCGCGGATCATCGATTGAGCCTGGCACCGCAAAGACGCTTTTTCCCAAATCCACGGCGGCCTGAGCGGTGCTTAGCGCGCCGCTTTGTAAACGAGCCTGTACGACCAGTACGGCCGCGGCTAGCGCGGCGATCAGGCGGTTACGCTGCAAAAAGCGGAACTTCTCGATGCCTTGGCCGGGCAGCAAGGCACTAATAACCGCACCTTGCTCTGCAATGCGCTCACGCAAGTGCTGATGTCTTCGGGGGTAGCAGCGGTCAATGCCCGTACCCATGACAGCAACGGTGATGCCTTTGCCTTGTAGTGCCCCAAGATGAGCGGCTGCGTCAATGCCTTCGGCCATACCACTGATCACACTTAATCCTGCACGAGCGAGCTCGCCTGCGAAGCTTGCGGCGATCGCCGCTGCACGATCACTGCAGGCGCGACCCCCCACAAGCGCGAGCCCTTGACGGTGTAAATGGATCGGATCGCCTTCGACAAAAAGCGCTCGGCAGGAGCGAGGTGCAAGCTCAGCGCTTGAAGACTCAGGCTGCTGCACCACATTGCGATCCTTGTTTGTGCGACGACATGATGCCATAGCGTCTAATTGCTGAAGCGCTTCGGGATAACGCTCATCGTGAAGGCTCCACAAGACATGATGATTGCTTTGCTGCAGCCAATGCGACACCACAGGCGCAAAGCGCCAAGCTTTGGGATTTAAGGCATTGATTTGAAGCGCCAGTGTTGGCTGCCTTTGAGCGCTTCGTTTCATGCTTTGTTGAGCCTGAAACCACGAGGCGAGCGCCTTAGTTGCCTCGCATCCTTCGCGCCAGAATGACTTCGCACTCGGGTAGTGCTGCAAGATCCAAGCAAGGGCCCATGGGCCGCGGCTTTCCCACTGGAGCAGTGAAAGCCGGGCAATTTGTTCCTCAGCATCAAGGCCTGGTGCTTGAGCCTTGGGATTATCTGGCTGCTTCGCAGAGATTTCAGTTTGCCAAGTCTTTTGCTCGGAGGAGCCGCCCTCGGTGTCACTTAAAGAAGGCGCGTGGGCAAAACAACGCGCTTGTGGGCGATCAGGATTGATATTCATAAGTTGCCTGCCTTGGAATAGGCCCCGCGGTCGGGGGTATGACGCGGTAGGCATCTTTTGCTGTCGCCTTGCATATGAAACCACGCTTGTGGCCTATCAATACAAGGCCGCACTACAATATGCTGATGGCACGTTTACCCATCCTTCGTTATCCCGATCCTCGCTTGCATCGCAAGGCAAAGCCGGTTGCGCAGGTCGACGATCGCATCAGGCAACTGGCGGCCGATATGGCTGAAACCATGTATGAGGCCCCTGGTATCGGTCTTGCTGCGACTCAGGTTAATGTTCACGAGCAAGTCATCGTCGTCGATATCAGCGAAACCAGGGATCAGTTGATGGTGTTCATTAATCCGGTCCTGCTCAGTAAGTCAGACAGCTTGAGCGACTATGAAGAGGGTTGTCTTTCGGTGCCCGGGGTTTACGATGATGTGAGCCGGCCAGCGGTGATTGAAGTGCAGGCCCTCGATCTTGCTGGCGAAAGCTTTGTTGTGCGCGCAGAAGGCTTGCTTGCCGTTTGTATCCAACACGAAATGGACCATTTGCAGGGCAAAGTCTTTGTTCAGCACCTTTCTCGGCTCAAGCAAAGCCGGATTCGCGCCAAGATGCTCAAGCAGGAAAAGGACCGCGCCGACGATCCTAGCGGCGAAGCAGCATCGCTTGCGCTTTGATCCGTTTAGTCACTGATGCGACTTGTTTTTGCCGGAACACCGGAATTTGCGGTTGCCACCCTGAGGGCCTTGTATGAAAGCCAGCATGAGATTGTTGCTGTCTACACGCAACCGGACCGGCCCTCGGGACGGGGTCAAAAGCTTCGCCCATCCGCGGTCAAACAAGCCGCGCTAGCCCTCAATCTGAGGCTGATTCAGGTTGAAGATTTCAAGTCTGAAGAAGCCATCGAGGAACTTCGCTCGCTTGGCGCCGAAGCCATGATTGTAGTGGCCTATGGATTGCTGCTTGCTCAACGCGTGTTGGATTTGTTTCCTGCGGCCTGTTGGAATCTTCATGCCTCGCTCTTGCCGCGCTGGCGAGGCGCTGCACCGATCGCAAGAGCTATTGAGGCGGGCGATCGTGAGACCGGGGTCGCCGTTATGAAAATGGAAAAAGGACTGGACACAGGACCTGTGCTCATACAGGCGATTGTGCCAATCGGCTCAACCGATAATGCAATGGTTTTACAAGCAAAACTTGCCGAACGCGGCGCAGCCTTAATGCTTGAAGCCTTAAACCGCATCGAGCGATTGCGTGTTGAACCGATGATGCTCGAACAGGCCCTGACCCAACAGCCAATAACCGGGGCGACTTATGCAAGCAAGCTCAATAAGGCCGAAGGCCAGCTTGACTTTAGTCAGCCTGCTGCGGCGCTTGAGCGAAGAATGCGAGCTTTTGATCCGGTGCCTGGCTGTTTTTGTTGGGTTTATGCGAAAAATTCGTCGCTCATGCTGAAGTGCTGGCGGGCGAAGGTTTACCAAGAGGGAAGTATCGGGCTGCAAGCAGGGCGGGTTGGCATGGTGGTCGGGCTTGGCGTCGATGGACCAATCATTGCCTGTGGTCAAGATCTTCTGGAGCTTATCGAGGTGCAACAACCGGGTGGTACGCGACTTGCTGCCTCGCGTTGGGCGCAACAGCACGGGTTGACCCATGGTGATTACTTTGGCGATGCGTCTGGCCCAGCTAAGCCCCATGATCATGAACCGACCTAAAGCCCAGGCAAGTGCCGCTAAATCCCGGAGCACGGAGGGCCAACGAATGAAGCCTGTGGCAGCCAAAGCCTTGGGCAAACGCTGGGGCTTGAGTTGGGAGCTTCAGGCGGTGTCAATAGCGCTTCACGCTAGCCTTGATCCACAGGCTCAACATGCAGCGGGTTTGCCCGAGCAATTGCATCGCGCGCGTATGCAGGTGATGCAGGGCTTGGGGCCACAAGACGCTGACTCCTCGCGTGTTTTGCGCGAGATGGCCTCTGGGACACTCCGGCGATGGGGTTTGCTGCGGCAGTTACAAGCCCTGATGAGTCAGCGTGAGCCTGGGCTTGACAATTTGACCCTAAGTGATTGCCTGCTTCGCTTGAGCTTATCGTGGATGATCGAGCAACCCAACAAAATCGCAATGGTTGTTGATCAAGCCGTTGAGTGCGCTAAGCGAATCACCCCACGAACTGCCCAGTACACCAACGCCTTGTTAAGACGATTCTCGCGCGAGCAAGAGGCTTTAATGGCAAGGGCTCGAGCTAATGATGAGGCCACTTGGAATGTGCCATGCTGGTGGCTTGACGCGCTTCGCAATGCCTACCCAGAGGATTGGTCGCGAGTTCTCAAGGCTGCAGCGATGCCAGCACCGGTAAGTATTCGCGTGAATCGACAAAAAACAAGTGCTGAGCACTTGCTTGCGGCTTTTGCTGAGCAAGGCTTTCTTGCCAAGCCCTTTGCCATCCCACAAGGGCCAGACAAAGGCGATGTTTCACAATCGCCCAAGCCCTCAATCGCATCGTCTTCTCCGAGCCTACACACAGGTGATGCGCTTTATCTTCACCCCGCGACCGATCCGAAGCTTTTATCAGGCTTTGCAGAGGGCTTTTTCTCTGTTCAGGACCTTGCCGCGCAACAGGCGGCCTGGCTTATGGACTTAGCGCACGGGATGCGTGTCTTGGATGCTTGCGCAGCACCTGGTGGAAAAACAGGCCATATCCTTGAGCTTGCATCCTGTGAGCTACATGCCTGGGATGTTTCGGCGAAACGACTCGAGCGACTGGCTGAGAACCTGGCTCGACTGGATCATCAGGCAAAGCTTGCGCGTGTCGATCTCTTGGGCAAGGAAAAACTGCCCGCACCAGAAGGGTTTTTCGACCGGATTTTGCTCGATGCACCCTGTTCAGCTTCGGGCATTATCGGCCGCCACCCGGAGATCCGCTGGCGGCGGCAGGCACAGGCCTTAAGCCAGCATGAGGCACAGCAAATTGCCATGCTTTGCAGGCTTTGGCCCTTGCTAAAACCGGGGGGTATGTTGCTCTTTGTGACTTGTTCGATTTTTCCCCAGGAGGGTCCAAAACCGGTCGAAAGCTTTCTTAGCCAGTATGTTGATGCCAGGCTCGAGCCCTTGGCTGGGTTTTCACCACTGTTGCCTTCATGCGACGAATCGCTTCAACATGATGGCTTTTATTTTGCGCGATTACGCAAGCGACCCGCTGAAGCCAACCCCGATTGAATGAATGCTTGGGCATGAGCGTTGATAATAAGCCCATGAACTCCAAGCTGTTTAAGCGTTGTCAAGACATGGGCCAGACCTTGAAGAAGTGCGTGTTGAGCTTCTTGCTGGGTGCTGTGCTGCTCTACGGTATTGCGGGGCTGCAGGGCGTGGTCTTGGCAGCAAGCCAAGACAATCAGACAAGCCAAGAGCCCGGTGGGAGTACAACCGCTGGTCCAGATCCTGTATCGATTGAGCAAGGTATTGAGGTGATGCAGGCGTCCCTGCTCCAGGTGGCAGGTCGTGACGATTACTGGTTGAGCGCCGATTTGAGCGTGCTTTTGAATCCAACGCTAAGCGATGCTGTTAACCGTGGCGTAGCTTTGTACTTTGTTCTGGAAGCAGAGCTATTAAAGCCTCGCTGGTATTGGACCGACGACCGCCTGGTGGGTAAATCGCGGATTTATCGCCTTCACTACCACGCGATTACCCGCCAATATCGGCTTCAAAGCCTGAGCGCAAACTCGCAGGCTCTCGTTGCATCGGGCTTGAGTTTCTCAAACCCTTCGAGCTGGCTTGCGTCCCTGGGTATTGGCTCCGTATCGGCCCCTTCGACAAATCATCTCGCGCAAACGGCGGGCCTGCATCAGGGATTTGCGAGCTTGCGAGAGGCGCTTCAAGCAATGGGCCGCGTGAGGGCCTGGCCGCTGATCGAAAATATGCGCTTGCAGCCAGGACAGCCTTACGAGTTAAGGCTCAGAATGCGACTTGACGCAAGCCAATTGCCGAGGCCGCTACAAATTCCAGGCATCAGCCAAAAAGATTGGTCGATCGAGGGCACATGGAAACGCTTTCCCTTCGAGATCGGGACGAAGAAAAGCGCTCCCTGACCCGCGTGCTGCGCGCGGTGCTCGTGCTTGCGATGGGACTCGCTGGCGTACTCTTGCTTGCGCTTTCGGCTGCGACACGTAACACGCAATTTTTCACTGACTACTATCCAGTGCTGCTTTGGAGCGCCGTCGGTCTGGGTGTGGTCTTGCTGGCTTTGCTGATCGAGCTCTTAAGGCGACTATTGAGTCGATTAAGGCGTGGGCTTTTTGGGTCACGCCTGATGGCAAGAATGGCAATCATTTTTGTATCGCTGGCGGTTGCGCCTGCAGCCCTGATGTTTTATGTATCAGTGCAATTTATAGAGCGTTCTGTTGAGTCCTGGTTTGATGTGCCAGTTGAGCGTGCGCTCGATTCCGGACTGAGTCTCGCGAGGGTAAGCCTTGATTCAAGGCTGCAACGATTGCTAGAAGACGCTAAGCAATCGAGCCAGCAGCTTGATTCCAATACAAGCCTTAGCCTGGCAGCGCAGCTCGAGCGCTTGCGGGTTCGCCTTGGCGCCTCCGAACTTCAGTTGATAAGTGCTTCGGGCAAATCGATTGCCTCAGCCAGTGAAACCATGTTGAGTCTGGCGCCAAGCACAACGTCTGCAGCATTGTTAAGGCAGGCTAAATCACAAGGGCAGTGGAGCGCGATCGAGGGTTCTGATGGGGGCTATCGGCTCAGGGTACTTGTGCCATGGCAGCAAACACTTGGAGGCCTTGAGCCGGGCTGGCTCTCAGCGATTGCGCCCGTGCCCACAAGCCTGGCCCAATTGGCCGAAGTGGCGCAACAAGGCTGGCGTGATTATCAAGAGTTATCTTTATCGCGCACAACGCTTAAGCGTTTGTTTCGAATTACTTTGGTGATGGTCTTCTTATTAACCGTGTTTGCCGCGGTGGCCGCAGCCTTCTTGCTGGCTGGCTGGCTTGTAGGCCCGCTGGCTGAATTAGCCAAAGCGACAAGAGTGCTGGCTAGCGGCCAGTTTATCGAAGTCAAGGACTATGCTGCAAGAGACGAGCTTGGTGTATTGATGCAATCGTTTAACCGCATGTCGCGAGGCTTACACGATGCCCAACAAACGATTGGTCAGAACCAGCTTGCCCTGCAAACCGTTAATTTGCGATTACAAAGTGTTTTGTCGCATATCGACGCAGCGGTTTTTGTGTTTGACGCTGCCATGAGGCTTGAATCGGCTAATGCCCAAGCCGAAAAGATATGGGGCCAGGCATTATCGGGCTGTACAGGGTGGCCCTTGCTCCAGTTACCTGGACAACCAGTGCTGGGGCAGGCAATTCATCAGGCTTTTGCCGACCAACCCGAGGACGAAGCCATAAGCTGGCAAAGGCAATGGACGCTTCGTGAGGATACCCAGGTTGTACTCGCCCGTGGAGCAAAACTCGGGGGTGAACGGGCGGGTTATGTTGTGGTGCTCGACGACATCACTCAGGTCTTATCAGGCGAGCGCGCCCTTGCCTGGGCGGAGGTTGCTCAACGCCTTGCTCACGAGATCAAGAATCCACTTACACCGATTCAGCTATCGGCCGAACGCCTGCAGCGCAAATTAAGGCCAGAGTTGACAGGTCCTCAAGCTGAACTCGTTGAGAAAACAGCACAAACCATTGTTAGCCAGGTCGATGCACTCAAGTCACTGGTTGATCAACTGCGAGATTACTCAAGACTTGCCTCAACACAAATGGAGGCACTTAGATTTAATGACTTAGTGACTGAAATCGCCTCGCTTTATGGCCGTGAAGTCCAGCTTGAGCTCGATGCTCAAGCGGGATTTATTCGTGCTGACCGCTTGCAAATGCGTCAGGTTTTACACAACCTCACGAAAAATGCGCTGGAGTCTCAACAAGAACAACAACTTGCGAGCGCGCATCCCTTAAAGCCGGTTGTGATCTCAACCAAAGCACTGAAACTTGCTGACGGGCGATATGGCCTACGCCTGCGCGTGCGGGATCACGGCGCTGGTTTCTCTGAGGCCATGCTCGCACGCATTTTTGAACCCTATGTCACTACCAAACGTTCAGGGAGTGGACTTGGTTTGGCGATTGTGCGCAAAATTGTCGAAGAGCATGGAGCGCAAGTCGAAGTCAGTAATTGGTCCACAGATCCTTCCGGTGTTGGGGGCGCTCAGGTCAGCATTGTGTTCCCGATGCTCCTCACAAATTCAGACTTATTGCATTAAGTCATGTGTGAGTTGCAAGTCATGTGTAAGCTAGCGTAAGACGTAGAAACGAGGTGATATGGCAGATATTTTGGTGGTCGATGACGAGATTGGCATCCGCGAGCTTTTAAGCGAGATCCTCGGTGATGAGGGCCATGAGGTATTACAGGCTGAAAATGCGGCGCAAGCGCGTTCAGCACGTGCAAAGGGACGGCCAGATCTTGTTCTGCTCGACATCTGGATGCCTGATACGGATGGGATTGCACTGTTAAGGGAGTGGTCAGAAGCCGGCCTACTCACGATGCCTGTGATCATGATGTCGGGGCATGCCACTGTTGAGATGGCATCGCAGGCAACCCGCTTGGGTGCGATCGGTTTCTTAGAAAAGCCCATTGCATTGCAAAAACTGCTTACGGCTGTGCAAAACGGCCTTCAGGGCAAGACGGCACGTCCAATCACTTCGCAAGGCTCCCTTCAGCCTGCGGCGAATGCGCCAAGCCAGGTAGCAAGCGCAACGGTGTTTAAGGCTTTGGGGGTCATTAACGCTAATCGCGCTGCCGATCAAGCGCTTGAGTCGCTAGAGGGCGAGGCCCCGCTACGCTCAGCCGACTCACTGCCAAAAGACGCTGACGTGCAGCAACAAGCGAGCGCTGCTTATGCGCCGTTGGGTTTAGCGTCGGGTTCAGGCCTACAAGGTGCTCCCCATATCGATACTTCTTCTCAGGCGCGCCAAGCCAGTATGGCCTCGCCCTGGGCTTTGTCATCGCAACTTGAGCGCGATAATGCGCTGCCACAGGCACGACTTGCTTTTTTGTCGTTCGATCAGCCACTTAGAGACGCCAGAGATGCCTTTGAGCGCTTATACTTTGAGCATCACCTTGCGCGCGAAGGTGGTTCAATGACAAGGGTCGCAGAGCGCACAGGTCTTGAGCGAACCCATTTGTACCGAAAGCTTAAGCAACTTGGTGTGGAGCTCGGACGAAGTCCGCGGCGAGAGGTCTGATTGTTAGCGTGGATTTTTAGCGTGCATTAAACAAGGTAACGTTTTTGGATTTACTCATCCTGGCACTTGAGCAAGACCTCGACCAGACTCAGTTCAACGAGAAGATTGCGCAAGTCTTGAGAAGGCTTTGGCTTGATAAACCTTGCGGCTTGTTGCTTAACCATCCCTTAGCCCTGAACAATCGTTCCTGGAAGGACGTGCTTTGTGCGTTTCCAGTCACGACTGAACCTTCCCCAGAAAGCCTTGCGGGCGTTGAAGCTTGGGAGCAGTTGGGCATCGTTAGGCAACTCGCACCCGCCTGTGTTTGCTGCACGCAGCAGGGGCAGCTTGGACTCGTACTCGCCGGCATGTATCGCGCGCTAAAAGCTTTTCGCGCAAACAAGCTGGCCGATCACGCTGACTTGTCGGTACTTTTGGTGAGTACGCCTCAAATCAGTCAGCACAGACTGCTCCGAGGTCTTCGATATTTGCAGCCGCCCGTTCGAGTTGTGTCAATTTCGGGCGAGACCCTGGCGCACTAAGACTTATGGGTAGAGAGGGTTTCAAAGCCCGACAGCGGTCCCGGTGTTTTTCCAAGTGCCTTGTCGATTTTGTCTGCACAACGATCAAGCTGAGCAAGCGTTGTGTTATCGATAGGAATCGCCTTAGCTCTTGCCTGACGCATCGCGACTTCGGGTTCGCCTGGCAATAAGACTCGGTCAGGGTAAAGCCTTGCAGCCATAGCTGCAGCCTCTGAGCTTTGCGCTGGCGACACCGCAGGGTCCTGACTGAGCGCTGCTGAGCTCAGCCACTGCACGAACCGGTTGAGCTCTTCGGCAAAGTAAGCAGCTTGTCCAAGCCTGTTGGGATCGATGAGCATGACCAGCATATTGTTCCAGATACCGTATTGTTTCGGGAAATGAAGCGGATGGATGCTCTCGCCGCCAATTAGCGCAGCACCGAGCAGCTCGCAGACCAGCGCAAGCCCATAACCTTTGTGTCCACCAAAGGGTAGCAAAGCGCCCAATCCGCCTTGTTCATCTGCTTCAAACATCACTGCCGGATTCTCGGTCGGCTGGCCCTTGGCATCAATCAAACAGTCCTTAGGCACCGCAACCCCCTTGTTGTAGGCCACGCGAACCTTGCCATGAGCGATGGCGCTCGTGGCAAAGTCAACCACGATAGGGCTTTGACCGGTGCGGGGAATCGCGGCCGTGAAGGGATTGGTCAGAAATCTTGCCTCAGCACCCCCAAAGGGAGCAACCATCGTGGGAGATCCAATCGCGTTGGTGAAATGCACCGCAACCAGGCCTTTTTCGGCAGCCATTTCAGCCCAGTGACCGATACGGCCGATGTGATGGCTGTTACGAAGCCCGAAAATGCAATGGCCGTGCAACTGAGCGCGTTCAATGCCCAGGTCCATGGCCTGCCGTGCCACAGACTGGCCCATGCCGCGTTGCCCGTCGGCGATAAACAAGGCTCCTGCGTCATGCGCAAGTGCGAGACGCTGGTTGAGTTGCAGTTCTTGATTCAAAAACGAGGCAACATAGCGATCATTCATGCCCACACCGTGTGAGTCGTGACCACTTAAGTTGGCCAGCACTAAATGATGAGCGGTGTCTTGAGCCTCTGTTGGCTCGCTGCCTGCACAGCGCCACAACTGCGCCACCCACTGCGTTAAGCTTTGTGGATCAATCTGAAAATACTGCATCTCGCGTCCTTTCATGGCAATTTTTCTTTGCCCATGATCCTACGCTTTCACAGGCTTTGCTGGCGCGAAAAAACCATGCACGTTCTATACTCAAAGGCTTTTGAACAACAAAAGGCCTTCCATTCGGACGCTTTATAACCATGCCAAGCAATCGATCGAAGCAGAATACAAAGCGCAAATCGCCCCAACGAACATAGCCCCGTCCCTACAACCCCAGAAATTTAAGCAACGAGAATTGCTGTGAGTCCTTTAGAACAAGACCTTCGAGCACGCATGGCCAAACGCATCTTGGTGCTCGATGGCGCCATGGGCACCATGATTCAACGCTATCGCTTAAGCGAAGCCGATTTTCGTGGCGAGCAGACATTCAAAGTTAGCTATGCGCAGCCCGATGCACCTGGGGCTAAGCCAGATGCATCTGGGGCTAAGCCTGATGCACCTGGTGCTCAGCCTTTGGCGAGCCTGCTCTCGGAGATTGCTGCGATGCCAAAGCCTGCGCAATTTGCCCATGACGTGAAAGGTAATAACGAACTTCTAAGCCTCACCCAGCCCTCGCTCATTTACGATATTCATCACCAGTATTTGTTGGCCGGCGCTGATCTGATCGAAACCAATACCTTTGGCGCAAGTTCGGTCGCGCAGGCCGATTACGGGCTCTCTAGCTTCGCGTACGCGATGAATTTTGCATCGGCCAAGCTTGCAAGCGCAGCCGCTGCAGCGTTCACCGAGGCAAATCCAAAGTGGCCACGTTATGTTGCCGGTGCGCTTGGACCACAACCGCGCACAGCGTCGATTTCGCCCGATGTCAACGACCCGGGGGCAAGAAATATCGACTTTGAAGCCTTACGCGAAACCTATAGCGAGCAATTGCGCGGATTGCTTGACGGTGGCATCGATGTGATTCTTGTTGAAACCATT
>Ga0194130_10007457_pt1 | contig 12077 bp, 11 predicted proteins | sample TA2KigsurfametaG_FD_160084 | JGI IMG/M metagenome (GOLD analysis project Ga0194130, IMG submission 160084) | Freshwater microbial communities from Lake Tanganyika, Tanzania - TA2015050 Kigoma 12 surface | ecosystem: Environmental > Aquatic > Freshwater > Lake | place: Tanzania: Lake Tanganyika... | reverse complement strand
CGTTTTTGGTGGGCTCGTCGGTGCGGGCGTTTCTGGCGCAGCGGTTGGTGCGGGTGCTTTGCCCGTGGTGCTGCGAGCCGGGGCACTATTCGGAGGATTACATTCGGGAGATTGGAATTCCGCCGGAGAAGGCGGCGACGGCGTACCGGGCGGTGGGATGTGACCGGTGCCGACAGACGGGTTACCAAGGGCGGCGGGCGATCTATGAGATCTGCCTGGTGTCCCCGCAGCTGCAGGAAATGATCACGCGGCGGGAGTCCAATGCGGCGCTGAAGGAGTTGGCGCGGTCGCAGGGGATGCAAAATTTACGCGATGACGGCTGGGACAAGGTGGCGGAGGGAACGACGACGATTGAAGAGGTGGTCAGGGTGACGGCGACGGAAGCCAGCCGCAACGGGACCTCCTGAGATGCCGGCTTTTTCCTACGAGGCGATTGTTCCGGGTGGGGGCCGGACGACGGGAGTGCTGGAAGCGCGGACGCGGCAGGAGGCGCTGGCGTTACTGACACGGCAGAGATACCAGCCGGTGCGGCTGTTGCAGGACGGAGCCGCTCCAGCCTCGGCCGCGGTGGCGGCGAGCGGCGGCGGGGCTGGGGGTAACCGGACGATGACGGAGGCCCAGGTAATCGCCTTTACCGAGGAGCTGGGGGATTTGTTGGATGCGGGACTGCAGCTGGAGGGCGCGCTGAAGATGATGGAGCAGCGGTCGGAGGCGTCGTCGCTGAAGGCGGTGGCGGAGAGTCTGCGGACGCAGGTGCGGGAGGGGGTGAGTCTTTCCCGCGCCCTGAAAACGGCCTCGGCGAGTTTTTCCGACCTGTACTGCAACCTGGTCTCGGCGGGGGAGGTGAGCGGGGCGCTGGGATCGATCCTGCAGCGGCAGGTGGTGTACCTGAAAAAACTGAGCGAATTAAAGGGAAGGGTGATCCAGGCGCTGATCTATCCGATGTTTGTGACCGGGGCGGGCATCCTGTTGATGGTGCTGTTTGTGGTGGTGCTGGTGCCGCAGCTGGAGACGCTGTTCAAGACCCAACAGCCCCCGCTGATCACCCTGCTGCTGCTGGCCTCCAGCCGATTCCTGGTGCAGTGGGGCTGGCTGGTTTTGGTGACCCTGCTGTTTGCGGGCGTGGGTTTCTGGCAGGTGATTCAGCAACCGGCGGGGCGGCTGTGGTGGGACCAGTTCCGCGTGAAGATTCCGGTAGCGGGGCCGGTTCTGGAGGCGGCGTTTTATGCCCAGTTCAGCCAAACGTTGGCGAATTTATTGGGCAACGGGGTGACGCTGCTGCAGGCGATGCAATTGGTGTCGCGGGCCACCCCCAACTCTTACTATCGGGTGCGGCTGGAAAAGGCCTCGGAGCAGATCTCGGAGGGTTACTCCTTGAACCGGGCCTTGCGGCAGGTCGGCGGCTTTTCCGATATGTTTCTGGATCTGGTGGCGGTGGGTGAGCAGACGGGGGAATTAGCCAAGGCCTTGGACAAGGCCGGGGCTCGGTATGAAAAAGAGATGGATCGCCGGATTCAAAAGATTACGGCGCTGATTCAGCCGGTCATCATTGTGATCATCGCGCTGGTGGTGGGAGCGGTGGTGTATTCGATCATCACGAGCATCTTCGACGCGATGTCCGGCATGCGAAAAAGCCTCTAACAAGTTGTTCCCCCCGTTTGGGCGGTTGTTCACGGGCGGCGTGAGCAAACCTGGCCGGGAAGCGGCCGTTTTCCGATTCCTCTTGCCAGAGTAGGTCATGTGCCAAGCCCACCCCAACGATTTCCCTCGCGGGAGCCCCCGGTATCGGTGGTCGGCGATGCTTTGGTTCGCGGCAGTCGCGAGCGGCATGACGGGGCCACCGCCTGCGCAATGGGACGCCCGGATACCCCAAGGGGTCCAGCCCGGCTGGTTTGGGCCGGTGGCCAATCAACCGGCCCTGAACCTGCATATTTGGAGGGCGCCGATTCGGACGCCGGCGGAGGGCGGGGACTTGGCGGTCACCTTCGTGTTTCGACAGGTGCCGGGCGGCTTTGCACGAGTTATCTGGCAAGGGCCGGGGCGGGTGGTGACGCTTTGCGCAAACTTGTTTGAACAAGCGGCACCCCTTCATCAGCGAACGATTTTGATTTCCCGGGAGTTGTTGGCGGCAGAGGGGCAACTTTTTGTCGAGTCCACCGGCCCGGGGCCCTGTTTGGAGAAGGTAGACTTGCACTGGGTGGAGCCACGGGTTTTGGCGGCGGCGGGCAACCCGGCTCGCCTACTGGGAGTTGCCGGACGGGTCTGGCCGGACGCCGAGCTGGACGGAAAATCCTCCGTGTCGGCCCCGGACGAAATTCACGCGGGATTTGTGGACGCGCTTTTGGAGGCCGGGCCGCTTTCCGTTGAGCCGGGGCAGGGAGTCCGTTTGCTGGCTTCGCTGCAGGGTCGACCGGGTTTCGGCCGCATCCGCGCGCAGGTGTCCGGGCTAGCACCCACCGAGGAGCCCCAGATCTGGGTGAACGGAAGTCCCCTCGGGGCGGTTTCGGTGGAAGTCCCGCGGTTGGACGACCCGGGGTATCGGCCGGGGGGAAGCCATCCGTGGGAGTACGGCGGCTGGAAGACTTTGACGGCGTTTGTGCCAGCCAACTGGCTGGTAGCGGGCGAAAATCAAGTGGACTGGGCGGCGCCTGGGGGCGGTCGCGGTTTGGTGGTGAGGAATCTGCGTTTGGAAGTTTCGGCGGAGTCGGGCGTGGGCCTAACCCCGCCGGCGGCCGTTGGAAGGGCACAACCTGCGGCAGTATCTGCCTCCACGGCACGGGGAGTGCCGCCAACCGCTGCTCGTGCCAACCCGCCGCCGTCCCCTCAATTGCGCACGGGATTGTCATCTGGCCGTCCTGTCGTAGGTTTACGTCAGGAATGAACTCGTTGCGCCCGCACCGTTGCGCCCGCTGTTCGGGAGGATTCACCCTCATCGAAATCATGCTGGTGGTGGGAATCATCACCGTGTTAATGGGATCGGCGATTTTCATGCTGACGGGAAATCTGGAATTCGCCAAAGAGCAACGGGCCCGTGGGGATATCCAGGCGATTACCACCCAAGTCAGGATGTTTGAGATGAAAAGCGGGGGGGTTCCCCTGACCGAATCCCAAGGGCTGAAAGCCTTGGTCGGAAAAGGAAAGGGCTTTGAGGAACTGCCCAAGGATCCCTGGGGTTCGGATTACCAGTACCGGGTCGATGCCAACTCCGCCAAGGGCTTTCGCGTTTATTCGTTGGGGCCCGACCGCAAGGACGACGGGGGCAAGGGCGACGACGTTTCCTCCAAGTAAGGGAGGTGGGGGTCGGCTTTTCATGAAACTCCGCCCACGGAAGGCGGCGGCGGGGTTCACCCTGCTGGAGATCATCCTAGCGGTGGGGATCGGCGTTATTTTCATGGGGGGCGCGGTGGTGTTTTTGTCATCCACAGGCGAGGACCGGGAGTTGCGGAGGGCCCGGGAGATTTTCGAGGAAGCAGCCGGCTTGGCGCGGGAAAAGGCGCTGGGCTCGGGCCAATCCCAGTTTGTGTTGATTCAAGAGCGGGTGGTGAATGGCGAGACGTTGCCGGAGGAGGTGGAGATGACCTTGATCACCACGGAGGATCTGGTGGCGGGCCGGCGTTCCTGGGCCAAGCCGCCAGAGGAGGGGTTCCGGTGGCTGGTGACGGGAGGCGGCTTGGTGGAGCCGATCCGGGTGCGGTTGCGGCGGGACCGCAACCAGGAGGTTTTTTCCTTCAGCGCGCTGACCGGAGAATCGATCACGGAAAAAGCGGAGCGGAGCCGATGAACCAGCCGAAATCGCCGCAGAGCTTCACGCTCATCGAAGTGATGCTGGCGGTGGCCATTTTTGCCCTGGCCGCCGTTGGTTTCGCGGTGGCCCTGAATGACGTGTTTGGTATCCAAACCCAGCTGATCAAAACCAGCCAGGTGCGCCAAGCGGTGGAGTCCTGTGCGGCCAGGATCCTCGCCACCACCAACAACCTGACTCCAACGGGGGAAAGATTCGTGGAAGACCCACTTTTCTCCACCGAGCGTTTCCGGGTGGAAATCTCCGCGAATCCCTTAGTACCGCCCATCCAGATACCCACGGCGGACGGGCGGGGGACCCGACAATTCGCCGGCTGGTGGCAGATCCGAATTCGCGCCATCGGTGCGGATCAACAACGGGCGGATGGGGTGTCCATGCTCTTATGGCCCCGTTAAGCCCAGCCTTGCCGCGAAGGGGATTTACCCTGATCGAGGTGACCTTGGGGTTGGCAATCTTGATCCTGATTTTCGGGGTCATTTTCCAGCTGGTGCAGATGTCGATGTTGGGGGCAAATGAGGCCACCCAGCTGACCCGGCGGAATCGGGAAGTGGACGGACTTTTTGCGTTGGTGAGACAACTTTGCCTGGATTTGCCCTTCCGGTCGCAGGTCTTGCTAGAACCCGGGACGGGAGTGGGCCAACGGACGGACCTGGTGCTCTCCAACGCATCTGCGGCGATTTTTCCGGACCGTTTTGACGGCACCCGGGTTTTGCGGTTGGAACTGAGGAAAAGCGAGGGGGAGACGGGTTCCACCTTGCGTCTGGTGGAGGTTTTCCAACCCAAGGAAGGAACGGGAGCACAGACCAACCTGTTCCCGCTAATGCGGGAGATCACGGGCCTGCGTTGGTGGGCACTGGATACCCGCGACGGCCAGGAAAAAACCGAATGGAACGACAGCGTCAAGCCAGCCTGTCTGAGAATGGAGTTGACGCGGCGTCAGGGAAATCGAAAGGAAAAATTCCAGGGCCTGTTTTGGATCCCGACTGGTCTGGGACCCGGCGGGCTGGTTCCACTGGATCCCGTAACTCTGCAGGGGCAGGGTCCGACGGAAGTCACCAACCCTCCGGGAGGCCCGACGCCTGGGACACCCGCTCCCAGAGCTCCAGCCCCTGGAAGTCCTGCTCCCGTCCGATGAGAGTCGCGGAGAAGCGCCACGGAAGCCAGGGGGTCGCCCTCGTGATCGTACTTTGGGCGGTCAGCCTGATTTCCGCGGCCATGTTTGGTCTGGCGGCTCTCTTGCAAAGACAACTCGGGCAGGAAGTGGCGGCTTTGCAAAACGCACGGGCCCTGCTGGTGGCCGAGTCCGGCGTGCAGATGGCCCTCAATCCGGGGCTTTTTCCGGCTGATATGGAGGCGGCCAGCCGGGAGTTGACCAGCCGGCTGCAGGAAGGCTGGCGGGGGCCGAGAGGGGGACCCGAGGTTCGTTTTGAGGTGAAAGCACAGGAGTTCCGGGGGGAGGAGGGAAAGATGAATTTAAATTCGCTCCTGTTGGGAGACCGAAACCAGGCGCGGCGAATTCTGACCAATCTCTTTGCCGGTTGGGGCGTAAATGCAACGACCTCGTCGGCGGTGATTGACGCGCTCTTGGACTGGACGGATGCGGATGACATGACAACCGGGACCGATGAATCGACAGAGGATTATTCGAGGGTGGGTCGATCTGGGCCGCGGAATGGTCCATTCCAGAAACTCGACGAACTCGAGCAGGTGCGGGGTTGGCCAGAGCTGACTCAGGAGGCTCGGGAGGGCCCGAAAGCGGTGAATTGGAGGGAAAAATTCACGATCTTCGGGACGGGTCAGCTCTCCCTCATGTCGGCAGACGAGGATGTGATTGAGGCGTGGCTGGATTTGAATCCCGGTGCGGCGGTGAATTTTATCCGGGCTCGGCCAGGGCCCGATCTGATGGCGGGAACCCAGGACGATGTGGTGAACATGGGATTATTGCCCCCCAGTGCCTTCAACGCCACCAACCGGATCAGCACAACTTGGGGGGATCTTTGGCGGGTAACCTCGACGGGGTCGGTGGGTGGAGTTAAAAGGACGATTGTGGCCCTGCTTTCACGCAACCCGCCGATGGTGCGTTCCCGCTGGGTCGCAGAGGAGGTGCAGCCGTGAAGACCCGCAAGCCTTCGCGCCGCCATACCCGCACCACCCCGGCCTCCGGGGGACCCGTGTTTCTTTTTCCCGGACCTGAGGGGTGGGAGGCTTGGAGTGAGGGCGGTGATGGCGGCGTGGAATGCGTGGGCCCGAGCGAGACTCCCGGGAAGTTACGCCCGCCGCCCGAAGCGGTTTTTTGTTTGCCCTCACGCTCCTTTTTTTCCGTGCCGTTATGGGTTCGGGAGGTGGATGGTCCTCCGGGGAGGGAGCAGGTTGGGCTGAGGCTCGAGGAGAGGGGTCTGCTCGGACCGAACCCGGACGCAGCGGTTTGGGGAATGGAGCCCATCCGGTCCGAGGCGATTCCAGGACCGGAGGGGGAATTGGAATCACGTCAACTGGAGGCCACGGCGGTGCTGGCACCCGGCTTTGAGCCAGAATGGCTGGTGGAGTCAGCCGCACGGCATGAGGTGGCAGCCCGAACCCAGTTGGCTCCCCGGGGGGGGGCGGCGGCGGTGTTGCGAAGGGAATTGGGACGATGGGTCGCAGACTTTTATGCGCAGGGAAAATGGCTGCACACCCAGCCCCTGCTGGCCCGGACTCTGGACGCGGCTGCGGCCGTGGAAATCTCCGCCTTGCTCTGCCAACTGGAAAGTGAGGGGGTGTTGTCCGGACTGACCCAACTGGTGGTGCGGGATTTGGAATCAAATCCCGTGGGGGATGACTTTATGGCGGCCTTGTCGGTGCCTTGCCGCATGGAGCCCCGCCAGCCCCCGCGTTTGCCCGGCACCCCTTGGAACCTTGAGCCCCCCGCGCTGGTCGAGCATCGGCAGGAGGCAGCGGCGTCGCAGCGAAGAAAAAAGTACGTACGGATCGGCCTGGTAAGCTATGGGCTGGTGATGTTGGCGGCGGTGGCCTTGGTGATTCACCCCTGGGTCCAAATCCAGTTGTTGCATCGGCAGTTGGGGGAAATCGGCGAGCCGGCCGACCGGATCCAAACCACGGCAATGGTTTGGCGCGAGGCTGCGGCGCTGGTGGATCCGTCTTTCAATGCTTTGGAGCTTTTGTGGCAGGTCTCGCGCCCGTTGGTGACGCCCGAGCCGCCCCAAATGGAAGGGGTACAACTAACGGATTTCGACCTGAAACCCCGAAGACTTTTGCTGAAAGGCAAGGCCACGGATGTGGTCAAGGTGCAGGCCTATCTGGAATGGCTGAAGAACAACCCCGCCTTGAGCAAGTTTACTTGGAAAAGTTCCCAACCCCGGCTGGCTGCCGACGGCACGGCTACGTTTTCCACCGAGGGGGTTCCGCCGCAAGCGGGAGCCACGGAGGACGGAACACCGCAGGAGGTCAATGTTGATGAAAACCCTTCAGGTTAGGGAAAAAAAACTTTTGCTCTTCCTTGGGGCGGCGGTTTTGGCAGGGGTACACCTGATTTTTCTACAATTGGCCCTGCGTTTTGACCGGGCCAACCGGCTGGAGCTGACGGAGCTCTCGACCGAGCTGGAGGAGGCCAGAATGTGGTTGGAGGAAAAAGAGGCGTGGGAAAGCAAGGCCACCTGGCTGGACCAAAACCTTGTCCGGATGCCCGAGGAGGCCCCGGAGGGCGCGTTGCAAAAATGGGCCCAGAGCACCGCCCAAGGAAGCGGACTGGTCATCGAGAGCCAGAACCTGCGGGCGGCCCAAACGGGGGCTCATGTCACCACGGTGGCCAACCGCATGCAGATGAAAGGCACCTTGGAGCAGACCATCCGCTGGCTTGGTCAGGTGTATGATCCCCAAAAAGGGGTGGCGGTGACCGAATTAAACCTGCGTTTGAGTCCTGAACCTCCCAAGATGACGGTGCAGGCGGAGGTGGCGCAGTTCTTTAAAAAGACCAATCCGTGAACAAGTTCTTCACAGCCGGGGGAGTTGTTCTCCTCGTCTTTTGCGTCCGGCCTTTAGCATCAGAGGAGATGATAACTATGCCTTCACCTTCGGCAGAAGGTACTTCTGCGGAAGTGCCCAGTGGCTTGTTGCCGGTGGCTTTGAACATGGATCGATATGGGGCCTTGGCCAAGAAATCCCCTTTTACGGCCGTGGCGGCGGAGGAAACGGCCGGCTTTGCGCAGGATCTCGCCTTGGCTGGGTTTGTGCGCCTGAAAGGAGAGGATTTTGTGATGGTGGCGAATCGGGCCACGGCGGACCGGTTTTTAGTCGGGAGAAAAGAGTCTCCTTCGGCCAGGGGCCTGATCCTGCTGGAGGTGATCAAGGATCCCAAAGGGGATGCGACCAAGATGAAAGCCAAGGTGAAAAAAGGTGCGGAGGTGGCGACCTTGAGCTTTGAAGCAGCCTCCGCCCCCCCGCCTGTCGGCCAGCCGGTCGCACAGGTTCCACCAATACCGGGGCAGGCCATTCCGGGGCAGCCCGCCCCCCAGATCCAACCACCGGGACAAAAACAACCTACGGCTCCGGTGATCCGCAGGCGGGTAATCCCCGTGCCCTCGGTGCCAGGCCGATGAGAATCTTTCCATTTCGGTTGTGGAAAAGAGGCTGGTTGCTCCTGCTGGTCGCGTGGGGCTGGGCTGCCGGCCACGTGGCCCAAGCCCAAACCCCGACCGCGCCTGGTCGGCTGAATTCGCCGACCGGCTTGACGGAGGCTTCTGGCGCTCGCAAAGAGCCGGAAATGGTTGCTCCAGACACGATTCAGTTCCCCAACAATCCCGTCTCTGACTTTTTAAGGGTGTATGAGCAGTTGCAGGAAGTTACGCTGATTATGGACAACACGCTGCTGGCGGGCGGGGCCAACCTCAGCCTGACCTTGAATCAGCCGGCGACCCGTGAGGACGCGATTCGCCTCATCGAGTCCACCCTTCTTCTTAACGGCTATGCTTTTATCGCGGTGGACAATCCCGATCAGCTCCGCCGCAAGACCTTGGTGGCCGAGATGGAAAGGCTCACCCAGCAGTTGAAAAACCTGGAATCTCTGGTTCGGGAGAAAAAACGAATCGAAACGGCTCTGGAAAATCTGGAATCCCGTGTCGCTGACCCCAAACCCCGGCCAGCCGATACGCCTCCCGCAAACCCCGCCGATGCCCAGCGGGACAAGCTGGATGCCGACCTGCAGCAGATCGTGAGTCAGTTGGGGGATTATGAAAAAAGCCGGAAAGAGTTGAAAGAGAGAATCGCCAAACTCCAAAATGAAATCGAGGTTCCCTTTGCCAGCACTGGGGGCCAGAAAAAGCCTTGGGCGATCAAGGTGATCAACACTCTGGGGGGCAAAAATCCTCGCAGCGAGGGGGTGTTTTTGGCGCAAAGCCCTGACGAATTGCCCACGGGTGAGGTGATTGCCTCGTACGTTATGAAATTGGATTACCTCTCCGCAGCTGATGCCGTGCCCATTTTCGAGCAGTTTATCACCCTACATCCGTATGGAAGTATTGTGCCCGTACCGCTTTCCAATCAGGTGTTGATCACGGAAAACTCCACGCTCATTCGGAGGCTTTTGGAGGTGAAACAACTGGTCGACTTGCCGCAAAGCCTCGGACGCCGGTTCGTGGAGTTGGAGCAGGCCAATGCCGACCGGGTGGTGGAAATCATCACCGGGATTCTGGAAAAACGGGCCGAGAGCAAGGTCGCGGCCGGTTCTGCCCAGGCGGCCACCGGCCAGCCTGCCCAAGTGCCGGGCGCTCCCCCGGTGCCGCCGGCAGCGGGCGGGGCCATTTCGACTGGAAACTCTTCCTCGGTCGGCGATGTTCAGTTGATTGCGGACACCCGAACCAACCGCATTCTGATTATTGCGGCTGAGGCCGATCTTAAGTTTATCGAGACCCTGATCAACGAATTCGATGTGGCGGTTGATATTGGGGATCCTTATGAGCAGCCCCTCAATTACGTTTCGGCTTCTGATATGTTGCCCGTTCTCGCGGATATGCTCCAGGAGGAAGGGGAGGAAGGAGAAGGAGCGGGTGCCGGTGCGGGCGCGACTCCCCGCACAACTACGGCTGGAATCGGCACGGGCACTGGAGCCACCACGGGAACTGGCAGCACCGGTGGAGTTTCCGGTTCCGGACAACTGGGCTCACTCCAGGAGCCCGGAGAGCAACAAGCAGCCGAGTCGATCATTGTGGGAAAAACGCGTCTGATTGCCGACAACCGGGCCAACTCCATTTTGGTGATTGGTCAGCCCGAGTCCCGGAAAAAAGTGAAATCCATTCTGGATAAGTTGGATAAGCGGCCCATGCAGGTGTACCTCGCTACCGTCATCGGGCAGTTGCGGATCACGGACGACGACCAGTTTGCCGTGAACATCCTCCAAAAGTATATCGGAGGCTCCCAAACCGGGGCCGCATCCGTGTCGGGAGGTCGTCCCTTCATCTCTTCGGGAACGAATGGGGTGACCCCGCTCAGTCCGGCGGCGGCGACCTTGGCGACCATGGCGCAGGTGGCGAGCTCCGCCCTGCCCGGTATGCAGATTGCCACTTTTATCGCGGGTTCCATTGATCTTTATATCCAAGCCCTCACCGCCACTTCCCGCTTTCGAATTGCCTCCCGTCCTTCGGTCTTTACGGCCAACAACAAAAAAGCCGTCATCTTCAACGGAAAAAAAATTGCCGTGCCCACCAGCACGGTGACGACCTTGGGGGCGGGCGGGAGTGCCACTACGACCACGGGTTCCCAACAGTCCAACATTCAGTATCAAGACGTGGTTCTTAAAATTGAAGTGGTGCCTCTGATCAATAGTGCGCGGGAAATTACGCTCCAAATTATTCAGACCAATGACAATATTATCCCGGGTCAGTCCACCAACATCGGGGGCGGGGTCACTGTGCCGGAAATCGCCACGCAGGAATTGACTACCACGGTAACCGTGCCCGACCGGTCCACCATCTTGTTGGGAGGCCTCATCACGCAAGAGGACACCAGGACCTCGGCGGGCGTTCCTTTTCTTTCTTCCATTCCGCTGATGGGGAATCTTTTCAAAAGCACCACCGACGCCACCCGGCGGGAGGAGTTGGTGGTAATGATCCAGCCCTCGGTGGTGCAGGACTCCCCGGAATTGAGGGAGATCAGCAAGACGGAGCGCGACCTGACTGGATTTTCCTCCAAGGAGCTTTCTCCGCTCAGCATGAAGTTAGGTGCCAAAACGACCGTCCCTGATATCGCGCCGCTGTCCTCCCCAGAGGAGCTGCCGGCTCCGCCCACGCAGGAATAAATTCTGTTCCCAAGGGTGCACGCCCCTCGGGTTGACTCCGCTCTCTCTTTCGAGGACGCTCGCAGGCATTAGTTTTTCTACTTCATGAACATCCACGAGTACCAAGCCCGCGATCTACTTTCCTCCGCCGGGGTGGCCGTGCCCCGGGGAGCGGTGGCCCGCACAGCCGAGGAGGCCGAGTCCATCGCCCGTTCGCTCCCTTGCAACAGTTTCGTGGTCAAGGCTCAGGTCCATGCCGGGGGTCGGGGCAAGGGAACCTTTAAGGATGGGTTTAAGTCCGGGGTCCACCTGGTGAAAACGCCGGCCCAGGTCCGTGACGTGGCCGCGCGGATGCTCGGCAACCAGCTGATTACCCACCAGACCGGGCCAGAGGGTAAGCCTGTTCATGCCGTCCTCGTCGGAGAGTCCACCGAAATCGCCCGGGAACTCTACCTCGCCATCACTCTGGACCGCGTCTCCAACTGCCCCGTGCTCATTGCCAGTCGGGAAGGGGGCGTGGAGATTGAGACCGTCGCGGAAAAAAATCCCGCCGCCATCCTTCGCGAAAAAATTGATCCCGGCCTAGGCCTTCAGCCCTATGAGGCCCGTAAGGCCAGTATCTTCCTTGGGTTTCCCTCTACCGGACTGCGGGCTCCCTGCCGTTTGATCCATGCCGTCTACCGCCTCTTTTTGGAAAAGGACTGCTCCCAGGTGGAAATCAACCCGCTCGCCGTGACCAAGGGGGGCGATGTGGTCGCCCTCGATGCCAAACTGAACTTCGACGACAACGCCCTCTTCCGCCACAAGGAGATCGAGTCCCTTCGCGACGCCGCCCAGGAGGATCCGCGCGACCTCGCCGCCGCCGAGCATCACCTGAACTATATCGGGCTGGACGGCAACATTGGTTGCATGGTCAACGGCGCCGGCTTGGCCATGGCCACGATGGATCTCCTCCAAGCCGCCGGCGGCCGGCCCGCCAACTTCCTCGACGTGGGGGGCGGCGCCTCG
>Ga0194130_10007456_pt1 | contig 12079 bp, 8 predicted proteins | sample TA2KigsurfametaG_FD_160084 | JGI IMG/M metagenome (GOLD analysis project Ga0194130, IMG submission 160084) | Freshwater microbial communities from Lake Tanganyika, Tanzania - TA2015050 Kigoma 12 surface | ecosystem: Environmental > Aquatic > Freshwater > Lake | place: Tanzania: Lake Tanganyika... | reverse complement strand
AATCTCTTTCTCCTCCCTCAAGATCTCCGTGCCCAGCGCTTGGAACTCCTCGTTCTTCCGGGTCTCAAACTGCTGGATCTTGTAGCGGGCCACCCTGGAGCGGTGCGACTCCGCCTCCAGCTCGAGCTTCTTTCGCTCCACTTCTGTCTGCTGGGCCTCCTGCTTTTTGCGCTCCGCCCCTGCCCGGATCTCCGCTTTTTTGGACTCCAGCGACTTCATTTCCGTGGGCCACGCGGCCAACTCCCGGTCCAATCGCATCTTCCGCTGCTCCCGCTCCTGCAGCACCAGCAGCTTCTCCAGCTGGGGATCCAGCGCGCTCATTGGGGCTCTCGGTTCACCTTCTCAACATACTTCGCCAAAAGATCGCACTCCAGATTCAGTTCCTCCCCCTCGTGCCGGTCCTTCAGCGTCGTCACCTCAAAGGTGTGCGGGATGATCCACACGTTGAATTTCCGGCCCTCCACCCTTCCGATGGTCAGGCTGATCCCATCCAGCGCCACGCACCCCTTAGGCACCACATATCGCTCCATGCCCGCGGGCACCTCCGCCTCCAGCTCCCAGTCCTGCCCGGCCCGGCTCCATTTCGTCACCTTGGCCGTGGCCTCGATGTGCCCCGTCACAAAGTGCCCCCCCACCTTTCCATCCGCCCGCAGCGATCCCTCCAGATTCACCCGCGATCCCGCCTGCACAGCCTTCAGGTTGGTCTTGGCTCGCGTCTCATCCAAAAGATCAAAAGTCAGCCGGTTCCCCTTCACCTCCGTCACCGTCAGACAACATCCGTTGACCGCAATGCTGTCCCCGATCTTGGCATCCTTGGCCACCGCCTTGGCCTCCACCTCCAGGCTCCACCCCTTCCCCCGCGGCGTCACCGCTTTCACTACCCCCGCCTCCTCCACAATGCCCGTGAACATGGACTTTCTTCCCTTGTTTTCTGACTCAAAGCAAGCGGGCTTCCGAGAATGCTTACGGGGAGCCATTCATCGGACCAATATCCTTATCCTTCTCCGCCCATTGGGGATTTTTACGAAGACCTTCGGACCATAATTCTGCAGCCTCCTGTTGGCGTCCGCTTCTTTGCAGGATCTCTGTGGCGCCCTGCCACGCCGCTTCGTTGCCCGGATCTTTGGCTAAGGCCCCTTTAAAATCATCCAAGGCCTCCGGAAGCTGGCCAGCACGCAGCCGGCTTTTTCCCCGCTCCATGTTAACCCGCGGATCTTGAGGCGCCACCCGCTCGGCCTCCCCGTAAGCCTCCAAGGCCTCGGAAAATTTTTTTTGGGCAGCCAACACCGCACCGATACCCACGAAAGCCTCCGGCCGATTGGGATGGCTTCGGATGATCTGTTCGTAGATCGCCCCCGCGGCCTCCATTTCCCCTTTCTTGAAAAGCGACCGGGCCTTGGCGAGAAGATCCCGCAAATCCTCTTCCGGATCGTTTTTCGGAGGGCAGGAGCCGCCGCTCCCCGCCCCGCCGTCACCCCCCCCGCCAGCACCCACCCCACCCCCCGGCCCGATCCCGCCGCCTCCTCCCCGTCCGATTCCCCCTGCACCGCCGGAACCGGATTTGGGAGTCTCGGGTGTGACCGGCCTTTTTTTGGAGGGCTTGGCCATCCCGAGCCGCCACTTCTGGATCAAATCCTTCAGGCGACTGACGGGAACGGCAAAGTTAAGGTTCTGACTGTCGGTGATTTGGGAACACACCACCCCAATGACTCGGCCCCCGCTGTCGAGGACCGCCGAACCGCTGGAGCCGGGAGACTGCGGGGCGCTGTGCTGGAAAAGCTCGCCCTGAGGGTATTTTTTCACGGGATGGGAAACGATGCCGTCGGAAAGCGTGTACTGGAGTCCCCGCGGATTGCCCATGATGAATACTTTTTCCCCATACTTTGGTTCCCCCGGACGCAAGCTGAGATAGCCAGACGAGGTCATGGCGCGCACCAGCGCGAGGTCATCCTCCTTGGCCTCCGCCACGCATCGCCCGATTTGGGTCCGACCCTGTTCGTCCACAATTTCCACATCCCACGACTCGAGAACATGCTTGTTGGTGACGAGCAAATCAGGATAGATAAAAAAACCCGTGCCAATGGACTTTCGTCCTTCCAAATTTCTGACCAGCACGGTCGCACCCCGCGCGTTGCGGGCCAGCACTTCCGGAGGCATGGAAGCCGCCAACTCCGGGAGCGGGATGGAAACCGCCCCTGCCCAAAGGATCCAGCCAGCCAGCGGGCGGATCACCTTCACAGCACCTCCGGTTTAAATCCCTGGGCCGTGAGCCGCAGCGGAGCCCCCACCGGACGCGGTTCCCAACCAAAGGCCTGCTGGCGGCTTTCCAGAATTTTTCGCAGTGCTTCATACTGGGCGAAGGAGTCGGCGTAGACCACTAGCACGGCATAGTGGCGCTGGGAGTCCATCTCCGCGAAAAATTTTTCCATGGCCGCTACGCTGGCAAGCCCCTTGCCCTGACGGGGTTGCACCACATCCGCCACCTCGGTTCGCTCCCGCACCACATGGCTGTCGTCCTCACGACCGGCGGCGTCTTGGAGGGGGTAGAATTTTCCCCCGCTCAACATCACGTACAACGGGCTCTGCTGGGCTGCCCTCGCCAAGGGCAACCGGACCCGTACCTCCGGAAAATCTCCTGATCCGCCCCCGGACGGCGCCAAACGGGCCAAACGCCCTTGCAGACGAATGGACTCTTCACGCAAAACGGTGACTTCGTTCCCCAAGGTATCATTGCGTCCGCGCAAACGGTCCCGCTCCCGGATCAGGGCGCCCTGCAGTCCCGCCCGCTTTTCCATCGAGGAAAGTCCGCCCGGGCCGGTGGAGTCCTCAGCGGCCTGGGCCAGGGCCTTTTCCACCGCCGTCAAGGAGGGCAGGGAAGCTCCGGTCTCCAACCTCTCGGCCAACCGCCGGTTCTCTTTTTTCAACTCTTCCGTCTCCACGCGGATTTCCGCCAATCGCGCCCGCAAAAGCTCTTCGTTCGCGAAGGCCTTTCCTTGCTCCTCTTCCGGCCACGGGCTGGGGGACTGCTTTTTGGCCAGAACCGCGACCAGAACGGAAAGGAACACCAGGCCGGCAAAAAAATTACACATCGGATCCACCAGCAACTGCAGGGCCGCGTCCGGGGAAAAGGATCCGGGACGACGTTTCACTACTCTTCCCTGCCTTCCACCGGCCAAGGCTCGGGCTCCCCCAGCACGCTGGCCCGGCGGAACCCTGGAAGGGGTCGGACGGACTCCTCGGGCATCAGCAGGCGCGGATCTTCCGGGATCCCGTCAAATCCCACCTCATAGCCGAGGGCCTGTAAGCCCGCGCGCACCTCCGCAAACCAGCCGTACCCCGAGGGCTGGACGAGAAGAAAGACATAATGGCTGTCCGGCGGATAACCAAATAACTCCCGGCGCAACCTGGACACCAACTTTCCGTCGGGATCGATCCGCACGAAGTTGGCCGGTTGATCCAAGGGATAAAGTTTTGCCTGGGTGGAGGCCAGTTCCACCATGATGGGTCTCTTGGTCGTGTCGCGGCCGTCCCGCACCAACCGGATACCCCGCTCCTTCCCCAAGGCCCGGGTCTGGCCGGCCTGCGCGTCGCGGACTTTCCGATCCAAAATTTCATGGGCTTGCCTCTCCCTGGCGATCTCTGCCTCCCGCTTCTGCAAAGCTGCCTCCGCGGCTTGGACCTCCTCCTGCAGCCCGACGAGGCCGACCTCGGCCAAAATCTGCTCCCCATTTTTTTCGCCCGCTTCACCTCCCTCGGCGTTCAGTCCCTGCAACCGGCGGAGCATCCGGCGGATCTCGCGGGGAGAATAGTCCGCCCACTTCAGTTTTTCGGCCAGATCTTCAGCCCGACGAAGTTCTTGGTCCCTTTCCAATAACCGTCCGCGTAATTCCGCCTCCTCCGCTGGGGAGGATCTCGGGGCCGAGCCGGGAAAGAGCGGCGAACCACGCTCAAGAAAGCTGGTCAAAAACATGGTGATTAGCACCAACACCCCGCTTAGGGCCGTGATCAGATCCAGGAAGATAAAAAGCCCCAGCGGGGGAACCAAATCAGCCCGGGAACGAACCGCCATAACCGGGCTGTCTCCCCCGCCTCAGGCCAGCCCGCGGCCGCCGGGGAGTAATCGGAGTTTTGAGATGACGTGGCTCTGGCAATAGTCATTGCACAGATCGAGGAACTGCAATTCCGCCCGCTGCCGAAAAACCATCCAGACCTGAACCAGCAGGGCGAACACAAGGGCGACCAGCGTGGTCTCAAATGCGGTGCCCAAACCGCTGGTTACCTGCAAGAGCCCTTGCTTAATGGTGTCCAGGGAGGCTTCTTGTCCCTGGAGGACGCCGGCAAATCCCCCGATCGCGTAGGCCAGCCCTTGGGCAGTACCGATGAAACCCAGCACAGGCATGGCCCAGACAAATCCTTGCACCAAGGTGAAGCTGCTGAGGATGGCGTTTTCATCATCCTCGGCTTGCCCGCGCAACACGGAGGAAACTTCGCTGACTTGCCCTAGGTGATGCAAATTGGTCAGGCCACGCTCGATTCGGTTCAGCAGCAGGAACTGCCCGGGGGCGTCCACCAGACCTTGGATCCTCTCCAGCACGGCCCGCGCCGTCTCCTCCGTGAGCACAAAATCCGGATTTGCCGGCACCACCGCCCACGCCATGGCCCGCTTTTGCAGGCGAAGTTTCAGGGTCTTCAGAATCAAAAAAACGACACTCCAAGAGAAAAGCCCGACCAAGGGAATCACGGTCCAAAGATTTTGGGGGCGAAGAAAGGCGGTGGTGAGAAAACCGAGCCAGGGCGCAAACCGGTCCAACAGCATAATTCCCGCGTAAAAGAGTAGGACTCCTCCTACTCCCAGGATCGTGGTGAAGGCCAGGTTGACGGAGGTGAAACGGGCGGCGGCAAAGCCAAGCGCCTGTTCCCAGCCCATGCGGTTCCAGCGATGGGTGGCTCCGGTGGACATGGTTGAGTTTGGAAAGGGCCCGCCCCCCGCGTCAATGCCGGCTTCCGCTTGAACCGCCTCCTGAAAAAAGGAGCGGCAGGTGCTGACCTAACCACGATCGGGCCCAATCCTCCGGTAACCGGCCAGCGCGGACGGCCTCTTGGAAAAAAGCTTCGGGACTGCGGGGCACCAAAAAGAGGGGGGAAAACGGGCGCACCTCGGACACCTCCTTCCACAGACCACCCTCGTATCTCCAGCCCACCGCCAGGTCCCCTTTCCGTCCCTGCCCCAAAAGCAGCTGGCCGGCCTCCAGATTGGCCAGCCGATCCAAATTCCTCGGCTTGCCAACCTCGTCCACCCATCCACCAAAGGCCAGACCTGCCTGACCGGCTCGGCTCCATAACTGCGCCATCAGCTTGGCCTCATCCGCGAAACGCGGGGCCTGGCTGGAGGAGAAGGCGTTCACCCAATCCCGGTCCACCCCAGCTAGATCCTCTTTCAGCCAGATGCCGGACTCCACCGGACCCCAGTCCGCCCAGGGGGCGGTGGCCGCGCGCAGGGATGGAGAAAAAATCAGGCCAAAACGGGCCGGGTCCTGGGAGACCGTGGCCAGCTTCCAGACCCTCTCCGCCAAGTACGCCCGCGTCAACGGCGAAGTCCCGGGTTGGTCGGGGAGCAATTTTTCCAGGGCCTCGTGGACGGGAGCCCGCGTCAATCCTGAACCCGGATCACTGGAGAGCGCCTTTTCCAGATTCTCCCGGATCGGACGAAGGCTCTCGGAGTTGCCCTCCGCCCCCAACTCCACCCTTCCGCTGAAGCCGATCAGCAGTTTTTCTGAATCTTGGCGGATACCCATGAACGACTGGCTGCGGGGGCGCTTTTCAAACTCCACCGGCTCGTCCTTGGCGCAGTCCTTGGGAATGAAAACCTCCCCCTGCCCGTAGGTGTAGGGACTCTGGGAGCCGGTGCCCGGGACTTCCTTCAGCCGGCCACGCGCGTAGAGGCGATAACTTCCTTTGGAGTCGGCGGCCAGGGGGACGTTGTAGGCCCAGATATCATGCAAAAAATCGTCCTCGCTGATCTGGCGGAGAAGGTTCTCTTCGGCGCCGTCCAACCGCGCGGGCATCAGCCGCGCTTTTCCTCCCGTCAGGGCGGCCGGCAGGGATTTTTCCCAGGGCAACCAGAGCCCGGACAAAAATTCCGCTTCTCCTAGCCAACCGGAAAGCACCTGGCTCGCCTTCTCTTTGTCGGCGGGGGCAAAGCAGGGATTGGCGACTAACCGCTCCAACGCGCTCCGGTATTCCGCCACCCCCGCCGCTTTTGCTAGCGCCAGACGGGCCTTGAGGAAATCGTCGATCCGCGCCTGCATCTCCGCGATCCGGGCCAAAAGCGTGGTGAACTCCTTCTCCAGGTCAGCAGGCATGACCAGTTCCGGACCCGCTTCCTGTCTCCAGACAGCCCCATCGGCGAGTTGATCAATCATGCCCTGCAAAAGATCGGCATCCTCCCGGCGGTTTTGGTTCGACTTCTCCCAGGCGGCAAACTCACCCTCCACGCGTTTCATTCGCTCCCGCAGGGCCCGGGTACGTTTATCGGTTTCTTCCCGGCTTTCGGCCCGGAGACCGGCTACTGCCCGGTCCTTCCGCTCCTCCAGGCCGACGCGCCACTGGGGATGGACGGACCCCAAACGCTTTTCAAATTCCTCCCACGCCTGCCAGCGCAGGGCCAGGCTTTCTTCCCGGCTGGAGGACTTTTGCTCCAGGCGCGCCAATTCCTCTTCCGCGTTCTTTTGCGAAGCTCGTTCTCGTTCCAAAAAGGACCGCAATTTGGCCAGCTCGGCCGCTCCCCGCGCCCGCCCGCCCGCCCTTGTCGCCTCGCCGCTGTTCAACCATGCCTCCGCCTCGTCAACTTTTCTTTCTGAGATCATCCGGTCGATCTCTCGTAGAAAAAATTCCTGCCGGATTTCTTCCTGCTTCCATTGAAACAGGCCCGCGGCCACCGCGAGAACCACCAGCCCGGCCGCTCCAGCCAATGCCCAGCGCCGGATTCGCGCTCGTCGCAAATCCGCCGCCAGGCACTCCCCTTCCTGGCGGAGACGTCGGTGCACCGATTCCGGCCACATCGCCCCCCCCGCCCCCGGAAGAGCCAAAAACTCCTCCACGAGAGCCAGGGATTCACGCAGTCGGCTGGCGGAGCGGGAGGTTCCTTCTTGGCGCAAGCCCTCCAGGGCCTCCAATTCCCGGTGAACCTTCTCTTCCTGTTTGCGCAGGTGTTCCCGTTGCTCCGCCTCGTTCCGGTTCTGGCGGACCCACTGATGCAGCTCGGTCCAAAGATGCCCTGGCGGCGTTCCGGCCCCCGCCTCCTCCAACTCCGTGGCCGCTTTTTCCAAAAGCGGCTCCACGGTTCTCCAGTCCCCCTTTTCTCGCAACTCATCCGCCTCCTGCAGCCACTGCCGAACTTTGGCCTGGGCCTCGTCCCGGCGGAGATCCTGGCGCCGCAAGCGGGCCGCCTCATGCACGTCCGGGCGATGCTTGGCATCCAGACCGAGTTGCTCAAATTTGTCGAACTCCGCCGCTAGGTTGGCCTCGTCCCCGGAGGCCAGCATCGCCTCCAGCCGACGTAGGCTGGCCTCGCTTTCTTTCACCAAAAGTTTGCCCCGTTCTCCGGTGGCCCAGGCATCCCCCGGCCTTCGCCGTAACACCGTCGCCAACACCCGCAACGCCGCCGGCCGGTCCCCCGCCACCATCGCCGCCCGGAAAGATTCCACCAAAGCCGGATCCACCTCCCTACCCCGCGCCTCCTGGCAGGCCTTTTGGAGGCTTTGAAATCCGCGAAAATCCGGGGTCTCGGGCACAGGCCAGCCCAGTTCGCGGCAACGTTGGATCCACGACTCCAGTTCGCCGAAGGAGAGCACCCGGATCTGTTCGGCCAGGGGCGGTTCCGATTCGCTTAAATCCAGCGCTCCTCCCCAATCCCCCCGTCGCAGGCTTCCCAGCGCCTCCTCCAGCCGGCGGTTGGCCTCCCGGCAAACTTCCGCAAACTCGGCGGCGATTTGCGCCCCACCCGCCTCACTCCCTTGGAGGGCGCCCCGAACCCGTCGCACCAACCGCTCGATTCGGGTGATGGTCATCGGAGAATCTTACGGAACCAGCCGGCCCATCACCAGCTCGTCCAACTGCACCTCGCAACGCAACCGCGGATGCTCCAATAGCCTCGAAAAAATCCGGCGGGCGCTCTCGCCGGACTCGGGCGGCCACCACCATTGCCGGTATTCCTCGTTGATTTTTGTGAACTGGTCAAAGATCTCGGGAAATTTCCCCCCGCGCGCCTGCAAGGTCAGTTGCCGGATTTTTCTCTCGTCCCACGTCTCGGGATCTTCCCCCAACCATGGGGCGAGCCGACGCAAGGCTTGCCCGCGCAGGTTGCGCATCTGGATTCGGTGTTGGTCCACTCGGTCGATCCACAGGCGGTCGGGGTCGTTCGCACCGATCCGCACCGTCATGAACTCCTGGTTTCCCCAAGGCGGAAAAATCACCACCAGGGACCACCGCGAAGGATCCAGAAAAATTCTTTTCCCCAACTCCTCGAGGACCTCCCTCGGGCCCTGCCCTTGGGCGGACAGAACCCGGTTGGGCCCGTCCCGAAACGGGTCCGGAAGGTAAGCCAAACCCCGCGAGACTGCGGGCACGAAGAGGCTCCAGGCACCGCTTTTTTGGGCAGCCAGCCGGCAGAAATTTCTTTGCTCCTCCTTTCCCTCCAGCGAAACCGGACCCGACCAGCCTCCTGGCCCCCTCACCTGGCCGCGACCCGGCCCGCCTTGTAAAAGCAGTCCCAATTCAGACTCCAAGAGACCCGGGGTGGCCGGCTTGCCAAAGAGCAGATGCAAAACCTGGATCGGCGGATCCCCCCCCGCCTCGTTCCACAACGCCCGCTGCAAGGCCAGACCGGGCGATGCCGATACCGCCGGCAGAGGCGGCCGGTCGGGCGGTGCCTCCCCGGGAGATTCCGTGGGCGATGGCGCCATTTCCGTCGCGTTCTCGGAAATAACCCTGGATTCCGGCCGGGTATCCCGTTGCCACCACCAAACCCCGCCCGCGACTACGCCGAAACCAGCCAGGACCGCACCCATCAGCCAGCGCCATCCGGGCGACCGATGTTCATCAGCCACCGCCCGACCCGCGGAGGCAGGCTCGGCCGAAACCGCCGACACCGCTGGCCCGGATAATTTCGCCTCATCCTGGCCTGTCGCCCTGCCCCGGCCTGTCCGGGCCAGCTCCAGGTCCTCCGCTTTCCCTTGCGCCGGTTTTCCGCAGCACTCCTCGATCCGGAATACCGATCTCACCCCGGTGGGCATCCCGCTTCGGCTCCAGGGGGCTCGCCCCGCCCAAACGCAATCCTTGGGTACCGGATTGGCCGGCCCGCCCGCATCGAGGGACTGGAGCCAACTTCCTCCGCCCCGCGTTCTCTCGCGCAGGGCCGCGCTCTCCGCCATCAAATGCAGGATTTCCCGAGAGGTCAGGCCGCGGGCCAGCCATCCCAAGGGGGAGCTGAGTTGATGGGGAAACGCGGCCCATCCGGCGTCCCCCACTTGTCGTTTCCATTCCTGCGCCGGCAGGCGGATTCGGGGCACATCCCGGCACCAATCGGCGGCGGGTAGCGTCTCCAGCTCTTCCGGAGTTCCCTCCCACGTGTCCCGCCAACCCCTCCAGCCCAGCAGGATCTCCGCAGGCTGCAAACCGCTCGGCTCCTCGGAGGGATCAAGCACGAGGTGATGCACCAGGTAGTGACGGCGTCCCGTGAAGTCCAGCCCGGCGTCCTGCGCTCTGGATAAGACCCGCCAGCTGGTGCCGCCGAGGGAAAGCGCCCGGAACGAGAAATACACCGGGGAGGAGTCCCCGGGTTCGTGGGCGTAAAGGCTTCGCCTCTCGAGGGCCGCCGCCAGGTCTTCCCGGAGACCGCGGGTTCGCGCAACCGTACAGTAACCCGAACTGCCCGCCTTCAACCCGCGCGGAGCGCTGGTGTAAATAAGCTCCAGCGCCACGTGGCCCTAATTCGTCGGGATCAGCCCCGGGGTCAGCTGGTCCAAGGCCCACAGAACCGGTGCCTCCGCCATCCAGGGCTGCAATCTTTTTGGGTCGGGGGCCACGCCCCGGGAGGTCCGCAGCGGGGTGTGACCAAAGGAACTGACCGGGAAATAAAGCGTCTGGGAACTCAGGGCGTCCAACCGGGCCGTGATTTCCGGGCAGTGCGCCTGCAGAACCTGTCGGGTGAGTTCGGAATTGTGCGTGAGAGCCGCCCGATCCAACCGCCCCTCCTGCACCACGGGTCGAAGCGCCTCGGCCCCGCCCACCAGCTGGACCCACGCGTCGCATTTTCCCACGATCACCCCGAAGGGGATCGCCAGATGGTCCCGGGCCGCATGGCCCCGCGCCCGCGCAAATCGCACCCTCATTTCATCCAAGACAATATCCTGGATGTCCGGAACATCGTGTAGCTCCAGCTGGGGATCCGTGCCCGCTTTAAGGTGCTTGCGAAACTCCGTGCTCACCAGGGGATCAAAAAGGAAAAGGATGGCGGAGGCTTCCGTCACATGGAGGGCTCCGGGACTTTCTTCCACCGAAATTCCGGGCATGAAATGCTCCCCCGCGTTGTCATAAAAGACAAAAGCCGCCTGCTGGCCGCTGGGATGAGTCACCCGATAGGTGAAGGGACGCGGCATCGCCACCACCCGCCCCGCGCGGTGCACCTCGGTGTACATCACCCCGCCCAAGGCGGTTTTTTCCAGCGCCGCGCCCTCCGCATCAGGAGCGGCAAAGAGGCGGTTGCGCAGGTCATTGAGCGGGATGTTGCCGGTCGGGTCTAGGTCCTCCCATCGCACCCGAAACTCCCGCGCCATAATCTGGGAGAGGATCCGCGCCAGGATGGCCAGGTAATACGATTTCCCTGATCGCTGGATGCCCACCAGGGAAACAATGTGGAAAGGCAGACGAAACAGGTCCAGCGGGAGCTGGTGGCGGCAATGCGGGCACGCCAGGTCCCGGCAGGTGCAACCCATCTCATCCAAGGGGAATCCTTGCTCATCGAAATTACGCGGCAAAAAACGGCGCATCGCCGCCGCTCCCAGCACCGGGTCGCCCCGGAGATCCTCGTGGCAGGCGATCGCCATCACCTCCCCCGGCCGGAAAGTCATCCAACACTGCGGACACCGTCCCTTGATCCCCGTGAAAGACTCCGGGGGCTCCGCGGCTAAAAGGGTGCTTTTTTGGGATTCGGCGGAGACCCAGGCGTCCAGATTGAAACGCGGCCGGGTTCCCGCCACCCGGTAAAGGCATCCCGCCCCACGGCCGGAGCCCTGCTGGAAACTCTTTCGCAAATCTCCCGTGGAAACCAGGGGGCCGGGATCGGGTCCGTTTTCCTCCGGGGCCGGAGACCACCGGATGGGCCGGCACGATTCCAGCCGCGCGGCTTCCTTGGGGGAAAACACCAAAACCGGCTGGCCCTGCAGCAGAAACCCGTGCTCGGATCCGGGGGCCAACTTGATCTCTCCCGCGTGCGGCGTCCCGTCCGCCCCGGCCAGTTGCCCGCCCCGGGGCTGGATGACCAGATGGTTGCCGGAAGGTTGCACCTCCGCCGCAATCTCGGGCACCCCGGGTTCCATCAGGCGAAGATCCGCAGTCAGCCCCCCTCCCAGAAAAAAGGGAAAGCGCTCCAATGGCACTCCCAGACCGCTGTTGGGATCCAAGATGACCCAGGGGGAACTCACCGGAAAAGGTCCTGGTTGGGAAGGGATTGATTCATCAAAACCAACATCATCATTTAAGTTGCCAGGCAGGCAGGGTCAAGGATACGACCGGGGCGCCTCCCCTCATCGCCTGCCGGCTCTCTCATGGGTTCTTTGGGAACGCATCCCGGTTGGCCCTGATAAAGTCCCGCGCAAGCAGAGGTCCTGGCCGACGCGGCTCACGGCGGCCCTCTTCCACTCCCATCCGGCCCAATCCGCCACCCGGGGGTGCCCGTGCTCCGCGATTTCCGGCGCGAAAAACAACACCACCTCATTCACTTTCCCGGCTGCGATCAAACCCGCGGCGGTTTTGGCTCCTCCCTCCACCAGCAACCTTCTCACCCCCCTCTGATGCAGAT
>Ga0194130_10007453_pt1 | contig 12082 bp, 8 predicted proteins | sample TA2KigsurfametaG_FD_160084 | JGI IMG/M metagenome (GOLD analysis project Ga0194130, IMG submission 160084) | Freshwater microbial communities from Lake Tanganyika, Tanzania - TA2015050 Kigoma 12 surface | ecosystem: Environmental > Aquatic > Freshwater > Lake | place: Tanzania: Lake Tanganyika... | reverse complement strand
TGGGTTGGCAGGCGGATTCTCGCTCGGCGGCGGCGCGGGCGGCGCTGCCGGTGGCGGCCCATATCCGCCGCCGTACTGCGGAAGTGCAACGGCGGCGGTGGCCGCGAGGGTCAGGGTCAGTAGGAACGCCACACCTAAGCACACGCCCGATCGATTGCTTCGCTGCTGCATACGGGAATGGTAACCCGCGTGGCGGGGGGGACCTAGTGCGGCGGGGAGGTGGGAGTGTGCCCGATTCGCGCGGTCCGATCGGGATGAAACTACATCTGAGTGCACCACGAGGCCGGACGGCGCATGGTGGGTATCGCGTACGTGCCCATCGAACCGCAATCGTTTAGCTTTATCGTCGTGACGCACCGCAGGATTCGACTTGGCCCGGGCGGTATTACTGTCGCCGGCGAGTACGACCTCGTTGTCGATGTGCGAATCGCTCAGCTCATCTAGGCTGCTCAGGCGGCGGGAATTGAAGTTGCGACGCAGACTTTGTGTAGGCGCGATGGAAGACTGATTGCTCGAGAGATTGCCACGGGTGTGCTTGATGCGATCGAGGCTCGCATCAACACCGCGGAGGAAGTAACGAGCGAACAAATGTCACTAGTGAATCGTCTCAATCGTCTCACTTAAGATGAGCTAGGAGGGATCGATCGCTGGCCGCGCCCCCTTCTAGGCCATCCGCCAAGCGACGCTGAAGGCGCGCGGTTGACGCACATCACGCTCAAGCCCGTACCGCCTCCGCCCTGACGCTCCCCGCGCTGTGGGATCGCCGTGCACGCGGCGAGCATCTTCCATACACTGACTCTCGTCAGCGATAGTCCGCTGAGTGCGATTCCGTCACCAAGTACTACGCCGACGACGTACTAATACTGTCCGCCTTCGCGCTTACATAAGCATTCTGAGTAATTGTATACTTTAATCTCATATCGATCGGGTAAGTAATGCACAAGCCACCGCATGATGCATTGCAGTGCGTCAGTCGGATCGCGAGTGGAGCCCTGAAGTAGCCAGTTTCGAGACAATCGACCCTTCAACTCTCCGAAGCGAGGCTGGTCCTCTATTAGAGAATTTATCTCGTTTAGAAAAACGCTCTGCAGCAGCGCACACCGTATGTAGGTTTCAAAGGCGGCAGCCTGCACCTGTGGTGGTAAACGCAACTCAACGAGATCTTGAGCCGCTAAGGAGGCAATAGTCGGAGAAAGATTAGTTGTGTCACCAAAATACACGGAACGAACGGCGGCAGGATCTCGGCTAGTTGGCACCCAAGGAGAGCGTGGCTGTACTACATCGACGAGTTCAAGAGCATCTGGCGGCGGCGGGGTTGTAGTTTTAGGTAGTCGGCCCAACGCATCTGCAAACTGTTCTCGCAACTTAGGTGAAACTGGAATTGAAGCTTCTAAAAGCCCTGCTTCAAAGTCGGACCTCATCATTGCGGTGCTTGTTGTCTCAAGGATCTCTATGTTTGGCGTAAGGGACCATCCCATCCCAGCACCGGTGAGGTTTGCTGAACCAATCAAGGTAGTTTCGTCAAAGCGAAAGTACTTGGCATGCAGCGCGTCGCAGAGACGCAGGCGACAGCCTGATCGAGCGTTGCAAGCATCAAACACCGCTAGATCGGAAACACCAATTGCTAGCTCATCCAGGCGCCACCGAGTCACGACTGTGACTGATACAGACGAAGTGAGTGACGATAAAACGCGCTGAAGAGCAGAGTATTTAATGAACGGCGAAACAATACACGCTGAGTTGTTCGCTTTACTAGCGGCGTGGAGCAATCGAATGCCAGGCAGGCTCGTCACATTGACTCCAGCCAAGTGCATCATTCGCCAGCCAGGAACTGTCTGGCTACTCGGCCCCAATCTTGTCTTGCCTGACTTGCTTTGTCCTTCAGTTGTTCGGGAAGCTCGTCTTCATATCTTGCCCAGGCTTCGAGCAGGAGTTTCAGGCCTCGATACGACTTTGTTACTCGCGATTTGAGCGACTCAAGATCGGAATCATCTGTATCTTGACTTAGCAGTTCCACTAGATGGTCGTACGCTGGATGAGATGTATTCAGATTGATCAGAATAACACCTCCCTTAGACCGGACAGTGAAGAAAGCGGGCGACTCAATATCGGCCTTCACAAACTCAAATTTACTCTGATCTCGAAGAAGTCTCACCGCGCGGTCGGTGGCCTCCGCGGTCTCAAGCCCGCTTGATTCCAAGTCCTGAACTATGTCCTGTTTCCGCTGCTCTGAGGGCAAAGTCTCCGCGCTATCGCTAGCTCCGCGCAGCCCATCACGCTGGCGCTGTCGGATCGCCTGAGTTCCGCGGGCTTCGGCCGAGTCCACATCGTGGCGCTGACCCGGGGCATCATCATCGCGCGCAGTCTGTGCTTTCAACTGCTTTCGAATCGCGGCGAGATTTTTGTCGACGTACACCTTGATACGTAACAGGACTGCGCGTGGATCACGCTCTTCGTCCCAAACAGTCTGCAATTCGTTGTGACTCTCGTAGCCCTCCCGTGTCGCAAGGTCGTCTACACCGAGAGTGGCAATATCGGAGAGCGCCTGTGCGCTTTGTTTGTTGTTTGTTACACCAAAAACTTCATCAAGTTCAGGGGGAAACTCAACCTCCGCACCCCACCATCGATCCCTTGGTTCTGATGGGCTCGTCCAGCCAAGTTGCAACTCAAGCTCCCGGTCTGCACGCATGATAGAAACGCCAACATTTTGCTTTGCATGTTGTCCGTGCTCTCGGCTGCCGGCGGCAATGCCACTACGGGCAGTTGGCTTTGCGATCGAGAAGCGAATTATAACCTCCGCGTGCCTATCGGCAATTGCGACTGGTAACTTGATTGGTTCACCGTAATCCTGGAACATGGGACTATCGTCCCAAGGAGGTGGGCACGATGTATGTGCCATTAGATATAGTGGATCGTTCGGGAGCGCAAGGCGATCAATGATAAGGGTTCGCGGACTCGCAGCTTCGAACGTTCGGAGCCGAATTGCAGCACGTCCCGAAGCGATAAAGCGTCGATAGATACGACCAATCAACAACTCTGAATTCTCGATGATTGCACGCGCGGTGCGCCACTTACACTTATCTAGAGACTTCCACACAACCAGCGTTCCGGAGGAGGGTAGGCCGCCAGCGGCAGTCACCCACATTTGCGGAACAGAACGGGCGATTGGCTCCGGAACCTCGGTCAGCTCGCAGCGATTGATCTCGCCTACGTCTAGGTATGTAAAGTTTGCTCGACTTCCTTGGGTCCAAGTGTAGACCTCGACCCGAGATGCTTGAGATAGCGAAGAGTTGGGAAGCCCCATGCCGAAGCGCCCAATGCCGGAACGATCGGCAAGGTAGGCGCCGTTTCCAAACTGTAGTGCGGATCGCAGGGTTTTCACATCCATTCCACTGCCATCGTCAAGAACCGCGATCTCGCTGATCTGCATTCGTTGTCTCACGGTGACAACCGAAGGTTCTTCAGCGCAAAGTAGCGAAACGGTCTTTGCACCTGCTTGGATACTGTTGTCGATCAACTCTGCAAGCGCATAGGCGGCATTCTTGTAACCACTGTCACGCATTGCTTTTACCGCAAGATTTGCGGGTACAATTTGGAATGTCACCAGACATCCTCCCAGTTGTTAAATGCGGCTTCGAGGTTACCGAAGCCTGGAAGATTTGGATCAACCACCGTTACAATTTCGGCAGCTGCGTTACCACCTGCACGACGGCCACGAAGGGCGCGTCCGACCATTTGACTGTACAGAACGAGCGACGTTGTTGGTCGTGCAATCACTGCCGCGCTTGTTTGGGGTGCGTCAAATCCGGTCGTAAGAATTCCATAGTTTACTAGCACCATGGTTTGGTTCGCTCCGCTCTGGTAAGCACGGATCAAGCGGCTACGTTCTGCCGACGGCGTCTTGCTCGTTACGCTGTTTGCCAGGACTCCAAGCGCACGTAGATTTGCAGCTAGAACGTTGCAGTGATCAACAGTCGCAGCAAATAGAAGGAATCTTCGGTGCTTTCGCGCTAGCCCCTCGCAAGCACGAATGATTGCAAGATTCCGAAGATCGTTATTGGCGAACCTGTGGCGAAGTTCCTCTGGTACGTCGAGTTCCTCCGCAATTTGAGATAGTTCGGCCCGCGTTGCTTGGTCCGGTACGTTCGAGTAAGGGAGCGGGACGAAGGTTGGCTGCGCAATAAAGCCCTTCTCAATAAGGTATTGCACTGGGTTCGAGTACCCCGGCACCCTGAGGGTTACCTTTTTGCTACTGAAGTAGTGTGATAGAACGCTATCCGCAGTTCGATCATTCCAAGTGCGTCCAGGCGTTGCTGATAGCCCTAAGAGTTGGGTGTCTTGGCGCCGAGCTAGGACAGCCTCTATCACTTCAGAGTAGGTCCGTGCGATTGCCTGATGAGCCTCGTCAAAAATTACGAGTGTTGCTTTATCTCCGAGATACGCCAGAAGGGCCGGGTCGCGGCGAGCTGCCGCGTTAAGTTTCGCGAGGCCTGCGACGACGAACTTTGGCTGATCGTCAATGAGTGTGTTCCGACTTACAGTTGTTTGACCCCAGGCAGAGACAACATCGACGGGGTGATCGCCTACGTGCTCCCACGTTTCTATGAATTCAGATGCGGCTTGCTCGCATAGCTCCTCGCTTGTTGCAAGCCAAAGCACTGTTGCGCGCTCAAGTCGTCGGAAGTGGGCCGCGGCGACCTGCATTGCAGTACGCGTCTTCCCAGACCCCGTTGGCATGTGCAACATTGCGCGATGTGGTGAGCACTCAAGTTTCTCAAGTGTTTCAAGGACGGCGGTTCGTTGGTACTCAAACAAGCCGTGTTTGGGGGTGCACCGCGTCTTTGCAGCGCGATGAGTGGTAACGGTTTCGGTAGGCTCATGCTCAACCGCAAGTGCATCAAGGAGTTTTGTGAAGGCACTCGACCCAGGCCTTGTCTTTTGGGAACATTCCTCAAACGAACCGGCTGAAATTTCGAGCACTTGTACTAGTGCATTTAATTCGTGGTCGCTGAGCATGCTCAGCATCAATTCTCTACAAGTGTTGTCAGACAACACCGACCAAGCGGGCTTGATTTCTAGCAGCACATCGCGGAGACGGGATGTTGTGAAGTCTCCTTCGAGCGTTGCCTGCATCAGACGGAGAGTCGACCGTCCTAAGAGCATCTGAAGTGCAGATTCGTCAGCTCGCCGTAAGAGAAGGTCGAATGTTGGAAACTGCATCGTGGTGCGCGATTTGCCTTTAAGCAGGGCCTAGAGATGACAGATTGCACAGCCGTCCGTGTCGTCGATCTGCGGAAGAGGGTATCGCTTTGGGTCTTGTTCAAGTTCTCCTAGTGTTCTTCCATCCACCCATGTGAATTGCTGCGAACCCGACGTCCGCTCATACCCCTTTGCTGCTTGGTACAGATTTGGATGCTCGTCGCGTAGCCGCTGCCACTCCCCGCGCTGTTGATAGAAGCAGAAGTAGCAGCCGGATCGGGATCGCCACTTGTAATAGTCGGGGAACCCTAGCCCGGATTCGTCCAAAATTCTCTTCACATCCGCCATTCTAATGCCAGCATCGCGGAATGGATAGACCGGCACGATGTTTGGGCGCTCCGAGATCGCAGGGGGCTTGCGGTTCGCGACATAGCCATCGCGGGCTTCGTCGGCTCGGATACCGATGTAACTGAAGCACTGTGTCTCCCCAACAAAGTGCTCGAACGGCTGAATCTTCAGCACCCGAGTGCACCACCGCATCCTCGGCGAGGGCAGAAAGCCGCTGTAGCGCTCTTTGAGGAACCAATCAAAGGCAGTCCGTCCCGGGAGTTGTCGCATGCCGATCATTTCAAGCGCGTTGACATGCTTGATAGAGATCCCAAGTACCGCCTCCATCTTCTCGAGATACTCGTAGGTCTCAGGTAGTTCGGTGCCGGTATCACAGAACACATACTCGGCAGGAATCTCTGGATGGTTTTGCTTTAGATATACGGCGAGAGCTGCAGAATCCTTTCCGCCAGATACAGAGACAATATGTCGAATCTCCGGCTGGACCTTGATTGCTGCAATTGCTTCCGAAAGCGTTGCAAATCTCACGTTACTCATGGAAGAGGGTTTCCTCGGCTTGGGTTGATTGTTGGAGCGACCGGCGAAGTCGGCTTTGAGCCACCTTCTTCCCAACGATTGCGGCAAGCATGTTCGCGTGTTGACCTATGCGGCGTTCAATGAGCGCTGCAAGTCGGTCGCGAGACACACCATCAATCTGGCCGCCGTCAGCGGCGATGTGGAACGCTGCTTCCTCGACAAGTTCAACGATGCGCCGAAACTCTTGCTGAAACTTGGCTGCATCGGTGTCATCCCACCGTGTAACGGCCTTTGTGATTCGTGCTGTAATCATCGTGACAAACTTTGTGGCATTGTCAGCGGACTGGGCGAGTTGGGACACGACGCCCTTTGCACGAGGTTCAAGAACTCGGTCGAGCGCTGCCTCAGGTATTGCTTCGGCCCACGTCTGAAGCACCGACAGGCTTTGAGAGGGGGAATCCTTCCTGTGCACCTCGCCAATTGCAGTGGTCATCCCATGGAGTGCCTCAGCCATATAGTGCTGTACGACCTCATCGAGTTCTTGCTTGACAACCTTGAGGCGCCGAAGTGTCTCGGACAAGTGCCGTGCATCGGTCTCTAGTGCGAGCGGTAGTTGAGTTAGGAGCACCGCAATAGGATCCTCGGTAGACCAAAGAGCCTTCCGTGCAGCTTGGGCACGTTTCGAAACTGCACTCGAAACGCGGACCGCTTCGGGTGCTTCCTGCTTCCAGATTTGGATCCATTCGAAGGCACGTCGTACGAGGTCGGGGTCATCAATCGCAGCAGCGCGCTTTCCGCGGAACAGCGCGCAAATGCCCTCGAGGTACACACGTTGCTCATCTTCAACTGCGACAACATGCAGCGCGAATCGGTGCGGCTCGCGGCAGAGCTCCTCGACAGTTGATGGCCGAATGTCCATCACATACTGACCGTCCATCGTGAGGGCGCCAACGGTCGGAAACGCGCGGACAGCGCAGCCGATTAGGATTGGGAGCACGCCCGCCCGAACGCCATATGGGCTGTCCTGGAGGCATCGGAGTAGATCTCGAATCGGTTTGGGTGTCTCGCAGGGCTCGGTAAAGAACTGTCGGAGTTCGCCCCAAACAGCAGCGAGTCCCTCATCCTCAACAGCACTTGGCGGCGAAAACCCCCAGCGACCCTTTCCGAGATCCCGATACAGCCCTGTGTTTCGGATTGTCGCGCGAAACTGCGCCACAACTGTGGCCCCAAGCTCTTGTTGGAACTGTGGATCGCCGAAGCCGAGTTCGGGCTTTCCGCTGGCCTCAAGAACTGCAGCCAAGAGCTTCTTGCGCGCGTTCACGATCACAGCAGAAGGGCGGCGACGATTGACCTGCTCATTTGGGAGTCGTGGGGTCTTCGGATAGGCCCGATTGCAGCCTTGGCTGACGAGACGCCGAAGGTCTCCCACTGAGTCCACTTTAACGAGCTGGCCGTTGAACACGAACGCGAGACACTGATTGGGTTGAGTGACGCGCTCGATAAGGCGAAGCATGTGCGTGCGCGAGTCATCTTCCATCTGCCGGAGTTCCTCAGCAACGAGCGGATCTTGATCAAGGAGCTCACGATCCTTTTGAAGTTGCATGATTGCGGCAAGCTCAAGGGCCGCTTGCTCAAGCGGTATTGGCTCATTGGGGATAGAGACAATCACTCGGTCTCTGCCAGCTTTCGACACAGCCTGCGCTAGCGCGATCAGCTCATCACGGGCAGCCTGCTCGTTTGTTGGAAGCGCGTGCAGAATGACTCCGTCCGCATCGATGAGCGCGTTGCCGAGACCGGCGGCGAAACCATCAGCCGCAAGCTCCCCCGCGGTTCGATATTGGCGTGTGAAGTATCGTCGAATGAGGAATCGGTCGTTGTGTTCGGTTGCGCGTACTGCCGCGAGAGGCCACTCACGGGCTAGGAATCCTGCAAGAGAAAAGCCTTCGGTAATCGATGCGCGCGCCTCAGCGATGCGTTCTCGAAGATTGGCGTCTGTCCCGTGCCAGACAGACACTTCGTCACTGTGTCGGCGGTAGAGGAGCAACTTTCGTTCGATGAGCCCATCAATCACACGTTCGGGGCTCGTGGCTTGCCAATCGCCACCGCTTACGGCAGTAAGAAGAAGTGACCGTGAAATCTTGGTTCTATGAGCAGACAGGCCAACCGACAGCACACACGCTGTCTGAATGACCCGAACCTCGTGGTTGTCTCTGCACTTGCTTGTCGCGCTCGTTGTTTCAAGCAACGCGCGATACGTGCCTCCTGTTCCAACATCTTGGCGCATGGCGGGTTCGAAGTAGCGATAGAGAGCGTCTACGCCGATGCAACTCGTCCAATCAGCCGCCTGGAGGAAGTTGAAAAGCGTGCGCTCGTTCTGAGCAACTCGCGCCGACAGTCGGGGTAGCAGGTAAAGCGCGGCTCCTTCGAGCGGATAAACGCGACCCAAAATCCCAGTCAGATCGGTCGTGTTGAAGTCCTTAAAGAGCCCAGTCGAAAGAAGTGCCTTCGCCTGAGCCGCAAGGTGCTTCTGTGGAGGTGTGGGTATCGCCCTCCCCTTAAGCGATTCCGCGAGCTCAACCAGTAGTCGAATCAACTCTGTGCTGTCGTCCACATACTCGAGGCGCTCGAAGCGTTCCTCCACCTTTCGCCACTCGCGACGAACAACATCTGGGGCAGTTGCGGCATAGGCGCCGAAGCCCTGGTGCAGAAGAACGCAGAGCTTCAAAGGAACTTTCTTCGACCGAACCGTGAGTTCGGCGAGTTGCTGAACATCATGGAGTTCGCTCGGGCGACCACTTGAAATGAGTGATTCAAGGTGGCGACCGAATTCATCCCACAGGATGAGCACTTGATCGAGTCCACGTTCGCGCGCCGACTCAACAATGAACTGTGCTGTGGTGGACACCTCGCCGGGCTGTTTCAGATGAGCTTCAAGTTTTCGGGCAAGCCCCTTCGCTTGATCCAGGCGCGCCGCTCCCGCGAGGAAGGCATCGCAAAGTGCTTGCCTCAGATTGTTCGCATAGCCCTGAAGGGCAAGCGTGACTCCATGCTGTCGGCTTCGCACACGGGCCGTTGCTGCTGATCCAAGCCGAGGATTCACCTCTGCCAGGCGGGGAGCGATCGCCTCAAGTGCTGGACGAGCGTTCGCAGTGTTCTCAACGAGGTGCAGTACATAGGTTGCTGTCAACGACTTTCCAGATCCGTAGGGAGCGGTGACGAGAACGGCAGGTGCCGTCGCCAAGCAGAGTTTTTCGAGCAGCGCAACAGCCTTCGCAGTCGGTCTAAAGTGGGCGATGCGATCAGGTGCCTCGGCATCGAGTTGAACGTTGATGGATCGAAGAAATGCACCGATCACGGGCGGAGCCACTGTCCTTTCGGCTTTCTTAGGCATGAGTCTTGGCTCCCTGCTCGGCGTAGTGCAACTTCATCCAGTCAAGTGGGTCCTTCTTCAGCGCGATCCGAACGGCGCGTTCTCCCGCTTGGGCGCGCAGCGCAAAGAGCGACTTGTCCTGTTCCTCGTACGCGAGCAGGAGATCAAACAGATCATCGCCTCGGAGAACAAACGCGCGCCCTGGGGCACAATTGGCACGCTCAAGTTCAGTGAGCGTGAACTCGGTTCTACTGTCGGCAGTTCGAAGATGAGATACTGCAAAGCCAAAGACTCCCCGTGGAATCGGCTTGGGATCGAAGTTGTGCTGGTAGTACCCACTAGCGCCAAAATGGAGTAGGAGGTTTAGCTCTTGGAAGGGAGAGTCGGCAGAGTCCTCAGGATCGTCAGCAACGGTGGGGATTGATCGCGCATACGACTGAAGGAGCGTGGCTACATCACGCTCGAGAGTTCTTGAGGCTGGTACGCGAGCTAGATTCGCGGCAGCAAATCGGCGTAACCCCTCAATGCAGGGGCTGCGATCAAACCTTTGCAGAGCCCACTGGTTGAAAAACCAGTGCCAGGTAAATGCCGACTCAGGGTTGTTGATCAGATTGATGTGGAGCGCCCACCAGGAGCCCTGATTCATCAAGTGAGGATCCCTTTTGTGGATCAATCGCCCGAGCGGGGTGGCGGTTGGCTGGCTGCCCTCACCGGCAGCGCTTTGGGCGAGGCCGGTTGCATGCAGCCAGTACCGAATGGCCTTTGCCATGTTGCGACCGACGCCGAGGTAGTCCTCAGCGAACTCGTCTACGAGCAGTGTGGGTTGTTCGCAGAGAAGTTCTAGGCCACGGGAAAGCCAGCCTTCTCGAACCGCGAAGGATTCGTGGCCCCCAAAGCGCATCAGGCAACCTCCTTGATTGGGCACTGAGTTCTATCGAGTCGGCGAATACCAAGTAGTTGTGCAACTTCGATCATCGCTCGCGCTGCTCGATTGCAAGCTTCGAAGGTTGTGTCTTCGGAGACGGCGAAGCGGAAGCTTGAGTACGCCTGCTCCTCAGAGAGCCCCATCGCCCGAAGTACGTAAGAACTCTCAGGGCGCATGTTGGTGCAGGCAGATGACTGTGAGATCTGGACACCACGGGCATCGAGTTGGGCAACAAATGCTTGTCCGTCGATCCCCGGCAACAGGAGATTGCTTGTCGTAGATACGCGGTCGATACATCCATTCACACGAGCTCCTTCGAGCTCGCTTACAAGGGTCTGCTCTAGCAGATCCCGGAGCGCACGAGTTCGCTTTGAAAAGCTTCTGAGAGTTGCAGCTCGATGCTCCGCAGCAACACCAAAGCCCACAATGCCCGGATAATTCTCAGTACCCACGCGTAAGCCGCGCTCTTGGGAGCCGCCGCGGAATAGCGGCGCAACACGCAGCCCCCTCCGAATGACGGTTGCACCAATGCCCTGGGGCCCATGAATCTTATGTGCGGTGAAAGTGATGGCATCGAGACTCGAAGTTGAGAACTCAATTGGCAACTTACCCACGGCTTGCGCGGCATCAGAGTGAAACCACCCACCGCGGCGCTTTGTTTCGTGCGCAAGGTCTGAAACTGGATTGAGGACACCGGTCTCATTGTTCGCCCACTGAACCGACACTAGTGTCGCATCATCGATGTCAAACTTTGCAAGATCGGCCGTGGCTACGCGTCCATCGCGAGCGACAGATAGGTAGGAGACTCGAACTCCTTGTGACTCGGCCCAAGTCAAAACACCAAGAACGGACGAGTGTTCCGTAGGGCTTGAGATGATGTGGCGCACTCCTCCCTCAACCGCGCCACGGATGAGCCAATTGTTGGCTTCTGTGCCGCCACTTGTAAAGTGCAGATGCTCTGCTTCAGCTCCTACAAGAGCAGCCACTGCTTCCCGTGCGCTCTCAAGAGCCTGTCGGGAGTTTCGCCCCGCTCGGTGAGCGCTCGAGGGGTTGCCAAAATCTGCCCCCATTGCGCGGGTCATTGCTTGCCGAACTACCTCTAGTGGGCGCGTTGAGGCTGCGTTGTCGAGATAGACTTGGTTGTCCATTTGGTGCACGGTCGCTGCTGCGCGGGATGCGTAGTCGCGGACCACATCGAGCTCAGCAGCAGTGAAGACGACCCGCCTACCACGCGTGGCACGCCCTGACGGGATCGCTCCCTCCGTGCGCCAGCGCCAAATCGTCTGCCGTGAGAGTCCGCACGCAGCAGCGACCTCAGAGCAGGAGTAGAGGGCGGAGTCGCCAACGGGGATCGGCATAGAGCTAGTGTAACGATATGTAACACAACATGGTGGGACTTGCATGGAGCCTGCCTACTAGATGTAGAGGTATGTGCGAGAAACTTATCGGAAAGTTTCTCGATGTTCGATCCCGTTCGCTTTTAGCAGTTTCCGCAGGGTGAACCAGAAAGTAGGGCGGAAGTTCCGTCAGAAAGTAGCCAAGCAGTCGCCATGGCTGGCAGCCATCTCAAGCGCCATGCTCCCGCGCGACATGCTAAAGCCGGCCGTTATGCGACCAACACGCTTCACGCGTTGTCGATCAGTCGCACCGCGCCCAGGCGCGCGGCGATCAGCGCACGAAGCGCGGGCGGCTGCCGCGGCGGGGCGTTCAACTGCACTGGTTCG
>Ga0194130_10007450_pt1 | contig 12088 bp, 10 predicted proteins | sample TA2KigsurfametaG_FD_160084 | JGI IMG/M metagenome (GOLD analysis project Ga0194130, IMG submission 160084) | Freshwater microbial communities from Lake Tanganyika, Tanzania - TA2015050 Kigoma 12 surface | ecosystem: Environmental > Aquatic > Freshwater > Lake | place: Tanzania: Lake Tanganyika... | reverse complement strand
GTAAGCGTCCGGTGATGGCCGCATGGACTTCGTTCCTCGCGTGCTTGAAGCTGGAAGGATGGCAACAGGCGGCAGCAGGCCTCACGGCGAAGGGCTGATTCTGGCGAAGCGAACGAGGGTGCGTCGCAGCAGATCGGAACGGCGCACGATCGTGGAAGAGACGCTGAACCCGAACCAGTCCGTGGCGCAAGTAGCGCGCCGGCATGGTGTCAACGCCAACCAGGTCTTCCAGTGGCGCCGGCTGTATGAGCAAGGCCTTCTTGAAGATGAAGATCCTCCGAAGCTACTCCCGGTGCAACTCCTGGAGAGGCCTTTGCGCGAAGGCACGATTGAGCTGACCTTCGCGGAAGTACACCTGCGCATCGAAGGCACGCCCGATGTGGCAACGCTGCGCGCTGTGTTGGACAAGGTGTTGGGATGAACCTTGGACCAGTGGGAGCGCAGATCTGGATCGTGGCGGGCCGCACGGATATGCGCCGGGGCTTCACAGGGCTGAGCGGACTGGTGCAGCAAACCCTCAGCCGCGATCCGTTCTCGGGTCATGTCTTTGTCTTTCGCGGCTATCGCGGCGACCTGATCAAAGTGCTGTGGTGGGATGGGGATGGACTGTGCCTGTTTGCCAAGCGGCTCGAACGCGGACGCTTCGTCTGGCCGCAGGCCGAAGGAGGCACGGTGCATCTTTCGAGGGCGCAGTTGTCCATGCTGCTCGAAGGGATCGACTGGAGGCGCCCGGCGCGAACCACCGCCCCATCGATCGCTGTATGAGTAACATCAAAAGAACTGATACGACTTACTCAGTACTTAATTGTTCCGGGCCTGGAGATGGCTCATAATCGCAGTAGTGAGCCCTTCCGCACAGACCGCCGCGACACTGGAGCAACTCAACCCGGCGGCCCTGCGCGAACTGGTGCTGGAACAGCAACGGCTGATCCATTCCAAGTCGGCCGAGATCGACAACCTGAAGCTGCTCGTCGAGAAGTTGCGGCGCATGCACTTCGGCACGAAGTCGGAAAAGATCCTGCGCGAAGTGGATCAACTGGAACTGCGCCTGGAAGACCTCGAAGCCGCCGAAGTGGAACTGGCCCCGCCGTCGGAACCCTTGGTGGAGAGCCCCACCCGCAAGCGCCCCGCGCGGCGTCCCTTGCCCGCTTCGCTTCCACGTGAGGAACAAGTCCTTGAGCCTGCTGAAAAGCAATGCGGCAACTGCGGTGGAACGCTGCGCGCGCTGGGCGAAGACTCAAGCGAAATGCTGGAATACGTCCCCGGTCACTTCAAAGTCATTCGCGTCGTGCGGCCCAAGCTGAGCTGCTCTTGCTGCGAACGGATCGTACAGGCACCCGCGCCAAGCCGTCCCATTGATCGTGGCCTGGCTGGCCCCGGACTTCTGGCCCGCATCCTGGTGAACAAATATACGCACCATCTGCCGCTTTACCGCCAAGCCGAGATGTTCACGCGGGAAGGGGTGGAGTTGGACCGCTCGACGTTAGCGGACTGGGTGGGAGGAGCCAGCCGTGGGATGGCTCCTCTGGTGGAGGCATTGCGCAAGCATGTCATGAGCGCTCCCAATTTACACGCCGATGATACTCCGGTGCCGGTGCTGGCTCCCGGACAAGGCAAGACCAATACGGGAAGACTCTGGACTTATGTACGGGACGGCCGCCCCGCCGGGAGTGACGCGCCGCCAGCAGTTTGGTTCGCCTACTCGCCCGATCGCAAGGGCGAGCATCCGGAACGGCATCTCAAGCATTACAAAGGTGTCCTGCAGGCCGATGCTTACGCGGGCTTCAACGCGATTCATGAAAAGGGTGATGTTGTTGAGGCTGCGTGCTGGGCTCATGCGAGACGCAAGTTCGTGGAAATCTACAAAGCGCACGGTTCGCCGATGGCAGCCGAGGCGATCCGCAGAATCGGCGAACTGTATGACATCGAAAGAGACATCCGGGGGCGGTCACCGGATGAAAGGGCAACGGAACGAAAGATAAAGGCGGAACCACTTCTCGCGGACCTGCATCGCTGGTTGCTGCGGCAACTTGCATCGCTATCGAAAAAGTCAGAAACGGCCAAGGCAATACAGTATGCCTTGAAGCTTTGGCCTGCGCTCACGCGCTATGTGGGCGATGGCAATATCGAGATCGACAACAACGCGGCGGAACGCGCGTTGCGCGTGGTTGCGTTGGGGCGGAAGAACTACTTGTTCGCCGGCTCGGACTCCGGGGGCAATCGCGCGGCGGCTATCTATAGTCTGCTCGGTTCGGCCAAGCTGAATGGTATCGATCCGGAGCTATATCTCCGCACGGTACTAGGCAGAATCGCGGACCATCAAGTAAATCGCATCGAAGAACTCCTGCCGTGGAACATGGGCCTGCCCTCTACACATCCAACCGAATAGATGCCATAAGACCCTATGTATCCGCATCGGGTGCTACGTGGATACGAACACCCAAAACACCTACTCAAGTTGTGGTCAATACGGCCTTCACCGGACGCTTACTGAATACACTGAGTCTAAACCAGAATTTCAACCGCCAAACCGGCTTGGTTGGCGACTAAAAGCAATGCGATTAGTAATGTTTTTACTATCATACAGAGAAATTAACATCGTTTCTTTTTTTCAACGAGAAAATCGTGCCGATGTTACTCTTCTATCGCTAGACTTCGAGGCCGACGGCGCGCATGAGGGCGATGGCGTTGGAGTGAGTGACGATGCCGGGCTGCATTTTGTAGTCGAAGTGCATTTTGCCGTCGACGAGTTGGTCTTCGAAGTGGACGTTGGAGGCGCGGGGCTTCAGGTCCTCGGCGATTTGGGTGAGGGCGAGGTCGTGGGTGCTGGCGAGGCCGATGGCGTTGCTCTCCACCAAGCCTTTGAGGATGGCGGCGGCGCCGATGCGGCGGTCGTGCGAGTTGGTGCCGCTTAAGACTTCGTCGATGAGAAAGAGCATGGGCGTGGGGCCTTTGGCCTGGTGCATGATGTCGCGGAGGCGAAGGATCTCGGCGTAGAAGCGGGAAGTGTTGTTTTGGAGGGAGTCGTGGGTGGAGATGGATGCGCCGATGGTGAGGGTGCTGATTTCGAGAGTGGCGGCAGAGACGGGAGCGCCGGCCAAGGCGAGAACGGCGTTGGTGCCGACGGTGCGCATGAGGGTGCTCTTGCCGGACATGTTGGAGCCGCTGATGACGAGGACTTGGGCGGATGGGTTGAGGTGGATGTCGTTGGGAACGGCCTGGTGGGCGGGCATGAGTGGGTGAGTGAGGCGGGTGGCTTTGAAGGTGGGTGAGGTGGTGGTGATGGTGGGGAAGATGAGGGTTGGGTTTTCGTAGCGATAGTTGGCGAGGGAGCTGAGGGCTTCGATTTCGCCGACGGCTTCGATCCAGCGGCGCATTGCGGGGCCGGATTGCTTGCGCCAGTCTTCGAGGGCGGCGGCGAGGTGGAAGTCGTAGAGGATGAAAAAGCCGAAAAGCTTGACGAGAAAGTGGTCGCGGGAGTCGGCCATGTCCATCCAGAAGCGGAGTTTTGCGATGCGCCTCGAGGGTGGGTCGCCCGCGATGTCCAGCCGGGCGCGGAGGGTTATCAGGTGTGAGGTTTGGAAGGTTTCTTTCTCGATGCGGGCGAGGACGGCGGCGAGGAGGGCGATCTCGTAGGAGGCGCCTTCGGCAGCGTGGAGGACGCGATCGATTTGGGCTTTGAAACGGAAGAGGGTGATGCCGCAGAGGATCGCGATGGGGAGGTAGAACAGACGGAGGTTGGGGATGTTAGCGCCGAGGATGTCGGCGGCGAGGGCGAGTGCGCCGAATAGACCGAGGAGGGAGATGGCGCGGTAGAGAGGGCGGGGCGCGTGATCAAGGGGGGTGGCGGGGGCTTCGCCCCAAGACTCAAGAGAGTTGACCTTGAGGGGTTTGGTTTTGGCGGCGATGACAGCGAGGTCTTCACGGAGGTCGAGGGCGGGAGTGAGTTCTTCGATCGATTGCTGGCGGGCTGTGATGACTACGGGAGGGGCTGGATTGAGGAGCCAGTGGGCGAGAGTGGATTCGCCCATGCGGGTGCGAGCGCGGCAGAGGAGTTCGAAGAGCGAGCCTTGACCGAAGAGGTCGAGGTCGCTTGCGTAGAGATGTTCGGGTGGCCGATGGGATTCACCGGTGACACCGCGGCCTTGCCAGTTGCCTTGCGTGCGGGCGATCGATTCTTCGTAATAGGCAATGGCGCGCTTGAGGGTGTCAACGGCTTGCTGGCGTTTCTGAATAGCGATGCCGATGGCGATGAAGGCGAGGATCGATACTGCCACAGCGGGCCAAAGCTGGACCCAGGCGGTGGTGAGAGCAGCGGCGACGATGAGAAGGCGGAAGTTGCCAAAGCGGGCGGCTTCAGAATCGGCTGTTTGGAATGTGGCCTGGCGAGCTTCGAGGCGGGCCTGATACTCGGTGGGCACTTAAGCGAGTTCCCGGAGGTCAGCGGCTAGAGACTTGGCCTGCTCTTTGTCGGGCATCGCGACGAAGATCGTGTCGTCGCCGGCGATGGTGCCGACGACGTTTGGGTAGTCCTCCGTATCGAGTGCGATGGCTAGCGACATCGCGTGGCCAGGCGAGGTCTTGATCACCACAAGATTTTGTGCGGCGGTGGCGGAGAGCATGAACTCGCGGGCGAGCGAGAGGAACTTGGGCGTGGTGGTGCCGCCAAGTTCAGCGTAGCCCTGCGGTGTCTTGACGAGGCCGAGTTCGCGGATGTCCCGAGAGAGAGTGACCTGAGTGGTGTCGATGCCGCGGCGCCTGAGCAACTGCGCGAGTTGTTCCTGGGTGTGGACTTCTTCTTCGCGGATCCATTTCAGGATCTGCTGGTGGCGCTCGGTCTTGTTCATAGGGTCTCGAGACGGGTTAGAGCTTCTTTGAGTGCGGTGGCGACGCTGGTGGGTGATGTGCCACCGGGGACGACGCGAGTGGCCATACCTTTGCGGGGATCCTTGAGAAGATCGACGAAGTCTGGCGTGAAGTTGGGATCAAAAGCCTTGAGTTCTTCGGCGGTGAATTCGCCAGGGAGCTTGCCGGATTTGATGCCATGAAGCACCAGACGGCCGGCGAGCTTGTGCGACTGATGGAAGGGAAGCCCGGCGCGGGAGAGAGTTTCCGCGATGTCGGTGGCAACGACCCAAGATTCGGCAGCGGCCTGCTCGGGGATCTCTGGCTTGAGAGTGACGTTGCGGGCGACGATGGTGGTCATGCGAAGGCAGGAAATAGTTTGCTCTGCTGCGTCGAAGAGTTGCTCTTTGTCTTCCTGCATATCGCGGTTGTAGGTGAGGGGCAAGCCCTTCATGGTGAGGAAGAGGGCAGAGTAGGCACCGAAGACGCGACCGCATTTGCCGCGGATGAGCTCAAGGGAGTCGGGGTTCTTCTTTTGCGGCATCAGGCTTGAGCCAGAGGTAACGCCATCGGAGAGATCGAGCCAACCGAATTCTTCGCTCGAGTAGAGGATCCAATCTTCGGAGAGGCGAGAGAGATGGAGCATGACGAGGTTTGCGGCATGCATGTAGTCGAGAGCAAAGTCGCGATCGGCGCTGACGTCCATCGAATTGCGAGTGATGGCGGCAAAGCCGAGGTCCTTTGCAATGGCGGGGCGATCGAAGGGGAAGGCGCTGCCTGCAAGTGCGCCACTGCCGAGAGGGAGGACGTTAGTGCGGGCGTGGGCCTGGCGGAGGCGCTCGACATCGCGGGCAAACATCTCGAAGTAGGCGAGGAGGTAGTGAGGCCAGAGAACAGCCTGAGCGCGACGGAGGTGCGTGTAGCCGGGGATGACGGCGTGGGGATTGGCTTGTGCGAGATCGAGCAGGGCGGCCATGAGGGCCTTGGTGGCATCGACCGTGGCCTCGATGGTGGTGCGGAGCCAGAGGCGGGTGTCGAGGGAGACCTGCTCGTTGCGACTGCGCCCGGTATGGATCTTGTCGGCGACGGGGCCAGCTTTTTCTTTGAGCTTGCGGATGACAAAGGAGTGGACATCTTCGTCAGTTGCGCCATCGAAATAGTTGGGCGCAGAGCATTCCGCCGCGATGGCATCAAAAGCGGCGACGATGGTTTGGCGCTCTTCGGCCGTCAGAATACCGACGGATTCGAGGGCACGTGCGAAGGCTTTCGAACCAGTGAGATCTGCTTCGATGAGGAGCTTGTCGAAGTGGAGAGACTCGGAGAATTTTTCGAAATACTGATCCTGGCCGGCTTCAAAGCGGCCACCGTAGAGTTTGTCCTGCATTGTTGTTTATTGTCCTAAGCGAGCAGCATCAGCAGCAGTGCTTTTTGCGCGTGGAGTCGATTTTCCGCTTGATCGAAGACAGCGGATTGATTGGATTCTATGACTTCGTCGGTGACCTCCTGGCCGCGCTTGGCAGGGAGACAGTGAAGGAAGATGGCGTTCTTGTCGGCGTGGCGCATGAGGTCGGAGTCGACCTGGAAACCTTTGAAGGATTCGATGCGCTGTGCGGCTTCAGCTTCCTGCCCCATGCTGGTCCAGACGTCGGTGTAGATGACGTGGGACTTGGCGACTCCTTCGATGGGGTTGTTGGTGACGGTGATCGAACCGCCGTGCTGGGTGGCGAAGCGGGTGGATTGGGCGAGGATATTCGTATCAGGTTCGTAGCCTTTGGGGCAGGCGACGGTGACGTGCATGCCGATGCGTGCGCCGTTGAGCATGAGCGAGTGGGCGACGTTGTTGCTATCGCCGACGAAGCAGAGCTTGAGGCCTGCGAGAGTTTCGAAGCGTTCTTCGATGGTTTGGAGGTCAGCGAAGGATTGGCACGGGTGGTAGAGATCGCTGAGGCCATTGATGACCGGGACGCTCGACCACTGCGCGAGTTCGTCGACAGTGGATTGTAGAAAGGTGCGGGCCACGATGGCGTTGGTCCAGCGGTCGAGATTGCGAGCGAGGTCTTTGGTGGGCTCGCGGTCGCCGATGGGGCCGATCGAAACGACGCAGTCGCCGCCGAGTTGCTTGATGGCGAGCTCGAAGGTGAGGCGTGTACGAAGGCTTGGCTTCTCGAACAGGAGGCTGAGATAGCGATGCTTCAGGGTTGCGGCGTAGCGGGTGGGGTTGAGCTTTACGTCGGCAGCGAGATCAAGGAGTGCACGCAGTTCTTCGGCAGTGATCGAGAAATCACTGGTGAGATTAGCAGATGCAATGACTGGCGCCTTAACTGCGGCGTCGGAAAAGAGTGCGGCGGACATGGCTGTATTTTTATTCACCCCTTATGAATAATAATACAAAAGCTAGAGGCCAAGGAGGCGGAGGATGAAGGGGGCGACGTCGATGGTTCGCATGGAGGCGGGACGGGACTGGATGTCAGGGCCGGAGGCGATGAAGAGGGCCATGAGGTCGGGCCGGGTGGGAAGTGGGCCGTGGGCGCCGCGGGGGGTTGGGTACTTGTAGATGGCAGGTGTTGAGGATGAGGTGCTTAGGTAGTAGCCGGGGGCGAGATCGAAATAGAGATCGCCGCCGTTGTCGCCGCCAATGCCGTACTTGTTGGGGTCTGTGGGCCAGAACCACTCGGTGAAGAGAGAGGTTTCGCCGTCCTTGATCTGCGAGAGCTTTTGTTTCACTTCTTCGAGGAGAGGTTTGTCTTTGGACCGGAGATAGTAGGAGCCAACCTCAAGGCGGCCAGCGTAGCCGAGGTCTTTAAGCAGTGCTTTGATGCGGACTTCGGAGTGCATGGCGGTCATGCCGTGGTCGCTGACGATGACGAAGTGGTCTTCGGACTTGAGCTGTTGTTTGAGTTGATCGATGCGCCAGTCGATGATCTGGTAGCCCCAGCGGCGAAAGGGCTCGTTGAATTTGTCACTCTGTGTGGCCTCTGGCCACCAGCTGTGGAGCATGTCGTCGGGGGTGCTGATGTAATCGACGAGAATACGGGGCGAGAACTCGGAGAGGAGTGCGCGGGAGTGGCGCATGGTTTGGCGAGCATGGAGTTCCAGAGTTTCGAGCCAGCGGCGCTCGGCGAGGCCGTCGGTGTGTGTGGTGCCGAGTTGATCCTTTTCGTAGAAGCCACCGGCACCATTGCCGATGAAGGCACCGGCGGTGGCGAGGAGGCGCTCCTTGAAGCGGGTGGCTTGCTGGTCGCCATCCTGGCAAACGCTGAGTTCTTTGGCTTCGGATTGGTAGAGGAGGAATTCGGATGCATCCGAGTTAAGGGCGAAGAGGCGGAAGTGGACGGCGGTGATGTTGGATATTGGTAGGGCTTCGCTGAAGTATCTTGCGAGAGGACGGGCGGGGCTGTTGTTGAGGCGGATGGGCGTAGATTCCGCATCCTTGAGTGCGGCGTCGACGTAGCGCTTCCCGCTTTGAGCTGAGATGCGGATGGTGTCGTAGTGGGTGGACTTAGCGAAAACCGCGGCAGCAAACTGGATGCGGCCTGAGGTGTAGCGGAAGTACTTTATGGGTTGATTGGACTTGGCAGGTTGGGCGAAACCGAGTGGGGATGTGGTGAGCCATTCGACGTCTTTCGCTTTGAGAAGCTTTTGCGGAGAGACTTCGGTGGTTTGGTAGCCGTTCATGAGAACGACGTTGGGGGCGGAGTTGAATTGGTTGCAGGGAAAACCCTGGGTAGGATTGTGCGCGACAGTGCGAACACCGGAGCGTGCGGCTTTGACCCAAAACTTTTCGGCGCGCAATTGTTCTGCCCGAAAGCCGGTGCCTCCATTGGGGAGCGTATTGGAGGTGATACCGCTCACGTTGCCGTAAACGCCCGTGAAAATACTGGCGTGGCCGGGAGCAGTGAGGCTGGGGAAGGCAGCCTGCATCGGGGCGTAGATGCCTTCGGAGGCTAGCTTTTTGAGTGTGCGAAGTTCTGTGGCGGCAGGGTCTTCGGAGAAAGCCTGGTAGCCCAGGCCATCGAGGCTGATGAGAAAGACTCTCGACTTCGGCTGAGCTTCGAGCGTTGCAAGCACCAGGAAGAAGAGCAGAAGCCGCATGGATTAGCCTTTGACGACGATGTTGACGAGCTTGCCCGCGAGGACGATGACTTTGACAACCTCTTTACCAGCCAAGAAGGCGGCGATCTTTTCGTCGGCCTTGGCGGTGGCTTCGAGGACTTCGGACGTTGCACCGGTTGGGACAACGATTTTGCCGCGAAGCTTGCCGTTCACCTGGACGGGAATCTCGGCTTCTTCTTCGATCAGATGCTTCGGATTGACCTCGGGCCACGGGTGGCTGAAGACAGGGCCGGTGAGGCCGATCTCTTCCCACATCTCTTCGGCGATGAAGGGAGTGAAGGGTTCGAGGAGTTGGATGAGCGACTTGAGGATCTCGGGGAGCGCGGCGGCGGTGAGGCCTTCCTCGCAGAGATAGAGTTCGTTGGTGAGTTCCATCAAGGCGGCGATGCAGGTGTTGAAATGCCAGCGCTGCTCGAAATCCTGCGTGATCTTGGCGATGGTTTGATGGAGCTTGCGAAGGGCGCGTTTGTCCTGAGCGCTGAGTTCGCCGACGGGGCCGCTGAGGCGGTCTGCGTTGCGAGTGACGAAGCGGTAAACGCGGCCGAGGAAGCGGTATTGACCTTCGACGCCAGTCTGTTGCCAGTCCATGTCCTTGTCGGGCGGAGCGGCGAACAGGACGTAGAGACGGCAAGTATCGGCACCGAATTCGGTCACAAGTTCTTCTGGGTCGACGATGTTGCCAAGACTCTTGGACATCTTGGCGCCGTCTTTGAGGACCATGCCTTGCGTGAAGAGTTTTTTGGTGGGTTCGTCGTTGGTGATGAGACCGAGATCGCGCATGACCTTGGTCCAGAAGCGCGAGTAGATGAGGTGGAGAATCGCGTGTTCGACGCCGCCGATGTATTGATCAATGGGGAACCACTGGGCAATGACTTTGGGGTCGAAGGGCTGTGTGTTGTTGTGTGGATCGCAATAGCGATAGAAATACCAGGAGGAATCGACGAAGGTATCCATGGTGTCGGTTTCACGCCGACCCGGACCGCCGCATTTGGGGCAGGTGGTCTTCCAGAAGCTCTCGTGGCGAGCGAGTGGGGATTCGCCGGCACCGGTGATTTCGACGTCGAGTGGGAGCAGGACCGGGAGGTCTTCGTCCTTGACGGGCTGCACACCGCAGGTGGCGCAGTGAACCATGGGGATCGGAGTGCCCCAATAACGTTGGCGAGAGACGCCCCAATCCTTTAATCGATACGTGATGGCGGCTTTGCCGAAGCCCTTTGTCTCGGCGAGCGCAGCCATGGTCTTGCGGGCCTCCGCCGTGGGAAGACCAGAGAACTCTCCCGAGTTGAAGGAGATGCCGTATTCGGTAAAGGGGAGAGTCAGTTCGCCTTCGGCAGGTTTGACAACGGGAGTGATCGCGATCTCGTACTTGGTACAGAACTCGAAATCGCGCTCATCGTGGGCGGGGACGGCCATGATGGCACCCGTGCCGTAGCCCATGAGGACGAAGTTGCCAATCCAGATCGGAGTACGTGCGCCGTTGAAGGGGTTGATTGCGAAGCGGCCTGTCGCGAAGCCGTCTTTCTCGATGCTGCTGGGGTCTTTGCGGCCCTGGTCATCCACGATGGCCTTGAGGCGAGCCTGACCCTCAGAGCCCACAAGTTCCTGGGCTTTGGGATGCTCGGGAGCCAGGATGAGACAAGTGGCACCGCAGATGGTGTCGACACGGGTGGTGAAGACACGGAGTTTGTCAGTAGAGTTCTCGATGGTGAAATCGACTTCGGCTCCTACGCTACGGCCGATCCAGTTGCGCTGCATCGTGAGGACGCGATCGGGCCAACCACCGGCAAGATTTTCGATACCGGAAAGCAGCTCGTCGGCGTAGGCAGTCGTTTTGAGGAACCACTGTTCGAGGCTGCGTTGCTCTACGGCAGTGCCTTCATGGCGCCAGCAACAGCCATCTACTACTTGCTCGTTGGCTAGGACGGTGGCGCATTGGGGGCACCAGTTCACAAGCGACTCTTTGCGATAAGCGAGGCCTCGCTCGTACATGCGAAGGAAGAACCACTGGTTCCAGCGATAGTATTCGGGTTCGCAGGTGGCGACTTCACGTTCCCAATCGAGGGCAAAGCCAAGGCGCTTGAGGCCTTTCTTCATTTGGGAGATGTTCTGGAGAGTCCATTCGCGAGGCTGGCGGCCGGATTTGAGAGCGGCGTTTTCGGCGGGCAGGCCGAAGGCATCCCAACCCATGGGATGGAGAACGTCGTAGCCGCGCATGCGCATGAAGCGGGCAAGTGCATCACCGATCGAGTAGTTGCGGGCGTGGCCCATGTGGAGACGTCCGCTGGGATAGGGGAGCATCTCAAGGACGTAGAACTTCTTGGTGGGGTCAGCGGGAGTGCGGTAGAGGACGGGATCTTCCTCCCAGTTTGCGTGCCACTTCTCTTCGATCTGTTGGTGGTTATATTGCTTTTCCGGCATTTTGGACAGTAAACCTTCACTGTAACGCGAGCCGAGAAGCAAACAAACTAGACAACGACTCCGAGGGAGGTGGCCAGATCGGCAACTTCACGCTTCCAAGCCTTTGCGAACTCACGGGATCGCGATGGGTTTGCAGAATGAAATCCCGGTTCGACAATGAGCCGGCCTTCACTAGTGGTGGCGTTTACCCAGCCGATGACAGCGTCATTCCAAAGCAAAGGCATGGCGTAGTAGCCCATGGTGCGCTAGTGCGGGGGTGTGTAGGCTTCGAAGTGATAGGCCCAACCCCAGAGGTGCTCAAAGCGCGTGCGATCCCACACGAGAGGATCGAAGGGAGCGAGAATTCTTACGCGGGGGGAGGTTGAAGCTGGAACCGACGCAGAGAGCAGCTTGGCTGGAATCAGATAGTTCAGCCCATCTACATGGCAGCGACACAGTTCTCCAGAGCGCAGAAGAGCCGCCAAGGCACTCCGCAGGTTTGTGAGGGGTGTGCGAGCACAACTCTGTACCAGGCGAAAGATCTATGACAGTGATTTTTCGGGTAAGGGCGCAAAGAGCCCCACGATCTGCAAAACGAGTCGCCGACGCCGTTCTTGGGGCCTCGAGTCTTTAGCGTTTGGATTTGGGCGAGCCGGAGCGTAGACGCGAATCCCCTTATCGCGGCGAGCCACCCGAAGGAGGCCCTGGTGTGGAGAGATTCCAAGGCGCGAGT
>Ga0194130_10007449_pt1 | contig 12089 bp, 11 predicted proteins | sample TA2KigsurfametaG_FD_160084 | JGI IMG/M metagenome (GOLD analysis project Ga0194130, IMG submission 160084) | Freshwater microbial communities from Lake Tanganyika, Tanzania - TA2015050 Kigoma 12 surface | ecosystem: Environmental > Aquatic > Freshwater > Lake | place: Tanzania: Lake Tanganyika... | reverse complement strand
TTGGTATGGAAAAGCCGATCTCTTTCGATTGTTGCAGGTTGCTCCCGTAGAGGTGGTGTCGCTGTGTGATGTCGATAGCAAGATGGTCACTGAAGCTGCGGATATGGTCAAGGACCGTCAGAATTCGGGCAAACAGCCGCGAACGTACGGCGACTACCGAAAAATGCTTGCTGAAAAAGACCTCGACATTGTGTTGATAGCAACGCCAGACCATTGGCATGCCTTGCCGATGATCGAAGCGGTGAAAGCCGGCGCAGACATTTATGTGCAGAAGCCGATCAGTGTGGATGTCGTCGAAGGCCAAGCCATGCTGGCAGCGGCGCGAAAGTACAAGCGGGTTGTGCAGGTTGGGACCCAGCGCCGTAGCACGCCACACTTGATAGAAGCAAAGAAAAACATCGTCGATGCGGGACTACTAGGCAAAATTTCGCATGCAGAGATTTACTGCTACTACCACATGAGGGCGCGAGAAAACCCACCCGACCAAACACCTCCGGAGAATCTAGATTATGAGATGTGGACTGGGCCTGCTCCGATGCGTCCTTACAACAAACTCGTACATCCCCGTTCTTGGAGAGCCTTCACCGAGTATGGAAACGGAGTTCTTGGCGATATGTGCATCCATATGCTCGATACCGTTCGTTGGATGCTCGATCTCGGTTGGCCCACCGAGATAAACTCCAATGGTGGCATCTATGTCGATAAGAACTCCAAGGCAAACATATCCGATACTCAAACGGCAACCTTTCAATTCCCGGAACTAAACGTCGTCTGGACGCATCGCACGTGGGGGGATGCACCCGATCCCGCTTATCCTTGGGGTGCAACCCTTTACGGTGAACGGGGTACGCTCAAAATGAGTGTGATGGGTTATGACTTTATGCCTCGAGGTGGCGACGCCCAACCTATTCACAAAGATGTGACCTATGAGTTGGATCAGTATCCTGAGGACAAGACCGAGAAGGATCTTGAAAAGCACGTGGCCCCAGCAATCCGAGTCCACATGCTTGATTTCTTGAAGGCGATCACCGAACGGGGCAAACCAGTAGCGGATATCGAGCAAGGCCATATTTCGACGGCAGCATGTATCTTGGCCAACATGTCGATGCAACTAGGACGATCGTTACGCTATGATCCTGCCAAGAGCATCGTTGTCGGTGATGAACAAGCTACCTCGATGCTTCGACGCCCCTACCGAGCTCCGTGGGCCCACCCTGAAGTTGAACCGGTGTAGTGCGACGGCATTTCGCGAAAGCAATGTGGGATCCAAGTCTGGGTGGTGAGGAACGAGCCCACTCCCATCGGACTCGGGAATCAATCTCAGGATCCGATCGAGGGATCTGCGTAGAAAATTGCTAGCCACAATGTCGGTTCAGCGGGAGTGGTCCATGCGACACGATTGTTTCGATTCGTGTGGATTTCGTTTTCGCGAGGATGGTGACAACCTCCTCGGCGGAAATGTTCGCTGGGCTGATGTTCGCTAGGTTTTCGAACAGATTTTTCGTTATTATCCGCACCTTCTAAACGTCCATTGAGCCAAATAACGCCCGAAAGGGCATACCTGAGACGATTCGAGTCTACTAGAAGACCCTGTCCGATGGGCGCGTGTACACTACATGGACTCCACGTGAGGCAATCCTCGGGCGTTTGGGTATTCGCTGGGCGTGATTTTTTGCGTTTGGTTCTGGTAAGCTCAAGGCTAACCTTGGGTTTGCATGTTCCAGCCACCCGGAATACCCTGGTCTGTTCGCTTGTACTGGCGAAGTGAAATTTGTAGCTACCCATTGACCAGCGTATATCAGTCCGCAGCTAACTTACTAACACTCCACGAGTATCCATGACACCATCGCGCACCAGCCAGCTCGAGCGAAAAACCGCGGAAACGCAAATTGAATTGCGATTGAATCTCGACGGAACGGGCAAGAACTCCATCCGAACTGGCGTGGGATTTCTCGACCATATGTTGGTTTTATTCGCAAGGCATGCACTTGTCGATTTGGAAGTACATGCCAACGGCGATTTGGAGATCGACGCGCACCATACAACGGAAGACGTCGGAATTTGTTTGGGCCAAGCGATTCGCGAGTGCTTGGGAGACAAGGTCGGGATTCGTCGTTACGGGCATCTGGTCCTCCCCATGGAAGAGACCCTGGTAACGTCTGCCATCGACTTCAGTGGGCGATCCTATTTGGTGTTCCAAGCTCCCATGCCATCTCCAAAGATCGGAGACTTTGATAGCGAGTTGATCGAAGATTTTTGGCAGGCGTTTGCATCCAACGCGCAGTGCAATTTGCATATTTTGCTCCATTATGGCAGAAATACCCACCACATCGCTGAGGGTATTTTTAAGGCTACGGCGAGAGCGGTACGGATCGCGGTTGAAATTGATCCTCGACAAACAGGCATCCCGAGTTCCAAAGGAGTTTTGTAGATGGCTAGATCATTCGGCTTTCGTTCGTTGGCGGCGGCGTGGGTGTTTGGCGGGGGGCTTTTGGTTGGCGGCTCGCCGACTGGAGGATGGTTAGGCACAGGGGTGGTAATCGCGCAGGATACTGCGCGCCAGGACGCAAGAGTCGCGCAGCAATTTCAAGAATGGCTCGATGACCAATGCGTGCGTCATCCCATGTTTGCAACCTATTTAGGGAACCACGACTACGACCATTTGCTCGATGATCTCTCGCCCAAGGCACGGGAGGAGGATGTCGCGAATGACAAAGCGGTCCTGAAACGTCTGGAGCAGGAGTTCGATCTTGCGAGCCTATCCAGGAACGCCCAAATCGATCTGGAGATTTGGAAGCACTTTCTCGAGTATCGAGTCTGGCAGTCGACCAATTCGAATGACTTTGCCAATGATCCGCGGGTGTATTTGACCTACGCATCCGACAGCGTTTTTACGTTGCTTACCCAATCGACTTTGCCCCAGCATCGCAACGTGGAGAATGCAGCGTCTCGAATTGCCAAAATTCCTGCCATCGTTGAGGCGGCCAAACTTTCCATCGGCGAGCCGCCGCAGATCCTCACTGAGATCGCCATCAAGCGGACCGACGGTGCAATTTCTTTTTACGAAAGCGATATTTTCAAACTGGCAGGCGAAGCTCCGCAGTTGAGCGAGTTGCAGGGGCCATGCCGCAGCGCGGTCGCAAGTTTGAAAGAATACAAACGATTCCTCGAACAGGAAGTCCTGCCCCGGTCCAAGGGGACCTGGAGAATTGGCAAGGAAAAGTTTGCTAAGAAACTGGAGCTTGAGCTCGACGCTGGACTTACCGCAGACGAGGTCATCGCGGCGGCCAATTCCGAGGCGGATCGGGTCGAGCGAGAAATGTACTATGTGGCGAAACAGCTCTGGTTCTCGGTGTTTCCTGGTATCACTCTGCCCCCAGACGACGAAGCGGGGCGACGAGATACCGTCAGGCAAGTATTGAGTGAACTCGGCAACGAACATGGCCAATCAGAGACGTTGGTTCAAGACGCAAAGCAGACTGTTGCGGCGATTAAAGAGATGATCACTCAGAAAAAGATCTTAACGTTGCCTGAGCCAGACCAGTGTGACATTATCGAGATGCCTGAGTTCCAGCGTGGATTTTCTGCGGCCTACTTAAACCCCGCGCCAGCACTGGATCCCAATGCGAAAAGCTTGTATGCCATCTCGCCCCCTCCATCCGATTGGCCAACGGAGCGTCAGGAAGCATTCTTCAAGGAGTACAACAAGTACATGCTTCAGGTTCTCACGATCCATGAAGCGTATCCAGGGCATTACGTCCAATTGGACTACTCTAACAGAAGTCCTTCACCGATTCGAAAGATCCTATCATCCGGGGTGTTTGCTGAGGGTTGGGCCGTTTACACGGAACAGATGATGCTCGACCAGGGGTATGGAAACGGTGATTTAGCATTGCGTCTGCACCAGCTCAAATTTTACCTGAGGGCTGTGCTGAATGCGATCTTGGATCATTCGATGCATTGCACGGATATGTCCGACGAACAAGCGATGCAGTTGCTGGTAGGACGGGGGTACCAAACCGAGGGCGAGGCTTTTGGCAAGGTTCAGCGGGCCAAGCAGAGTTCGTGCCAACTGTCGACCTACTTCGTTGGGCGAACTGCTTTCTACCGATTGCGGCAGAATGTACAACGAACTCGCGGTGATCGATTTGAGATCGGTTCGTTTCACGAGGAAGTGCTCAACTGCGGAACAATTCCGGTGAAATACTTGCCAGAGCTCGTGAAGTAGTAAAGCAATCAATAGCATCCTGCGGCAGGGGATCGACCCGATCGTGCGTCGAGCTTTATCCCCCAGAGAGGATTCTGAAGCAGATCCAAACCATGAAGCAGCTCCAAATTGCGAGAGCGATGGAGGCTGCGATGAAGCGGAATCGATCACTCGGAGCTGGCATCGTTTGCGAGCTCAAAACGAGGCAAGAAGGCAGAGTCGAAATCGTATTGATCGTCAAAGTCCTCGCGGCGATCTGATTTGCTTTTCCTCATTTCCTTGATACGGATCAAGTTATAAACGATCTCGCCGAAATCACCGGTGTTGTGGATGCCCCAGCTGTTTAAAACGGTTTTCGCCAAGTAACCATACTGCTCGAGAGCGTATTCTCGAATCGCTTGGCAAAGCTGTTGGCCTGTCAGATGGTGATCGGATTTGCCTTCCTCACCCTCGGTAACTTGGGGAGGCATCTTCATGATCCGCTGGGCGTAAGCGAGGCTTTCGCGGACGAATTGGTACGCTTCAAGTTGGTACCGCTGATCTTGCTTTAGCAATTCGACCATCGCCATGACATGTTCGTTCATCAGGGTTCGACTCCACGTTTGATCACCGAGAGACAGTCATCGGCGCAAATCAAAATTCGGCGATTGTCTTCGGTGGAGATAAGCAGCTGGTGGGCAAGCAACTCCACGGCGATTACTTTAGCACGTCCTTCCTTCGTCACAATGTCGCTTCCCGCAGGAGGAAGCTTCTTGGCGAGTTCTTCATAGTGATCGTGCTCGTACCGGAGGCAGCATTTCAATCGGCCGCATCGACCGGAAATCTTATTCGGATCCAATGTGGCTTTTTGGAGCTTTGCCATACGCATCGAGACTGGGGGCATCTCCGAGAGATGCGTGTTGCAGCAAAGAGGCTTGCCGCAATCCCCGTAATCCCCAAGGAGCTTAGCCTCGTCCCGAGCACCCACTTGACGCATCTCAATCCGAGTATGGTATTTCGCGGCGAGCTTCTTCACCAATTCCCGAAAATCAATGCGATCGTCTGCGGTGTAGTAGAGTGTCAGTTGCTCGCCGCCGAAGATCCGTTCGACGTCGACCAAGTCCATTTTCATCCCCATGCCCTGGATGATTGCTCTGCAATCGTCGAAGTCCTTGGGGATCGCATTTTGGAGCCGCAGGCACTCTTTTTGATCTTCTTCAGAAGCGAGACGCTGAATCGATCCACTGGAGAGATTCGCGGATGCAGCCGCATTGGCATCCGTGATTTCGATCAGGACTTCCCCCCGTTCCAAGCCACGGTTGGTTCGGGCGATAACGATGTCCCCTCGTTGATGCTCCGCGCGTGCATTCATCGCGTATAGCGAGCGATTGATACCGCAGCGAACAACATAACGCGACATGACTGAGGATTTAGAAAAGGAGCGGAGAGGGGACATCGATGCGGTAATCTTAACCGCAAATTTCCTCGGTGGGTATCTCGAGACTGATTAAGGGGACAAGTCGATAACCGTGGTGTTGGCGATTAAGTCGTGGATACAGCGACGGTCCTCTCGCAGGATATAGAAGCTGTCCACGATAAAATAGATAATGCCGATGCACGGTAGACCGGCGATCAGCCCGTTGACGAAAACTCGGAGGACGCCACAACTGAGGAAACCCGCAGGAGCACCCGTCTCAAAATCGACGACTTGAGTATTCATGAAGTACTTGCCAATGGTTTGGCTTCGCGTCACGAGAAGCACGATTTGAAGGATGAACAGCGCCAAACCGCCGAAAATGATAATTGCCCATCCTGCTGCCAAGAGGGATGCGGATGCCGGATCCATTTCGACTTCGCCACCTCCTGCCGCTGCGGCCTGATATAGGTTGCCTATTGCAATGACCATCGGAATGATCGCAGGGACCACAAATAGCAAGGGTATCAACGAATCGATCAGCCAGCCTAAAAAACGCTTGCCGACGCTAGCGAGTCGCAGGACCTTTCCCTCGCCTTTCGTTTCATCCGCATTGTAACCGGAGGGGCTCGCCCGGTACGGATTATTCGCCATGGAGAAGGCTTCGTCTGGGTTGTTGAAATTCGACATGCGTTCACCTATTACCGCGATGAGTGCTATCTGATCAAAAAGTTATCGCCCGGACTCGCAGTCACGATCGCGCGGGAATGATTCCGCGGTCTTGGAGCATTTTCAATACTTGTTCCGCGAGTTCGGACGGAGTGGCTGAACCCCCAGGCAGTTCGAGTTCTGGATTCTCGGGAGCTTCGTATGGATCGGAGATTCCTGTGAAATTAGGGATTTTTCCCGCCAACGCTTGTTGATACAGACCTTTCGGATCGCGTTGCATACACACCTCCAACGGAGTGTTTACAAAGACTTCGAAGAACGGCGTCGAATCTTGGTTGTTTACCCAATTTCGAACTCGATCCCGATCCCTGCGATAGGGGCTGACGAACGCGGTCAAGCAAATCAATCCTGCGGAGGCCAGCAATTGCGTGACGGCGCCCACCCGCCGGATGTTTTCCTCACGATCCTCCGGCGAAAAGCCCAAGCCGAAGCGTTTGGCGAATGCATCGCCATGCAACGGGTTTAACATTTGCGGTGTCGCGCATAACCCGTGTCGGATATTGTCCCCGTCGAGCAAGTACGAATGAGCGTTGCGTTCGATAAGAAGTTGGTCTAACGCATTTGCAATGGTACTTTTTCCTGATCCGCTCAAGCCGGTAAACCAAACGACACATCCGCGCTGTCCCAGTTTTTCTGCTCGCTGCTGGCTGGATACCGAGGCTTGATGCCAGACGACTTTGGGATCCGTTGTCATAACTATTGATCCGCCAAATGGAATTGATCCGCCGAAAGGAACTGGCCAAAAGGAATCGGGAGATGGAATCCCTGTCTGTTTCGCCGGTCCGCCACAGCCATGGTAGAGCCATTCGGCCTATTCGGCGTGCAGTGCAGCCCGGATTCGAACCAAGGCTTCTTGTTCGGGTTTTGAGACCGCGCCCCAACCGAGAAGCCCTCCGCTAGCCTCTGCAATTTCGTGAATTTCCGCCATCAGCGTTTGCTTGAGCGATTGTCCTTCGTTGCTCTGCAAAGCACCGAACATCGTATCCGCATACGTCTCCCATGCCGAAAACATTTCGTCTGTAGGTTTTTTCGAGAGCCATGTCCCCAGGATTTCGTCTGCTGCGGAACCTCGTTGGATGTACTTGGAAGCAATCGCTCGAACAGCGGTGATTTCCCCCGTGTCTGCTTTGCCGTCAGCCCACGCGACCGCGATCAATGGGAATACTCGCAAGGCTGCCAGGGATGCCGGCGTAACCCCAAGCTTCATGAGGGATTCCAATACCTTGGTGTCGTGGATGCCAGTCGCCTCGCGAATCTGCGTGAGCGCGCTTTCTTCACCTAGCTTTTGCTTGAGCCCATCGAGGAGCTTGGAATCTAAATTGGAAAAGAATGCATTTTCCAGGGATCGACCTCGGTTCTGGAGTGCATCGGAGTCAGGCATAGCAGCATCAATTCCTTTAATTCGACGGGGTGGTATGCGTGGGAAATTCCACGCGGAAATAGTAACGTCATTAATATACACTCCAAACCGCAGCGGTAACTAGCGGACATGCGACCCGGATGGATTACGCAAGCTGAGATTTCATGTTCTAATCCATATGGCAGTATGCTGATCAAGGAAAAGCTGGGTTATCACCGATTCACTCCCTTGGGTTCAGCACGCGGTACACCGAATGTATCGATGAATTGTTTAGATGAAGTGTATTGATGAATGGTATGTCGAAAAAAGGATCGGGACAAAGGACGAGGAAAAAGGACCAGGAAAACGAGTTGGTTCTGATGATTCTCAGCCCCGCTTGGCACACTTTGCCTCCGACTTAATTGGCCCCACATTGGCCCAATATTGGCAACGATGGGTCACCCCGAGGTTCTCCATCGCCCTACATTCGGAAATTGCCGCGAGACGGCTTTTCATCATTAAATACCCCACTATTGAATCCCTAACATTGCGACTGAAAAAATGACAACTGCACCGGCCAAGCCCCGGACGATGTTCCAGAAAATTTGGGACAACCATGTGGTTCACCATGAATCTGGCAAACAAGCGATTCTCTACATCGATTTGCATCTGGTGCACGAAGTAACCAGTGCGCAAGCGTTCGAAGGATTGCGATTGGCTGGACGTCGGGTGCGCAGACCCGAAAAGACGATCGCGACACCTGATCACAATGTACCCACCACCGATCGGTCCCTTCCGATCGCCGACCCAATCGCTCGCCAGCAAGTCGACACGCTTCGGCAGAACTGCAAAGAGTTTGGCATCCGACTTTACGATTTGAACGATACCCATCAAGGTATTGTCCACATTATTGGTCCCGAACTTGGCTACACACAGCCGGGAATGACCATCGTTTGCGGTGACTCGCATACCGCGACACACGGTGCATTTGGTGCCTTGGCGTTTGGAATTGGAACTAGCGAAGTCGAGCATGTGCTAGCGACGCAAACGCTGTTGCAATATACCCCGAAAACTTATGACTTGCGCATCGATGGAGAATTGGGTCCTGGTGTTACTGCCAAAGATTTGATTCTGTATTTGATTGGCAAACTGACCACTTCCGGCGGGACTGGATACGTTCTTGAGTACACTGGTGAAGTGATCCGCAAATTGAGCATGGAGGAGCGGATGACGGTTTGCAACATGTCGATCGAAGCAGGGGCTCGAGCCGGCATGATCGCGCCAGACCAAACCACTTTCGACTATCTTCGCGGCCGTCCGTATGCTCCGAAGGATTTTGATCGAGTTGTCGAACTTTGGAGACACCTGCCATCCGACCCAGGTGCGACCTACGATCGTGTCGATTTCTATCAAGGCCGAGACATTGAGCCACAGATTTCTTGGGGAACGAATCCAGGCCAAGTCATCTCGGTGAACCAAGCCGTTCCTCGGCCGGAAGATTTCGACGATGAGACAGAACGGAAATCGACGGCGAGCGCTCTGGAGTACATGGGACTCAAGGCGGGTGTGCCGTTGACCGAGGTTGCAATCCAGCGAGTCTTTATCGGCTCATGCACCAATGCGAGGATCGAAGATCTTCGCGCTGCGGCAAAGGTAGTGAAGGGGCATCGGGTAAGTAACGCGGTTCATGCGATGGTCGTGCCTGGAAGTGGACAAGTCAAACGGCAAGCCGAGTCGGAGGGATTGGACCGAATTTTCCGCGAGGCTGGCTTCGATTGGCGCGAGGCGGGTTGCAGTATGTGTTTGGCAATGAATCCAGACCGACTCGCACCAGGCGAACGATGCGCTTCGACATCCAATCGAAACTTCGAAGGCCGCCAAGGAAAAGGTGGTAGGACACACCTGGTATCCCCAGCGATGGCCGCTGCCGCTGCCATCTCAGGTCGGTTCACCGACATTCGGCAATGGGATTACCAGGGGTAAATCGTAACCAGAGTTGACTAGGTTTAATTAGAACAAGTCCCAAGCCCCAGAATACACCAATTGCTTCCCCGCGAGTGTCCTTGAAGCATCCCAGCACCAACATACTGCATCACGAACAAACGCGATAACCAAATCCAAAAGTCTATGAAACCATTTACCAAAATCACCGGTACTGTCGCCGCAATGGATCGGGCTAACGTAGACACCGATCAAATCATCCCAAAGCAATTCCTCAAGCGGATCGAACGTTCAGGGTTCGGCCAATTCCTGTTCTTCGATTGGCGGTTCCATGAGGATGGTGCACCCAATGAAGGGTTCGAACTCAATTTGCCGAGGAACTCCGGCGCGTCGATATTGATCGCCCGCAGGAACTTTGGCAGCGGTTCGTCTCGGGAACATGCCGTTTGGGCAATCGAGGATTACGGTATTCGATCCATCATCGCTCCGTCGTTCGCGGATATTTTTTACAACAACTGTTTTAAAAATGGGGTGTTGCCCATCACTTTGAGCGAACAGCAAATCAATACATTGTTCCAACACCATGCAGATGGCGAACATTACGAATTGAAGGTCGATTTAGAGAATTGCACCATCTCGGATGGAAAAGGGTTCTCGGCTTCATTTGAAGTGGAACCATTTCGCCGGCACTGCTTGCTCCATGGACTCGATGATATCGGCATGACCCTCGAACATGAAGCTAAGATAACGGCCTTTGAAGAGAGCCACCCTGTGTTGAAATAGGCTGTCGGATTTGAGGTTAGCAGGTCGGTCCTATTGTCTTTAGAATCGATAAAAGCGTGGTAGCCATGGGAGCAACTAGGATTTTTCAGGCAGTTCCCGTTTTGCAAGTGGCCGATGTGGCAGCCAGTGCAACATGGTACCAAAACACGCTCGGATTCGATGCAGATCCATTTCCTGCCAAACCACCGTATCAGTTCGCAATTCTTCGCCATGGGGATACGGAATTGATGCTTCAGCGCTCGGCGAATACGGGACCTCGAAACCCAACCCCCTACCGTTGGGATGTCTATCTTCGACTTGAGGGAGGTCGGATTCGAAAACTCTATCAAGAACTCTCGGCATTGTTACCCACCCAAGGCGGACGCATCCAGCGACGGCTCGAACGCATGTTCTACGGTTTATGCGAGTTCGAAATGGTCGATCTGGATGGCTATGCGATTTGCCTAGCAGAACCCCTTCGGGACGATTCGGATCTTCCAACCCCCGAAGTCTAAGTGGTGGGATGGGACGACGTCGATGGATCAGTTGACGCGTGCGCAAATTCCCGTTGGAAGGGATTCTGTTTGCCGGATCAGACTATCCAGATCGTTTTGTTCGGGACTGACGATGCCACGCATTTGCTGTGCAGGGATCCTGGTTGAGGCATCTCCAGCGCCTCGCGAATCCTCAGAGATTGAAACGTTATCTCCAAGCACAATAAAGCCGTCTGCGGGTCGAAAGCGTTGGGTGTCGGTGTCTCGATAGCCGCGATACACAATCCCACGGTATACCAAGCAGCGATCGATGGCAGGATCTCCATGCAGCACCTCCAGCGAGACTAATTGAACGTTCTCTTCGGCGAGGGAATCGGCCGAGCGTAGAAGTGAAGAAGAAATCGCAACATCGGGTTCCTGCTCTGCCATTTCGAAATGGCGTCCGATGGCGGTCCAGGGCATGGCGTAATTCTCACCAACGTACAGGGTGCCATCGATCGAGAGGAGTGTTAACCATGGCGAACTCCAACCGCGACGGTGGGGATTCGGTGCTAGAGGATTTCCGTTCACCCAAAGTTCGGTAGATTCTTCGGAGGCTATTTCCAAGTCACAGAAATACCGATGACTATCGGGCTTCCTATCGGAGTTCGATCGCTGCTCGCGATCTGACTCGGGAGTGCCTGCATCGCTTGAAATGTTAAGTTCCGATTGGATCCATCGCAGTCTGAGTTTCCACTGCCCATCCATCGCTCCGAATCGGAATGAGACTCCGTAGTTTTTCGCTGCGACGTATGCATGGCTGTCATGGGCGTTGATAGGGAGATTGTTATGTATTGGAGCGTGAATCGATCGAAGGAATAGGTCGAGCGAGGAGGATTGGGTGTCAGCCAACCAATGTCTCATGAGGACGGCTTGTCGCAGGAACTGGGACGGTGTCGGCGAGATGAGGGTATCGTTGACCCAAAGTCGTCCGTCACGGATCGCAACGTCTTCATGCGGAAGACCTAGGACCCGTTTCACCTCGCGGGATTGCTCATTCGAAGAGTTGATAACCACAGTATCGAACCTCTGGATCGGCGAGCGATTCCAACGTAGCGCACGGTAGGTAATCCTTTGACCGGACGCAATGATTGGTGGATCTGGAGTTTCGAGCTTGTGGTTGCAGCACATGCAGTAGACTTCGAATCGAGGATTCCATGCATCGATTGTCCAACGATTCGTGAA
>Ga0194130_10007443_pt1 | contig 12096 bp, 9 predicted proteins | sample TA2KigsurfametaG_FD_160084 | JGI IMG/M metagenome (GOLD analysis project Ga0194130, IMG submission 160084) | Freshwater microbial communities from Lake Tanganyika, Tanzania - TA2015050 Kigoma 12 surface | ecosystem: Environmental > Aquatic > Freshwater > Lake | place: Tanzania: Lake Tanganyika... | reverse complement strand
GAACTTGAGCGCCACGGCGGCGTGTTCTACATTGAACGACGGAGGGTAAGCGAACTGGCCAGCGGTCTGACTCGAAATCAGATGCCCCGAAAGGGGTTGCGGGTTCGAATCCCGTGCCCTCCGCTCTGAGTTTCTCGACGAAAACGACGAAAATAGCCCCGGAAACGGGGCTTTTTTCATGCGCGGACCGCGTCGAGACAAAGTCGTTGTTTTTCCCGCTTTTTCGATCCCGATACACTGAGGAGGTAGCCCACGGGTAGCCCAGATCGACGACTGTCGAGGTGTCAGATGCCCCGAGAAGCCTCCCGCAAGGCCGAGCCCAACTTCGCCGATCCCGACTGCCGAGAGTTCCGCTTCTCACCGTCACGCATCGAGGCAGCCTGTCGCGCCGTTGCCAACGGGGCCGCGCCCACCGATGCCAGCGGACGCGCGCAGTGGCGCGACACCGAGCAGCCCGGACTGTGTCTGCGAGTTGGCCGATCGGGTGCCGCCAACTTCATCCTGTACCTCAAGGTCGGCGGTCGCCCGCTGAGGAAGACAATCGGGCCGGTCGATGCCGTCGGCCTCCCCGAAGCCCGAGCCGCCGCCTCCCGACTCCGCTTCGACACCACGACCGCGGCCCAGCTCGCGCCCCGCAAGCGCAAGGATCAGACCATCGCCACGCTTGCCAGCGTGTGGGACCGGTACATCGTCGAGGCCGAGGAGGGGACGTTTCGGGTCAAGCGACGGCTCCGACCCAACACGATCCGCGTCTACAGGGGCGTGTGGGAGGCCTCCCTCGCCAATCACGGCCGGCGTCCGCTCTCGTGGGTCGCCGACAACCTCGAAACGATCCACCGTCCGCTCCAGGCGTCCGCGCCAATCGCAGCCAACCGAGCCCTCGCCCTGCTGTCGATCCTCTTCCGCTTCGCCAGCCAGCGCGGTCTGTGGAACGCTCCGAATCCCATCGCCGAAGCGATCAGAGCCAATCGAATCGCCCGAACCGAGGAGCGACCGCGGCAGCGATTCCTGAGCGACGCCGAGCGCGCCCGCTTCCTCGCAGCCTGTGACGCGGCAGCCGCGCCGTGGGGAGACCTGTTCCGGTTCGCCTTCGAGACCGGGCTCAGAAAGTCGTCACTCCTGGCCCTGCGATGGCGCGACGTTCGAGCCGTTCGCCGAAACGGACGATTCATCGCCGACGGAGCAGCGCTTGTCGTCCCGGCGGAGGCGATGAAGGGAGGACGATCCGACCACGCCGTTGACCTTCGGTCGGAAGCAGTCGCGGCCCTCGAAAGACGCTATCGCGACCGCAAAGAAAACGACGACTCTCCGGTCTTCTCCTGGCCCGACGGCTCGCCGGTGACATCATCCCCGTACGAGCGAGCATTTCACGCCATCATCCAGGCCGCCGGCCTGTCCGGACTGCGCCCCCACGACCTCCGCCGCGATCTCGGGGCACGTCTCGTCGCCGCCGGGACGCCCCTGCCAATCGTGGCCCGTTGCCTAGGCCATGCTCCCGCCTCAATCGCGATGCTCGCGCAAACCTACGCTCCAGTCTCGGACGCCACGGCAAGACAGTGGATGCTGTCATTGCCGAGCGTCGAGCCCGCAAAGCCCGCCTCCACACCGAGGCGTAACACTCCAACCCGCTAATCGCCGCCGACGGCAAGCCGTCATCTCATCGGCTTCCAGGCAGAGCCGCCCCGTCGGAATCGCACCGGCAGCACCGCCGGCAAGCGCGATCACACCCCGACGGCCAACCCGCGCGCTCCAAAAAATTGCCAGCCGTTCTCGTTGACTGAAAAAAACCGGCCGCTACATTGCCCACCCAACGCTGTCTCACGACAGCGATCCACAGCCGGAAACAACGGACGATCACGGGCAGCCACACCCCCTCACGGCTTTATAGATCCTCGTCGATACTTCCGGAGGTTCGCCAACACCCCAGGAGCCAATGCCATGGCAACGGATCAAAACGCGCTCGAGGATCGACTTGTCAGCCGCAAATTCGCAGCCGAGTTTCTCGACCTATCCACACGCACACTTGCGGCGTGGGCAGTCGATGGATTCGGTCCGTCGTTCGTGAAAATGTCGTCCGGTCGATCCGGAGCCGTCAGGTATCGAATGAGTGAGCTCGAACGGTTTGCCTCAAACCCCGTCGGTTATCGACCGCGAGACGTCGCTCCGTTCCGGCAGCCCGCCAAAGCCAGCAAGCACCCCGCAGCGCTGCCGCGTCGAGGGAGATCCAAGCGCACCTCCTGAGCCGAACGATAAAGCCACACAACCGCAACGCTATCGCCGGATCGACGCGACCGGAATCAGCCGTTTCCGCACCCCAAGACACCGGATGTCTCCCACCGGTCCGCAACAACACGCGACGCTTATCGCAGCGGCAAGCCGCGCCGCCGTGCCCGACCAGAGTCCGATGCCGTTGACACCCGCGGGACCGATAGACGCGGCACGTGCCCGCGCCGGTTCGCCAGCCACCCGACCCAGCAATACCTGGCAGAGCGCGACGCGCTCCAGACAGTGCCCAGTTTGCGGCAAAACAAAGTGCAGCTTCAGCAAAGATGGCGTTGTCCTCGTCTGCTGGCGCGGGAACGGAGGAGCCGATGTCACAGACGACCAGGGAGTCCTGTGGCGGTACAAAGGCCCCACCCAGACGCAAGGCGTGATCTACGTCGTCGACGGTCACGGCGACGGTATCCGAGCCAGGACCGAGCGCCAAGCGGAGCGGCGGCTCACAGGATCTGCCGCTTGGACGAGCCGCGCGGATCGCTACTACAACGACCAGCACGCTGACCATCGCCGAAATCAACTTGCGGCTCACCTCGGCGTCAGCCTTCGTTCCCTCGAAGGACTGTCCGTTGGATGGAAGAATCCCACCCCTGCGTACGTCGAGGGAGCATGGACCTATCCACAACGTTCCGCCAGCGCCGCCGTCGTCTCCGTCGGCCTTCGACTCGTCAAACCGATAGACGGTCCGCGTGATCGACAGCGTTACGACACCGATGGCACGACCAGCAGCACACACGGACTGATCTTCATCCCCGGTCGCTGGCTCACCCATGACGGACCCGTGTACAGCGTCGAGGGAATGACCGACACCGCAGCACTTGACAGCCTCAAGTTCGACGTCGTGGGCCATCCCGGCAACAGCCCAAAAGGAAAGCTGCTCTTCGAGTTGGTAGCACTGCTTCGGCGGGTACCGAGTGATCGGTGGATCGTGATCGTCGCCGAACGCGACGGCGACCCGAACGACAACAACTCCCCCGGCAGACGAGGCGCCAGCGACAAGGCTCGCGCACTCGCCCAGCACCTCGACCGCGATGTCGGCGTGATTCTTCCGCCGGATGGCCTCAAAGACTCGCGAGAGTGGACCCGCCACCGTGTCGCCGGTGACTGGTCAGCAGCAACGGTTGCAATGGTGCGGCAAGAATGGATTGACTGGACCACCTCTGCGATCACGTGGGTCTCCCCTGAGCCCGCCAGCGAGGCGCCATGCCGAGTCGAGGTACTTCCGGAACCGAAACCCAAGATCCCGCTCGACGACTACCGCCACCAGATGCGAGACAGCATCCGAAATTGGGCCCGAGCCCCACGAACGAACCAAGGAGGCGAGTGGATCGGCAAACTCGCCCTGATCGCCGCTCCGGCGGGCACAGGCAAGACGCAAGCGGTCGACGACCTGGCCCTCGACTGCTACGACGCCGTTGTCGCGGCCGTACCGACTCACGACAACGTCGCCGAGCGCCGCACGGCAATTCTCGAATCCATCCAGAGAACCAACGCTTCTATCAGACCCGACGACGTCGTCGCATACCCCAAACTTGACGAGCGCAGTTGCAGGTCGTTCACAGACGAGCAAGCAGCAGACCTCCGGGCGCAGGGACACAGCAAAGCGACGTCCGCGCAGCGTGCTACCGAGCTTGGCTTCGCCGCTCAGGCGACAGCGTGCCGCGGGTGCCCGCTGTCACCGTGGAGTAAACGCGCCACGCACGACGCCGCCTTCGCGGCCTTCGCCGACGATACCGTGGCGAGTCAACCAGACGCCTGTGCCTACTGGCAGGCGATGGACGCCGCCAAGACGGCCCGGGTTCAGTTGTCAACACATGAGCGAGTTCGACGGAGCGCCAAAACACTCACCCGAGGACCAAAGAAACAACGCCGGCTGCTGGTGATCGACGAGGACGTCGCTGCCACGCTATTCCCAACCGCCGAGGTACCGCGCAGCCACCTCGTGACCATCGCCGACGCGCTGGAAGGCGCCGCGCTACGACTCGAAGACCAAGACAACCAACGACGAAGGCGCCGCCGGCGCAGCGATAATCCAGAGCGCACGCAAAAGCAGGAGCAGCAAGATCAAGACGCCAACGACACGATCGTCTACGTTCGCCGACTGGCCGCGGTCGCCGCGTCCGTAGTCGATCGCCTCGATCGGCTCACAAGTGACCGGACGTTCGGCGTGACGGTAACCGAGAAGCCGCTTGACGTTCAAGGAGAAGCAGAGCCAACGACGCCGATCAAGCGCGCTCAATCACGCCTTGCCGACGTCGTCCTACGTTCGCTGCCCGACGACGCGATCGTCGATGGCAAAGCCCTGGAAGCCGTGAAACGCCTCCACTCCGGCGACTTTGACCAAGCGGCCCTCTGTGTGCACCAACTCGACGGCGGAAGCCGATCCAGACTTCCCGAGGAGGACCGCAGGGTCGCCGCCGCGGTCGTCGTGACCTGGACCACAGCAATCCACCGCGCCACCGACGTCCTGTTGATCGACGGAACCGTCGACGCGGAGACCCTCGAACGACGCATCGGAAGACCCATCCAGCGGCTTGACCCGCCAAACGTCACAGTCGGCCGGCAACAGCCCGCCATCCACCTCCCCGCCGACATCACCAACAGCACCTCGCCTGCAAAGGTCGGCCGAGCCCTCGAGCAAGCCCTCCTCGCCATGCCATCCGCCAACGCAACCGGCGTGATCCTGCTCCCGACGCATCGCGACGCGCTCTTCCCCAGGGACGACCAAGGAAACGACGTCAGGCCGTCAACCTCTCGCGACTTCGTCCCCGACGACGTTCTCGCCCGGATCGCCGTCGACAATAACGGCCGACTACTCGTCGAGCACTACCGCGGCGGCCGGGACAGGTCGTCAAACGAATGGCTCCACCACTGCGACGCCCTGGTCCTGCTCGGAACGCCACGGCCGAACGTCATCGCCATCGTCAGCCAGCTTCTGCGAGGCGGTCACACAGCCGAGGCCGAGGCCGGTAGCGAATGGGGCCAAGTGCAGTGGCAGGCACTCAACGCCGCCGGCGAGCGGCTCCGCTGCTTTGGCAATGGCTACCTCGATCCCACGTGGGCACAAGCCGCCAACTCCGTCACCCGAGCCGCAATGACTCAGGCCCTCGAACGAGCTCGAACCGTGCTCGAAAGCGGTATCCCGGTCGTCGTCGTCAGCAACGAGCCCACCGGGCTCCCGGTGATCGAGGCCCTACCCGACCCGGTAACGGCAGGCGCCCGCCGCGTCGTGGACGCCATTCGGAAAATTGCAGGTGCAGGCAAGAGAACGCGAGCCGGCAACACTACCAGTCCACCCGACTGGGTGGGGCCAAACCCTGCCACGACCCCTATAGAAGAGGAACTGTCTTCTATAGAAGTGTTGGCAGGGTCGGCGCAGGTGCTCGCCGAGTTGATGAAGGTGACCGGGCCATCGCAAAAGCGAACGTCGGAACGAACGGCGCGACGCTGGGTTCAACAGTCGACCGAGGTCGGCTTGGTGCGGACCATCGGCGCCGGGCCGGCTACGCGCTACGCCATCGTCGCGACAGCCGCCACGCGATCACCATCACGAGAGCCGCCAGCGCGTTTGCCCGCGATCGAAACGGGCCCTCGCGAAGTCACGCGGCCCGTCGTAACACGCGACCCAGTGACGTTGGCGATCGCCGCAACCGGGCCGAGTTACGTCCTGCCGTCAAACGGAGCGCCGCGGTCGTCACCGGTCCTCGTGCCGATGGCGTTACCGATCGACTATGCCGGAGGGCCGACCGGACCGGCGCTCACGGCGGCGGTGGACCGGCTCCGCGAAAGCCTCCGGGCGGACAAGTGGCAACGCGGCGTGGACGACCTGGAGCGCGAGGAAGCGGCGGCGGATGCCGCCGGCGTGGAATCGCTCGTCCGGTTGTTCGCCACCGGCGCGGTCGGGATGCCGCCGCCACCGATTTACGCGCCGACCGGGGCGGGGGTGTGAGGCATGCGAGCGGCCCGGTGGAGCGAGAAACGCCGTCGGTGCTCGCGGCCGTTGCCCTGGCTGACGTTGCGGTTCAACGCGCCCCGTCGGGGGCGCCAAACCGCGACCGTTGCGGTGGGGTGCTCGCGGTGGTGCTCCTGGCCCGGTGCCGCGGTGGACGTTGTGACGATGCCCACGCAGGGGATGGCGGAGCGGGGAGGCGGTGCGCCAGTGCCATGTCGTCCCTTTCGCTTCCTCGCGTTCGCCCACGCAGGGGATGGCGGAGCGGGGAGGCGGTGCGCCCGCGGGCCGGCAAAACCGGCGAAATTTCGCCGGTTTCCCGCAGGGGATGGCGGAGCGGTGATCGAGCGGCACCACCCACGAGGCCAACGTCGTGCCGCTGTCGCCTCGTGCGGGCCGCTGGCATCGTCGGTGGCCTCGTGCTCGATCGAGGCACCAACGTGATCGTCGGGCCGCTGGTGACGGTGCCCGACGGCGGGATTGTCCTGGCGCTTCAGCGGCCGCCCCTTCGCCGCGAGGATGACGAGGCCCACGTCGTCGCCTCCCGGTTGTGGTGATCGTCACCACTCCGCCGGCAGTGACAGAACCGAAAGCCCACGTTTCCCGGGCCGCGGAGGCTTCCGTCACTGCGGGATGGCGGGTGGCGGGGTGGGGGTCAAAAGGTACTCCGGAAAGGGGGGCTCTCCGACGCTCGCAGGCGAGCCGACGCGGTTTCAGACAGACGGGAACCATCACGCCCCCGCCGTCGCCCCGGCAACCGTCAGCGCCGCACCACCTTCTGCTCGACTGCTCGTGCCATGCAACCAGCCTGCCAGCATGGCAGCCCCAAAAATTCACGCGAAGCATCGCCGCCGCTCACAGCGGCGGCGATGCCCCGGCAGGGAGATAGCCCCTGCCGGGGCACACGCCTGTGCCGCTGCTATCCCACATACAAAGGGATAAAGGCACAAAGGCCAAAGGGCGGAGGTTACCGTGCCCGACGACGCCGAACCATCTGCCAACCTCCACAGGCAATCCCTGTCAACGCCATTGCGTACGTCGATGGCTCGGGCACGGCAACCGGACTTGCGAGACGAAAACCGTTGTAGTTGAACTCGATCGACGGGTCGCCCGGGTACCTGTCGGAGGACGACAAGCCGCACGCGTCGCCGTCGTTCCAGCAGCCGCCCCGAAGCCCACGAGACGAGCCGGCAGCACCTGTTAAATCGTTCCATTCCCACACGTTGCCGCTCATGTCAAAGGCACCGTACGCACTCGGCCCGCCATTGGTGCCCACCGACGTGACGTTGCCTTTTTGGCTGTTCCAATGGGCTCCATCGTCGTAGTTGGCGTAGTTGCCTTGGCCATTCAAATTTCCACCACTGCTGCTCCGGCCGTTGCCCATGGCGTCCGCCGTCACCTTAGTTGGGTTGTGATCGCTCTGCGTGGCGTAGTCCCAGTACCCGGCATTCGTGTTCCCGCCCTTGTAGTACGCCGCCTTGTACCACTGGTCTTGCGTTGGAATGTAGAACGTCGCACCAGAGTTCCTCGCCGGGACGTTTCCGCTCGTCGCGCCCATGAGCGTGTACGCCCCCGTCTCCGTGCTCGATGAACTCGTCGCGCCATTCATCAGCCAGTTGGCGACCCGTGCCGCGTCGAACCAGCTCACCCAGTTCACGGGTTTGTTGCCCATGTCCGAGGGATTCACGGTGTAGGTATAAGACCCCGACGAGCCGTTTCGCGTGATGCCACCCCGGTGCTTGCCGGGTTCGGTATACATGTTCGTGTTGTAGAGCCCATGCGGATCGCTCCGGGCCACGGAGTTCAAGAAGTCCGTGTATTGCTGGTTCGTGAACTCGTACTTCATTATCTGAAATGAGTCGGCAACCGCACCGTAGCCAGTCGTGTCATTGGGGTTCCCCGGATCGCCCACCGTCACCCAGTCGATCGTGACGGCGTGGGCAGCCGTGGCCGAGAGAGCGAGCAGCAGGACCGCGGCCACGTTCTTGATGCCAAACGCATTCATGGATGGTGTCTCCGTCAAAAAAGGTGTGCCTCAAGCACTCCCCCGTCACGACGAACCACCGACGACAGACGCAACCCGCAAAGCAGGAACTTCCCCGAGCAACTCACCCCGGAGAAACCCAAGCACCACCGGCAGACAACCCCGACGAATCGGGGCCAAGCCGGTTCAGATTGCCGTCAGCGACTAAAGTTCAGCGCGACGGGCGGGTGCTTGCAGGAGCGGATCCAGAAAAGGAATTTTCGATGGAGGGCTTTCTACCGCCCTCATTCCAGGATGTCAACAGGCGCCGGTCACCACCGCCCCACCCCCATCCCCTTGAGCCCCGCCGGCGGTAAAACACGCCCACGGAGCCCCGCCATGCCCGACGACCTCCCGCGCCCGCTGCCGCCCGACCGCCAAAATCCCCTCTTCGCCGACCAGCGCGATCCCGTCGCCGACCACTCGGCGATCCGCCGCGCCCACGTCGTCCTGGTCCGGGAGCGCTACCGAGACATCCGCGACCTCCGGCGCAAGGAAACCGCGGCCGAGGCGGTCGCCGGTCTGGACCTCGACGGAAGGGAGATCTTCGGCCTCACCAAAGGGCAATTCAGCCTCATCGACATCATCGAGGCGATCCTCGCCCGCACTGGGCCGGCAGCGCTGGAGATTTCCACCTGGACCGCCGCCAACACCGACGTCTCGACCGCCCTTGCCATGATCGCCGGCGGGACCGTCACCCGCGCCCGGTGGCTCGTCGACCTGACCTTCGTCCGCCGCTGTCCGCAACTCGCCGCCCGGATTCGAGAGGCGTTCGGCGACGACGCGATCCGGGTGACGCGGAACCACGCCAAGTTCGCAATCGTCCACAACGCGACCTGGCAGGTGGTGTGCCGGACGTCGATGAACTTGAACCACAACCCGCGCCTCGAGGATTTCACCGTCGCCCACGACCCCGAGCTTGCCGCCTTCCTGCTCCAGGCCCTCGACGACCTCTGGAAGTCGCAGCGACGCTCGCTCCAGGACGAGCGTGTCCGCGACGTCTCGTCATGGTGGAGCCAGCATGGATGACCCGCACGACCTCGCCGCGCGGCAGCCGGCGCCCGTCGCCGTCGTCCACTGGCTCCTCACCGGTGCCAGCGAGAACGACGTCCTCGAAGCGCTCCGCTCGAAGTACCCCGACGCCGACGCCCCGGCGACGCTGGCAGCCGTCCGCGATCACCTCACCCGCGAAGGTACGCCCGACACCGACGCGCTCCGCGGGTGGGTGCTCCTGAGCTACCGGGAACTGTATCGGCGGATGCTCGAAGTCGGTGACTTCGACGGAGCACGGAAGGTGCTCAAGGACATCACGCAGACAGCAGCGCTGTAGCCAGACCCCCTCCGGGATTCGCCGGCAGGCGTCGACACTCGACGCCATGCCGCTGTTTTCCTCCCGTCACGGCTCGCCCGCCGCCGCGCCCGATCGTGCCGCCAGGCGCTACGATCAAGTCCGCGCCGCCAACATCACCAGAAACCGCCGCGCCTCCCGGGCCGGCCGCGACATCGGCGAGCTTCCGCCCGTCGGCGATCCCGCCCGCCGTGCCGCCGCAGCGGCTTCCTTCCGGGTGTTTGCCGAGAGCTACCTCCCGGCGACGTTTCGGCTCGCCTGGTCGGCCGACCACCTCGCCGTCATCGACCGGATCGAACGCGCCACGCTCGACGGCGGGCTGTTTGCGTTCGCGATGCCGCGCGGCAGCGGCAAGACGTCGCTCGTCGTCGCCGCCGGCTTGTGGTGCTTGCTCAACGCCCTACGCGACTTCCTCGTGATCGTCGGAGCCGACGAGAAGCACGCCCGGCGGATGCTCGACGCGCTGGCCCTCGAACTGGAGACCAACGACCTGCTCCTCGCCGACTACCCCGAGGTCTGCCAGCCGATCCGCGCCCTCGAACGAATCCACCAGCGCGCCAAGGGGCAAACGCACCAGGGGCAGCCGACGAGGATCGTCCGCACCGCCGACGAGCTTGTCCTCCCGACGATCGCCGGCAGCCCGGCCAGCGGCGCCGTCGTCCGCGTCACCGGCATCACCGGCCATCTCCGCGGGATGACCGCCAAACGTGCCGACGGGACGACATTTCGGCCGTCGCTGGTCCTCATCGACGACCCGCAGTCTGACGAAGTCGCCGCCAGCCCGGCGCAGGTGGCCACGCGGCTCGACATCATGCGCGGCGCGATCCTCGGCTTGGCTGGCCCGGGACAGACGATCGCCGGCCTCTGCACCGTCACCGTGATCCAGCCCGGCGACCTCGCCGACCAACTCCTCGACCGCGAGGCCCATCCGGAGTGGCAGGGGCAGCGGACGAAGCTCGTCTACCAGTGGCCGCAGGCGGAATCGCTCTGGACCGAGTACGCCGAGATCCGCCGCAACGGCCTACGGAGTGGCAGCGGCACGGCCGCCGCCACGGCTTTTTATCGAGAGCGGCGGGCCGTGATGGACGCCGGAGCCGTCGTCGGGTGGGAGCCACGCCACAACCCCGACGAACTGTCGGCCATCCAGCACGCCTACAACCTCCGTCTCGACCGCGGCGAAGCCGCGTTCGCCAGCGAGTTTCAAAACGAGCCGCTTCGCCCGGAGCTTGCCCCGTCGACGCTGTCGGTCGAGATCCTCCGCGAGCGCGTGATCAACGTCCCCCGTGGCGTCGTGCCCAGCGCCCACTCGACGCTCACCGCAGCCGTCGACATCCAGGAGAAGATCCTCTTCTGGTCGGTGGTGTCGTGGGGTGCCGGCTTCTCCGGGCACGTCGTCGCCTACGGCACGCACCCTGAGCAGCCGTCGCGGATCTTCACCGCCGGCAGCGCCAAGCGGACGCTCGCGATGGCTCACCGAGGAGGCGGGTTCGAGGCGACGCTCGCCGCCGGGTTGCGGCACCTGGTCGATCAACTGCTGTCTCGAGACTGGCCCCGCGAGGATCGGACGCCGCAGCGGATCGCCGCCGTCGTCGTCGATGCCAACTGGGGACGCAGCACCACGACCGTCCGCGAGTTCGCCCGCCGGCATCCCTCGGCCGCGCTGATCCACCCCGCCCACGGCCGCGGGATCGGTGCCGCCTCGCGGCCGCTCACCGACGCCAAACGCCGCCCCGGGGAGCGCGTTGGCCCCGGGTGGCGACTGACGACCGTATCGGGGCAGCGCGGCCTGCTGTTCGACGCCAACCACTGGAAGACCTACCTCGCCGGCAGGCTCCAGACGGCGACCGGCGATCCCGGCTCGCTGACGTTTCACGCCGGCGACCACGAGATCCTCTTCGAGCACCTCACCGCCGAGCAGCCGATCGCCGTGACCGCACGCGGCCAGACCGTCGACGAGTGGCGGCTTCTCCCCGCTCGCGAGAACCATCTCCTCGACTGCGTGTCGATGGCCGCTGTCGGTGCCAGTGTCACCGGGATCGAAGCGGCCGGCGCCACGGCACCAGGACGCCAGCGCCGCCGCGTCGAAGTGCCGGCAGCCGGCGAGCGCCGGCGGATCCGGGTGACGAGGCGCGCCGGCTGAGCCACACCCCCTTTGGATTCCCAAACACTCGGAGACACTCCTCGCCATGTCCACCGAACCTCTCGCCGTCGCCCGCAGCCGCGCCGCCAAGATGCTCGACGTCTCGCCGGCGACGCTTCGCGCGTGGTCGGCCGCCGATCCGCAGCGCGGACCCCGGGGCATCAAGCTCGGCGACGATCGCCGCGCCCGGGTGATCTACCCCGTCGCCGAGATCCACGCGTGGCTCAGCGATCCCGCCGGATACGAACGCCGCCGGAACACACCATGACCACCGATGCCGACATCGCCGACCTCGAATCACGGCTCGCCGTGATCGCCGACGAGCACGACCGCCGCTCCGAACTGGACGGCCGCCGGCG
>Ga0194130_10007442_pt1 | contig 12098 bp, 5 predicted proteins | sample TA2KigsurfametaG_FD_160084 | JGI IMG/M metagenome (GOLD analysis project Ga0194130, IMG submission 160084) | Freshwater microbial communities from Lake Tanganyika, Tanzania - TA2015050 Kigoma 12 surface | ecosystem: Environmental > Aquatic > Freshwater > Lake | place: Tanzania: Lake Tanganyika... | reverse complement strand
GCGCCTGCTCGAACAGCCGTACCCGGAGATCGGAGCGCTCGTAGGCGCCACCGAACATCTGCGAGGTGGGGACGTAGGACGCGAGCGCGCCGAGGAACGTTCCCCCCGAGTCCGCAAACGCCGCGGCCGCGATCCCCTCCTCGCGCGAGACGCACCCTGCCGCCAGCACCGCGCCCAACGCGCACACCGCCCTGATGTCCATGCCTGCCCTCGCCCACGAAGTGACAGCCCCGCATCCTACCCTCGCGCCGCCGGTGTGCGCATTCCCGCCCAAGGCCCCGGAAGTGATCAAAGATACCGCCTGACGTGCCCCGACCCTGGCTCCTCCTTCCCGCGCTTGCAGCACTCTGTGCGTGCCGTGACGCGAACACCGCGCTGTCCCTCTCGTTGAGGCTGCAGGGGCCTGCCGCCTGCGTGCGGCTGTCTGCCACCGGCGAGCCGGGACAGGTGCTCACCACGGACATCCCGGTGGAGGCTTCCGCAGACTTCCGCACGCGGGTGCTCACCGCCGCGCTCTACCCCGGCGGCGCGCTCGGCCAGGGCGGGGTGGAGGTGCGGGCCCAGGGCTTCGCCGGCGCGTGTGGCACCTCGCCCTCCCAGGAGGCGCAGCGCACCGTCCGCTTCGTGGAGGGAGCGGTCACCCCCGTGGAACTGCAGCTGCTGCTGCTGGACAAGGACGGGGACGGAGACGGTTCACCGGATGGGCAAGACTGTGCGCCCACCGACGCGGAGCGGTTTCCCCGCCCCGGGAGCGAGTCCGGCCGCGAGTGCGGGAATGGCACCGACGACGACTGCGACGGCTCCGCGGACGACGGCTGCACGTGCGCGGTGTCCCGTCCCTGCTACCCGGACGGCCACGGGGGAAAGGCCGGCGTGGGGGCATGCCTCCGCGGCACCCAGCCCTGCACCGCGGCCACCTACGGCCCCTGCGAAGGCTACGTCCTGCCCACCGAGGACGTGTGCGACGGCGTGGACAACGACTGCGACGGCACCGTGGACAACGGCTGCGCCTGCGAGGAGGGCGCCGAGCGCGCTTGCTACGAGGCGGGCCCGCCCGCACTCGCCGGCCAGGGGGCATGCGCCCGCGGCACCCAGCGCTGCGGCCCCGAAGGTTGGGGGGAGTGCGAGGGCGACGTGGCCCCGGCCCCGGAGACCTGCAACGGGGCGGACGACGACTGCGACGGGGCCACCGACGACGTCCCCGACGCGCCCACCCCTGCGTGCGCCCTGCAATTCGGCGTGTGCTCCGGGAGCCGGCAAGCCTGCGGTCAGCAGGCCTGCACCGACGTCGAGTACGCCGCCTCCGCAGCAGCGCTCGACGCCAGCTACTTCCCCGACGAGGGCCCCGCCCACTGCGACGGGCTGGACAACGACTGTGACGGCACCCCGGACGAGGGCTGCCCCTGCGCGACGGGGGCCACCGAGCCGTGCCACCCGCTGGGCCTGTCCTTCGGCGGACTGGGCAAGGGCAACTGCAGGACGGGCACGCGCGCCTGCCAGGCCGACGGCGGCTGGGGCGAGTGCGCAGGGGCCGTCTCCCCAGCGCCGGAGTCCTGCAATGGCCTGGACGACGACTGTGACGGCATGGACGACAACGATCCCGCGGATGCCGGCCAGCCCTGCGCCTCCGGCAGCAAGGGCGTCTGCGCCGCCGGCAGCTGGCTGTGTTCCGGCGGGGGGCTGCTGTGCGTCCCGGACACCGTCCCGGTCACGGAGCAGTGCGACGGCCGGGACGACGACTGTGACGGCGAGTCGGACGAGGACTTCCCCGGCCTTGGACAGACTTGCGCGCCGGGCCTCGGGGCGTGCGCCCGCACTGGCGTCCTGCAGTGCCAGGAAGACGGCGGTTACGGCTGCAGCGTGGAGGCGGGCCTTCCTGCGCCGGAGGCCTGCAACACGGTGGACGACGACTGCGATGGGCAGGTGGACGAGGACTTTCCCAACCTGGGACAGCCTTGCAGCAACGGGAAGGCCGGGGCCTGCGCCGCGGGGGGCACCTGGGCCTGCCTGGCGGGCGGGGGCTACGGCTGCACCGCCCCGGACCTCCAGCCCAACCCCGAGTCCTGCAACGGCGCGGACGACGACTGCGACGCCCTCACCGACGAGGGGTTCAACCTGGGGCAGCCCTGCAGCGCAGGCGTGGGGGCCTGTGCGAGCAGCGGCAGCGTTGCCTGCAGGGCAGACGGCACCTCCGGCTGCAACGCCCCGGTCATTCCTCCCGGCGTGGAGTCCTGCAACGGCGCGGACGACGACTGCGACGGGGCCGTGGACAACGGCTTCAACCTGGGCCAGCCCTGCACCGTGGGGGTGGGGGCCTGCGCGCGGACCGGCACCTGGGCGTGCAACGGCTCGGGCGGGGCGACGTGTTACGCCCCGGGCGGCGTCCCCGTCACCCCGGGCCCCGCCGCGCGCGAGGTGTGCGACGGCGCGGACAACGACTGCGACGGGGCCGCGGACGAGCAGCCCGCGTGCGGCGGCCCGCGGACGGACGTGGCCGAGGACGCGGCGAACACCTGGGGATTCTCGGACTCGAACTCGGACTCTCCCGTCTACTGCTCGGGGCCCCAGCGGGGCCGCGGCAACATGGCCAGCGGCGTTGCCGCGGAGAACATCACCACGGGGCCCACCTCGGCCCGCGTCACCTACACCTACACGGCCTATTTCCAGGCGCGCTACCCGGGCACCAACAACGCCAACTGGGACCTCTCTACCACCACCGGCCTGCACTTCAACGTGAAGCACCTGGCCCTGCCCGCCGGCGTCACCTGGCAGTTCAACGGTCCCCTGGTGGTGCTGTGCGGCGCGCCGGGCAGCTACCGGGTGCTCACCCCCACCAGCCAGCGGCTCTCCACCGTCTTCCAGGCCCTGGACGTCCCGCTCGCCGGGCAGGCGGGCGCCTGGAGCGTCGCCGACGCGGGCGCCTTCTCGCTGGGCCAGGTCAACTCGGTGGAATTCCACGCCAACCCGGCCGGGAACGCAGGCGGCGCAGCCATCTACGTCTACTACGACGACGTGCGGTTTTACTGAACTGGGGTTTGCGTCACCCTTGAATCCTCGTACCATATTCTCCAGATGATTCGACGCTTAGGAGCTTCACTTCCCCTCCTGTTGGTCCTCTTGGTCGGACTTGTTTCACCTGGATGTTCCTGCGGACCGGCGCCGGAGGCCTCCACGCCGGACGCGGGGACGCCGGACGACGCGGGGACACCGGACGACGCGGGCACACCGGACGACGCGGGGACGCCGGACGACGCGGGGACGCCGGGCGACGCGGGCACACCGGACGACGCGGGCACGGCGGACGACGCGGGCACGGCGGGCGACGCGGGCACGCCGGGCGACGCGGGTACGGCGGACGCGGGGACGTCTGCCGACGCAGGCACCCCTTCGGACGCGGGGACACCTGACGCCGGGCCCGTCACGGTCGTGCCGGATCCCTCAACGGTGGCGCCCCCACTCCGTGCGCCTGAGTCGTTCGGGCGCCGAAACGCATTCCTCTTCGAGGGAGCGCAACCCGTACAGCAAGACGTCACACCGGGCACCATCGAGGATGCGCGGATGGCGGTCCTCCGCGGCCTGGTCCGGGATGATCTCGGCCTGCCGGTAGAGGGTGCGCGCATCCAGGTCCCTTCCCACCCGGAATACGGCTGGACCCTGACCCGGGCCGACGGCCAGTTCGACCTGACCGTGAACGGCGGCCAGCCGCTGCGGGTCGACATCTCCGCCTCCGGCTTCCTGCGCACCCAGCGTGAGTTGGTCCCGACGTGGCGGTCCTTCGAACAGATGCCCGCGCTCGTGCTCGTTCCCCTGGACAACCACGCCACCTCGGTCAACTTCACCAACGCCGCGGCCCCTGCGCTCGTGCAGGGGCCGCAGGTGACGGATGCGCGCGGCACCCGTGCCGCACACGTCTACGTCCCGCCGCAGACCCAGGCCGGCCTGTCACTGCCGGACGGCGGCTTCCAACAGGTCGGGGGGCTCCACATCCGCATCACCGAGTACACGAAGGGGGATGCCGGCGTGGCCTCCATGCCGGGACTGCTGCCGCCGTCCTCTGCCTTCACCTACGCCGCCGAGCTGAGCGCCGACGAGGCAGACGCCGTGGACGCCACCAGCGTCGTGTTCGACCGGCCGCTGTACCACTACGTGGACAACTTCCTCGGCTTCCCGGTGGGACAGCGGGTCCCCGTCGGCGCATACGACCGTGGGATCGGCCGGTGGGTGCCGTCCGACGACGGCAGGGTCGTGAAGGTCCTCTCCTCCGGCACCGCCGGCGTTGAACTGGACGGCAACGGTGACGGACTCGCGGACGATGCCGCGCAGCTCGCAGGGCTGGACATCACGCCGGAGGAGCTGCTCACGCTCGCCTCGCTCTACCCGCCGGGGCAGAGCTTCTGGCGGGTCCCCGTGGCGCACTTCACGCCGTGGGACTGCAACTGGCCGTACCAGTTCCCCACCGACTCCCAGTCTCCCGGGGAGAACGGCGCGTCGGCTGAATCGCGCAGGCGGAGGCGCCTCCCGGGTGAGCCCTGCGAGAAGAACTCCTCCGTCATCGAGTGCGAGCCGCAGGTGCTGGGAGAGAGGATTCCCCTCGCCGGTACGGACATGGACCTGAACTACCGCAGTGACCGGCACGGCACCGGGAGCGCCTCTATCTACCTTGTCTTGACCGGCCCCACCGTCCCCGCCTCGCTGCGGACCGTCAGCGCCGAGATCGAGGTGGCGGGCGTCACCACCCGCCGCACCTACGCCCCGCTCCCCAATGTCACGGACACCTTCACCTGGGATGGCCTGGACGCGTATGGGCGCCAGGTGTTCGGCAGTCAGCAGGCCACCGTCCGCATCCGCTTCGGTTACGAGGCGGTCTACAACCAGGGCAACGGCACCAGCTTCCGCTCGTTCAATTCCCTGCCGGACAGCACCTCCTTCGGCGTGGTCTTCGGCAGCTCCAGCTTGCCGGAGTTCCAGATGATTACCGAGTGGACCGCGCTCGTGAACGCCTACCCCAACGCGTGGGCCGACACGGGCGGTTGGTCTCTCGCGCCGCACCACGTCTTCGACACCGGCGCGGAAATGCTCCACCTCGGCAACGGGAAGAGCCGCCCGGCCCAGGTGCTGACCTCCACCGTCCGCCGGCTCGCAGGGTTGCTGCCTTCCACCAGCGGCAACAGCACCTCCACCCGGGCCACCGAGCGTTCCCTCGGCTCCCCGAACGCGCTCGCCGTCATGCCCGACGGCTCGTTCTACGTGGGCACCACCGCGGGGCTGAAGCACGTGGACGCGCAGGGCACGCTCTCCTCCATCACCCCGGTGTCCAACCCGGGGGACGCGTGCGCGGCGCGCGTCAGCAACCTCGCGAGCGAATTCGCCTGGGACGGCGCGAACAACCTCTACTTCGTCAAGGACGCGTACACCTCGGGCACCACCGGCGGGTGGGGCATGGTCTGCCGCCTGGACCTGGCCACCCGCAAGGTGCACCACGTGGCGGGCGTCACCACCGCGGAGACCTCCACCTGCACCACCGGCGTGGCCTCCACCATCGTCCTGGGAGACTCGCTCGGCGGCATCGCGGTAGGACCGGATGGAACCGTGTTCGTCTCGGACAACTCCTCCGACTGCGTCCGGCGCATCCAGCTGGACGGCACGGTGGAGCGCATCCTGGGGGGTGGCACGTCCGCCGTGACGAGCGGCGTGGACGCGCGAACGGTCCGCGTCTCCAACCCCCAGGGCCTGGACGTGGGGCCGGACGGCTCCCTCTACGTCGCGGGCTACGGGGACAGCCGCCTCTACAGGGTGGGGCCGGATGGGCGCCTCACCATCCTGGCCGGCCTCGGCGCCACCGCCTCCACCGCCCGCACGGCCCTCAGCAGCATCCGCGCGGTGAAGCTCAGCCCCGAAGGGTACGTCTACTTCGGCCAAGATGGCAGCAGCGCCCCCAACCGCGGCGTCCGCCGGCTCTCCCCCGCGGGCGTCATCGACGGCTTCCTCGGCAACGGCTCTGGCTTCCAGGACTACGCCGCCCCCGAGGACGTGGCCACGCCCTCCCCGCTGGCCATCTCCTTCTTCCCGGACCACACCGAGGAGCACCCGGCCGTGGCGGTGGCCGTGGCACCACCACCTCGTCCTTCAACAACCGGGTGGTGAAGGTGGCCTCCGTCTCCCGCGAACTGGGCGAGGGGGACATCCTCGTCCCCAACGGCGACACCCGCGAGCTCTACGTCTTCGACGCCTCGGGCCGGCACCTCTCCACCCGGCACCTCATCACCGGGGCCATCCTGTGGAGCTTCAGCTACGACGCGGACGGGCGGCTCGCCTCCGTCACCGGCCCGCGCGGTGGCCTCACCACGCTGACGCGCAACACCGCCGGGGACCTCACCGCCCTCACCGGTCCGTTTGGCGCCACCCACGCCGTGACGCTGGACGCCTCCGGGTACCTCTCCACCGTGACCAGCCCCGCCGGGTGCGTCACCCGCGTCACCCACTCCGCGGAAGGGCTGCTGACCGAGTTCGTCCAGCCCGACGGGACGCGCAACCAGTTCTTCTACGACGGCACGGGCCGCCTCACCGAGGACCGCAGGGACGACGGCACCAGCCTGCTCCTCGCCGGCACCCCGGGGGCGTCCGGCGCGTACAGCGTCACCGTCACCCAACCCGGCGGCGAGGCCACCCGCTACGACGTGCAGTACCTGGACGGCGGCATCACCCGGCGCCTCGTCACCCTGCCCTCGGGCGCCACCCGCGCCTTCGACTACGGGGAGGACGGCGACTTCACCTCCGTCCTGCCGGACGGCACCACCACCTCCGTCACCTGGGCCCCGGACCCGCGCTTCGGCATGCAGATGCCCTACGCCTCCAACGTCACCAGCACCTATCCCTCCGGCCGGACGCTCGCCGTGACGCACCAGCGAAGCGTCACCCTCTCCAACCCGGATGACCGGACCTCCTGGTCCACCTGGACGGAGCGCGTGGGCCTGGGCGGCGCGGACGCCGGCGTGGAGACGCTGGACCGCGGCGCGCGCACCAGCACCATGACGGACGGGGCCGGCCTCACCACCGTGCTGGAATGGGACACGCAAGGACGTACAACGCGCATCCAACGGGGCCCCGGGACGCTCGACGTGGCGCTGGCCGCGTGGGACGCGCAGGGACGGCTGTCCGAGGTCTCCACGGGCACCGGCTCCTGGCGGTATGCCTACGACGCCTCGGGCTACCTGCAGTCCCGCACCAGCGCCCTCGGCCACGTCACCACGTGGACCCACGACGCAGACGGACGGGTCACCTCCGTCAGCAGCCCGGCGGGCGCGGTCAGCACCTTCGCCTGGGACAGCGGGAACAACCTCGCGTCCCTCTCCACGACGCTCGGGACGCACGCCTTCGGGCACCGCTTTGATGGGCGCTTGGCCTCGCACACGCCGCCCGGCAACGGCGTGCCGGCATTCACCCGGACGTTCGACGCCAACGGCCGCACCTCCGGACGCACCTGGGCCTCGGGCAAGGCCACCACCTGGGGCTGGGACGCGGACGGCCGCCTCGCCTCCGTGGCGTGGAACGACGGGACGCTCGCGCTCAGCTGGCCTGCGTCCGGGGACGAGGAGCGGCCCAGCGCCGTGGTCCTCACCCCTGCCGCCTCCACCGGCCAGCTCCCCGTGGGCCTGTCCTTCCAGTACGACGGACCGCTGTGGAGCCGGGTGGAGTCCACGGGCCCCTCGCCCTCCGTCTCCACGTTCACCTGGAACGCGAGCGGCCGGCTGGCCTCGCTCGACTTCACCACCGGGAGCACCCGCAGGACGGACGCCCTCACCTACGGCACGGGCGGCAGGCTTTCGGGGGATGGGCGCCTCACCTTCGCGTGGACGGGCGTGGCCACCCGGCCCTCCTCCGCCTCGGACGGAAGCACCGCCGTCCAGTCCTACGGATACGACAGCCAGGGGCGGTTCGCCTCGCGCGAGCTGCGCGTGGCGGGAAACCTGGTCTACCGCGTGGAGCTGTCCCGGGACGCGGACGGCCGGGTGAGCGGCGCGAGCGAGCAGCTCGGCGCCCAGTCCCGCCTGCTCGCCTACACCCACGCCGCGTCCGGTGCCCTGACCGCCGTGGGCGAGAACGGCACCCCCTCGGAGTCCTTCTCATACGACGCCAACGGCAACCGGACGCTCGCAGGCGCGGAGGCCGCCACCTTCGATGCGCAGGACCGTTTGCTCACGCGCGGCAGCACCGCCTACCAGCTGGACGCGGACGGGACGCTCGTGTCCCGCGGCACAGACACCTTCCGGTACGACGCCCAGGGGCTGCTCGTCTCGGCCAGCGTCGGCGGGACGCCCCTGGCGTGGCAGTACGACGGGCTCAAGCGGCGGGTGGCGCGCATCACCCCCGCGGGGACGACGCAGTACTTCTACGCCGACCCGCGCGCCCCCTACCGGCTCACCGGCTACGCCCTCCCGGGAGAGGCGCCCGTGCTGCTCCGGTACGATCCCCACGGCCACCTCTTCTCCCTCGAGCAGTCCGGCACCGTCACCTACGCGGCCACGGACGCGCTCGGATCGGTGCGCGCCCTGGTGGACGGCGCCGGCAACGTCCTGCGGGAGGTGCGGTACGGGGCCTTCGGCAACGTCACCTCGGACTCGTCTCCCGGCACGCCGCTCCCGGTGGGGTATGCCGGCGGGCTGCAGGACGAGCTCACCGGCTTCGTCCTCTTCGGGCTGCGGGACTACGAGCCGGCCTCCGGGCGGTTCACCGTGAGGGATCCGCTGCTCTTCCGCGGCGGCCCGGTGAACCTCTACCAGTACGTGGGAAACGATCCCGTCACCTACGTGGACCCGCTCGGCCTGTTCGCCGTGGAGGTGTCCGCGTACGACCTCGTCGGCGGCGGCCTCAAGCTGGCGGTCACCTCGGAGGGCTTCTCCTGGTGCGGGGAGATCGGCCTGGGCGTGGGCGCATCCGTGGGCATCAGCAACGCGGGCCTGGACAGCACCGGGACGTCGGTCGTCATGGAGGGAGGGTTCGAGTGCGGGCCCGCCGGCATCACCGCGGGCCTCGAGTTCACCCCGGATCCCTGCGGCATGTACAACCAGGTGAGCCCCAAGCTGGAGGCTGGGCTGGGGCCGGTGAAGGCGGAGTTCAAGCCCGGCCCCGACGAGTTCAAGCTCTCCCAGTCCCTGGAGCCGGAGGACGTCGGCGGCCCGGTCTGCACGGTCGGCGCGAAGTTGGCCTCCAAGGCCTGCGCCCAGGTCCTCTGGTGATCTACGCGCCGGGCCAACGCAGCGTGGCCCCCAGCGCCAGCAGCGCGGGCAGCGCCTGCACGAAGAAGATGCCCCGCCCCGCGGTGGCCGCGCCGTAGACGCCCGCCACCCCCACGCAGCCCAGGAAGAACAGCCGCAGCGGGCCGGACAGCTGGGGCGGCGCCAGCAGTGACCAGACGAGCCCCGCGGCGAGGAAGCCGTTGTACAGCCCCTGGTTCTTCGCCAGCACCGCCGTCTCCGCCTGCTGCGCGGGGGTGCGGCGCAAGGCCTTGCACGCCCACGGCGTGGTCCACAGGAACATCTCCAGCGCCAGGAACCCCACGTGCAGCAGGGCGACGACGCAGGTGAACACGGACGCGAGCAGGGCCATGCGGCAGAGCCTCGCCGATTGCCCATCCCGCGCGCACCTGTGCCATGCATCCACCCCCATGAAAGTCCTCGAAGCCACCGAGCGGTTCGTCTTCCAGTCGCCCAGGCCGCGCCTGCTGGCAGTGCTCGCCACGCTGATGGCTCTCAAGACCGGCGCGTGGGCCGTGCCCAACATCCACGTGCTGGAGCGCCTGGCGCAGGACCCGTTCAAGAACCCGTTCCCCGCCCCGTGGGACCACTACATGCTCTGGAACTGGCTCGCCCCGTTCCTCGCCTGGTGCGTGGGGGCGCTGGGCAAGTGGCCCTTCTTCCTCTTCAACCTGGCCCTCGCGCTGGGCTTCACCGCGGCCGTCTTCTGGCTCCTGCACCGCGCCCTCCCGGACCGCGCCGCCCGCGCCGCGTGGGTGCTTTTCGCGGCCCTGCCCGTCTCCACCACCGCCTGGTTCTGGGTGGGCTCGGACGGGCTGACGCTGTTGCTCATGGCGGTGGCGCTCGCCGCCCCTCGCGCCTGGCCCGTGGCACTGCTTGCCGGCGTGGGGCTGGGCATGCAGCACTTCGAGCAGGCGGCGGTGGCCTCCGCCGCGGCGCTCGGGGCGCTGGTGCTGTCCCGCCTCAGCGGGGACGCGGAGCGGCGCCACGGCCCGCTGTGGGCGGGCGCGGTGCTGTTGGGCGTTCTTGCAGGGCGCGCGGGGCTCTCGTGGCTGTTCGCCCGCCACGGCATGTCCCCGCAGGAGGGGCGCGCGGAATGGATGGCCAACCACCTGGACATCCTGTGGACCACCTTCTTCCTCCACCCGCACACCATCCTGTTCGGCACGCTGGGGGCAGGCTGGGCCGTGGCGCTGAAGGCCCTGGACCGCGGGCGGAGGGCCTGGCCGTTCTGGCTCGCGCTCCTGGGCGTGCTGGGGCTCATGCCCATCACCGCGGACCACACCCGCGTGGCCGCCGTCTCCAGCTTCCTGCTGCTCGGCGCCTTCTGGCTGATGGACGAGGCATTCCTCGCCGCGCTGCCGGACCGCTTCGTGGCCACGCTGCTGCTGCTCTGGGCGGTGCTGCCGCTCACCTGGGTCAACATGGGCGTGCCGCGCTGGTCTGCCTTCCCCTACGACGTGGCCCGCGCTGTCAACGAGGTGCGCCCCACCTTCCGCGTCTGCCCGGACGACTACCTGTTCCAGGTGCACCCGGGCTCGTGCGAGCGGGAGAAGCCGCGCCGGCGTTGAGCCCCGGCGGAATCCTTCAGCCGGAGAGCCGCTCCACGTACGGGCGCAGGTCCAACCGCGCCCCGAGCACCCGCCCCATGGTGTAGACGCCTCCCAGTTTCCGGTGGAGGAACAGCAACTGCGCCGGCGGCGGAGAGCAGGTGAGGGACGTGTAATAGGCCCTCAGCGCCACGGACGAGTCGTTCACGATGCGTGGATCGGTGAAGGACACCGGCTGCTCCGCCGGCTGGAAGACGCGCAGCACCGTCTCCAGCAGCCCGTGCATGGCAGCCCTGGCCGCGGGCGGCTCGTCCGGGTGGATGAGGTCCAGGGAATGGGCTGCCGCCAGCGCCGCCGGGCGGTCGAAGCGCAGGGAGGCGAGCAGCAGCGCGCGGTACTTCTCCCGGAACTCCGGCGGGTATTCCCGCGTGGCGCCGAAGTCCAGCAGCACCAGTTCGTCCGTGTCCGGGCGGAAGAGGAAGTTGGCGAAGTTGGCGTCCGTCTGGACGAGCCCCCAGTCGAAGAACTCTCGGAAGTAGAGGTCCAGCACCTTCGCGGTGAAGCGGTTCTTGTCCTCCGCAGAGGGCTGCGTGGCCAGGTACTGGTCCAGCGTCAGCCCCCGCTCCCAGGACAGGCACAGCACCCGCTTGCTGCACAGCGCCCGGTGCACCTCCGGCACGCGCAGCCCCGGCACCTGGTGCGCCTTCTCCCGGTACCTTCCCAGCACGTCCGCCTCGTGCAGGTAGTCCGTCTCCCGGAGCAGCACGTTCCGCATCTCCGCGAAGACAGCCGTCACGTCGAAGTGGCTGAGCTGCACGGAGAGGAAGACGCGCGCCACCCGCTCCAGCAGCGCCAGGTCGCTGTCGATGGTGTCCGAGATGCCGCGGAACTGCACCTTCAGCACCACGTCCTTCTCTTCACCGCCCGGCGGGCGCCAGGTGGCCCGGTGCACTTGGCCAATGGAGGCGCTCGCGAGCGGCACGGGGGACACCTCCAGCTGCCCGCGCAGCTCCGCCCCCAGCTCCTGCAGGAGGATGGAGTCAATCTCCCCGAAGTCCACCGTGGGCCCGGAGGACTGCAGCTGCCCGAGCACCGCCGTCACCTCGGGCGGCAGCACGTCCCGCAGCTCCATGGAGAGCAGCTGCCCCGCCTTCATGGCCGCCCCCTTCAGCTGCCCGAGGCTCTCGACGATCTCCTTCGCCTGCTCCACCTGCACCTTGAGCTGCTGCGCCCTGCGGGCCAGCTCCTCGCCGCGCGTGACCGCCCGCTCCAGCCGCCCCTGCAGCTCGTGGCG
>Ga0194130_10007432_pt1 | contig 12111 bp, 15 predicted proteins | sample TA2KigsurfametaG_FD_160084 | JGI IMG/M metagenome (GOLD analysis project Ga0194130, IMG submission 160084) | Freshwater microbial communities from Lake Tanganyika, Tanzania - TA2015050 Kigoma 12 surface | ecosystem: Environmental > Aquatic > Freshwater > Lake | place: Tanzania: Lake Tanganyika... | reverse complement strand
CATCACTGGATGGTGGCTTGGAGGAATTTCTTGAGCTGCGGCCCTTCTGCTCCTCCAGCTGGGCGATACGGTCGATCAGTTGCTCCAACAGCGCCCGCACAGCCGGCGGTGTCGCCTCCCAGTCAGATTCGGTGACGCCGGCAGGTGGAGGAAACATCTCAGGCTGTCTCGTGCTGAGATCAAAGCGGCCGTCTGGGTTCTGTCAAGGGCGAGGGGCCCGGAGCTGCCACCCCCGTGAACGGTTACGTCACCGATTGTCTTGGATGCGTCTCTCCAGTAGACGACTGCGGATTTAGAGTCATCAATAAACTCAGGCGGTTGATCACCAGGATGCTTAATCAAGGCAGCTTCAATCCACAGGAGCTCTTCTTGGCGAAAGAAGCTCAAGTTGGGCAGATGAGATCCATCAGCACCAGCCAAGAGGAAGTGGCGCTCCCACCACTCATACCTTTGGTCTTCCCACTCGTGCTCAGGCTGCCCTAGTGGAGGTGAAGTTGATTCCCGGTCTTTCATCAAAGCTTGAACAGAAATCTGCGAAACTTCCATGGATGATCTACGGTTGATCGCATAACGTGTGATTTCTTCGAAACAAAGTGCCTTCCAGGACGATGTGAACCAATCCGCGATGGAAGCAAGTGGGACATAGACACAATCTTGTACTTGACTGGTTCCATGTATTAGATGACGACAGATATTTGTGCCTGAGAGCCAGACGGAGAAGCCCGCCCAAGCAGTCGACTCTGGGAGATACTTGGTGTCCCATGACGGAGCAACGGGCTCAATCTCCAGGGCGAATGTTTCTCGGTTACCGAAGAGCATTAGCGAGAGTCTCGGTTGTTATTCTGTTCTAATGACGCGCTTACACCCTCTTGGGCTAAAAGTTGCCGGCGAACCTTCGGAGGGATTTTATCATCGGGATAGCCATGAAAACGATGATTACCGTCCTCATCCACTGTGTTGTCGGACATGAGTGCGAAGAAAATATAATTCCCACCAATTGCTTGGACGGTCCACCCGCGTCGCGAGTTCTCACTATGCGGCAGAGACTTATCGAGGAGCGCTTGGCACTCAGTTAGTGACATAGATTTGCACTTCGTTTTTTGGGGTTCCATACGGGTGGCCCAGCCACTGTTGTGGCATCCTTGTGGGATGGGTTTGGCCAGTACTTCATCGCCACGAAAATGCAGCACCAAGTCACTATCCACAGTTTAACCGTTGGAGAGCGAACGCCAGTGTTGGCTTGGTTCAAGCTTTGGCATGCATCAGCGTGGAGCGTCTGCAGCCGGCGACATGCAGCTCCCTCCCCTCCCGCAGCGCCCGCGCCACCACGTGCCTGCGGGAGCCCGCAGCGATCGGGTTGCCTGTTGCCGTTCCTGCGGCGTGAGTGTGGCCTGGGGCATCACCACCAGCAGATCGACATCGGAATCGGACCGCGCATCCCCCCGCGCCCAGGAGCCGAACAGCACCAGGCGCTTCGTGCGGGGCTCCACCGCCGCCAGGGCCGCCGTTACCGCCTCCAGCTCGGCGTCGATCGCGGGGGTTGGGCTTGCCATGGTTGCAGGGTGGGGCGGGCATCTGAGCCTCAGATCGCGTAGGGATGCAGCACACCGCCCAGCGTCAGTGGAAAATCGCGGCTGTTGCGGCTGGCCAGGGTGAGCTGCGCGCAACGAGCCGTGGCCAGGATGATGGCGTCCGGCACCTTCAGGCCATGCTGCTGGCGCAACCGCACCGCCTCGCTTTCGCCGTCGCGGCAACCCTCCAGCACCTCGAACCAGGTGATCACGCTGATGCGTGGGCTCTGCTGCTGCTCCAGCCAGGCCAGCGCCGCCGCCTCGCCCCGCAGCACATCAATCAGGATGTTGGTGTCGAGCAGCAGCATCAACGCTCGCTCCACTCGGCCCGCAGCGCCTGCTGCAGCGCCACGCCGTCTTCGGGGCGGTCACGCCAGAGACCGAACATCGCGCTGTGGCCGGGTTGCTGCTGCGCCAGCCACAACCGCAGGGCCTGACGCAGCGCCTCCGCCCGCGACAACCCCCGCTGCCTGCACAGCGCATCGAGCTGGGCCCGCTCCGGATCGGGCAGGTCCACGATCGTGCGCATGGTGATGCCGTCATCAGAGGACGTCATCATATGGGCTGGCTCAGCACCCGATAGACTGGTCAACTAACTAGTCATTGAGGAGAAGCCGATGACCATCTGGCCCGTTCAGCACGCCAAGGCGCGCTTCAGTGAGCTCCTCGATGCCTGCCAGCGGGAGGGCCCTCAGGTGGTCTCCCGGCGCGGCACCGAAACCGCCGTGCTGGTGCCGATTGATCAGTGGCGTCGCCTGCAGGCGGCCGCCAGGCCCAGCCTCAAGGAGTTGTTGCTGTCCCCCGAGGCTCGCACCGACTCCCTGGCGCCACCTCGTGGCACCGCCCGTCGCCGGCCCGCCGTGGAGCTGTAGGCCATGGCCTTTTTGCTCGACACCAACGTGGTGTCTGAACTACGTAAACCTCGCCCCCATGGCGCCGTGCTCGCCTGGCTCCAGAGCGTCGACGACGCCGACCTGCATCTCTCCAGCGTGACCCTGGGCGAAATCCAGGCCGGGATCGAGCGCACCCGCGAGCAGGACCCTTCCAAGGCCTCCGAGATCGAGCGCTGGCTGGATCAGGTGAGCGACACCTTCAACATCCTCAGCCTGGATGGCTCTGCCTTTCGATGTTGGGCTCAGCTGATGCATCGCCAGTCCGACAACCTGTACGAAGACGCGATGATCGCCGCCATCGCCAAGGTGCATCACCTCACGGTGGTCACCCGCAACATGGCTGACGTCAGCGGTTTTGCCGTGCCGCTGCTCAATCCGTTCACGACAGAAGAGGCGCCGGGCTGACATGCCGCAGATCCCACTCGACCAATCCGACGCCCAGCTGGTGGCTGAGGCCTGCGGCCGGGCCGCGCAGGTTCTCGGCCCCAGCTCCAAAGAGCTCAGCGAGGTGCTGAGCACGCACCAACCCAACGCTGATGGCAAAGACCTGGATCCCCAGACCCGTGAAGGACAGCTGGCGCTGCTGTTTCTGCGCGACTACCGCAGCCTTCATGGTCTCTGCGGAGGGGATCAGAGCCTGATGCGTCATTGGATCGAGCAACCCAATCGTCACCTTGGCGAACAGTCACCACGGGTGCTGTTGGCACGCATCGATGGTCTCAACTGCGTTGCGGATTACCTCGACTCTTTCTGCCACTGATGGCGGCACGGCGCTGCGTCAGGGCTTGTTGCCAGCGATGCAATCCGCACAGCCTTTCACCCCATGACGTCGGCATTTCGCGGGCTGATCGATCGATCGCTGCAGCAGCGACTGGCGCAGCCCTCAGAGCGCAGCCTCTCGGAGGTGGTGATCAACACCCGCGCCGAAAGCGAGCTGGAGCTGCGCTTCATCGAGAAACTGCGGGAGGGCAAAGGCAAGCCAGCTGGTGTCACCGTCACCCTGCGCGATGACTTCATCAAGGGCAACAGGGGCTATTTGCTCACCTTCAACAGCGGCCCAGGCCCCAACGGCAGCCCATCCGTGGTGAGCTGGAAGGTGGAGCAGCAGGTGCCGATCGGGGAGAGCGAGAGTGTGCGCAGCTTCTCCCGCGCCGACTTTCTGTTCACCCCCACCGCCGGCGGCAAGCCCGTTGCCGTTTACACCGACGGCTGGGAGTTCCACCGCGGCCGCCTGGCCACCGATGCCGAACAGCGCATGGCCCTGCAGCGCAGCGGCCGCTACCTCTTCTGGGCCCTCAGCTGGGACGACGTGGTGGAAGCGCTGCCCACCGCCCAGGCCCCGTTGGATCCCAATGGGCTGGCGGTGGGAGTCATCCCCGCGTTCGCCAACAAGCCTGAAACCTTCATCGAGCGCTGGTGGCCCCAGCACCTGCTCGACAGCCTCACCTCGGCACCGGCGTTGATGCCGCGGCAGGCGCAGCTGGCCAGCAGCTTGGAGCTGCTGATGGCCTACCTGGCCATCCCTTCGGAGGCGTTGTGGCAGGGCATGGCACAGCAGTTCTGCCTGGCCCAGGCCTCACCCCTGCCCATCGAGTCCGCCGAGCTGCTGGCCCCAGCCACCGCCCTCCAGCTCGATGCCCACCTGCAGGAGTGGCAAGGAACGGTGCCCTCACGCCGCGTTGGCCAACACCTCACACCCGCTCCTGGCTTGCAGATCCTCAACCTGGTGGACATGGGGCTGCATGAGCGCCGCCATCCAGCTGCCAGCTTCCGTGCCATTCACTTCGAGCCGGATCCGAACGCCTCTGAGCAACAGCAACAGGCCAGATGGCGCGAATGGCTGCGCCAGGGCAACCTCTTCCAGTTCCTGCCCCATCTGCTGATCTCCACCCCGGGCTGGGGCGGCAGCGAGCAATCACCAGCGGTGGACCCGCCCGAGGTGTGGGTCGCAGCCGATCCGGCCAAGGCAGGGCGGCAACGGGCCTGGCAGGACCTGGGCCGCTTCGCTCCAGCCGAGGCGCAACCGCTGCTGGAGGCCCTGGAAGCAGCCTGGCAAGACACTGATCTCCACCTGCCCGAGCAGGCCTTTGAACTGGAGGGCCCCCGCGGCGACGTGCTCGCCCAGGCGGAGCTGGCCTGGCCCGAGCAACGTCTGGCGGTGGTGAGCGATCCCGTAGATGCGGAAGCCTTCACGGCCGCGGGCTGGCGCTGCTGGTCGTTGGAGGATCCTCCCGGCAGCACGGCCGCCGCCCTTGCCGAGGCGGTCGCTCCCTGCTGAGCCGCGTCCAACCCTCATCAGCCACTGCCTGAAGCCCCCACTCCTTTCCACCTTCCCCGCCCCGCATCTGCCATGAGCGAGCCTCGTCTCACCGTTGCCCTCTCCAACGACTTCTTCAAGGCCTTCGGCCGGCTGCCGGAGAAGGCCCAAGGCAAGGTGGCCACCTTCATCTCCAAGTTCCGCGCCAACCCCCGCAGTCCGGGCCTGAACTATGAGCGCATCGAAGGCGGCAAGGATCCCTTCATCCGCTCAATCCGGGTGGATCAGGACATCCGCTGCATCGTGCGCGCACCCGATACAGGCGACACCTATGTCCTGCTCTGGATCGACAAGCACGACGACGCCTACCAGTGGGCACGGCGCCGCACCTGCCACGTGAACCGCGTCTCCGGCGCCCTTCAGGTGGTGGACGTCGAGGCGGCCGAGCTGGCAGTGGGTGACGCGATCGCCGCTGCCGTCAGCGAGGCGCTGGCCAATCAGGCCCCGGTCGTCCAGCCGGCGCCCTCGCCATCAGTCGAAGAGCCATCCGCTACGGCGACGGCACAAGCCAAGGACGGGTCACTGTTTGCCCATTGCAGCGACGACCAGCTGATGCTGCTCGGCGTACCCGAGGCCCTGCTGCCCGCTGTGCGTGCCGTCGGCAGCGAGGAGGCCCTCAGCCGTCTGATCGCCTGGGTGCCGCAGGACTGCGTCGATGGCCTGATCCTGCTGGCCGATGGCAAGCCGATCGAGGCGGTGATCGAGGAGCTGGAGCGTCAGCGGCCCTCCGCCATTGACCCCACCGATGTGGCGGCGGCGCTGGAGACCCCGGAGAGCAAGGCCGAGTTCCTGGTGATCACAGACGACGACGTGCTCGAAGCGATGCTCTCGGCACCGCTGGAGCGCTGGCGCGTGTTTCTCCACCCCAGCCAGCGCCGGCTGGTGGAGCGCCAGTGGAGCGGTGCGGTGCGGGTGCTTGGCGGCGCCGGCACCGGCAAGACCGTGGTGGCCATGCACCGCGCCCGCTGGCTGGCCAACGAACTTATCCAAACAAATGCCCCAGGCCGGGTGCTGTTCACCACCTTCACCCGCAACCTGGCCACCGACATCCGTGCCAACCTCACCAAGATCTGCAGCCCTGAGCAGCTGCAGCGGATCGAGGTGATTCATCTCGATGGCTGGGTGATGACCTTTCTCAAAGGGCAGGGGCTGCAGGTGCGCGTGTTCAACGAAGAGGCCCGAGACAGCTGCTGGAGCCTGGCCATGGATGGGGCCGACACCGCGCTGGGACTGGATGAACGCTTCTACCGCGAAGAGTGGAAAGACGTGGTGCTCGCCCAGGGCTGCCGCAGCCGCGACGAGTATCTGGTAGCCCGGCGAGTCGGTCGGGGCACCCGCCTCAGCCGCCCGCAGCGTGCCCAGATCTGGCCCGTGTTCGATGCGGTGCGAGCTGAATTTCGCCTGCGCGGACTGTGGGAACCAGAGGAGGCAAAGCAGATCGCCGCCGACCTGATCCATAAGGCCAATCAACCCCCGCTCTACGCCGCCGTGGTGGTGGATGAGGCTCAGGATCTCGATGTCGCCTCTTTCTCACTTCTGAGGGCCCTGATGGGTGAGCCCCGCGCCAACGATCTGTTCATCGTTGGAGATCCTCACCAGCGCATCTACGGCAAGCCTTTGGTGCTCAGCCGCTGCGGCATTGACATCCGCGGCCGCGCGCGCAAGTTGCGCATCAACTACCGCACCACCGAGGAAACCCGTGCATGGGCCACCGCCGTGCTCACCGGTCTTGACTTCGACGATCTCGATGGGGGCAGTGATCCCGCCAGCGATACCCGCTCCCTGCTTCATGGCGACCAACCCCTGGTGCAGGGCTTTGATGACCCCGGAGAGGAGCAGCGTTTCCTGGTGAGCACCCTGCATCAGCTGCGCGAGGAGCAGCAGTCTCTGGCGTCCACCTGCGTAGCGGCCCGCACCAACAAGGCCGTGGAGAAACTTGAAGCCCTTCTCAATGGCGAGGGGTTCGCCACCCGAGTGATCAAGGCTGAGGAATCCGACGATCCCAGCGATCCAGCACTGCGGCTCGCCACGATGCACCGGGTCAAAGGGCTGGAGTTCGATCAGGTCTTCCTGCCAGCACTGGATGCCTCCCAGATGCCCCTGCAGGTGGAGCTCAACAAACGGCCCGACGCCCTTTCCCGCGAGCTGTTCGAGCAGCAGGAGCGCTCGCTGCTGCATGTGGCGGCCACGCGCGCCAAGAAGCGGGTGGTGGTGAGCTACAGCGGCAAGGCGTCACCTTTCCTCAGTCGCAGCTAACCCAATCGCAATATGTCAATGGCAGTAGGTTCTTCCCTGTCCGGCGATAATGAAGTTGGCCGCCTGCCAACAGGCTTGACGCGGAGTAGCTTAACCTTTGGCAGGCAAACGCCTTTGGTGGCTTGGTTCAAGCATTGGCATGCATCAGCGTGGAACGTCTGCAGCCGCCCCCGTGGCGGTGGCCTGGTCTGCAATGGCCGATTGGCAAGGACAGGTGCAGGGGCAAGGACAGGTGCAGGTGCAGGTGCAGGGGCAGAGACAACTGATCAGAGCGATGGTCGTGGCAGCTCTCCTTTCACTTCAAATTGCTCGCGCCGGAAATGGTGCACCGTGTTGTCATCCAGGCAACGGATTGAGACTTCTCGCCCGTTGGCTTCCAGCTGAACCTCCACCTGATCGAACGGTGTACCGGGGAAAACGCAGCAACTGATGGCTCCTACCTGAACAACATCCTGAACGCTGCGCGCTGAGTGGTATTCAAAGGCCTCAATACCAGCTTCGCGCATCTGTCGACCAATTCCCTGGCAAAAATGGCTCTCGATCGGATCACGCAATCTGGCCTGAAGTCCTCTGCTGCCATGCTCCTGCAGTTTCAAGCCCCTTGAGGTGCTCACCTGCACGTGGAAGAGGGCTTTCCGCATCGCACTGCTGCGGGGAAAGGGGTGTTCCGGCCCATTCTGAAACACCAGTTCGTAGTACGCCCCCTCCAGCAGACAGCCGAATCGGCTACGGGATCCATAGAACAACCCCCGTTCCCAGCGTGTGGCAAATCGCGACCCGTGGCGTTTCCGGTAGCGAAACGGCGTGAGCAGCAGGCGATGCCGCACCGGGCACTCCTCGGCACTGGGAAACTCCGGCTTGCTGTCTTCCAGAAAGTCTTCCAGCCAGGCCTGTTCCACCAGGCTGTCCGTCGTGCGGCGGGTGGCCGGAACGCCCTGTTGCTCCACCAGCCGCAGCACCACCCCATCCAGCTGGGCGAGAGCCTTGAGATCCACCTGGGTTCGCTGGCTCACGGCCGGCCGCGCATGGCATCGAGGTAATGCACCAGCTCCACCAGCTGCTCCGGATCCTGCAGCTGCTCCCGCGGCAGTCCTCCCGTATGGCGGTTGGCTGTGTTGATCCAATGCCGCATCAGTTCGGTGTCGTCGCCCACCAGAGCCGAGAGGCTGCGATGCAGGCGCAGCACCAGGGCAATCATCCGCTGGGTGTGCAGGTCAATGCGACTTTGCGCCCTTGCCTGTTCGAAGAAGGTGCGACTCTTGCCGATAGCCTGGGCCGTCTCCTGGGCTGACAGCCCCAGTTCCTCGCCAGCCCGCTGCAGCGCTTTGCGCAGCACCATGGTCCCGTTAACCCCGCTGGCCGCCGTACTCGTGATCTCCTGAACCTCCATGGGACTCACACCATCCTCGGCCATCATGCCTCAAAAGCTGCAGGAAAGGCAGTCCCGCCTCGATTGAGGCATTACTGAGGTCGCGCCGTCCTGGTTCCAGCGAAGCTTGATGCAGGACCTGCCGTGTTCCGCGCTGGTGCGATCGGGCTGGCTGCTGCCTCTGGGCCGCAGTGCCTGCGGGCTGCCCGTGTCCGCTCCCGAGCGCGCCCTGCTGGACCTGCTCAGCGAAACCGGCAGCGTCGAAAGCTTGCCGCTGCTCGATGAGCTCCCAGGCCACCTCACCCGCAGCAAGCACAGCCGTCGTCTCGGTGGCGGGGGTCGCTGGGTGGATGCGGGTCGCCCTGGTGAGCGGCTGGATCTGGCCGCGACACCATCAATGGCGACTACACCAGGAAAGCCTCGGTCGCCGTCGGTCGCATAGCGCCTCTTCACCTGAAGCCGGATCTGGGCCTTCTCCTCAGGGCCAGGCTGGTGGCGTGGATCTGGGTGGATACAGATCAGGTCATACCCTTCATTCCCCGGTGGGGCCATGCAGGTGAGGATGTTGCGCCGCATCAGGTGCCCCATCACCAGGTGCTCGGAGCCGGCGGTCACCACCGGCAAGCTCAACTAATCTCGACTCGTTTCACCCATCGGCCAGCGGCTCCTCCGGCATCGGCACCGTCTCGGTGCTCTGAGGCGGCTACGCCGCTCTTGGCGGGGCCCTGCGGGGCCCCGTTTTGGCGTGGATTTTCGGTGGTTCGGCAGCCTCGATGGGCAGGGGCAGCAATAAACGACAGAGGGGGGGAGGCCGGAGGCGGCCAGAGGGAGGCCAGGGAATCCGGGTCGGCTTGGCGGTGGTTGCCCCGGAGGGGCGTAAGGCCGCTGCCCTTTTCGGTTTCACCATGGCCTCTTCCCTTTCCATCGGCATCGAGCTCCAGCCACCGGGTGTTGATCAGCGCTGGGTGCGGTTCTGGCTGCTTGATCGCTCTGGAGAGGGCACGGGGGCGAATTGGTGGGTGTGAGGGCAGCAAAAGCCCACCGAATCACCCAGGTCCCGAAGGGGGCTGGCGCACGGAAATGCCCATTACGATGGCTCCATGGACATTTCCGTGACCCGCTTCCGCGCCCTCTGCCTGGAGTTGATCCGCCAGGTGGAGAGCGGCGGTGAGGTGGTGGAGATCACCCGCCATGGCAAAACGGTGGCACGGCTCCTCCCCCCCGCCGGTAGCTCCGCCTCAGCCCAGAAGCCCTGGGAGGCGCTGCGGGGAACCGGAGAGTTATCGATGGATCCGGAGGAATCCGTTCTGGATGCCCGGGCCTTTGACGCCCTGCGGTGAAGGTTCTGCTCGACACCCATGTCTGGATCTGGTGGTTGCTGGGTTCAGAACGCCTCTCTCCGCGCGAGCGACGTTCCCTGGATCAACGGGCGGCCGGCGATGGCTGCCATCTCTCGGCCATGAGCCTCTGGGAAGCACAGATGCTCCACAGCAAGGGGCGACTGACGCTGGATCGACCCTTCGCGGCCTGGTTGCGTCAGGAGACCTCACCGGGCGTGGTGGCGGTGCTGCCACTGGATGTGGAGGTGGTGCTGGCGCTGGATCTCTTGCCACAGAGCTTGCACGGCGACCCGGCCGACCGGTTGATCGTGGCGACAGCGCTCACCCATTGATTGCCGCTCGCCACCCAGGACAGCGCCATCCAGGCCAGTGGCGTGATTCCCCTGTGGGAGCCATCGGCCTGATCGGCAGCCCAAAAATCGAGGCGCCTGCGGCGCCAGACCCTCCAGGCAAACAGCCCAACAACCAGAAACCCAACAGCCAGGGCCAAACCAACAGCCCTAGCCGCAAGGCTTCCGCGAAGCGGTAGGGCCAAGAGCAAAAGGGCTCAAGCACCAAGAAGGGAGCCTGGGGGGAGGAGACAGCAGGGGCGAAAACCAACGACGGTGCTGACGTAGGCCGGGTGATTGCTGAACCGGATGGCGGCGCGGCAGTAGTGAGGTTCGTTGAACCAGGAGCCACCGCGCAGCAGCCTCCACTCCTTCTGGGCCGTGCCCAGTGCCTCCAGGGCTGGATCCACACCCTGCCAAGCTTGGCCATCGCTGGGCCAGCCCGCACCGGTCGGGTCGGGATGCCACTGGTCGCCGCACCACTCGAACAGCTGGCCGTGCAGCTCCGCCAGCCCCCAGCGGTTCACCAGGCCAAAGAAGCCCACGGAAACGGGGCGGCTGCGATCGAGACCCTGACGCCCCAATCCATACTGCAACTCGCCGTAGTAGTTCGCCCAACTGGGATCAAGCGTGTCACCGAAATGGAATGGTGTGGCACTTTCTGCTCGACACGCAGATTCCCACTGGCACTCGCTTGGCAGAGCCAGCTGAGGGCACTGACCCACCCCTCCAAGGTTGGCCCATTCGCTGCTAAGCCAGCGATTGAGCCGCTTGAGCCATTCCTGGCAGTCATTCCAGCTGATGCTGTCGGTGGGAAGTTGGCCTGGCTGCGCGTGGCGCTCCCAAAGGCCCACAGGTTCCTTGAAGCTCCAGGGACGCAGGCGAATCTCCCTCTCCACTTGCGGCAGCTCCGCCACCGCACGCCATTGCGCCTGGGTGATCGGGTGTCGGGCCATCGCAAAGGGCTCCAGCCGCACCGTGCGCTCGGCTTCCACGTTCACGCCCTTGCAGCCATCGCGCTGGTTGGCGTACCAATCCCGGACCTCTTCCGTTTCCGGTGAGCCGATCTGGGCCTCGCCTCCAGGCACCACCACCAGCTCCAGCTGCTCCCCGCCGGGCAGTGGCAGCCGCCACACCGCTGGTGTCACCACTCCGTGCGGATCCGCAGGCCCTCGCCCTCTTGCAGGGCGGTGAGGGTGAGCATCGGCACCTTCCGAACTCGGCCGCTGCCCAGCAGGGGTAGATCCGCCGACGCCGCCAGCTGCAACGCCCGGGATGCCCCCTGCAGGGGCGGCAGCTGGCGGTCGTGCTCCGCCCAACCCTCCTCGCCTTCCACCAGCAGATCCAGGGCGTCGGCTCGCAGCTGCTCTTCCAGAAACACCACGATCCGCTGGCGGCTCTCGGCCTGATCCCTTGCCGTCAGCCCCAGCGCCTCCAGTGCCGCACGGCGCAGCTCCACAGGCTGCTCCCCATCCAGCGCCACACCCTCCAACGCCGTGATCGCCGCCTCCGAGCCGATCAGCCCCAACACCACCGCCGCTTCCTCCCGTTCCTCTTGCGGGAGCTCGCCATTGGCCAGCACCTGGCTGAGCCGATCGCTGGCCACCACCGCCACCGATCGCCGATCCTCGGGCTCGGCAGAAGCCGCCGCCATCGCCGCCAATTTGCCGATCGCATCGCGTCGTTCGCTGGCGATCGGCACCAGCAGCTCCCACATCCACTTGCGGGCCCGCTGCTCCGCCAGCCGTTCGCGCTCCTTCTCCGGATTCAAGCCCCCCAGTTCCGCCAGGCGATCGGGCACGGCCGTCGGCACGCCACGGCCGCCGCGCTCCAAGGCGGCATCGCGCAGGGCCAGAAAGAAGCCCCTCGCCCGCGTCAAGTCCTCCCCTTTGGTCTGGCGCATCTCCAGTGCCGCCAGGTAGGCCTGCCACACCTCCGCTTGAGCGGAACTGCGGCTCCAGCTTTCCAATACCTCCAACTGCGCCAGCGCCGCCAGGTAATCCGCGATCGGATCGAGGGGAAACCGCAGTTCACTC
>Ga0194130_10007431_pt1 | contig 12112 bp, 5 predicted proteins | sample TA2KigsurfametaG_FD_160084 | JGI IMG/M metagenome (GOLD analysis project Ga0194130, IMG submission 160084) | Freshwater microbial communities from Lake Tanganyika, Tanzania - TA2015050 Kigoma 12 surface | ecosystem: Environmental > Aquatic > Freshwater > Lake | place: Tanzania: Lake Tanganyika... | reverse complement strand
CGCCGGGCAGGCGCTCGCGAGCCGCGTCTTCCTGAGCACGGGCTATCCCGGCGCCGGCGCCGGTTCCGTCACCGCCAACCACGCCGTCGTCGTCGAAGTGACCTACGTGCCGGCGGCCGCGAACGACGAGTCGCGCGGCCCGCTCGCCGGCGCGGCGACCGCCGTGCTGGTCGACGGCGGCCTGCCGGGCAGCACGGACGCCGAGACGCGCGTGCACCGCAACGGCTTCACGCTCGCGCCGACGGTGGCGTTGCCGGCCGCGCAGTCGCAGCCCGACCTGCGCGCGATCCTGCAGCAGTGGAACGCGCCGCCCGGCCTCGACATCGACGACATCAGCCTCGGCCGCGACGAGGTCCTCGCCGACAGCAGCGGCGTGCTGAGCGTGCCGCCCAACGCGTGGGGCCTGATCTCGTTCTCACTCAAGCAGGGCGCGACCGGCGCGCCGGGCACGCGCATCGCCCGCGAGGCGGCGCTCGGCGGCGTCGGCAGCGCGCTGTTCTCGTGGGTGCTGCCCGGCAGCACGTACCCGCCGCAGCTGCTCGGCCGCACCGAGCGCAGCCACTCGGCCGCCGAGCTGGGCCTGCCGCCCGGCGGCGAAGTCGACGCCGTCGACTTCCCGCTGATGTTCGGGCGCGAGCAGGGCGGGCTCACGGCGCTGGAGCCGGGCTTCCTGCCGCTGGTCGGCGGCACGCAGACCATCTACTTCACCGTCTCGTCGGCGACCGCCGGCCTCGTGCCGGCGTTCTGGTGGGGCAACGCGACGACCAATCCGGCGAGCGGCGCCACCATCCTCAAGGTCTCGCGCGGCCTCACGTCGGGCGCGTGGTCGGCGCCGAGCGTCTTCCGCCACTACTTCGAACTCGGCCTCGCGCAGAACGAGGACATCGACGGCCTCGCTGTCGACGCCGCGGCGCAGAAGCTGCTGTTCTCGTGCGTCGGCACGGCGCGCGACCAGTTCCTGTTCGTCGACTACGGCACCGACGGCGGCGCGGCCGTGCCGCTGAAGAAGCAGGACGGCACGCCGGTCAGCGCCTCGATCGGCAAGGGCCAGAACGACGACGTCGACGCGATCTGCACGCTCGACCCGATCGGTCCGGGCCAGGCCACCGTGCCGCCGGGCGGCGTGCCGCCGGGTGGCGACGACTTCGGCAGTTCGTGCGGCGCGCCGCGGCAGGGCCTGCTCGGCGTGCCGTCGATCAACGCCACCGCCTTCCGCCGGCACGTCGCCGGCCAGACGTGGTTCGATTCGTGGATGGTCGGTTGGCCGCCGCTGACCGGCGTCACGCCCGGCGTCGCGGTGCTCTACATGACCGTCGGCAACGACCTGACGCTGTTCCCGGTCGGGCCCGTGCAGTTCCGCGACACCAACGCCGCCGTGCCCGGCGATCCGCGCTCGTTCAGCTTCCAGGTGCCGCCCGCGTACGCGCTGAGCGGCCAGTACGTGACGTTCCGCTGGGCGGCGATCGACGCCGGCTTCACCGCGATCGCGGAGGCGTGGCCGGTGCAGGTGGCGCTGTGAGCCTGCCGTGGCCCGAACTCGACGCCATGATCGTCGCCGCGGCGGGCGGCGACGGCGCGGCGCGCGAGCAGCTGGTCGCGCACTGCTACGAGCCGGTGCAGCGGTTGGTGCACCGCGACCTCGAACGCGACTTCCGGCAGAAGCACCGCTGGATGATGCCGCTGTTCAGCACGCACGACGTCGTGCACGAAGTGCTGGCCGCGGTCGTGCGCGACCTCGCCGACACCAGCTTCGTCGGGCCCGAGCCGTTCTACGCCTACCTCGGAACGCTGGTGCGCCATCGCCTGCTCGACGCGGTGCGTTTCCACGAGGCGGCGCGGCGCGACGGCCGCAAGCAGGTGGTCGAACCGTCGCAGGGCCTCGCGGCGGTGGCCGCCGACAACCGCGAAGCGACGCCGACGCTGGCCGCTTCGCTCGGCGAGCGCGCCGCGCTCGTGCGCGCGGCGCTGGCCGAACTGCCCGAGCGGCAGCGGCGTTTGCTGGAGATGCGCCTGCTGGAGGAGGCGACGTTCCCGGTGATCGCCGAGGCGCTGGGATATGCCTCGGAGGAAACCGCGCGGCAGGCCTGCCACGCCGCGCAGGCGCGCATGCTGGTCAAGCTGCGCACGCGCGGCTTCGGCGGCACCATGGCAGGGGGCTGAGGGCCCGCGAAGCAACCGCTCCACAGGCACTCGGATCGCCCCTGGTGGCGGCTAGGAGTCTGCGTCACGGGACGCGCGCCGATCCGGTGCGTGGATTCGCGGCTGCGGCGAAGCCTTTGACCGCAGGCGACTCGGTGGATTCGCCGAGCAGTGCATCCACCGACGTTGGGCGGCGAGATCCCGGGCGCGTCTTCGCGTCCGGAAGCTCGCTGACGAGTGTTGTCGAAGCCATCGCTTCGCTGCCGCTTCAAGGCATCGGCCCAGCCGCCAACCCACGCCCCAGATCCGCGTGTGTCCCGTGACACAGCCGCCTCGGCGCGCGCAATGCGGGTCCCAGACCCCCCTGGCGGGATGCCCCGGACCCGGCATGCTTCGCTTCCCGCGCGGCGCCGTGATGTGCCAGAGTGCGCATCGCCCCATGTCCTGCCGATCGCCGATACGCCGTCTGTGCCTGCCCGCTGCGTGGTTCGCGGCGGCGTTCGCCGCATGCGGCGGTGGCGGCGGTGGCGGCGGCGGCGCCGGTGGCGCGACGCCGGTCGTGCCGCGCGAATGGGGCCCGCTGGCCGCCACGTACCGCGGTCCCGGCGCACAGTCGGCGTTCTCGTACCGGCCGGTCGTCGAAGTAGAGAACCGCGGTCTGGCGCGCAATGCCACGGTGCTGGCATCCGTGCCGTTCGTGTGGGGACAGACACAGGATCTCGCGACCTGGTCGGTGCAGGGCCACGCGACGCACTGGCGCGTGCTGCAGCGCTGGGCCGACAACAGCGTGCGCGTCGCGCAGGCGCAGTGGACGATGGACGTGCCGGCCGTCAGCACGGTGACGCTCGACGTCGTCGACGGCGTCGGCAGCGCCGTCGGCGGCACGTTCGCGCCCAATCCCGCGTTCGCGGCCGGGCTGCCGTACTTCGGCGTGCAGGCGCAGGATCCGTTCGGCGTCGTGTACGAAGCGTCGTTCTTCGGCGCGACGGAGACGCTGCACGAGACGGCCCTCGTGCGCACGCGGCGGCAGCGTCGTTACCCGTACAGCGCGGCGCCGAACGGCCTCGGCCGCAACTACCTGACCGCGACATGGTACGTCACCGAGTTCCGCGACCAGCCGGTCGCGCTCGTCGACCTGCTCGTCGGCAACGACTACCTCGGCAAGGACGATCCGGCCGGCTCGCCCGACCCCAACCTCTATCCGCTCGGCGGCGTCGACGTGGACAGCGTGCGCTTCTTCGTCGAAGGCGCCGACCTCGCCCTGCCGTACCGCGCCGCGGAGGAGGCGATCGGCCCGGCGGTGGTCGCAGGCCCGCGCAGCACCTTCGAGTTGATGCGCGAGACGTACATCAGCGACGGCCAGACGCGGCGGTATCGCTTCGTGCTGCTGCGCGACGAGCCGGGCGCGTCGACGGCGCAGCGTGCGGCCGATCGCGCCGACGCGCAGGCGATGGTGAGCGAACCGCTGTTCCCGCTGGCGTCGCACGCGTCGTGGCGCGCCACGCACGCGCTCGGCACGCTCGGCGGCCCCGGGCCAGCGCCCGCCGACGCGGCGCAGCGCGCGGCGGCCGACTGGGCGAGTTGGTCGGCGAACGCCGCCAACTTCGGCACGTGGGGCGCGCACGGCGACTTTCCGCGCACCGAGGCGACCGGCACGCCGCGCAACGGGCCGCTGTCACAGGTCCTCGGCCGCGCCGTGCAGTCGCGCGACAGCCGGCTGCTGTGGATGCTGGAGCAGATGGCGTGGACGCAGGCGATGCGGCCTTGCCACCTGTACGGCCTGCGCGTCGGCAACGACGACCCGCTGCTGCTGTGGAACGGCGTGCCGCTGTATCCGGGCGCGACCGACTACGCGCCCGAGTCGCTCGGTCGCCGGCGCTTCCGCGTCGCCGATCCCTACGGCGCGTACCGGACCCGCGTGCCGGGCGGCTACGGCCACGCCCACGGCTTCTCGGCCTTCGACGTCGAGCACTGGTCGACGGACCTGCTGTTCGACTACTGGACCGTGACCGGCGACGCCTGGGCCAAGGAGGAACTGCGCCAGCTCGGCGAGAGCCTGCGCGGCCTGCTACGGCCCAACGGCTATTACACCAGCAACCTGTTGCCGGCGCGCGCCGAAGGCTGGTGCCTGTTCGGCTTCGTGCAGGCGTGGCTCGCGACCGGCGACCTGCGCTTCCGCGACGCCGCGCTGGATCGCCTGCACGGCATCGTCGATCGCGACCGCGACAAGGCGTCGCCGATGCGCGCGATCGCGGTGGACACCGACGCCAATCGGCCCGGCTGGCCGGGGCCGCTGGAGCACGCGATGCCGTGGCAGCACGGCGCGCTGCTGTACGGCCTGCTCGCGGCGTGGAAGCACTTCGGCGATCCGTTCGCGCTGCAGCTGGCGACGGCGATCCCGCAGGTGGTCCGGAACGCCTGGGTGAGCGGCGTGACGTCGCCGACCTTCGGCTTCGTCGCCGACGGCCTGCGATACTACGTGCCGATCGCCGTCGGCGGCGTCGACGTCGCCGCCGACCACTTCGACGCACAGTTCGGCGTCAGCTTCGGCGACGCGCCGTTGCGCGGCGCGCACAGCTTCCTGCTCGGCGGCCTGTTGATGCTCGCCGAGACGGCGACCGCCGCCGCCGACCGCGACCTCGCGCGCACGTACGGCGAACTGCTGCTGCAGGCCCCGCTCGACGACGACGACCGCTGGGACAAGTGGTTCTTCGGCGTGCCCGCGACGTGGCTGCCCTGACCTCCCGCGAAGACGGCGTTCCAAGGACAGCTGAGGATGCTGCCGGAGGCCGTCGCCGCGTTCACATGCGCGGCGCGATGCGCTGGCCGCGCGGCAGGTGATAGGCGGGCATCCACGGCTGGCCCGCCAGCGGGAAGGCCACCGCCTGGCCGTAGAACTCGATGCCGACGAGCGCGGCGGTCATCGGGATCGGCACGACGGTCGTCGTCTGCAGCGTCGCCAGCGCCGGCAGGATCGCGACGTTGTTGGGGTCGCCGTAGAAGCGCACCGGCTCCATCGTCGTCGTCGGCCGCGCGTAGGACAGCGCGATGTCCCACATGGCGGCGACACCGGCCGGCAGGTCGGTGGTGAACGTCAGGTTGCCGCCGAGTTGCGGGTCCATCGGCGCGATCGTCGCCGCGCCGAGGAAGCGCGCGGGTGCGGGGCTGCTCTCGCTGGCGAAACCCGCCATCGCGCCGCCGCTGCGCCAGCCGCCCAGCAACGTGATGGGCGCCAGGAACGAGCCGCCGTTGCAGGTCGTGTTGACCAACTCGCACTCGCGCACGACGACCGGCGAACGGGCCGCCGTCGGCACGACCAGCGCGCAGTTGTCGAAGTGGTTCCAGCGCAGGTTCGGCAGCGCGCCGTCGACGTCGTAGGTGACCGTGCCGTTGCGGAACGTGTTGTTCTGCTGCCAGACGCGCATCGACGCGAGGTTCGCCGCCACCAGCACGTCGCCGACGAAGGTCATCTCGCTGCCGTGGATGTCGAACTCGGCGGTGCGCGGCCACACCCAGAACGCCTTGCGCCCGGCGCCGGCGACGAAGTCGCCGTGGTGGTGGTGGACCATCGTCAGGCCGTTCGGCCCGCCCTGGACGTCGAGCACGTCGGCCGTGCACGTGAGGTCCGAGTGCACGATGCGGTACATGAACTGCTGCGTGCTCGTCGCGGTGCGCCGCTTCTCGCTGAAGGTCGCGCCGTTCATGAACGTGCTGCGGAACCAGAACAGCATCGACATGCGCGCGCCGACGCCGCCCTCGAGCACGCGGCAGCCCAGCTGCACGCCGTCCATCATGCAGTGCTCGGCCTCGACCATCGACTCGCCGCCGACGACCTGATCGTCGATCAGGATGCCGAGCGGCATGTTGGTGAACGCGACGTGCGTCAGCATCAGCATCGACTCGTCCATGCCGACGCCGTGCACCTTGACGCCCGCGACCGTCTGGCCGTCGAGCTCGCAGTCCATGACCTCCGCCATCGGCATGCCCATCGCGGTCGCCATCGCCATCTTGGCGTCGACGCCGACCTGGCCGCCGACTATGCGCAGGCCGTGGATGGCGCAGGCGTGCGTGCGCAGCGTGAAGACGCGCGCGTGGGCGCCGCCCTGGATCACCGGCAGCATCGCCATGCCGGGCATCGGCATCGGCATGCCCATGCCCATCACCGTGACGTGATGGCCCATGCCCATGCCCATGCCAGTCAGGTCGCTGAGCGGCGCCTGCAGCGTGATCGTCGGCGTCGTCATCTGGTCGACGACGATCGTGTCGACCGCCATGCCGGAGCCGGTGACGCGCGCCTGCTCGGCGGCCGACAGCATCGCCGGCATCAAGGTGCCGTTGGCGAGGCGGATCGCCTCGTCGAGCGACAGCAGGCTGTCGCCGACGACGCCATGCGATTGGGGATCGTTGACGGCGGCGGTGAGGCCCAGTCCGGGGCCTTGGATGAGCGCGAACGCAGCGAGCAATGGGATCATGCCGGGTGGTGTGAGGTGGTGGCCCTGCAGCGTACCTTACGAACGCAGGTCGTCGCCGCGGCGAACGGCGCCGCGGCCGCGCATGCGCTGCGCCGCCATCGTCGCGGTCGCGGGTTGCTGGCGTGCGCGCAGCGCCTACGATGCGCTTCGCGTTCTCGCCGTCTCCATCCGGCAGGGGCTCCACATCCCCGCCGCCGGCTCGCACCGCCGCACACACCACCATGCGTCGCACCGCCCGCCTCCTCACCGCCGCGGCCGTGTTCGCCGCCGCCGCGCCGCTGGCCGCCCAGGGCTACCAGTGCCAGCTCCTCGCCAACGTCGACCAGCACGCGCCGTACAGCGGCATGTGGGGGTACGTCGCGCCCAATGGCAAGGAGTACGCGCTGCTCGGCGCCACGACCGGCATCGCCGTCATCGACTGCACCAACGGCAGCGCGCCCGTCGAACGCGGTTACTTCCCGTGGGCATCGTCGCAGTGGCGCGAGGTGCGCACCTACGGCACGTACGCCTACGTCACGACGGAGGCCGCGGCCGGCTTCCTGGTGCTCGACCTGACCAATCCCGATGCCCCGACCAGCCTCGGCATCGTCGGCGCCGCCAACCACGGCAACGCCCACAACATCGGCGTCGACATGGGCACGGGCCGCATCTACATCGTCGGCACCAACAACGGCGTCGCGGTCTACGACGGCGCGGCCAATCCCGCCAACCCGCCCTTCATCGGCTTCGCCGCGCCGAGCGGCAACAACAACTACGTCCACGACCTGACGATCGAGAACGGCATCGGCTACGGCGCGATGATCTACACCGGCATCTTCCGGCTGTGGAACATGAACACGTGGCCGCCGACCACGCTCAGCGACTCGCTGACCCCGTCGGCCTTCTGCCACAACGCGTGGCCGACCGCCAACAGCAACATCACCGTCACCACCGACGAGCGCGACGGCTCGCTGATCCGCTTCTACGACACGACCAACAAGGCCGCGCCGGTGCCGATCAGCCAGATGACGATGGACCCGCGCACGGTCCCGCACAACGCGTACATCATCGGCAACATCGCGCACCTCGCGTGGTACACGGAGGGCTACCAGGCCATCGACTTCAGCGACCCGACGACGCCGGTCGTCGTCGCCTCGTACGACACGTGGCCGGGCGCGTCCGGCGGCTACAACGGCGCGTGGGGCTGCTTCCCGTTCCTGCCGTCGGGCAACGTCTACATCAGCGATCGCGCGACCGGCCTGTACGTGCTGAAGCCGAGCTTCACCGACCTCGCCATCGCGCACACGCCGCTCGCCGACACCACGCAGGAGGACGCGCCGTACACGGTGGTCGCCAACCTCGCCGGCAGCCACGCGGTGCAGGCGGTGACGCTGCGCTACAAACTCGACGGCGGCGCCGAGCAGTCGGTGGCCATGCAACCGACGCTGGTCCCCGGCCAGTGGTCGGGCCAGATCCCGGCCCAGGACGCCGTCACGCAGGTCGAGTACCACATCGACGCGGTCGACGCCAAGGCCGCGCGCCGCAGCCCGCGCATCGGCGAGAACCGTTTCCTGGTCGGCACGGCGGTCACGCGCTGGAGCGACGACTTCGAGGCGTCGGTCGGCTGGACGAGCGGCGGCACGGCGAGCGACTGGCAGATCGGCCAGCCGCGCGGCCGCGCGGGCTTCTCCAACAGCTTCGGCTGGCAGGATCCGTTGGTGGCGACCTCGGGCACGACGGTGCGCGGCAACGACCTTGGCGGCACGTCCTTCAACGGCGCGTACGCCAACAGCCAGAACAGCTTCCTGCAGTCGCCGTCGGTCCCGACGGGCGGTCGCCAAGGCCTGCGGCTGCGCTTCCGGCGCTTCCTGTCCGTCGTCACCGCCGACGTCGCGCGCGTGCTCGTCAACGGCACGCTGGTCTGGACCTCGTCGGGCAGCCTCTACGACACCGAGTGGCAGTGGATCGACTACGACGTGTCGTCGATCCTGAACACGGCCACGAACGCGGTGATCCGCTTCGAGCTCACGACCAACAGCTCGAATGCGGCCGGCGGCTGGCAGATCGACGATGTCGCGCTGGTCACGCTGCACGACGCGTCGCCGGCCAGCGCGTACGGCGCCGGCACGCCGGGCACCGGCGCGCTCGTGCCGACGGTCGGCGTCGCGGCGGCCGCCGTGCTCGGCACGACGGTCCAGCTGCAAGGCCAGGACCTGCTCGGCAACAGCCTCGCGGTGCTCGCCCTCAACCTGCAGGCGACGAGCGCGCCGGCCCTCGGCGTGCAGCTGCTGGTCGAGCCCGTCGGCGCGGCGCTGCTGACGGCCTCGACGTCGGCCGGCGGCACGGCGGCGTGGCCGTTCACGGTGCCGAACACGCCGGCGCTCGACAACGTCTACCTGTACGCGCAGGCCTTCGGCCTCGACGGCGGCGCGCCGGGCGGCCTGCTGTCGGCGAGCGCCGGCCTGCGCTTCCGCAGTTGTCTCTCCGCGCCCTGAGATGCCCATGCCGCTCATCGTCGCCCAGCTCCTCGGCGCGGTCGCCGCGCTCGCCGTCGGCGGGGTTGGACCGTCGTCGGCGCCGTCGTTCCACGCCATCGCGTTCGTCAACGACCCGCTGTCGCACGGCATGCTCGGCGACGGCCTGCTGTCGCTCCACGAGGCGATCCTGCTGCACAACGGCACGCTGCTGCCGTCGCAGTTGTCGGCGGCCGAAGCGGCGCAGCTGAGCCTGATCCCGGGCACCGGCAACACGTCGGACGTCACCTGGATCGACATCGACGCCGCGAATACTCCGGTGATCACGATCCAGCAGGACCTCGCGCCGATCGTCGACACGCCATTCGGTCTGTTGATCAAGGGCTTCGGCGACCAGGTGGTCTTCGACTTCTCCGGCCCGGGGATCGCGCACGGACTGCGCGTACCGGCCAACTCGTTCAGCCTGCAGGACGTCGCACTGGTCGGCGGGCCGTACGGCATCGACGTGACCCAGACCGACGTCAGCGGGCAGGCCGGGCTGTCGCTGCAGAACGTGCGGTTCGAGGGCCAGGCGACGTTCGGCGTCAACGTCACCGGCGCGATCCCCAACGCGCCCGGCCGCGCCATCCTCGATCGCTGCCGCTTCGTCAACGTGCCGCTCGCCTTCCAGGCGCAGGAAGCGCCGGCGGGCCGCAGCGGCATCTACGAGCTCGTCGACGTCGAGATCGTCGGCGCCGTCTGGGGCTTCTGGGCCACGCTCGGCGCCGGCGGCTTCTCGCGCTTCACGTTCGATCGCGTCCACGTCGACGCGTCGACGCGCGGCATCCTTGTCACGCGCCTGTCCGTGCCCTCCGGCCGGCAGGTCTACGTCGAAGGCGACCACGTGCGCGTTCGCAGCGCCGACTGCGCCCAGATCGTCGGCCATCCGATCGGCGCGACCTGGGCGATCCTGCGCGGCTGGGACCTGCGCGCGGCCGCGGGCGGCATCGCGCTCGCGCTCGGCGACGCCGGCAACGCCGTCTTCGGCGAGGTGTCCGAACTCACCGCCGAGGGCTCGGTCCAACTCGGTTGCGGCGCCGCGCCGCAGCCGTTGGAGCTGCGCAACGCGCGCTGCAAGAACGGCCCCGTCACGCTGGCGGCGTCGCCGACGCAGGCGCTGGCCGTGACCGAGTCGCGCTTCGACGGCTGCGCGGTGTCGACGCTCGGCAGCGGCCCGATCGCGGTCGCGCAGTCGTGCTTCGTCGGCGGGTCGCTGCAGGGCAGCGCCGCGGCGCCGCTGCAGCTCGTCGACAGCTTCGCCGCCAACGCCGGCGCGCACGTGACGCAGGCGAACGCGCTCGTCGCGCCGCAGCTCGGCAGCATGACGATCGCGCCCGCGGATCCGCAGGTCGGCACGACCGTCGTGTTCCAGGCCGACCTGCCGGCCGGCCTCGCCGGCGTGTTCGCGCTGGGTTACACCGCGCCGGCGCCGGCGTCGCTGACGCCGACGCTGCGCGTCTACTTCGACCTCGGCTCGTACGCGCTGTTCCCCGGCGTCTACTTCGCGCAGCAGTCGGTCGCATGGCCGATTCCCGCATCGCCGGCGTTCGTCGGCACGGACCTCGTCGCCCACTTCGCCGTGCTGCCCGCAGGCGTCGCCGCGCCCTGGCTGCAGGTGCCGCCGCCGCGCCGCTTCGTGCTGCGCTGATCGCCGCGGCCTGCGCGCCGACTGCAACCGGCGACCGGCGCCGTCGTCCCGCCGATGTCTGCGCGTTCGTCGCGCCGCAATCCCGCGGCAATTCGTCAGTATTGGCGGCCTGCGCGCCCCGGCTAGAGTCTTCGCCCTGACGCGCGCTCGCCCGGGCGCCCAAGCACGTTTTTCTGGAGATCTCGCAACATGCTGCTCACTCTCGCTTCCGTCCTCGCATTCGCGCCGCAAGGCCCCGGCACCTCGACGGCGCCGGTCGTCATCAACGAATACAGCAATGACGACTCGGGCACCGACAACCTCGAGTTCGTCGAGATCTACAACCGCAGCGGCGCGCCGGTCGACATCTCCGGTTGGACGCTGAATGGCGAAGAGGGCTCCGTGGCCTCGTCCGCCAATGGCGTGACCACGTTCGCGGCCGGCACGATCCTGGCCCCGGGCCAGTACCTCGTCGTCGGCCAAGCGGCCGTGCCGAACGTCAACGTCGTCATCACCGGCGCGCTGCCGAACATCGTGCTCGAGAACACCGAGTCGGACGGCATCACGCTGCGGGACACGACCGGCGCGGTGATCGACGCCGTCGTCTGGAGCTACAAGACGTGGACCGCGGCCGTCCCGGCGTGGCTCGAAGGCCACGGCCTGTGGGGCCAGTACCTCCTGTTCGACGTCGCCGGCTTCCTGCCGCAAGGACTGATGACGCCGCAGCGCCGCGTCGACGGCTGGGACACCAACGTCAACAGCAACGATTTCGTGCTGATGGGCTGGACGCCGGGCGCCGCCAACGGCACGACGCAGAACCTGCCGCTGTCGTTCGTCGAGAACTGCGACGGCGCCATCGGTTCGATCGTCGGCAACGCGAGCCACACGTTCCTCGGCGCGCAGATCTTCGATCCGGCCTCGGTCGTGATCGCGCAGACGACGGCCGTGCCGCCGGTGCAGACGATCCGCACGTACCCGGCGTCGCCCCAGGGCGGCAACATCGCTCGCATCCAGGACCCGACCGGCGGCGGCAACGTGCTGCAGCCCAACGTCGTGCTGGGCAGCAGCTTCCTCGCCGAGGTCTACGTCTACGTCACCGGCAGCAATCCGGCGCTCGCGGCGTTGGCCGGCCAGGGCGAGTCGTGGGCCTTCGGCGTCGCCGGCACGACCAACTCGTACGCCACGGCGACCGACGTGCCGGGCAACTTCTTCGCGCAGACGAGCCTCTGCGCCACGACGCTGAACACCGCGTCGGCGGCCACGGGCCTCGTCTGGATGGCCTACGTCAGCGCGACGGAGACCAAGATATACCTCGTCGACGCCAACGGCGGCGGCACGGCGAATCCGTTCACGATCCTCGCTGGAATGATCACGGCGCCTCC
>Ga0194130_10007429_pt1 | contig 12113 bp, 13 predicted proteins | sample TA2KigsurfametaG_FD_160084 | JGI IMG/M metagenome (GOLD analysis project Ga0194130, IMG submission 160084) | Freshwater microbial communities from Lake Tanganyika, Tanzania - TA2015050 Kigoma 12 surface | ecosystem: Environmental > Aquatic > Freshwater > Lake | place: Tanzania: Lake Tanganyika... | reverse complement strand
AGGGAAATTTAGAGTAAATAACAACATTGTAAAGACTCATTTTACACTCCACTCTTTGTGGAGCTCCTATTTTGGATTTAAAATTTTCATCATCAAGAACTTTTTGAATTTCATCATTCAAAAAATAATAAGGAATCTCTTCAATGGATTGTGCAATCACTTTCGTTGGGAGTCCTTTTCGACGCTTCTCAACAAACTCTTTTAAAGATTTATCAACAAAGACAACCATTGGTGATTTAACTTTTAGGGTTTCACCAAACCAAGAAAGATATTCTTCAAAAGTCCTACCATCTCCTTTTTTATCACGATCAATATCGTAGAGAGCGGTTACAAGCGTTACTGACATATCAAACCTCCCGATTAAAAACTTTAAGAATTACATTTGCGCGATTAGTAAATGTATGATTTTCTTGAACATGCTTCATCGCATCATATACAAGATCAGTATCAATGTTTTTTTCAAATTCAATTAAGTCATAAGGTAGTTGCTCTTCATTATCATTATAAATTACATAATCTCCCAGCAAATCTTTAACTGCTTTAGAATTAGTTCCAGGAAGTCTCCCGTAACTAATTTGTTTCAGAGTTCTGCAAGGAATAAATCCAATCTTTTTATGATTACCGCCAGTGACTGGTTTACCATTAACTTCTAGTTTCCCACTAGAGTTAGTGTGGTAATGATCTGTCCCGCGAACATCAAGAGAGATGATAGATCTCTGCATATATTGTTTATTTTCATCAAAAGTACACGGATTTTGCCATGGGTTTCTGTGAATAAATTCGATACCCATCCTTTGCAAGGAAGATGCAACCTTTTGCATTTCTAACGCAGGACTTCCACCAAGAGTTCCTACAAAATAAAAACGATTTTCTCTAGTAATGAATCTATCCTCAAAGTCAAATTCATGTGGTAGTAAATTTGTAGCCCAAATAGTATGAAGAGCTTCATATCCACTCAAACCTTTTCTAAATTTATCACCTAAAACAGAATCATCTGCACTTGAATTGTAAAAACTTACTTTATCAATTTGTGTAAGATCGTTTTTATTGACAATCATGCCATAATTGTCATCATTAATTTCAGATACATTGAATCTAATATCAATTAATCTAGCATCTTCTTCAAGATATTTTTCAGGATTAACTGCATTGTGAACGAAGTATACTGAAGATTTTAAGATTGGAATTTTTCCATCAGCAAATCCTTCCGTAATAAAGAGACTATCGGAATAGTCAAAAGCACCAGAATCTGGATGGTTATCATCATGAAACCAGTAAGTTTCATATCCAAGATAAGTAAAAGCCTTATGAAGGCTTGCATGGGTATATGAATGAGTATGAGTATCTAAGGGAAATCCCCAAACAATAATTTTAGGTTTCATCAGAATCTAGGTAAGGAAACAACAAATGGGTGTGCTTGGTGACCGATCCCAAAGATATCCAAGGCTTTTTTATGAAGCATTTCATTAGACCATGCACCACCAAATTCCTTATCACATCTTTCAAGAAGACTTCCCATAAAGCAAAATGTACTCATAAATGCGTCCATTGCTTTTGGTCCACCAAAGTCTAGGTAATCATTAATCATACCATCAGGTTGATTTAACCATCCAGGATAATTAATAACATTTGGATCATAATCTTCATAACGAATTTTATGTTGAACTACAGAGTCAGTTCTACATTTTACAACCCAATCATATTTGAAATCATTAGCATATTCATATTCTTTTCTAAGAATATTAACTTGATTTAATCCATAATGATATGACATCGAATTATTAATCATTCTTGAGACGTAATTGGGTTCTTGTTCTTCTTTCCAGTGTTTAGACCAAGGAACAAGATCACCATTAAGATAATAACAATAGTCAGTTTTCATTGTAGAATCTTTGAAGACTTTACTTTTTTCTACTTTGTATAACTTCGGTCCATAAATTTGAAGGGCATCTTCGATTGCAGTTGAAGGAATTCTTTGCTTTTCCCAACCACCTGCACCACCATACTTATAAGGTTTTGTTTGAAGATCTTCATCAAACCATAGATGAAAGAACACATCAACGTCATATCCTTCACATAAATTCTTAACTATATGAGGAGCAACCTCTTTTACGAATCTAGGTTGACCCGAAAGACATAATGCAACCTTCATAAAGTTCTCCAATAATCTAGTGTATCAATAATTGTTTGTTGTAAAGAAATATTTGGAGTCCAACCCAAAAGTTCTTTTGCCTTATTTATATTGCCAATAATAATTGCTTCGTCAGTTGGACGAAGAAGATTGTCATCAATGTAATACTCATTATCACCGATCATCATTTTGAAGACTTCAAATACATTTAATGCCACATCTGAACCAAGATTAATGGTTTCATTTTTAATTTTTTGACAAAGAACTAAACCTTCTACCAAATCTCTAACATCAATAATAGATCTAACACCAGATAAATTTCCAACCCTCATTGGAAACTGTTTTCTAATTATTCTCCGACAAATATCAGATACAAAATCATTTGTTTTTCTAGGTCCAGTGCAGTTGAAAATTCGAACATTTACATAATCGATACCATGCATTTGATGATAGTTTTTTACGATATGTTCTTGAGCTAGTTTTGATGTGCCATACGGAGACAAAGGATTGCAAGTTCTTTCTTCATCTGGTGGCATAGACCAATCAATGTCACCATACACAGCGGATGATGATGCATTGATAACCAAAGATTTCAACCCAAGTTCTACACAACAATCAAGTAGATTTGTAGTTCCAATTATATTTGTATTAAGTGTATAAACTGGATCTTTAAACGAAACATCTGGACGACTTTGTGCTGCAAGATGATAAATCACAGAGGGTTTATATTCCGATAAAACAGAAAGAATATTATCTCTATCTAAAATATCAAGAACAACATTAATTTCTTCTAATATTTTATCTCCAGCATCAATAGTTGGTAAATAATACGTTGGTACGACAGTATGGTTATACTTTAATAAGGTTTCATATAAATGAGAACCCATCATACCGGCAGCGCCAGTAATTAAACACACCATTTTTTAAATCTCTCCAGTCTCTCAGGTGTTCCAATATCAAATCTATCTGTCGTTAAAACTTTATAAGATAAATCTATTTCGTTTAGTATATCATATTCAATGCTAATAGGCAACCTCTTCGGCAAAAATAAATCTTTTTTGTAAAATTTATAGATACCAAGATTGACAAGATGAGTTTCACCGGATGAAAATATATTTTTTTCAATATAAGTTTTCACCTTTCCATCTTTACCCAAAACATAACCTTCATCACCCTTAGTTTGTTCCTCACTCACAAAAATTGTCGATTTATCGCAGTCTAAATTTAAGTCACCTGAGTAAAATGTATCTCCGTTCATCACATAAAAAGATTCTGGTAGATCAACTTTACTTAAAAATCCTCCCGTTCCAGATGGTTCACCCTCGTTAAAAACATCAACTCCAAGGTTATTAAAATATTCATAATTAAGATCTGAGCAAACTAAAGTAATATTAAATCCAAAAAGATTATCTAAGATACGAGAAATAAATGACTTACCATTTACATCAACCAATGGTTTTGGTAATCCATTTGTAATAGAGGATAGTCTAGTCCCTCTTCCGCCCACTAAAAGATATAGTTTAATCCCCTTTGATAATTCTGTAACTATCATCTTCAAAATGTTGTGTGGAAAATTCAAATAACTCAGTGTCTTCTAACGCAATTATCTGGTGTCTTAGTCTTCTATAAACGTGAAATTTATCACCTCTGGATAAAACAATTACTTTTGCTTTTTCAATATCATCATCATCAGAATACTTCACTGCAATTTTACCACTTTGCACATAAAAAACTTCATCCTTAAGTTTGTGATAATGCCAAGAACATTCTCTATCTTTCACGAAATAGAGAATCTTACCACAATATTCTTCACAGTTTACTATCCATTTTTCAAATCCCCACCCCTTTGAATAAAACTCTATTGTCTCCATACATCAACTCCATGTTTTACAAATTTAAAGGGAACAACTCTTCCACTATCTCTTTTATTTAATGAGGATATAAGTCGGTGTCTATTCTCAAATTCAGTGAACAAAATCATATGGCCGCCGCCACCTGCACCAGATATTTTAGCAGCGGTGGCGCCATTTTGCAACGCATAATCATAAACTTTCATTAATTCGTCAGATCCAATTTTATCACTAGTTTTCAATTTTAACTTCCAATATTCATTCATAAGTTGGGAAATTCCTTTTACATCACCTGTTAAAAGTTTGACTTTAAAATCTTCACATGCTTTTTTGATTTTATGAGTCGCTTGAATTGATTTTGTATCATTCTTCAAGTTATTCATGTTTGTTTCAATAACCATGGCGTCCTTTCTAGGTTTTCCAACATAATAAAGAACGGTATTCATTTCTAACATATTTTGAACTTTATAGTTTAATCTTAAAGGATTTACAATTATTTGATCTCCTTTTAAAAATTCTATGTAGTTAAATCCGCCAAATGCAGCTGCAAACTGATCTTGTTTTCCTCCAGGAAAATGACAGATATTTCTTTCAATATCAAAAGCAGTTTTGGCAATGTCATACTCACCCATGGGAATACTTAGATACTCTGAGAGTGCTGCGATGATAGAAACGACAACAGCACTAGAGCTACCTAAACCACTTCCAGGAGGAGTTTCGCAGTACGTTGTAATCTTAACAGGACTTTTAAATACGCTACGATTTACTAAGTAAAGATAGGTATTAATTAAAAGTTTGAGTGGATGATCTACAACATAACCAGATAGTAAAAATTCATATCGCTCTTCAATATCAAGATCAATGCTTTTGAATATCCAATCGTCATGAGGTTCAATTTTACAATATGCGTATTGATCTATGGTTGCACTCAATACAACTCCACCATGATTGGAACAATAAGGTTCAAGATCTGTCCCGCCCCCCGCAAGTCCTAATCTAAGTGGTGCTTTTGATAATACTGAGGACATATTTTATATCACAAAAACTTACGACACTCTTTATACTAATTGCTGACTTTTAAATTTATTCATAGCAGATTCAATAACTATATGCATATCCATATACTTATACTCTGATAACCTACCACCAAAAATAATATTAGTCAAGGTTTTTGATTTTTCCTTATATTTTTCATAAATCTTTTGATTCTTCTCATCATTAATTGGATACATTGGAATCATGCCCTTAGAATATTCAACTGGATACTCATATGTCACCACTGTTTTTTCAGTATTCACTTGTTCAAAATGTTTGTGCTCTAGTCGTCTTGTGTATTTCACAGAGTCATCGCAGTAGTTTATACAGGACGTTCCTTGATAATTAAGAGTGTTCATAATTTCATGCTCCCATTTCAAAGATCTATACTCAAGTTCTCCAAATTCAAAATTAAAAAACTCATCTATACATCCAGTGTAAACAACTTTATCTGCGATAGAGTTAAAATATTCTTGGTTAGAGAGGTAGTCAGTTTCTAATTTAACCTCAATACCATCAAGAATATTTTCAAACATCTTTGTATATCCACCAATAGGAATACCTTGATATTTGTCGTTAAAATAATTATCGTTATAATTAAACCTCAATGGAAGTCTTTTAATAATAAATGATGGTAATTCTCTAGCGGGTCTTCCCCACTGTTTTTCTGTATAATGTTTAATTAAGGTTTCGTAGATGTCCTTTCCTACAAGAGATAAAGCTTGCTCCTCAAGATTTTTGGGAGTTCCTTTAAATTTTTGCTCTTCAATAACTTTCTTTGCATCATCTGGAGTGATTGTTCCCCATAGTTGATAAAAAGTATTCATGTTAAATGGAAGAGAATATAGTTTTCCTCCTGACAAAGCTTTTGGGCAATTAACATAGTTATTAAAGTCAATATAACGGTTTACGAATTCCCAAACAGTTTTATTGCTGGTATGAAAGATATGTCCACCATACTTATGGACGTTTATACCCTCAACATTTTCTGTATAACAATTACCAGCGATATGATTTCTTTTTTCAAGAATCAAACATTTCTTACCGGCGTCTGTTGCTAATTTGGCAAAAACAGATCCGAATAAACCAGATCCAACAATTAAATAATCGTAGTTCTTTTGAGTGCTCATATTTTTAATATGTATTTTTATTGCTTAGAGATCCAATCAAATAAATCAATTTTAGGATTCCAACCAAAAATCTTTTTAAGTTTATCGTTATTTGCAAGTGTTGTTCTTGCCTCTCCAATTCTTGGAGGGATGTTTACTTGATTGTGTGAAATAGCATCTGCTATTTCATTAATAGAATGATTAACTCCATTACCTACATTAAAAAGTTGTCCATACCATTCATCATCAATATCTTTTATTGCTGCGAGAATATTTGCTTGAGCAATGTCAGATACGTGTGTAAAATCTCTGCTCTGCTCTCCATCACCAACAATAGTTAAAGGTTCGTCATTTGCGCGTTGACGAAGAAAAATTCCAATAACAGGAGCATACTGACCTCGAACGGGGGAGCGTTCTCCATAAACATTAAAATATCTGAATATAATTGTTTTCAACCCAAATAAATTAGTATACATCTTGCAGAGTTTTTCTCCAGAAACCTTAGAGACAGAATATGGATTTAAACAATCATCAGGTTGAGTTTCATCATTTGGTGGTTCATTAAACCCATATCCAGAGGATGTTGATGAATAAATGACTTTTTTAACTCCAGATTCACGAGCACACTGAAGAACAGTGACTGTGCCAACACAGTTAATACTCACAGCTTCAATTGGATTTAAAATTGCAGGTTGAATTCTTGACTCTGCAGCAAGATGAAAAACATAATCTACGCCGTCATAAAGAGGACGAGTGTTCACATAATCACGAATATCATATGTATAGTTTTTTGCACCATCATTCCAATAAAACTGTTCATTAGATTCTGCGCTTTCGTTATCAATAACAATAACTTCATGCCCAAGATCAACTAGTTTGTCTACAAGATTTGATCCAATAAATCCTGCACCTCCAGTTACTAACGCTTTCATTTTTACCTCCAAGATTTTACAATTTTTCTTTTTAATTCTGTAGTTGAATAATCATGATCCCTACTCAAAAAAACAATTTTAATTTTATTATCTTTTCCAGTGTAAGAACCATCAAGATAATCATCACCCAAAAATCTAATATCATAATCTTCAAGATATGAAAGGAATGTATCCTCTGCCTGATAAACTACAATATCGTCCACATATTTTATTGCTCTTAATATCTCCTTTCTATCCTCTAGAGTTTGAACTGGTGGAAGTTTATATGGTCTAGCAAAGGAGGGATCTTCATGTAAAGCTATGGTAAGATGATTACAGTGCATCTTGCATTCCTTGAACATACGAATATATCCAGGATGAATTAAATCAAATGCTCCAGCAATAATACCTTTCACTAATGGTTGTTGAACAGACCATTCGAGGGAATTAACACCCTTATCATCAATGAAGACATCCGCAGTTGGTTTACAAAACATTGGGAACAGTTCATGATACTTATATCCCCAAGCATCAAGTTGAATTTGAGTTAGTTTTGTATGATCAACACCAGAATTTTTACCTCTAGCCGTTTGCATAATAATATAATGACCTTGATTATATAATCTATTTACCTGCTCTACCATAAAAGGAAATGGTTTAGCATTTTCATAATCAGGTTTTCCTTTTTCATTGTTGGGAGTGTAACAAAGCGTCCCGTCAATATCAAAACAGTATCTCATATGACTCCGTGAAGAAAAATTTGATGAACACATTCAACCACTCCATAGTCAGTGCTGTTAATGTAATAGTTCCAAAGAGCACTTGTTGCATTAGTTCTAAGAGTATTATCATATTTAAATCCACTCAGAACTCCATAAGAAATTTTATTTTTCTCACACCATTTCTGGGCATTTAACATATTCTTAGATTCACCACCAGAACTCATAATAACTACAAGAGTATCTCTCTCAACATAATACTCTAAAAACTTTTGATAAGCATACTCATATCCAAAGTCATTCGTTAGCATTGTAAGCATCGATGGGTCTGAGAGAATAGAAACTTTCTTTCCATGAAACTTCATATAATCTTGAGAAACATGAGATGCAACAGAATTACTTCCACCATTGCCCAATATGATAATTCTACTACAATTATCAAACGCCTTACAAAATTTTTCAAACTCTTCTTCAATATGAGCACCTTGAAGTGCTTCAATATATTCTACAAATGGATTCATAACCTCCGTCCAACTACCCCATTGGATTCTACGTTTATTTTAATTGATTCGTAAGAAATTTTCAAGGTGTTTGGTTTTGAAAAAACTAAAAAGAAACCACCATTACCAGCACCACATAACTTATGTGCGAGAACATTGTCACTATCTGATAGAACTTGGTCTATCTTTTGTATTTGATTATTTTCAGTTATGAGAGAACTTATTTTCTTTTTTTGTTCCCAACTTTGATTCAAAAGGTTTAGAAAAAAAGAAAAATCTTTCTGTCTCAAGGCATCATATGCTTCGTCCACAATTTCCAATAAAGGCAAAGACTTGTCAATATTAGCGGTTACATCTTGTAGAACATTTTTTGAATTTCTAGTTAAACCGGTGAAAACTAAATGAGCATCATAATGAGCGAAGATCTCTGTTGGTAGAAAATCATATTTGATAATGCCACCTTTTTCAAAATCAATCCTTTTAAATCCACCGATACCACATCCGTAGGGATCTTGATATCCACAAAAAGGATTCATTTCTTGTTCCAATCGAAGAGCTAACTCGCAAATTTCAATATCAGTTAAATGCAATTCATTAAACATTGAAATACATTTGATTAAAGCAATAATATAAGATGACGATGAGGCAAGTCCACTCCCCTGGGAATATGCATCACTAGTCATACTGATAGTTAGAGGACGACATTTAAAATGATTGAGAACAATTCGAACAAGTTCATTATTAATATCATTAATAAAACTGGTCTCCTCCCTCTTAGAATAATTCACAATATACCTGTGACCTTGCATATTATATCCAAGTTTATCCTCATGAAGAGTGATATAAGTTTTTAAATTGCAGGTAAAACTTATTACTGAACCTTTACCATACTTTTCAACAAAATATGGATTGTCAGTAGATCCTCCAAATAAGGAGATTCTAAGAGGGCAAGATGCAACATACATTAATAATATTCCTTATAACCATGGATGACAGTATATTGATCACTTGTCCAATTTGGATTTTTATGGCATTCAGTAATTTGTTCCCAAACTGAATATTGCTTTCCACAAACTAAATGAATCATCATAAATTCTATATCATAATCAAGTCTTTTTTCATAATCAGAGGATCTCTCAGAGATTAATTCTTGAATTTCCGTGTAGTCTTCTTCAATATATTTTTCGACAATTGAAAATTTATTTGTAAAGACATCTGAGGAGAGAGCAATTCCACCCGCAGCCGTATAATAGTCAAAATTGGGAGTTACCTCATATTTTTTACAGAGTTCATCAAATCTTTCTTTTCCAAATCTGTGAACCAAACTATTTCCAATATTTGCCCATCCACAGAAATCTACGTCATTTGGAATGATTATTTTTCCTTTAAATAACACATCATCCTCTACCCATATAATATATTTTTTATCAGGATACATTTGACATGTTTTTCTAACCCTATCAAAAAAATTGAATATCTGCTCTTTACCTTTGTAAACATGTGCGCCAACATTATACTCAGAGAGAATAAATTTAATATTATATTTTTCTGCTAAATCCGTATAGTCTTCTCCATTATCTGACCAAAGGACATAAGGATCATTAGGATTTGTTTCTCTAAACGATTTAACGACGTGTTCAGTTGCTTTTCTGTTTTTAAAACATTGATGATGAGCTACAAAATTCATTCAATTCTCCTGTATCAATTCAATAGTTGATTCCACCTAGACAAAGCTGCTTTTCTAGTCAGGTGTTTCTGTGCGAACTTATAACTGTTATTAATTATTTTTTGCTCAAGTTTAGGATTCTTCTTAACACGATTTAAATTTTCTTTCAAGTCTGACATATCCCTACTTACAGGGACGTAGTGTTCCCAAGGAATCATATACTCAAAAAACCATTGTTTCCATGGTCGATCTACAACAAAAACAACTCTTTTTGAAAACATAAAGAAGTTAATCCTTCCAGAATGACCTGCACCCTCAATATCTATTAGGTATCTCCACCTTTTAGAGTGTTCTGGAATACTGATGTAGTTATTACTAACAAAATTAGTTGGACTATCTATCTTTAAAAGATTTTGATCACTTTCTACCGTCTCCTTTCTTACCCACTGAATCCATTGAGCATCAATAGTATCTCCATCACTCTGAGAGACTAAAATAGATCTCACTGGATTGGTATTGCCCCGCCACCCCAAGGCATTAGTTTCTGGTGGTTCGTCTCCATACGAAGATATTTGATTGCAAACTTCCTCATAGTCATTGATAGCAACCTCTGGCCATTTATCAAATAAAAAATCTGGACAAACATGATCAAAATTATTTGAAGAAGAGGAGACAGACAATACTTTTACTCCCTGATATTCGGTGCAGTGATCTCTGTCATCGGTATTAACAAGTATCCAATCAAAATCTTTAAAATTATATTTTTGATCGCTCAACTTAATATTATGAATATGTGATTCATTTCTAGTTTCATATCCACCAAAGTCATGGAAGACTAGGATCCCATTTTCTTTTTTAACTAGAAAAGAATTAAAAAAGGGTTTATTAAAGGGAATGTTCATACACAAAGTTTCATATTTACTAAGTATGTCCGTTTTATTTAAATAATCTCTTTGAGGCCAATATGCGTAATGAACGACGCGGGTATTTCCAACGATTGCATTTTTAAGATCATACTTAAGAGGGTAGAATGAAGACAACCAAGGTTCATCATCTACAGATCTTACATTTCCATTAAACTTGGCAAAATCTTCACCAGACCACATAATAAAATTAATAGAAACTGGTTCATAATCTAAGACTATGTTTGGAATGTCTAGATCTGAAAGTCTATTTTCAACAATAAACTCATATGTGTTATTCAAAATCTCATAAGCAAACTTTGGATCAGACCAATACAGAGGACTTGAGATTCTGTTTTCTGGAATATAATCTCTTGGTTTTGGCTCATCCAAATTATCACTCATAGTTCCAGCGCAAGACTTCATTTCTTCTCTTGCTTTTTCAAAGTCTGGATACCAAGTCTCATCACAAACTACACACTTTGGTACATCAATAGCATCATACTTTCTTAGAAAATGAGTGCACCAAGAATTATTGATGATTGTTGGATAAAGTAGAAAAGTTTCTGGATTATCAAGTTTATATTGTGCTAATTTTTCAAAAGTTTCATTTTCAATAAAAATAATATCATCATCTACCTTATAGTATAGAGTATCTGGTTTCACACAATAATTGTAAAATCGTTTGACATTATGAGCTCTGCCCATTTGTTTTGGATCTAACTCATCACATCCATATTTTAAAATTACAAAATCAGGATTGTCACTTGCATATTCATTAATATACTCTAAATCTTCTTTAACAATTGTATTCACCCAAAGATGATGTTCATCGATGACATGCTTATTTTTTAAGATTTGTTTAAATAAACAAACCATAGACTCTTTCCTACCAACAGGAGAGCAAACAATAATTTTTTTCCCTTTATACATTAGTCAATTTCTCCTTTTTCATTTTAAAAATTCATTCAAATTGTTTTGATTCCTTGAGATATTTATTGCCACACAAGATGGGTAAGGATTACTTTTGGCAAAATCGTTGATGATAATTCTTTGACAGTGTGGAAGATTCATGACTATTTCATCATAAGGTATGCTCTTCTCTTTTAATTCTTTAATTGTAGTATCACGATATCTCTCAGGTCTACTTGTGGTCAAGATAATTTTAACTTTACCTGTTGAATAGAGTTCTTTCAACACCTCAATATTATCTTCCAGAGATTCTCCTGACCCAATATATGGAGGAAACTGATGGGAGGAATTGGTAATCAATGTTCCGTCGATATCTAC
>Ga0194130_10007426_pt1 | contig 12120 bp, 9 predicted proteins | sample TA2KigsurfametaG_FD_160084 | JGI IMG/M metagenome (GOLD analysis project Ga0194130, IMG submission 160084) | Freshwater microbial communities from Lake Tanganyika, Tanzania - TA2015050 Kigoma 12 surface | ecosystem: Environmental > Aquatic > Freshwater > Lake | place: Tanzania: Lake Tanganyika... | reverse complement strand
AACAGTGTTTGACCAACTCTAAATTGCCAACCATTGGTTCCCCCTGCAGACCTTTCATAAATTACAAACCAATTAGTCCAGTCCGATGTCCAACTTGTAGTTGAAGTTCCGGTAGGCATTGAAAATAAGTATATCCAGGCTTCTACAGTAAAATCACCGGATGTATTTCCTAATTCTAATGCTGCATTATTAGGTAAACTTAGATAATCCCCAGTACCATCAAAATACGCACTCCATCCAGCTGGTGTATGTGGTGTATATGATCCAACTGATGCATTACCTGCTCTGGTAATAATGTTCTTGACACCAGATTCGTCTACTGGCTGGCTGTTATTGTAACTGATACGATTTTGGAGTGTTAGCAGGCTGGTGTTGGCGATTGCGGTGAGTGGTGAGGTTGGTACTGTTAATGTGGTTTGTGTTGGGTCATAAACTGCAGTACCCTTTATAACACGAATATTAGACAAATAACCTAAAGCTGTTTCAGTTTCTGAATCTACAACACTGCTACCTATGCGTGTTATTGACGAAGATGAGGGTTTACTTAGAGAAGAAGTAGTCGTAGCAATTCTTGAACCATTTACAAAAATTGACAAATTATTACCATTGTAAGAAACAGCCATGTGATTCCAACGATTGGCTACTGATGTTGATGTCAAAGATCCATTAAAACTTACGAGGTTTGATCCGTTCCAATGTTGGAAATATATTAAATTACTCAACAAGAAAAATGAATATTGCCAACCGTTAGTGCTGTTCCATCCCGCAAATCCTCCCCCTCTTCCAATAATACCTTGATAATTAGTGGTTGCAGAAGTAGGATAATACCAAGCTTCAACGGTAAATGGTTGATTACTCAGTCCTATATCAAATGCTGCATTATCTGCAATACTAAGCCTATCCCCACTCCCATCAAAATAACCAGAACCAGTTGTTGTATCAGTCTCTGTAAATGGTCCAAATGATGTGACTCTTACATCACCATTTCTTGTAATCGCAAAGTTGTTTGTAGAGTTATCAATGAGGCGATTGGATTGGCAGGTGAGTAAAGAGGTGCCTGAGATAGCAGTGAGTGGTGCGGTGGGTGGTGTGAAGTTAGCAGTATATACCAGTGCGCCTGTCACGAATCGGAAGTTGGAAATATTGCCGGTGAAGGACGTGGTGGCGTTGCCTCCAGTGCCGATGGCGGGCGCACTTGATGGAGCGAATTCGGTCTGTGAAGTAAAATTCTGACCAGTGAACGTGTTGATTAGCACACCGTTGATGAACATGCGTACAGTGGTGCTAGAAGGTGTGGTAGAATCTATGGTCACTGCCACATGATGCCAGGCGTTGAGTGTAACTAACGAACCAGTAGAATTTACTGATGCTAAATCTCCAGGTCCTATAGTATAACCAAACCTCATATTGTTGCTTTCTATGCTCCAGAAAAACCGGCCGTTCTCTGCGATAGCGTCATATCTTCCAAAAATTGTACCGCTTGCAGTGGGATATATCCACGCCTCCATGGTAGAGAGATTGCCTGCAAATCCTCCTCCCATAGCAGTTCTTAAATTACTAGGAAATGACAGAAAATCTCCTGTCCCATCAAAGAAATTACTCCAGCTTGTATTGTACGGACTAAATGCTGATGGTCTTGTGTCGCCGTTTGGTGTTATTTGAAAGTTGTTGGTACTTGCATCTGTAATAAAGGTGTTGGTGTCAGCATTAAGAGCTAACACTGTTGAGTTGATATACTGGTCACCAACAGTAATCGTAATGCTAAATGATCTTGGTGAATCTTGGTTCTCTGCATCCACAGCCTCAATGGTAAAGTTATACAAAGTATCTTCATTCAAACCAGTTACAGTACCGCTTAGTAATCCATTGGCTGCCAATGTCAATCCAGTAGGTAATGTGCTGCCAGTTTGAACTTGATACGTAACCGAAGTGTCTGATGTTGCACTTAACTGAATACTTACAGCTTCATCAACGTTACCATCAGCCAATGAACTACCAGTGGACCAGGAAGGTGTACCAGAGTAAGTAATTGCATTGACACGAATTGCCGTTGCACCAGTATCTGTATTGACCAGATATATAATATAACTGCCTGCTGATTTCGCTGGTACTTGAGCTCTTACTAAACTTGATGAGATATATGTGACTGATGTTGCATTGGTATTTGCAATGATGACTTGTGTATTTTGACCAAAGTTTTCACCATTAATGAGTATGTAACCACCACCTAGTGCGACAGCAGTATCATCCAATGCGACATAAGAACTATTTGCAATTTGAACATTTGCGATGACTGGACCTGCACCAACACCTGGAGCCAGAGCCGCTGCCGTAACAGCTCCTGGTGCAATCACTCTACTTGTAATTTTAGTTGCCATTATTGATATGTAATTCCGTTGACTTTAATTGCAAAACGACCATTTGGATTTGTTAAAAATACATTGTATGTTCCTGCTGATTTTGCAGGTAATTGTGAGTGTACTTCATTGACACTGACAAATGAAACTGATGTTGCAAGTGTATCTTCTACATGCACTTGACAACCGTTTGAAAATGCGAAACCATATAGTTTTATGTATCCACCACTGGTACTGATTGTGGAGTTTCCAGTGTTTGCATAACTAGAGTTTGTAATGATTATGTTTGTAATACCTGGATTACCAGAGACACCAGGCGCAACGGCTTCAGCAGTTACTGCCTGTGGTGCAAAGACACGACTGGTAATTTTGGTGGACATTTATGCAATTTCCTCAAATTAAATCAATCGTTCAATACTCACATAATTGCCATATGGACTTGAGTTGGTAGTAGTCTGCCAGGTGATACGATACATTTTACTATTGGTTATGTCTGTGAGTATAACTGTGGCTAGTGATCCTGGCGCATTAAAATAGTAACCATTGTTTCCTATTACGGCAGGAGTTGTAGTTGCTGACACAGTGCCGGTACCGCCAGATGCGTCAGTAGTTGAACTACCAATTTGATAAGTTATAGCATAAGCAAAGGTAGCAGTTCCGCTGACAGTGGTAGCAAATATCCATACACCACTGCTCTGTGAGCGGATTTGTATGGCCAAGTTATCAAGTGTTAGACTAGTATTCAGTGCCAGGTTCGCTGCACTTGCTTTAGAGCCTAACACCGAGTCGCCGGCACTGTTAACGATGCCGCCGCCCACAGGCAACTGTAAATTACCGCTGGCTAAAAAATTAAAGTTCTTTCCCGATTCATTGGGATTGATGGTCAACCCATTTGCAGCGGCGGCATTTTTGATAATAATGATGGGATCACCGTTGTTGTTGCTGCCATATGCTGCGTCAGTAACGATGCCGCCACCTGCAGGCAACTGTAAATTACCATTGGGTAAAAAATGAAAGTTATTTCCCGATTCATTGGGATTGATGGTCAACCCATTTGCAGCGGCGGCATTTTTGATAATAATGATGGGATCGCCGTTGTTGTTGCTGCCATAGGTTCTTTCTGCGATGATGTCGTTTATTTGAACACTGGTGCCGGTTGAATTGATAGTGGCACTGCCTAATTTGATTGAATTGCCGCTGAGATAAAGATCGCGGAATTTATATGCCTCGCTGCCTAAATCATAGGTCACATTTGCAGCAGGTACAATATGGCTAGCAACTGAAGCGAAGTTGACACCTCCACCACCTAAAGATATACCAGCAGCAAGTGAGTTTGCAGTAATTGTTCCTGGTTCTATGACTTTGTTTGTTATTTTTGTGAGAGACATTTTATTATTTATCTTTCTATGCGATTCCTGAAGCCGACGCTAATTGCCAATTAGCGTTGATATTTAATGGGCCTCTCGTAGAAGCTGCACTAGTATCACTACCAAAATCAATTCGTTGCACTATGTTTGTGTTTGGAGTATTTCCTCCTTTAAACCAACCATAATTATCATTTCCGCTAGCTGTAAGATCTTCTCTTCCACTTAAAGGTCCTCTTACAGAAGATGTTGCTGTATCATTAGAATAAGTAACTCTGTCAACAGTTGAAAGTACAGACCCAGGTATTCTGCCAGCACCAAACCATCCATACTCATTATTTCCAGTTCCAGCTAATCCCCATCTTGCTATACTTAATGGACCTCTTGCAGAAGCTGTGTTAGTGTCTGCTGCGAAATCAACACGATCTACTACACTTCTAGGGGACCCGCCCTCAACCATACCGCCGCCAAACCATCCATAATTATCATTACTTGTTCCAGCTAAATTGTATCTATTTGCACTCAAAGGTCCTCTTGCTGTGCTTGTAACGGTGTCATTTGTGTAAGTGATCCGATTTGTTACAGGTCCAGTAGAAAACCATCCATAGTTATCATTACCAACAGCTGCATTTTTTTGTACAGCCGAATTTAATGGACCTCTTGCTGATGCTGTAGCTGTATCAGAAATAAAAGTAAGTCGTTCCACACTGCTAAATATTGGGCCGCCGCCATTTCCGGCACCATACCATGCATCATTATCTGTACCTATGCCAGCATGTGCAAATCTTTTTACAATTAATTTTCCTCTTACTGAAGCTGTTGCGGTATCAGTAGCATAAGTAATACGTTCTATTCTACTAAGGTAATCACCTGGACTATTACCGCCTGCGACCCAAGATGCGGTTCTTTGTGGTATTGCACTTGTTATTAAATTTAATCTTGTTGCTGTGCTACCATTTCTATTAAATAAAAATAAATTATATGTTGCGGCTGTAGTAGAACCAATTGTTAATCGTATTTCATTATTTGATACAACATTTGCTGTTACTTGAGTTGATAATGATAATGAAGTGCTTATATAAACATTAGCATTTGCTTGGAATCCAGTTCCATATAATTTTAAATAACCACCAGAAACAGGTATCTGTGTATTTTCTGTATTTGCAAAATTGGAATCAGTAACAATAATTTGGTCAATTGTTACTCCACCACCTAGTGTAACACCGGCTAAAAAAATATTTGCAGATATACTTCCTGGTGTTATATTATCTTCAGTGATTCGTGTTGTCATTATGCCACCGCTGAAACGACTGTAATAGCTGCATTGATCATTTGATTGAGTTGTTGTTTCTTCTCATACTCTTCTGCACCACCTGCAACGATTCTCTCAACATCAAAACCTTTAAGAATGTTTAGATATTCGTCTTTTGATAAATCACCAGATTCATACATTGATTTGGCACCTTCAAATGCCTCTTCTAACATTTTTGGACTCATCTTGGTTTGCTCCCTATAACTTTCTGAATTGTTTCAGCGGTTCTATTAATTTGTTGTAATTTAAGTTTACAGAATCCAGCAGATACATTGCCTTTCTCATACTGGTCTTTTCCTTGTTTTGCAAGTTCTACCATCTGTTCTGATAGTTTATATGCATCTTTATTGTTTGGTATGTACTGTGTAAAGTTTTTAAATTCTACACTTTTGAAATGTAGATAATCAAAGTTGGCCTTAGATTTATCTTGATCGGTGCAGAGGTTTATATTCAGTTCTGCATTGGTGCGAATGTTTGTAATGATTGTGTATTCTTGATTATCGTAACCAGCCATAAAGTATGCATCCCACAAGGCACAACCTGAGAGGCTGGTTGAAAGAATAACTGCGAATAGTATTTTTTTCATATTATCTCAACTTATGAGCAGATGTTGGTGGTGTAAAGTTAGCGGTGTATCGTGCGAAACCTTTAGTGATTCGTAGGTCGTCTATGAAGCCAGTTGTATCTCCTATAACATCAGCACTCCACCAAACACCAATTACCTTTCTTGATGTTGCACGATTCACAATTGAACCAGAAATTCCTGTGAGATTTAAATCTCTATTACCATTTACAAAAAGCATCCATGTTGTACCGTTACGAACATAAGCAATATGATTCCATGCATTTTGTGTTACGGTAGTAATTCCTATACCGTTGCCGCCGCCATCTGCACTGATCAGATTCCAAGAAGAACCATTACTGCTTGCCCATATTCCAATTTTTTGGTTTGTAGAAGTAGAACTATAATCTATTCCAATACTCCAATCTGTTCCAAAACTTCCGTGGTAAAGAGCTTGTCTTCCAGTAGAAGTTGGATAATACCAAAACTCAATTGTAAAATCTCCAGAACCAAATTCTAAATCTTGAGTTGCATCAATTAAAATGTAATCATTTGTACCATCAAACGCCATAGATCCCGTACCATACTTCTTTACACTTGTACTAATCTGTGCGTTACCAACAGTCTCTAAGTTGTTTTTGCCTGTGTAATCTATGATACCACCGTTTGTAAAGTTGAGCAGGAGGGAGGTGTTGGTGATGGCTGTTAGGGGTGTGGTGGGTGGGGTGAAGTTGCTGGTATAGAGTGCGGTGCCTTTGACAACTCGGAGATTTGAAATATATCCAGTCAGAGGATATGCAGGAGTTCCACTATCTTGCAAACATCCTATAAATGGATCACTTCTACTGACATAGTTGTTAGTATCGTTATATGTGCTTCCTTGCTGTACGCCGTTTAAAAACAATTTCGTGGATGATCCAGATCTACTTAAAACGACATGATTCCAAGATCTAAAAGGTATAACATTGCCGATTATAACAACACCAGCGCCAACATACAAATCTAGTCGGTTGAGCGAATCTAAAAGTATAACCGGAGTAGTGGAGGTATTATGTGTTCTAGGATCAAAAAACCCCGTCCAGGTTCCTCCGTTGGCTAAAATATAAGTCCAAAATTCTATCGTAAAATCTCCACTTCCAAATGCAGATCCGCTTGTTCCCGCACCAACTGCCACCAAATAATCCCCACTACCATCAAAGTAACCACTCCCGCCATTCACAGAAGTAGAGTATGGATCAGTTGGTCTAAATGGTCCAAATGGTGTCACCTTTACATCCCCGTTTCTTGTAATCGTAAAGTCGTTTGTTGAATTGTCTTTGAAGCGATTGCTTTGGCAAGTAAGGAGGCTGGTGTTGGCGATTGCAGTGAGTGGCGATGTTGGGACTGTGATGGTTGTCTGCGTTGGGTCATATACCGTACTACCAGCAACTATCCTGATATTACTGGAATAAATTTTTGCGTGAGTTACACCAGAAACACCGTCATTCCTGTACCCAATGTGTAATGGGTCTCCATTGATGTTGTTATAAGATATAGAACTAGTGGTAGAAACAACTCTTGTTCCATTAACGAACACTGCTAAATTAGACGAAGAATTACGGCAAGCAACTATGTGATGCCAAGTGCCAACTTGAAAAGAGAAGTTTCCAATGTATTGTGTTTCGGTCGCTCCATCATAACGATACCAGCGTATTTCAGTTCCAGTACCGCCTGTTATAAGACCCCATCCTGTGTAAGGACCATTGCCCTGGGCTCCATTACCGAGGTTGACTAGGCCATTGTAGACAGACCCAAAGGAACCCCAAAAATAAAACCAACCTTCTACAGTAAAAGCTCCTGTTCCAAAATTAAAAGCCGAGTTTTGTGCAACGCTAAGATAATCCCCACTCCCATCAAAATAATTACTCCACCGACCATCTGTTGCAGAGAATGGACTAAACGTTCCTTGGTTTACATTTCCGTTTCTTGTAATTGCAAAATTATTATTTGATGAATCAAGGAATACGTTGTTGTTTGCGCCATTGGTACCATCACCATTTAATAACAGTGCTGTTGCGTAGAAGTATTCATCACCGAGCGTAATTGTAATACTGAATGACCTTGGCGACTCTTGGTTCTCTGCATCTATGGCTTCAATGGTAAACGAATAAGTTGTTTCAGCTTGAATGCCTGTGACTGTTCCACTCAACAATCCATTGGCGGCCAAAGACAAACCAGCAGGCAATGAACTACCAGTTTGTAATTGGTATGATGTTGCTAAAGATGCGTCTAGTTGAATGCTGATTGATTGATCCACGGCGCCTTCTAATGTGCTACCAGTAACCCATGTTGGTGTTGCTGAGTAGGTCAGCCCATTTACTCTTATAGCAGTACCACCGTCTGTATTCACTACATATACGATTTTGGTACCAGCATCTGCAGCACCAACTTGTGCTCGCAATGTTGTTGAATTAACGAATGTTGTTGATGTTGCAGTACTAGCACCAACAATTACTTGGCAACCAGCAGCAAAACCTGCACCAGTGATAACAATATAACCACCACCAAGTGCAACTGCCGTATCATCTATTAAACTGTATGCAGAGTTTGCAATTTGTATGTTAGATATTTTTACACCAAGAGAAACATTATTTGAAATCTTCTCGGTAGTCACTGCACCATCAGAAAGTCCGTATGATTTAATTCTTGTAATTGACATGTTTCAGCTCTACTTTTTCTGTTCTAATTTTTCTGGTTCGTAGTACTCTTTGTACTTCAATATAATCGTTCTCTGCTGTGCAATTAAATTTCTCAGTTCGGCCATTGTTACTGCCAACTGTTCGTAACCATCATCGGTAATTGCAAAGAGTACCAAATCAGTATTCTCTTCTTTTAATTTTTTCCACACCTCACCAGCATTTTCTGGTGTAATGATGACCCATGACAACTCACGAGCCTTCAATGGCGCAGGGTCAGCTAAGTTCAACCTTGTTCTTTCTACTGCCTTTGTTTGTATCTCAATTGGTTTTACACTAGATTTCCAACCAAAAGAGGCACAACCAGAAAGTAGAAGTAATGAAGTAAGTAATAAAATTCTCATTGTATTGGTGCCTGATAATTTTTATCTATTAATGCAGGACATTCACGGTTTGCCTCTGTTGGTGTTTTTGCATTTTTCTCTTTTTCATTTAATGGTGCACCTGATGCCAATTCTAAACAACGCATGGCATTTACTGTACCACGATTGACTAACTTTTCTACTACTGCTGGTTTCTCTGCGGCCAATGCACCAAAATCTCTTTTACTAAACTTAGATGACAGTGTTGCAACATCTTGTTTTTGTTTTTCGTTTTGTTCGGCTAACTGTTTGTTTGTTTCTTGTATTTGAACAATGTCTCTTTGCATTTGTTCAATGAGACTATGTTGTTCTTTGATACCATCTTGTAACTTTTGATTATTGGCTTCAGAGATTGCAAGGTCGGCCTTTAGATTAATTGCATACCACAAACCACCTGCAATTACAATGACAATTACAAGGTATATCAGTGGTTTAATGAAAGAAAGTGGTGAGAACATTATCTATCTCAAGCTATGAGCAGATGTTGGTGGTGTGAAATTAGATGTATATCGTGCAAATCCTTTAGAAACTCTAAACTCATCAATATAGCAATTGGGGTTCGCGGCAAGCGAATCTCCTGATGTGCCAACCCAGAAGAAATTTCCTACTCCCGTTAAGTCTACAGTAGAAGCAAATGGGGTTCCTTCGCTTGTACCATCTACATAAAGTTTGATCTGTCCATTAGATCTAACGACGGCTAAATGAGTCCATGTGTTTAGTCTAGAATTTACTGTGGTAGAGGATGATAGGGCTGGAAATCCACCGTTGTGTGCAATATGGAAGAGGTTATTATTTGCACCATTATGTCCAGCAAAAAGAGATAAAGAACCTGCGCTAAACGAATTATAATTAGAAAATACAGCACAAATACCAGCGACATTCGTTATTAAATAAATCCAACACTCTATCGTAAAATCTTCTCCGGCATAAAATTTTAATTCGTTACTGAGAGGAATTTTTAGATAGTTAGATCCTCCACCCGGAGTCAATAGAACAGATGCGGATCCGTATTTTTTAGTTTCTGTTCTCGCTTGAGCTGTTCCAATTAATTCTATGTTGTGCTTTGCCGAATAATCATATATATTTGCTCCATTAAAATTGCATAAGAAGGTTGTTCCACTTATTGCTGATATTGGTGAAGAAGGTACATTAAAATTAGAAGTGTATACAGCAGCACCCTTAACAATTCTAAAATTAGAAATATATCCAGACCATGTTTGGCCAGATGCGTGTTGAGATTCGCCAATAAAAAGATTTTGAGAAGATCCTAAATTGTTAGAATTTGTTGTATTTAATACAGTTTTTCCATTTACAAAAACTTTAACAGATGTTCCACTTCTTGTGAGAGCAACATGGTTCCAAGACTTAATTTTTAAATGTATCTGAGGATTCCAATTTAGAGATGTGCCAGCCAAGTATAGACTATCAGCTGCAGCTGTATTCTGATCTCTCATTAAGATGCCCGATGAATATTGCCCTATATCAAAAAGAGTTCTCCATGTTCCTGGTCTAGAGGTCATATACACCCAAAATTCTACAGTAAAATTTCCAGTTCCAAATCCAAATTTATCGCTAGAAGCAGTAGTTAAATAATCACCAGTGCCATCAAAGTAAATAGACCCCATTTGTATAGAAACAGAATATGATTCAGTTGGTAAAAAAGGAGAAAATGCTGTAGTAGATGCTTCAGTATTAACTACATTGAAATCGTTAGTAGAGTTATCTTTAAAGTACGAATCCTGACAAACAAGAACTTCTGTATTAGTTAGTGCTGTTAATTTTTGCACGGGAGGTGTAAATACTTGAGTATTTAATGTAGTGGTAGATGTTTGATAGAGCTCTGGTATTTCTCTTGATACTCTCACATTACTCAAATATCCTATTAGAGGATATCCTCCCGATGTTGTGTATCCTCCGAGAACGATATTTTGTGCGTCATTTCTAGAGTATGTGACCAGTTTAGTAAAAATTAGTTGACCATTAACAAATAATCTTGATCTTGATCCATTGTTGGTGAGAGCAAAATGTTGCCAGGAATTCTTAGTCAATGCATATGGTAAATTATTATCGCTTGCGTCTCCGGGCGAAACACGCCAATTTCCTGTGTTTGTGTGGCCAACATAGGCCCATGGAGTATAACTTCCTGTTCCTTGGCCTGTAGCCACAATAAAACCATAGTTAGAAAAAGTTTGGACATATACCCAGCCTTCCATACACCATGACATTCCAAAGAAATTCAACTCACTACTTAGACTTGTGGCAGCGGGAACATTCACGTAAGTGTCTGCTCCAAAATAAGCCGACCAACCTTGAGGACTAAACGGAGTAAACGATCCTTGTAGTGGATTACCTTGTCTTGTTATTGTGATTGGATTTGTACTAGAATCCGTGAAAACAGAATTGTTGCCTGTGTTAGCAGACCCTTCAGCATTTATTAGAAGTGTCACAGTTTTAAAATACAATTCTCCTACTGTAATCGTAACGCTAAATGATCTAGGAGATGCATTTTGATTTTGAGCATCATATACCTCAACCGTAAAATTATATGTTGTGTTATTTTCCACTGATACAGAGCCAGAAATTAAACCGGAGGAAGAAAGGGATAATCCGTTTGGTAAAGAACTTCCAGCTTGTAACTGATATGTTAAAGGTTCATCCCCTGAAGCAGATAATTGAATTGAAATTTGAGAGCCTGTTAATTGTTCTGCCAATGTACTTTCAGTAACCCATGTTGGTGTTGCAGAATATGTTAATCCATTTATTCTTATAGCAGTACCACCATCACTGTTGACCACATATACGGTCTTGGTACCAGCATCGGCAGCACCAACCTGTGCTCGTATGGTAGTAGAGTTTACAAATGTAATAGAGGTAGCATTATTACTATTAATTACAACTTGGCAACCAGCAGCAAATCCTGTTCCTGTAATTACAATATAACCACCTTCAAGTGCAATAGCGGTATCATCTATTAAACTGTATGATGAATTTGCAATTTGTATATTGGATATTTTTGGACCGCCGCCAGCACCTTCGGCTAGTGACACTGTTGTAATGCTACCAGGTTGTATGTTATCGCCAGTTATTTTAGTTAATGCCATCTTTTTTCTTCACATATGTTTTGAATGTTTGTACTTTGCGTCTTGCCATTTTACCTAGTATTGGATCAAATCCTGCTACTGGTCCTGTTGCAGTAGATGTGCCACTGTAACCACCAGTACCAACTGAATTAGTTATTTCTTCATTCATATACTTTTCAAAGTCAGCGTGTTTTTTATGTATTCTGTCTATTTCTTCTGACGATTTCTTTGGTTGTGTTTTGACCCACTTCTTTGCATCATTTATTGTTGAAAAATTCAATGACGATGGTTTTCTATAATTTTTGTGCATACCAACTTCTTTAGGGTCTTTCACATAGTTTGGATCTT
>Ga0194130_10007425_pt1 | contig 12121 bp, 13 predicted proteins | sample TA2KigsurfametaG_FD_160084 | JGI IMG/M metagenome (GOLD analysis project Ga0194130, IMG submission 160084) | Freshwater microbial communities from Lake Tanganyika, Tanzania - TA2015050 Kigoma 12 surface | ecosystem: Environmental > Aquatic > Freshwater > Lake | place: Tanzania: Lake Tanganyika... | reverse complement strand
GGTTGGCTACATCATCGGCTGCCGTGGTCTGGGAACGCTTGCTGCGTTTACCTTCATGATTATTGGCAGTCGTATCGAGCCGCGAGCGATGATTCTTATCGGCTTTGCCTTGCAGGCTTGGGCTGGGTGGGAGTTAGCCCATCTGGATATGAATCCAACGGTTTGGGCGGTCTTCACGCCAATGGTCGTTCAAGGCTTTGGCGTTGGTTTGCTCTGGGTACCAATCACCATGGTGACTTTCTCAACACTTGATCCAAAACTTGTACCTGATGCATCCTCGGTCTACCATATGATTCGAAATTTTGGATCGGCAGTCCATATTTCGCTCACCGTAACCGTATCGGTACGAATGGCACGGCATAGTTATGCTGAACTTGTCGAACGCGTGACCCCTTTGCAGCACGAAGCTTTGCCCTGGCCCTGGAGTTACTCGGAGTTGAGCGGACTGGCAGCTTTGTCGCGCGAACTTAATCGACAGGCGATGATGCTCGGCTATCTCGATGCCTTTGTGTTTTTTGTTGCTACTTCGCTTGTTGTTTTACCCTTGGTTGCATTGATCCGCATGCGAAAGCGTGATGGCCATTGAAACCTTGAACCCACTAAAAGGCTCTGGGATTGTCATTCGTGACTAAAACACGCAGATCTTCAATTTATTACGATTATAAAATCTATCCTTCATGGATGCCTCCTCACGATCATTTTGAGGATCGCCTTGGGGTTGTGATCGTAGGAGCAGGGCCAAGTGGCCTTGTGACTGCACTCAAGCTTGCGCAGCTTGGCGTTGCCTCAACCGTGTTGAATGCCGAACAACAGGTGACCGAAGGTAGCCGTGCCATTGTTTACACGCGACGAAGCATGGAAATATTGCACGAGATTGGCGTTGCTGATCGGGTTAGTCAAGCGGCATTGCCCTGGCGCTTTGGAACCTCGTTTTATCGAGGTAAGCCAGTTTATCGCCTGGAAGCGCCCCACGATGACGATCAGCGGTTTTTCCCGATGAGCAATCTTCAGCAGCAATTCTTAGAGCAGTATCTGCTTGAGGCATGTCTAGTAAATCCCCTGATTGACATTCGCTTTGGGAATCGTTTGCAAAGCATGGAGCACGATGAGCGCTTCGTTCGTTTAAAGATCAACACGACGAAAGCTGACTACGAGCTTCGTTGTGACTGGCTTGTCGCAGCCGATGGTGGGCGCTCATCTATTCGTTCAGCATTAGGCCTGCGGCTCGAAGGTGAAGCCTTTGAGGCAAACTTTGTGATTGTCGATATTAGGGTAGACCTACCACTTCCCACTGAGCGACTAGCCTATTTTGATCCGTCCTGGAACCCTGGCAATACGGTGCTTGTGCATCGGCAGCCTCGGGGGATTTGGCGCATCGACTATCAATTGTCGGCAGGCGAAACAGCTGCCGAGGCCTTGTGTATCGATGCGCTGAGGCAAAGCATCAAGGCAACGCTTTCCATGCTCGGATTTCCTGATTTGCCATGGGAGCTTGACTGGTCTTCGGTTTACTCAGCTCGAACGATGAGCCTGCCCAGCTATCGAAAGGGTCGCGTACTTTTTGCGGGTGATGCAGCGCATTTGCTACCTATTTTCGGCGTGCGAGGAGCAAATACAGCCTTTCAAGATGCGCAGTCGCTTGGCTGGCATTTGGCCATGGTCGCAAAGGGCTGGTGTGATGAGTCAGTGCTCGACAATTACAGCCAAGAGCGCCTTGGCGCAGTCGCCGAGATCATGGCCGAGAGCGCCAAGAGTACGCGCTTCATGGCGCCGCCAAGTGAAGGGTTTCGGCTCTTGCGAAACGCAGTGCTTTCCTTATCGCTCAGCCATCGCTTTGTGGGTCCGCTCTTTCACTGGCGAACCTCAAGATCGCATCGTTATCGAAGTTCATCTTTTCATGTGGCGGGGGATGACGATGCGCTGTTTGAGCAAGGGCCTGCGCAGGGTGAGTCATTCATCGACGTGCGACTATCCGCCGAGTCATTTCTCGTCGATTATCTTCAAGGCGGATTTTGCCTGCTGCTTTATGTTGCGCCTGCTGAGCTCGACGCTATTGTTCGAGTTGTGCAAAGTTGGCGTGAGCATGGACCACCGCTGAAATTATTGCTTCTTCATCCAAGCGATAAGGAGCTTACCGCGTCGAGTTTGTTGCTCGATAGTGATAGGGTATTGAGCGATGATGATGCTAGCTTGCGAGATAAATACGGCTTAAGGACAAGGGGCGCTGCCTACTTATTTCGTCCTGATCAACACGTGGCTGCACGCTGGATCGCACTTGATGCGGTTCGCTTGCAAACCGCGCTCGATCAAATTTTTAGTGGGTCGCTGCTGATATCCTAAGCAAGCAAGGCTTCAAGCCATAAATTCAAGTCATGGAGGGCTCAATGTCTGGCAAGCTATCGATTCCTGATCTAGAACTTATCTATGATGAACTGGCTCAAGCAATCGACTCGCTTGAGCCAAGTAAGCAAACCTTGTTTCTGGTGAAGCTCGTCTTGCTCAACGCCAACGAACTCGGGGATGCAGACCTCGTGAGAGCACATATCCAAGCATCGCTGAAAGATTTGTAGTCATCCATGGGGTACAGATTGGCTGCGACCATGTTTAGGCTGCTTGACGAGTGTACTTGCGGCGATATGCGGCGTAATACATCGTGGGAATGACCACCAAGGTCAGTACCGTGGACACAAAAATGCCGAATATCAATGAAATCGCCAGGCCATTAAAAATTGGATCATCAAGAATAAAAAATGCGCCAAGCATCGCTGCTAAGCCGGTGAGTACGATCGGTTGAGCACGGGTAATCGCCGCATCAACGATCGCTGCTTCAAAGGCTTTACCCTGGTGAAGTTGCAGGCGAATGAAATCGACCAGCAAAATTGAATTGCGCACAATAATCCCTGCCAGCGCAATCATGCCGATCATGCTTGTGGCGGTGAACTGTGATCCGAGCAAAGCATGTCCAGACATCACACCAATCACCGTTAACGGAATAGGGGCCATGATGATTAAGGGTGTGAGGTACGAGCCAAATTGTGCAACAACCAGAAGATAAATCAGTATCAGACCAAAGCCGTATGCCAGGCCCATATCACGAAAGGTTTCGTAGGTGATTTGCCATTCACCGTCCCATTTAAGTGCATAGCCGCGCCAAGCCTCGTCTGGCTGGCGGACGAAGTAGCTTTGCAAGCTTGATCCATCGGGAGCCTTGATTTGATCGAGCTTAGCGTGTATTTCAAACATGCCATAGAGGGGACTGTCACGACCACCGGCAAGGTCGGCCGTCACATAATGCACCGGGAGCAGATCCTTGTGGTAGACGGGCTGTTCGCGAACGCTGTCGCTGATACTGACAAGTTCTCGAATCGAAATGAGCTTGCCCTGGCTGCTTCTTACGCCGAGCTGTAGCAAGGCATCGAGGTCGCCATGTTTTTCGGGCGGCAATTGCACGATAAAGGGCACGGGGTACTTCGAGGCGTAGTGAAGATAACTCAGGGTTTCGCCTTGAAGTCCAGCTCGAAGACTGCTCACAATCGCTTGCTGAGAAACGCCATGCAGTGCAGCTTTACGCCGGTCAACGAGTATAAGACGCCGTGGCGCTTCAGCGTTGCCGCTGTCGTCGATATCGACCACATCAGCGGTGGCCTGAAAGCGAGCGCGCAGTGTTTCAGCGACGAATTTGCGCCCCTGTGCATCCGGGCCATAAATCTCGGCAACAATTGGTGAGAGGACAGGTGGCCCAGGAGGAACTTCGACGACCTTGACCTTTGCGTCGAAGCGCTTTCCAATCGCTTGCAAGTCAGCTCTAAATCGAGACGCGATCGCATGACTTTGCTCTTTTCGTTGATGTTTATCATGAGATTGACTTGCAGATCACCCATTTCCGGCATGCTTCGCAAATCATATTGCCTCACAAGGCCATTGAAGTTCATTGGTGAGGCTGTGCCCGCATAGGCCTGATAGTGAGCTACCTCAGGCTGCTCGCTTAAATAGGCACCTAAATCGCGAAGAGCAGCGGCTGTTTTTTCAAGCGGCGTGCCGGCTGGCATATCGACAATGACTTGAAACTCAGACTTGTTATCGAAAGGCAGCATTTTGAGAACGACAAGCCCGAGGGCGGGCAAGGCCACCGATAAGCCAATAAGGCCCATCATGCCTGCACCCAAAATCAGACGATGACGCCCACCTCGTATTGGATGTAATAACGGTGTGAAAAGTACTCTGAAAACCCGATCAACAGGCCCCGGCGTGTGGTGATTGGGCTTTTCGGTATGCGCTGACTTCATCCATAGCCGAGCGAGCCAGGGTGTGATGATAAAAGCGATCGCAAGCGACAACAGCATTCCCATGCTGGCATTGATTGGGATCGGACTCATATACGGTCCCATGAGCCCAGACACAAATGCCATGGGGAGCAAGGCTGCAATGACTGTCAAGGTAGCAAGAATGGTCGGTCCGCCAACTTCATCAACGGCGCCTGGAATAATCTCGCTAAGACTCTTATCGGGGTAAAGTGCTTGATGACGATGGATATTTTCAACAACAACAATCGCATCGTCGACCAAGATCCCGATGGAGAAGATCAGCGCAAACAAGGACACCCTGTTTAAGGTGAAGCCCCAGGCCCAGGAGGCAAATAAAGTGACTGTTAGCGTGAGAATGACTGCTACACCGACGATAGCGGCCTCACGTCGGCCAAGTGCAATAAAAACAAGAGCAACAACCGATGCCGTAGCAAATAATAATTTTTGAATCAGCTTTTGTGCTTTATCGTTGGCTGTTTCGCCATAATTTCTCGTGGTGAGATAGCTGATCCCTTGGGGAATCAAGCTTCCCTCAAGCGACTGCATACGGTCGAGTACTTTCTGCGCAACATCGATAGCGTTCTCACCAGGTTTTTTGGTGACCGATAAGCTTATGGCTGGATATTGTTTGCCTTGTCCCGAAAGCCCCTCGCCATGCCATACATAACGCTGCGCTGGCATCGGACCATCTCGAATAGTTGCTACATCGTGCAGAAAAACAGCACGTGAGTCCTTAACTGCCAGGACAAGATCTTCCAAATCCTGAGCTTGACTAAGCCATGGCCCTGCCTCGATTTGAATGCGACGGTTGGCATCCAGTAGGTCGCCTACGGGTAGACCTTGATTCGCACTCGTGAGCGCCTGTCGGATGTCTTGTATGCTAACGCCAAGGCCCGCCATCTTTGCGGGATCGATCTCGATCATCACGGCTTGACCTGGACCACCGATGCTTCGTACATCGCGGGTGCCTGCGACACGTTTAAGTTCGGCCTCAACACTGTGAGCGACTCGATCGAGATCAAAAGCCCCGACGGCTTCGTCCTTGGCAAGCAAGGTAATCGACACAATGGGCACATCGTCAATGCCCTTGGGTTTGATCACGGGCTCAAGTACACCAAGACCGATGGGAAGCCAGTCGCTGTGGCTTCGCACGGTGTCGTGGAGTCGAACGAGGGCATCATTTTTGCTTACGCCAACCTTAAATTGCACTGTGACGATGGCCAGTCCTGGGTGCGATACTGACATGACGTGTTCAACACCCTCCATGCGCGCCATGACTTGCTCTGCGGGTGTTGTGACCATCTGTTCTACATCTTGGACTGATGCCCCTGGGAAGCCTATGATTAGATTTGCCATGGTTACATTGATCTGCGGTTCTTCCTCGCGTGGAGTGACGAGTACCGCGAATACACCGAGCAAAAAGGCTACAAGTGCCAAGAGTGGCGTAATTTGGGCTTTAAGAAAGGTGGCGGCAATGCGCCCTGAAACACCGAGCATTTATTGGCCCTCCCGCAAGCTTCTAGGATCGCTCACCACTTGTTCGCCTTCGCTCACACCACTTAAAATTTGGACCATGTCGGCATAGCGCCTTCCAAGCCGAACCTGCCTCAACTGAGCTTTACCTTTGCGGTCGAGCACGTAAACCGCCTGTAGCTCAGCGCGTTTGACGATGGCACTAAGTGGCAGATAAACGCCTTGCTGTGCCTGTGAGGAAGCTGACGATTGAGTCGGTATGAAAACTTTGGCGAACATCCCCGGTGATATAGCCTCGATACTGCCTTGAAGCGGCACTCTAAGCTGTGCAGTGTGGGTGCTTGCATCAACCGTAGGCATGAGTTGCGCCGATTGGCCCCGACGGGGGGTTTCAAAGCCAGGAAGACCTGGGATCTGATAGCTGCTTTGGTTTAAGCCCTCACGCACTGTCTGTAAAAGCGCCTGGGGTACTGAGGCAGTGATTCGCAGCGAGCCAGGGTCATGCATTTGGATCAAGGCTCGTCCGGGCATGGCCATATCGCCTAGTGTGATCAGCACATCGCTGATCACGCCACTGTATGGCGCTTCGAGCACGAAAAATCCCGATTGAGTTTTAGCGGCGATGGCTTGTGCTTCAAGAGCCTGGACCTGAGCTTGGGCCATCTCCCATTGACCTTGCGCCCGATCGAGTGCACCTTGACTGATGTATTGCTTAACAAAAAGCTGGCGCTGACGTTCTAGTTCGCGTACAGCAACGATTAAGGCAGCGCGCGCTGATTCGAGCTGTGCCGAGGCACTTTGGACTTGCTGTTGTGCAGCCCTTGCATCGATACGTAATAACTCCTGGCCAGCCTTGACACGATCGCCTGCTTTGACCGTCAAACTCACTATGCTCCCAGCGACCTGCGATGAGAGCGTTGTTGAGCGTACGGCTTCAACAACGGCTTCGAGCTGGGTGCCCGGGCCGAGCGACGGGCTTGAGGATGCCGTCACGGTCTGGGTGAGTGGGATTTGGCTTTGCGCTGCGGACGACTCAATGCCTAGAAGGGCGATCAGGCCAAGCGCACCAGCAATGATTCTTGTCTGAATGCCTACAGGAAGGTGGGAGCGGGTTTGATGCGCCTCACGACAGGTGAGCGGCGTTTGGGTTGAGAAGCGTGTAGACATAATGAGCAATCATAAAAGTGCTTAATTGCGTAATCATGCAATAAAGCAATATTACAATCAAGTCCTACACTTAGACCATCGTCAAGTATCATCGTTTGACGGTGTTTTTATGGTTAAACAGCGGAGCACTTATGCAAAATATGCCAGTTGACGCACTCGAAGATATTGCTGCTTACTTTCAGGTACTTGCCGAACCATCGCGTTTGCAATTGCTGAATTTGCTGCGTCAAGGTGAATGCAATGTTACTGAGCTTGCAGAGCGTACCGGGCTTTCGCTTGCCAATGTTTCACGGCATCTTGCTTTAATGAGCCAACATGGTTTGGTCAGCCGCCAAAGTCGCGGTGTGAGCGCCTACTATAAGGTTGCCGATAGCGGTGTTTACAAGTTGTGTGATCTTGTTTGCGGAAACATTGCCCGTGATCTCAAACGAAGCGCTGGGCGTCGCGCGCTATTTATTGGTCAAAGTAAGATCTGAGCCATATTGCTTCGCAAAGCGGGGCAAAAAAATGGTCGGACTAAGCCGACCAAATGCACATGTTGAGAGAAGACCAAAACCATGTTGCGGAGCTAATCTTAGACCGTTATCCTTATTTGAAACTTACAAGGCTGTCTTAGACGGTTTGGCTGGTCCCGCAGCTCGTGTTTTGGATTCACTCGATACGGATGTCATGCGCATGACGTTCAGGTTGGCCAAGACAACGAAGGATTAAGCCCTAGACGTTTAAGGTCGTCCTGGGTATCAAGATCAACGAGGTAGTGTTGATTCTTGTTTTCCCAGCGATGCATCACCGTTGCCTGCGTTTTAAACCAGTCTTTACCTTCAATCCAGTGTGGATCTCTAAGCATAGCCTGCCGGGTGTTGTTGCTGATGATGATCGGATTGCCAGGCTTCCCATCGACCCATGGTCTGATTGCCCCGGCCCCGGCTGGCCGTTGATGATAAGCGCCAACCAGTGCTTGAAGGTCAATGGCTTGGATGAGCGCCTGATCGGCTAAAGCGATGAGGACATCTTGCGTTTGCTCAGCAAGTGCAAGCAGGCCGAGCCGTAAAGAGCTTCCCTGGCCTGTCTCGGGCTTCGGATTAATAACAATCTTCAGTTGATCGGTGATGGGTTGCATGCCGAGGCGAGCATCTTCTTGGGCTTGTTCTTGCAAGTAGGCTGCAATAGCATTTGCGTAGTAACCAAGCACAAGCACAATCGGGCCGAGCTTGACCTCATGCATGGCATGCAGTAACCGGCCCAAAAGGGGTTTGCCCTGAAAACCTATAAGAGGCTTTGGATAGCCTCCCATACGTGATCCGCTGCCCGCCGCCAGGATCACGGCGGCGATATTGGCTTTCTTCAACGCGCTGCAACCTCGGCTTGGAAACGTTCGGTTGCGGCTTCGACAGCTTTGCTGTGTACTTCAGCCAAGGCTGGTCGACTTGCGCGAGCGCGTTCGGCAGCGGCGACTGTTGAAAGTTGTCCCTGCCATTGAGGAAACACATGTCTGGCGATGAGGTCATAGCTCTTGCGGGTTGCATCGAAATTTGCCCAGTTGTGTGCAAGAAGCAAATAGGCGCCAAAGCCGCCATTGCTTTGCTTCCAGAGCCTGTCGATTTGAGCGTGGACCATGTCGGGCGTGCCGATCGCACCAAATCCTGAGTCGTTGACAAAAGAGATCATTTCTTTCACGTTATTACCAGGGACAGCCATTTGCGGGAAGGCTGCAACCGCTTGGAAATAATCAAACCATTGCTCGATGCCGTACTCGACATCGCGATAGGCCTGCTCCATGGTCTCGGCGCAATGCACAAGACCGACAAGTCGCCATTTGCTGCGGTCCACCTTGGTCTTGAAATGGGCAGCCTGTTTTTCCATCACGTCCCAGTGCAGGGCGAGTGCATCGAATCCAGCCGCAGTCGTTGCGCCGATCGACAGCAATCCGACGCCGTGCATGCCGGCAAGTTTGGGTCCTGTAGGCGAGGCAACCGCAGGCACAGCAATATCAAACAGAGGCTGGCTGTAGGGGCGAAGATGCAGTCGCGCATCTTGAAGGTTCCAACGCTCGTTTTTGAAGCTCACGGGTTCATCGCTTCGTAAGAGCTTCATGACCATGGCCATGCCCTCTTCAAGCAGGCGTCGGGTGTCATTTTGGGTGACGCCGATCATGATTCCGTCGCTCGGCAGCGATCCAGGGCCCATGCCAAGCATCACACGTCCTCGCGTGAGGTGGTCGAGTTGCACGATACGTTCAGCAACCCATAAGGGGTTGTGATAACTCATGCTGACAACGCCAGTACCAAGCTTGATGTATTTCGTGCGTTGTGAGGCAACTGCGATCAGCAATTCGGGACTGGCTGAAATTTCGCTTCCTGCTGAATGGTGTTCGCCGCACCAGGCCTCATCGTAGCCACATCGATCTAACCATTGGATCAATTCCAGATCCTGTTCAAGTGCAAGTGTGGGGTTGATCCCAGGCTTATGAAATGGTGCAAGAAATATCCCGAAACGCATCCGATGGTTCATATCAATTCTCCCTAGGTTGAATGGCTGCGGGTTCGTCTAGGCAAACCTCGCAAGAGACATCCTAGTCTCACGCAGCCCTCATGTCGAGCGTTCATCTCAAGATCCGCTTTAAGGCGTCAAGGGACAGGCCAAGGTCTTGAGTTTTGCAAGTCAGCCCCCAATATCCATGTAAATTAAGGATTGCCTATGCTGCTTAGCTGCCCACACTGCCAGACCAAAAATCGCATCCCTGAGAGCCGACTTGATGAGGACATGGCCTGCGGGCGCTGTCATCACCCGATCTTCGAAGGTCATGTGCTCCCGATTGGCGAAAGTGACTGGTTAAGTTTTGAACAACACAGCAAGCGGCTCATGGTGGTCGATTTTTGGGCCGAATGGTTCGGTCCATGCAAAGCGATGGCGCCACAGTTTGAGTTGGTCGCAAGCCAATTACCCGCAATTCGCTTTGTCAAAATCAACACGGATCTGGCCCCGCAGCTGTCGGCTCGCTTTGCCATTCGAAGCATTCCCACACTGTTGTTGTGGAAGGATGGCCGCGAACTTAGCCGACAGGCAGGCGCCTTACCCGCTGGAGCGCTTAAGGCATGGATTGATAGCCAGGCATCCATGCGACGCTAAAGTATTTTTCTGATTTGGATGTTGGCGCAATCGATTATTCGAACGAGGGCTGGTCGGGTCGTGTGATCGGCTTGCCCGCGGCCAGCCAGGCGTCATAGCCGCCTGCAATCGATCGAACATGCAAGTAACCCATGTCTTTCATGGCCGCGGCTGCAAGTGCGGCCCTGCCACTGGTTTTGCAGTAGAGGACTATTTGTAGGTCGCGGGCGCTCATCGCAGGGGTGCCGCTAAGTTTGAATTCAAGCAGTCCACGCGGCACAAGCACAGCGCCGGGGAGGTGGCCTTGGGCGAACTCATCGGCTTCTCGTACGTCAATCAGCAAGTCGGCTTCCTGAATCGCCTTGCTTGCTTGGTCGATACTAATTTCCTCAATGGCTGCTTTGGCGGCAACAACAAGATCATGGGCTGTTTTCATGGACTTCCTCAGAAGGAGTATTTAGGAGCAGATGGACTCAGCATTAGTTGAGGTTATTGGCATGCATCATGCTAAGGGAAGGTGGTGCAGTTTCATTAACAGGCGGTGCAGTTTCATTAACAGACGGTGCAGGTTCATTAAAAGGTGGTTGGCCTTTTACTGGCTTCGTCGGGCTAGATTTACTTCAAAGTGCGATCATACGATTGTGTCTGATGAATCGAATGCTTTATCGTGCCGGCATTGAATAAGCCCTTCGACCTTGATCGGGCTGATCTGCGCTAAAGTTAGGGCTAGAAGCCTGTTTGTGAGTTGAGAGCTGTTGCGTTCAACGATGGAACAGGTCCGGGTTGATTTGGATGGAGTGAGTGCCCATGGCCGTGCCGATTTCGGAAGTTCCTTTTTTTGACGGTATGTCGGGAGAGGACTTAGCGGAGATCATGCTAGTCACCAGAACGAGAGCATTTGTTTCCGGTGAACAAGTTTTTGGCGAAGACGATGATCCAGATGGCATGTATGTCGTACTGTCGGGCTCGTTTCGGGTTTACGTCTTGAGTCGAAGCGGGCTCATGAGCAAGAAGGTTCTGGCAAGTCTCAGGCGAGGGGCTCATGTTGGTGAGTTTGGACTCATCGACGGCCAGCCAAGATCAGCATCGCTCGAATGCGAGGAGTCAGGCCAGCTTTTGTTTCTACCGGCACCCGCTTTCGTTAAGGTGGTTGGCAGCCGTCCTGGTGTTGCCAAAACGGTCACAGAAAATCTTTGCCGTACCGTGGCAAATCAGAAAGGTATGATTTATAAGACCGAAGAGCTTAAGCAGCGAATCCGTAACGCTCAGATACCACCAACGGTCGACAACATGAAGGCGATGTGCAAAATGCTCCGAGTCAACAATTACACCATCGCGAGAAGCTAGCTTAGCGCCCTAGGTTTTGCACATGAACCTTGGGCTTTTGTCCTTGGTTCCAGCGGCCAGCAAGCGAGCGTTCGATCTGCGCTGCGACTTGTAGAAGTAAGCCATCATTAGCCTGTTTGGCTTGTGCCTGGATGCCGAACGGAAGGCCGTTACTTTGCTGCGCCATCGGCAGTGAGATGGCAGGGATGCCGCAAAGATTGCTCAGCGGCGTAAAAGCAAAGGCCTTCCAAAGTCGATGAAACCATGCATACACATCGGTTTCGGTGCTGGTGGTCAGCAGTTCGGATTGACCGATTAAAGGGGTTTGCTGAGCTGTGATCGGAGTCAGCATAATGTCCCAGGACTCGAAAAATGCACCAAAACTTCGTGCTGTTGTGTTGAAGACCTCTTGCATGGCAAAACGATCGCTATAAGAAAAATCTTTTCCGGTCTCCCAAATCAATCGATTGATGGGCTCGATGCAATCGGCTGGTGGTTCTTTTAGCTTTCTCGCTTTCAAATGAGCACTAATCACTTGCGCAAAATTGGAGATGTAGCAAAAGGTTTGCGCTTCAAAGGCCTTTTCATAGTCGAGGTCCGGTAAAGCCCAGTCGACATGGTGTCCGAGGTCTTGAAGATGCTTTGCAGAACGCTCTAATTCCTGGCAAAGGCCTTCTTCAGCAGCATACGGCCCCCATCGGGTCGACAAGGCGATGCGTAGTCGCGGTGGATCTGCCTTGATG
>Ga0194130_10007424_pt1 | contig 12122 bp, 15 predicted proteins | sample TA2KigsurfametaG_FD_160084 | JGI IMG/M metagenome (GOLD analysis project Ga0194130, IMG submission 160084) | Freshwater microbial communities from Lake Tanganyika, Tanzania - TA2015050 Kigoma 12 surface | ecosystem: Environmental > Aquatic > Freshwater > Lake | place: Tanzania: Lake Tanganyika... | reverse complement strand
AGACTGGTCCAACTTACCCAGACCATATATGGTCTCATTTAATTAATTTTTATTAGACTCCAGAATGCCCTAGTGCGGCACTGGATATTGCGTGTACGCCCCCAAATGGGCACACCATATATGCTGTAATATTATATCAATGCAGTGTAATATTATTCATTCGCAGTCTCTACCCATTTCGAATCATATACAGTTAATTAACCACATCATATATGCTCTCGAATTATTTATGATAAGTTGTCCCCAAAAATCGGCCACGCCGCCGAAGGCGGCACATGCGACCGCAGGGAGCATCATCCCCATGTCTGCGCACAACCTTTCCACACTTTTTGCAAACTTGCACTCATCATTTGAGAGAAATTCAAAAATAATTCCACCTTATTTATAAAAACAACATAAACACAATACAAATATACATAATTATCCCATGTACAACATTTTGTTCCCCTTCTATGCAGTCTGGCTATACTCCACCTGCTCCTATTATGACATGACGCAAAACAAAGAATCCTATGCCAAACAGGTTGACATAAACAAGGTTGAAACCATGTTTTACAACGTCTACCTCTGGTTGCCCGCCAGCATAGCAACCGTTCTTACACTCAAACCAATCACCGCCGATTGTCATTCATTCGGCCTAGAAATCCTGCACCTGTTTCTAAGCATCGCTTTTGGAGAGATTTGGTTCTATTCATTTCATCGTTTGCTTCACCTCAAACTCTTTTACAAATATCACAAAAAACATCATGAAATCACAAACACAATTGGCATGTTCGCATTGTATGCCCACCCCTTTGATGCAATCGTTGTGAATTTGGGCTCCATATATGCATCACATGCCATCCTTGGATTTTCAGCATTACATATTTTTATTGTTGGGTCGTATGCAACCATAAACACGGTTCTGCACAGCCATTCTAGTGTGGCCTCCAATGCACCACACCAATTGCACCATTCCAGATTCAATGTCAACTACGGTCTCAACTTATTCATGGATAAATTATTCAAAACACACGCAATAACTTCCGATTCATGACATTTTGTTTATTTTCTCGAATATCTCTCGACCTTTCAAATCAAAAACCCCAAAAAGGTCAACATAATGCATGCATTCCTCGCATGGCGCACCATTAACCCACACTTTTTGCAAACTTGAACTCATTATTTGAGAGAAATTCATAAAAAATTGAACAAAATGATTCAAACTCATGCAATAATAGCCAAAACATGCGACCTCTTCAACTTGTCAGTCCTGCCGACCTTGAACCAGGCAAAATGTATCTGATTCAAGAAAAACGCCCTGAATATGCACATTTGAACTGCAAGGGCACATTTGTCAAAAATCAGTATCCCAATCATGCCTACCAATGCACCATGACACACTTCACCAATGTGATTGCTACTGGCAATAACCCCTATCCCGACTTACGTCTTCAAGACACGTATTGGAACTACTACGAAGCCGATGCCGTTCAACGCGCATACATCAACCATGTATTGCGCGAAATCACCGGCGACCCATCATTTACGATGTAGTAAAATCAAAACGTCTCCATGTTTCAAAGAAAAATGAATAACATGGACCCCATCCACCTGGTTCAAAATATATGCGTCGAAAATTGTTTTTAGTCAAGTGTTCGTCAATTTCATACTTCTTTGATATGTCCGTGTAATCATTCTCCATCATTATCAAGTTTACTCCATCCAATATTTCAGGCATGTCCATCAAAATGTAATAAAATGCACCTTCGCAATCTAATATCAACGTGTCAAAATCAATATTGTATTTATTTTTTAACTCACTCACTGTAATCGTATCAACCCAGTTGTATCCATCAATCAACTCATCACTTGGCATCGACACCCAATGTGTTTTATGCTGAATTAACCTTCTTTTTGACAATGCACTAGGCTCGATGTGAAATTTAAACCCGTTTATTTCACGATTTTCTCTAAGAATGTTCGCACTCACGTTGTCACATTCCATAACAACCAAATTCTCTTGGTTCTCAAGCAGCGAACCAATGATTAATGAATTTCTTCCTATGTTTCCTCCAATCTCAAGAACCTTCTCCTTCCCAGTTAAATGTTTCACCGCCATTTTCTGTTCTGGATACTCTTCATTAAACGATCCACCATTCAATTTGAGTTTCGATTGCAAATATCTTGTGCGTTTTTCAAGCTCCTGTTCCAAAAACTCATTTGAAACTTCTATCTTGTATGTCAAAATCACTCCAGTTTCAACATTCACATGAATCAAAATAGACTCATCATATGCCAGCACTTTTGTCTCGTCCGTCATTATATATATTTTTTTCTGAACATTGCACAACGGATCCCCAAAATGACTCGCACGCGCATGATCTCCACTTGGAATTGTTATCGCATTTTCATGCCTTAACTTTTTCAAACACACCTCCGTCACATCAACCACAAACCTGCCAAAAACTCCATACAAAATTGTAAACATCACGTCGTATATACGATATATCCTCACATTTTAGTTAATAATTTTACGCATTCATTATTGACTTTATAATATTCGTCCAATATTATAGAATATCTCTCATGTGCCAACTCGCCGCCATCCTCATGCTGCATTCACAAGCACTTTCTACAAACTCCAGTCAATCTGTTGCAACCGCACATAGGCTGTCTTCATCTCGTATGCAATAAAAAATAAGCATTTGATTGACCCCGCTTTGGTTTCAAAATTAACGCCATTTGCTATGATGATGATGTTTACGACCACGATGGCCACGACGATGATGATTATAATAACATGACATGTTTATTTCATTATCTACTTAGAAATTGCTCTCCTTTTTTTGCCACCGACTGAAAAATGAATAAAATGGTTAAGCTTGGTCATGTCCTCTTGAGTTAATGGGGTGTTATAAAAGTTTGTTATTTGTTGCCGGCTCTTAACTTGAATGTCAATTCGGTTATATAAGTCTTTTGCCGTTGCAATGTCATATTGAAATCCATCGCTCAACCTGATTGTTGCTACAGGGCGCCTGATGGTGGAAAAAGAGACGGGATTTGTAAGTGCTTGACTTGGTCCAATTTCATATTCAGAAGGAACAGTTCCTGACCCACGTGTTCGTGAAGCAACTCCGAGATTTTCAGCTGAGACATGTGTCAACTCATCATTTATCCAAATGCCAAATGCATAAGTTCCATTGTTATACATCATTTCACCTCTTCCATTCTTCATACCATCACGAAACTCACCTTTATACACGTTTCCGTTGGGTTCTATCATCATGCCTCTAGTCATAAAACCATCAACCCATTCGCCTTCGTAATAATTTCCGTCCTCATCGAACATACGACCGGTTCCATTCTCTATCCCTTCGCGCCATTTGCCTTCATGCCATGTTCCATCAGCATATGTCATTTTTCCTTGCCCATGCCTTTGACCATTTGACAGTTGACCAATATAAACGTTTCCAGCTTCATCACCAGCATATGTCACTGTGCCGTTTATCAATTGACTATTATCCCATTGTCCTTCTAATACAGTTCCAGTCGCTGTTACAAACCTACCAATTCCATACTTGTGACCACGTAGCCATTCGCCATCATAATAGACACTACCATCGGCGTTGTATCTCATAATACCCCTTCCACTCATTTCACCGTTTAACCAACTACCTACATAAACACTTCCATTGTCATATGACATTCTGCCATGTCCGTTCGGTTGGCCATCGACGTTCGTTTCGCCTTCATAATCGCCAGACTTAGCAATTTGACGGCCAGCTATTGTCGTATAAATGGTTATTCTTGTGCCACCACGCTGAATGATGCGTTTCATTTTTGTTTTGCGTATTGTTTTGCGTGTTGTTTTGCATTTATAAGCCACCCTCTTAGTATTTCGCTTCATTTTTATGTATAATGATGTTATTTTTTTTTGATTTCATGCATCTACTTCTAATACTAAATTCTCCGTTGAAAGCTGCAACATTTTCTGCTTCCGCGCGTAGTTGCTCTTGAAGTACTGGATACACGGGTCTGGTGCATCGTATGTCAAATAATACTTGCTGCGGGTGCCGATGACGCGCCGCCCCTGTTCCAATGCATCGATGTTAACTGCTTCAGTCGACGTTTTTTCCTTGACACGCACTGAACTCTGCCCGACTTCCTCCGCCTTGGACGCCATCTCAATGTCTTCATTGAAATACGAGAGATAATCGGACACTATCTCGTCTATGCTGCGCTGGGTCGCCTTTTTTGATTTATCCAATGCATCCAGTTGCGCCAGCTCCTTTCGATAATTCGTTATCAAGATCTTCTGCAGGGTGCCGCGCTGCACGGCCTCCTCGCCCTTTTTTTGCGCCAGCTCCACCAGCCAGTCCAACAACATGAACACGAACGCCACGTTGTCGCGGTCAAATCCCGACACAAAGACCAAGTGCTTGCCACCTTTGATCCGGTTCAACTCGAATCGCTTCTTATTGCAAATGCTGCCGTTCGCCAACATGATGCCGCCCACCGCATTCGTCTCCTTGCGCAGCACGTCGCGCTCAAAGTCCGCCGTGTTTGCCACCGGGTTTGTCGGCAAGTTGTTCTTCGTGTCCAGCAACACAGTGGTGCCCAACTCCTTGTGTCGGAAATGGAAATCCGTCTTTTCGCTCAACACAGAACCCACATGCGTTATGGTCCACACCGCATTCATGTGCTTGTCATTGTAATCCAGGAGCTTCGGATACAGCTCCTCTTCGTAGTTCTTGCCTTTCGATTTGTCCTCATACATGTTGTAATACCAGTCATTTTTTGACTTCAATGCAGCAATCTGCTTGCCCAACTCCTCCACGCGCGCTGCGCTTGCGCGTTCCACCTCGGCATTAATGCCCTGGATCAGTTTATCGCACCGATTGCGCTCTGCCTCACACTCGCGGCGGCGCTGCTCCGCCTCGCGGCGGTACTCCTCCGCCCGGCGCTCGCCCTTCTTGAACTCCTCCTCACGCACCGCATGCAAGCGCTCTTTTAAGTGCTCCACCTCTTCTTTCAAGGTTGTCACGGCAAACTCGTCCGCCAAAGATGGACATGAGGATGAGGATGAGGATGTTTGGCAGTGACTTGACCAAAACTCGCGGCCCTTTTCATGCAGAAAGATGCCGAGCCGCACAATATTAGCGCGCTCCTCAGGTCCGTATGCGCTTAACTCAGTGTCCAAAATCATGTGTTTATTGAACTTCATGTGCATGTATTTAAATTCAATTCAACATTTATGAAATAATTTTTTTATAAATATATAATAAATAATAATAGTTATTATTTATCCAATGTCGTTTGTCTCCTCCTTTCCTGCTGATTTTGATCGTGTTCAGCGGGATACTAGGAATGCTGCTATTAATGCTGATTTAGATGCATTTTGGAATAGTTTTCCAAAAGTGTTCACGACTGCCCATATGTTGAAGGGGGATGCAACCGGTTTGATAGAACATGCACAGTCCGCGATTGGGAAGCAAATGCGTTCTAAATCCAAAACGGGTGAGAAATTGGCGCGGGCGAGCGTCCAATCAGTAAATGCTGCGATAAAAGCAGCAGATGCTGCGATAAGAGACCGAACTGATGAGAGTCTGCAGAAAGCAACTAAGATGTTAAATGAAGCAAACATGAAGATAGATAAGGCATTGAAATATGAACCGAAGAAACACAGCATGACAACAAGAAGGGGAATCCGAAAAGGAGGAACCTTGCGCCGAAAACATCGCAAATCCGTGAAACGATACAAATCATAACTATTGTAAACATAAAACAAATATATGTTTTAGCATGTTTTAACAAACAAGTTATCTGCTGACGTTCCCAGCGCGAAACCCGATGCATTGGGGGGTACATCTACGTTCCCCGTACCCTCATTAAATGGGGGAGGTGCACATGCCCCCCCCCTAGTAATCGGTGTCTGATGCCATTTCAAACGCTGACCTTTTGAATTATAAACCATCTATTAAGTCCTTGCGTTTCTTTATATACAAATTTTGTTTTGAAATGATTGCAAATGTCCATCAACAATTCGTCGTTGTAAACATAATGATGGAGACATCTGTTGTTGAAGTTATCTAAACTTCTTTTTTTGAAGTGTTCAAAATCGCCCGCAGCAAGATCCATGCTCAAGTCGTGTTTCAACAGTATTTCACTCAGTGTGGACAAGTCATCTTCACCCACATTTTTCTCGTACTGCGACAATAGCGTTGAAAACTGCGTGTAATCTCGTTTATGGTCAAAACAACACGACTTTTCTGGAACAACGATGATTATATGACCATCTGTTTTCACTATTCTCAACCACTCATTTATTGCCTTCAATGGGTTTGCAATGTGTTCCAATGAATGTGAAGAAAATACAAAATCATAACATTCATTGGCAACAAGTGTGATATTCACTGCATCATTCACTATTACTTTTCCCTTTTTCTCTTTGTAATAATTGTATTCATCCGTGTGAGTGCTCCAAATGGTGTCTTTTGAAAACACAACATTGTCCATATTCTCAGAATTTTCATACACTGTGGTTCCTATTAATGATGGCCCACCAATTTCAACCCCCATTTTGTGCAATGTTATGCTTGCCAAAATATCATGCAACATTCCTTGAGTTGTATAATAAAAATTGAGTATATTATTTATTACAATATACGCAAGACATTCAAAACAATGAAACTGTTTTTACTTTCGTTTTTTTTTCTTGTTTTTTGGTTTTGATGGGGCTGGGGCTGGGGCTGGGGCTGACATGGTGGGTTCCGGTTCAATGCACTTGGGTTGCGGGGATTCTTCCGCCGGGGCTTCCGCTGGAGCTTCTTCCGCCGTGGCTTCTTCCGCCTGAGGGTGATGCACGGGAGACGACTCTTTGCGAACCAAAACCATTTCCTCTTCCTGGATGATAACCACATCTTCTTGGATTTCACTCGCATTTTGGTCTTCTTTTTCGGATTCGGGGTGTGGCTCTGCATCATTCGCAATGACATCTTTTCTCTCGCATACTTTGCTCATCGCATCCGACACGCTAAGCCTAGGACGAATGCTCCCCACTGAATGCATCCTGAACAAAAACATGTCTCGCCAATTGTGTGTTGTGTTGTCTATTATATTCACCGGATTTATTTTTCATTCAAATTACGTGCCTCAATCTCTCGTTTCAACCGTTCTAAATACAGAATCGCATCCATTAGCTCTTCTTGCATGTGCTGTGCCCACTGCAGCGGTGTCAAGTCCGTGCGGTCCAGCGTGGTTCCATATTTTAGTTGCCCCGCGCGACTGCGCTCCTGAAACGAACGAACCACCGATGCAACCACCGTGTCCTCTAATACAGGGTTTGCTCCTTCTTGCGACATTTCACAATTAAATATCAATGATAATCAATAAAGTAAACGCTTTAAGTAATTTATTGTGGCATCATCAATGACTGTTTGTCCAGTTGCACCATGTCCTTGATGAACGTCTTGATGATTTTCTTGTGTGCGCTGTCGTCATGTTCGATGTCCTTGTACAGCTCCTTGCAAATGGCCTGATACTCCATGTGCATGGAGTCCTTGGCCTCCCAACCCGGGTGCTCATTCATCCAATCCTGAATGACGCGTGTCTGATAGCAGGATGTCAGGTAAATGAAACGGCGCAAGTGCGCATGGCCCACGTCCTTTATCCACTCGTCCGTTTTGATGTACATCGTCTCGCGCTTCGAATCCGTGCAGTGAATGGGGCGCTTGTGGATGTCCATGCCGCGCAAGTTGTTTGCAATGATCGAACCCACGCCTTCCACGATACCCTTTGTCTTCGTGTATTCCAGGTCCTTGACCGTGATGTTGAGTGTCTTCACGAAATCACTCAACTTGATCGCATCCTTGCACTCCTCGTTCAAAAACATGTTCAAGTTGAACTGCGTGTTGTTTGTGTTCGTGTTTGTTATTACATTGCCGTTCCCCAGCCGGGGAATCATGTCCTTAATGATGGCCGACATGTTGTCCACCACCGCACAATACGCCGTGCACGCGTTCCGATTGTCCTGCAGCATCGTCATGACCATGTCCTTGAACTCGGAGAGCTCCGATGCCGGCGCTGGTTCCTTTTTTTCTTCGCATTCATGCACCACCAGCTGCATCTGGGTTTGGGTTTGGGTTTGGGTTTGGGTTTGGGTTTGCGCCTTGGCGCACTTCTTCCTGTGAAAACTCAGACTGGACGCAAATTTGTAGCGTTTGCCACACTCACATTGATTTTTCACGTCAACCACGTCCACCACATTCTCCAATTTTTTATGCGCAACCGAAGCTAAATGGCGGTCATAATGACTTCGATAAGAAAAAGACAGGTTGCACAAATCACATCTATACGGCGACGATTGTTGCTGCATTTTTCCGAGAGAAAATGTGATGCAATTTGGTTATATATGATGATTCTTTTTATATTAATTAATAAATACAAACATTTGTCCACTTGCCAAAAATGTTAGTAGCCGAGTTAGCAATTTGCCAAAAAAGTTAGTAAAAAGTTAGTAATTTGCCAAAAATGTTAGTAATCTGTTAGTATTTTTCGGATTATCTAGCGGCAAGTTGTCATTAGGATGACATGGATTGACTGCATTCATGGTAAGCATTATGGCATCTAAAAACTCTTGACAAATCGTTAGTAGCCGTTAGTAGCCCGTTAGTAGAAGCTGGACCCCGATGCACGCCAATCCTGGTGCTTTTTTTTAAGCCCATTTTTTGACTTTTTCGCGGTCTCAAAGTCATGACTGCATAAATGCTGCCATTTTTTGAAAGAAAACTTGAAAAAAAAATTTGTTATTTTTTGAAGTTCATGTTGCAAAAGAGTACAAAATTCTCAGAAAATGGACAAAAAAAATGTCCAAAATCAAGAATGCCAAAAGACTTTTGTGAAAATTTCATGCGTTTTATATAATAAATGGCCAAAAGGGCTTAAAGAATATGGAATGAGAGGGGATGCAGATGGATGGAATGTGTGGAATGGGAGGCTTAGCAAAACCGGCTGAAATCGACGCGCGGTCCATTCAAGACAGTGACCGGCAACCACCGCAGCGCGGATGGGTTGCACAACTCCTTGGAAAAAGGTCCAACTCCAATTCTGCCACACACACCAATCGCAACGCTGGTGGATATTATGAAACGACTGATATCTCCCGACAGCTCCGCACGTGCTCCCACACTTGCAACGCCCAGCTCAAATGTTGCACCAGGAATCGGCTGGCGAATGGTAAACGCCGCCGTCCACGTGTTGCCGATGCTGTGGGTTGCAACACCGGGCACAGAGACCCAAGCCCGGTATCCAAAGTTCGCCGGGGATGCACACGGCAAAATCCACGCCGATGCACCAATGCTGATGAACGTCTGCAACCCAATCACACAACTCAACTCACCACCAAATCGTGCATTTCTGCACGTGCAAAAATTGGGCAAACGGAACACGCTTGTTATCGGACCACACACACTCGATGCCGTGGGCTTCATACCCGAACCAAAATCACGCATCTCTGCGACTTGGTGCGCATCCACATTTATTACTGCATCCGTCGTTGTTCCATCCACTGCGACACAACTTGAATTCTCTCCACACGTTGTTGACGCAGGACAGGAAAAACGTGCGTCCATGCAGCGCACTGCGTTCGGAAGGGGGGAACACGCGTGCACCAACCCAGCACCCGTTGCATTGCTCATGCACGTCTGAAAAATGGCACATGAAATTCCATTCCCACAACTGTGGCCAGATGGCTGAATTGTCGGAATCGCTGAAACGCTGCACACCATCATCAAACACGCTAAAACATTCATGTTCATTTTCATTTTTCAGCAAGATATTTAAGAGAGATTAACGATATGTTTTTATTAACGTTTTATTAATACATTGATGTAATAATAAAATATTTCGTTATCTCCTGAGAGAACCAACAGCACTGACCACGGTTGCAGCCGGGGCAAGGGCCGGCACGAATGTCGCGGCAACGGGCAAAACGCGCTCGGCAATGGGGAGTGCTTTCTTAAGCACGGGAACAACTTTCTTCTTTAGAAAGTTCTTTTGATGCGGAGCATCAGTGGAAGCGAAATCCATTTCCATTTTTGTCAAAGGGGGGTTATGCAATATGCATATATTATATTCTATGTAGTTTTAAATATTTTCTAACGAAACTGTATATCAATCAATTCATATTTTAAAATAAAATGAGTTTCGATAAAGATTTAAAAGATGATCCCGAATTTGGAAGATTCAGTAAAGCACATTCACCTCCACGTCCAGAGTTTGAAAAAATGACGCCGGAAGAACTGGAGGAACTTTTAGAAGCAAACATTCCACGTGCTCCATCATGGACCGACCGTGCTAAACGTTTTATTGGAATGAAATCACCCACACGATATGACGCGCGTGGGGTGCGGATTGCACAGCAGATAGCTCAATCACGACATGACCGCACCGAAAGAAATAAGAGAAATTATGAAGATAGTGTCATACAAAAAAAAGCAAATGAACAAAAACATCGAGAAATGGTAGAAGCTAATAGGCTTGCTGAAATCAGATATGCAGAACAAAAAAAACGAGATGCAGCTGCAGCACAAGCAGCAAGAGCACGTGCAAGATTCCCTCGGAACCCTATAAGACAAGCGGATATCAATGCTGCGCGAAATAAATATGAAGATTTGAGGTGGGCCGCGCAGAGAAGTGCAACTACGGCTTCATTCGTGCCTCCTGAAAATGCTTATGATGTACGTTCAACCCAACGTGATGCTGCACGCATGGATTTAGAAGCATTGGAAGCAAGGTTCGCGGAACAAGAACGTAAATACCCAGGTGCACAATTTGTTGCGCCTGTCAGTCGTCCAAGGTATAGTGAAGAGGATGTCAATGGTGCATTTCCTTTTGTTTTTGGTATTCCTCCTCGTCCAGGTGCCAGGGATCGAGGGGGGGTGGCGCGTGGGGCGGCATCATGGTCTTATGAAGGCGGAAAATCAAAACGAGTCAAATCAAAACGAAACAAACGAAGCACCAAACGCCGAAATGCACACAAATAAAGCAATCAATTAAATAATGAGGATGATAATAATCATGATAATGATAATAAATGATGATGTGATTTTTTCACATCAGCATTGGAGAGATTTACTCAATACTCATACAGGTGCGTTGAAACAATGGTAAAACTCCAGTCGTTTCCATGCATGTTCAGGATGTTGCCTTTGTCATCCACCAACTGAATCTTCATGCGCTCAATGTTTACGGGTCCAAAATAAATGCGTTCATTGGTTTGCAGAGAAGAACCAAACTCAATGTAGGGCTCTCCGGGCTTGAGATTGAAGGTTTTCACCGGAATGAGCGCGAGAACGTCGGTCGTTGTGGGCCCCGTGTAGCGGTCAATTGTTGTGTTGTTGCGGTCCTGCTGAATGGTGTTGATGGTGTAAATCTGGGCTTGTGTGAGCTTGCGCGGGAATGACTGCACGTAGGTGGGAACGCCCAAGTCGTCGCAAATCACTGGAATGGCACCGGGTGCAAAACGCGACGGCTGCGCAATGTTTGTGCCCGGCGTGAAATACGACGGCAAACTCAGCTTCGTGTCGTTCGTAGCAATGTTCACGAGCCCCTTGTTCAAATGGTTCTGGTTGTAATCATCCACCACGAGGATGAGGTATTTTGGACCATACGTGTCGACCAGCGCCTCCGAAGTTATTGGCGGGTTTGTTTGAACCGCCATTGATGCAACTGATGAAAAGGTGGCATTTCCATTATTCGACGGCGTCCACACGGCTCCATCTGTGGAGTAAGCCAACACGTTTGTCCCTTGCCCACCCGCAACCCATTGCTGCCCGTTCCATGCCACCGAGTTGCACTGCGTTGTAAAAGTCGTGTTTCCGTTTGTTGATGCAACCCACGTGGTTCCATCCGCGGAGTAAGCCAATACGTTTGACCCTTGGCCGCCTGCAACCCATTTCTGCCCGTTCCATGCCACCGCGTTGCACTGCGTTGTAAAAATTGTGTTTCCGTTTGCAGACGATGTCCATGTGGTTCCATCCGTGGAGTAAGCCAGCGAGTTTGTCCCTTGACCACCCGCAACCCACTGCTGCCCGTTCCATGCCACTGCGTTGCACTGCGTTGTAAAAATCGTGTTTCCGTTT
>Ga0194130_10007422_pt1 | contig 12123 bp, 10 predicted proteins | sample TA2KigsurfametaG_FD_160084 | JGI IMG/M metagenome (GOLD analysis project Ga0194130, IMG submission 160084) | Freshwater microbial communities from Lake Tanganyika, Tanzania - TA2015050 Kigoma 12 surface | ecosystem: Environmental > Aquatic > Freshwater > Lake | place: Tanzania: Lake Tanganyika... | reverse complement strand
AACGGCTTGTGCGTCGACACATTCAAGACGCTGAGCCCCTGGCTGATCTGGCGGCTCAGGCTGGGATCAGCCTGCGCACCGCCTACAAGTGGCTGGCTCGCTATCGCTCTGGCGGCCGCGCTGCCTTGGTGGATCGACGCAGCGGGCGCCGCACCCAGCGGCGGACGCTCGATCCACAGCAACTGCAGCGAGCCGTGAACCTGCGTCATCAGTGCTGCACCCTCAGGCGCATCGCCAGGCTGCTGGCAGCACCGCTCTCCACCGTGGGGCGAACCCTTAAGGCCATGGGCCTGGGACGTCTCAAAGATCTGCAGCCGCCTGTGCCGGTACGCCGATACCAGTGGGCCCAAGCCGGCGACATGATCCATGTCGACATCAAGCAGCTAGCCCGCTTTGAGCGGGTGGGCCACCGGATCACGGGAGATCGGCGCCTGGGGCGTTCGAGCGGTGCGGGCTACGAAAAAGCGCATGTGGCCATCGACGATGCGACACGGCTTGCCTATGCCGAGGTTTTGCCCGATGAGAAGCAGGCCACCACTGTCGGGTTTCTGATCAGAGCCGTGGCCTGGTTTGGCAGCCAAGGGATCACGTGCCGCAGGGTGCTCTCGGATAACGGCAGTGCGTACCGCTCCAAACCGTGGCGGCTGGCCTGTGAGGCATTGGGGCTGACACCCAAACGCACCAGGCCCTACACGCCCCGAACCAACGGCAAGGCAGAACGATTCATCAAGACCCTGCAGAGCGAATGGGCCTATGGGATGAGCTTCCAGAGCTCAGATGAGCGCAACCGCTGGCTGGGCCGCTACCTGGCGATCTATAACCGCCGCAGGTGCCACATGGCCTTGGCGGGCCGCACCCCTTTTCAGCAGCTCGCCCTGCTCCGGGCTACTGAATGACCTGGTGAGAAAACACACCTAGCACCTAGAGGAGGATGAAATCGTGGTTGATCAGATTTCCTGCCAAGGTCGGGTCCTAGCTATTTTGATACGATCAAGTTACACAGCTGATGGAATTGAATTCTTTACTCCTAACGACTTCTCGCAGCAGCTTGCCTACATAAGCCACCCCAGTGGTCATACTATAAAACCACATATACACAACCAAGTAACACGCGAAGTAAACTACACTAAAGAAGTCCTTTTTATCAAACAGGGTCGCATAAGAGTGGACTTTTATGATGAAGACAAATCTTATCTTGAAAGCCGTATCGTGGAAAGTGGTGATGTAATATTATTGGCTTATGGTGGTCATGGCTTTGAAATACTCGAGCCTAGTATCATAATAGAAGTAAAGCAAGGGCCGTATGCTGGCTTGTCAGACAAAACTCACTTCAAGGGAATTGATGCTGACCAAGCAGTGATAAAGATGACGAAGGAGAGTGATAACAAGAGTCATTTACTTTAGTCATTCCATATATCAGTGCTACCCTCTGCTGGTTTTAGAGAAATCCGAGTTCCAGGGTTTACTATAATTGATGCTGGCCAAACATGCATAGTTAAAAGAGACTGAGCATCATTAATGTCGCATAAGCATTCATTGCAATCGACTTGTCTCATACTGAGAATTAGGTAAGGTCTGAACCATAGATTAGAGCCATCGGGAAAAAGGATAAGCGGAATAGGCTAACCGTTCGATTTAGTTCGGGAACATATGATATTTAAGTGAATGAACTTTCAATATAAAACCGATGGGCAACTATTGAAGGCAGTAGTTAAGCGTAAAAAGCGCGTAAGGAGCTTGTGATTAATACACAAGGCAATGAAGTAATATATACCTACTGGTCAACCTTTTCATGAAGCAAGTTAGTCTGTTCATGAGAAAGCAAAAGAGGGATTGCAATAAGTATGCTAAACTGAGAAGGATCTCGTGTGAATTCTAAAAGCAGGGTTCCCAGTTACTACAGCATATTCAGGCACATCTCTAAGCACACATGAACAAGCACCAACAACTGCTTCCTTACCTATAACTACGCCAGGCCCGATGAATGCCCTAGTTCCAATCCATACATTGGATTTTATATACACGGGAAGCCTCAAAAGAGGCATTGTTGATTTCGTGTAGTCATGGGTCCCGGAGCATATATGGGAATAATGGGAAATAGCTACACCACTGGAAATATGAATAAGACCTGGATTGTCAATAACAGCATATCGGCCAATGGATGCATAATCTTCAACGATAAGCTGCCATGGAAAGTATATTTTACATGTAGGATCTATTCTGACACCCCGACCAATCTGGGCTCCAAAGAGCCGTAATACAACAGACCTAACAGAATAAAGACAGCGAGGAGTTAAGGAGAAAAAGACATTCAGGAATGACCAGAGTACTCTTGCAAGGTATGTACGATAAGAGTATGAAAGTGTTGCCCTTCTTGTTTTGACAATGCTTTCGATACTCGGCATAGCCAGAATCCATATAGAAGAATGCGTAATAATAGCAGCAATCTGGGATGCAACCCTGCGGTAATCTCGCGAATAAAGTCAGAAATAGTTATCCAGACTAGAAAATAGATTGGAAAAACACAGAGCGATACTTTAAGCATTGAACTTATTAAAGGTCTTCGACTTACGAGGGGACACACGTTGTTGTCAATAGAGTGAGTATTATTGGTGTAAGAATTCGCGGCAAGTATTATCTGCGCAAAAAGTCAATGCGTCAATTTACCAAAGAGAGTTATGGGTTAAAACAACGTGTTTAGATTATTAGGGGGCATATATATATGTAACTTAAAGTTACGAGAAACAAGGCGACAAACCTGACGATCAGGAAAGGCGTAGGTACAGATAGGCTAGGTAAAACACAATATGGGATCGCTGCGACTTATAGTCGCATTAAATACAAGGCTCTGGGAGGGAGGCTAATCTCTAGAACCCAATGTTAACTTACTAAATTCAGAATTGTAGCGTCGGTTCGATAACTATACAAATCAAAGATAGAGCAGACCGTTGGTAATTACCATTGTGTACAGAAAGATGAAATATTTTACTAAATGACGGCAGGCTCAGCATAATATGAGTTATGAATATAATATTAGATATAAATAAATTGTTCAAGTAAGAGAAGGACTCGCCACAGATATGTGAGTGCTACCAACACAACTCGGCACAGCTCAGCAGGCACACTCTTATACGTGTCTTGATATGCTTTTATTAATACAGAATCCACAGTTGGGATAGGGCTATTAAAGGCAGTTAACACAAATCAAATGAGTTTAAGAATAGTGCAAACTCGATACGTAGATGGATTTGAGTATTATTAGAGTTTGTGATCTACACTATAGAATAGTATAGAGATTGTCGGAGTGCCCACTAGTGATGTAGTATTTAGCGAGCATGATAGTCTGTACAAATGCGTGGATGCAGATGCACTGATGGCGCAGAAGAGTGCCAAAATGTAACTGCTTGATATAGATAGATATCATCAGATACCGTAGAGTAATTAAATACAAGGCTGATTTATTTAGATTTTTTACTTTATTTAAGTAAATACCATTTTCAAAGGTACGATATTAAACGTTATTTATCACAAGCTGATAATTCTCGCTTTATATTGTCACCCATGAACATACAACGTCAATGATAATGAGAGATTCGATTACATGTGTTGTTTGCAATTACAACCATTATCAGAAATTTTTATTTCCACCATTGATATCCTTCTTAATGCGCTTTAATGTAAAGGTTTGTGCACGCTGTGGAGTTGGAACAACTGTTCCTACCCCAAAAACAGACGTAGAGTATTACAGGACTCAATCTGGGTAGGGGCGCACACTTGTGCTGGGTCACAAGAGAGGGATGGATTATGCTGTTAGAACTTTAGCTAAGGCAATTGAGATCGATTCCAGTTTTATATCTTTGCCGGAAAAGCTAGATATTGTTGATATTCTTGATATAGGCTGTGGATCAGGAACAATGCTTGATTATTTTAAATCTATTCTGGAGTGCAATACTTTTGGGATTGAAATTAATGATAGACTAGTCCAGTATTATAGGGGGAATGGTCATACCATTATTCAAGGTGATTTATTTGAAGGGGTAAAAAAATTAAACTCGAAGTCAAGAAGATTTGACATAATTATATTGAGCTCAGTCTTGGAACATTTTAAAAGTCCTGCGGCATTGCTAAGTGCAGCTTCTTCCTTATTGTCTGAAAATGGAAGACTAGTAGTCTGCCAATCGTGTTATACAGGGTTCTTGCCAAGATATTTCCCGTTCTTGTGGTACGCATGGCTTCGCAAAGAACACTATTTTCATTTTAATCCAAGTTCTATAAGGTATCTTGGCTTTCAATGTGATCTAAGGCTAATTGGGTGCAGCGTAAATCATTTGGAACACCGACCCGCATCAAATAAGCCCTGGTTTTACTATCCACCAAAGATTCTAATCCTACTAATATCATACATTGGTAATACATTAAACTGTGGAGATCATTTAGTCTCGGTTTTTGCAGTTAATTCAAAATGCAGAGATTGATGATCATCTATTGACTGTAACCGGATTATTAATGTAATTATAGGCAATAAAGATGTCTTCAGTTAAGCGTCATGGCTCTGTGCTTGTCTCATCAGCATAAGGACTTCTCTTAAGTCTTATTGGATTGTCTGCGTATGAGATTCTGTATGGTAAACGAATTTTATTACTGCATGATAAGACTGCTTACTATTCTATGTCTGACCACAAAAGACAACAAAGATGCAGATCTTTGCCTCTCCAGTCACTTTTCAAGCCTTAATTCAAGATATTGAGTTTAATATGACTTTTTTGAAGTGGATCAGTGTTAATGGGGTCCCCCATTGATATGGATTGATATCTGAGCAGATAGATAGATTGATAGATAGAGCTTGCTGCTCTTATGTAAAGAATTTCTTGAAAGTTTCAACGATCATGGGGAGTATTAGGCATGAGTATTAATATACTTTGATTGCTAATGCTAATCTCAACAAGGTAACCACTAGGTAGCTATCCATCCTAGTCAATGGCAAGTCTTAAAGATGAATTTATTATCAACAAAGACCTTAAACCCGAGATATTTAGTAAGTGGAGCCTGCCTTCCTACGTATTGATATGCCATGCTTTGTAATAAAGAAAACAAAGGTGCGTTCAGTACTGGTATGCAAATATATGCAAGAGATTTTAAGATCACAGGCTTTGGTGCATATATGGGTAGATACGGCAGGGGAAGGGGCCGGATGGTTGGCCGAAATACTGTGACTATGGTGGAGATGGGGTGCACTTTAAGTAATGGCCCTTTTCCCAGAAGTTGAATATCGCCTTCAGTCTATAATTAGGATTATAATCAAACCAATCAAACTGCATTTATTTTGCATGTCAGGTCAAGCAACATTATTCAGATTGGTCCTGGGGTTTATTGTGGGAGTAGTGTTTTGTTCCGAATCAGCAGCAGCGCTTCCCAAAGGCCGACTGCCACATTCTCCCGCAGCCAATCTGCGAGCAGGAGTTCAGTTTGACGCCTACATGCTGGGCCCTGGTGACAGCCTTCAGGTAGAAGTTCTCGACATACCAGAACTCAGCGGAACGTTTTCAATTGGGCCAGATGGAACTATTTATTTACCGAGGCTCAGAGCTTTATATGTAGAAGGACTCACGGTTGAGGAATTACGGTATTTCCTAACCCAGCAGTTCAAGATTTTTGTGAAAAACCCGCAACTCTACATTAAGCCAGTGGGCTTTCGTCCAGTGCGCGTATACGTGGGCGGTGAGATCAACCGCCCAGGTTACTACACAATATCTGGATCTATTGTAGTTAATGACCCCTTAGCTATCTACCAGGTTCCTCGTCCAGATGTCATTCGCTCTCAGTACAGTGGTGTGGCAACTATCAACACAACGAAATCACAGCGAGACAAATTTCTTCCTGATGATATGTCTACCGTGCAGGGCGTACCCATTCAGTCAATAAATTTACCAACCCTTTTCGATGCGTTACGCGCAGCACAGGGGGTTACACCTTATTCAAATCTAGCTGATGTTCAAGTGGTACGCAGACAGCCCTTGAGCTCAGGGGGGGGGAAAGCCCGGGCGACAGTGAATTTTCTTCAGCTGGTGACCAATGGAGATGAAAGCGTGAATATCCGCTTGTTTGACGGCGACGTGGTAAAAGTAAGCCGTTCCCCTCAAGCACTACGTGAGCAGCTGCTCGCGGCAAGCCGCACGAACCTTTCCCCAGATTTCATCTTGGTTTATGTCAGCGGTAGGGTCAAGGAACCAGGCCCCCAGAGCCTTCCCCAAGGTGCCACGCTCAACCAAGCCGTGGCGAGCGCCGGGGGCATGAAATTACTGCGGGGCCAGGTGGAGTTTCTCCGATTCAGTCCCGATGGCGCCACGGACCGCCGCATGATTTCATTGAACCCTGGCGCAAAAGCTGGAGATTACAAAAACCCTGTTCTGATGAATGGCGATGTAGTCCGTGTTACAGATTCCCCCTTATCGACCACGGTTGGCGTGCTCAACGAATTAACGGGCCCAGCGGTGGGGATTTATTCGGTATACAGCCTCTTCAAGCCATAATCAAAAGATGACCTCACCCTCCTACGTACCGGCAAAGCTCACGACGCCTAATGTCGACGAAATCGATCTAGGGAATCTTGCGACAGCATTACGGCGTCAGTGGCAGTGGATCCTTTCTGGCTCTATTGCAGGATTGGGCGCAGCGGCATTAGGCACTGCATTCACCACCCCGATTTGGGAGGGAAGATTTCAGATCGTTTTGTCACCAAAAGATCAGAGCGAATCTTCGCGGCTATCAACGCTGATTGCCTCCTCCCCGATGTTGGCCAGGCTGGCAGATTTTGGTGCTGGCAATCAAGACAAACTTGAAACAGAGGTGAAGATTCTTGAAAGCCCATCGGTACTAAAACCGGTCTTCGATCTGGTGAAAGCCCATAAAGCCAACGTTGGAGAAGACATCTCCAAGTTGCAGTTTGCGGAATGGCTGGAAGCCAATCTCAAAGTTAAGCTTGAAAAGGGAACTAGTGTAGTCACGATCTCCTACCGGGACAACAACAAGTCAACTGTGCTACAAGTTTTACAGCGCATCTCCCAGGCTTACCAACACTATTCGGGCCGTAATCGCCGAGATTCCCTTGGCAAAGCTCTGATCTACGCTAGGGAGAAGATCGCAATCTATCGTAAAAAGTCAGAGGAATCCACCCGTGCTGCGGATGCCTATCGCATCCGGTATGGAATTGCCGGAGGAGTCACAAGCGTTACTAGCAGTAGCGCAATCGACATCTCCAAGGTTTTGTCCTCCAGTGTTGGTACCAATCTTGGAGCAGTGATAAACCCTTTGAGCTCTAATAGCAGCCCTTTATCCAGTCAGAACGACACCCTAGCTAAACTCTCGAGTATCAACCAAGAACTGATCAGGCGACAACAAATTTTCACAAGTAACGACCCTTCAATAAAAGCTTTGATGCGTGAGCGTGACGCCCTTCGCCGTTACGTGGAAACCAGCTCAGCTGGCATCTTGGCACTCCCTAGCCAGCAAGCGCTAAACAAAGAGCAAGCTCAGGAGATTGTACTGCGATACCAAGAATTGGATCGAGCCGCAAAGCGAAATACCAACGCTTTGGATTCTCTAGAAATTGCATATCAGGCGCTCCAACTCGAACAATCCCGGACAACCGACCCCTGGGAATTGATCTCAACACCAACACTCCTGGAAGAGCCCGTAACGCCCAGGCCAGCGCGCAATATCGTTCTGGGACTCCTGTCGGGTCTTGTACTTGGCTGCTTCGCGGGACTGATTGCAGATCGGCGTTCCGGAAAAGTTTTCAGACTGGAAGAACTGCAATCTGTGCTGCAGGAACCCCTGCTAGCTACCCTCCCCTTCAACCGAACAGAATGGGCCACGACACTGCAATTAATCGCCAATGGTCCGCTGGAACACGCCACCAGCCTCGCATTGATTCCCGTGGGCAACAGCCACGCCCATTGCGAGGCCATCGCCAAACAGCTACGTCTCTATCTTGATCACAGCGTCGAGATCACCGCCAATGCCGGCTGGAATCTAGCCCGCACCTGCGAAATGCAATGGCTTGTGGCGGCAGCAGGCTCCACTACCAGACGTGACTTGCAAAGCCTTCAGCAACAACTCAAGCTCCACACCAAACCTATGAATGGCCTGGTATGGCTGCAGGGTTGATGAGCTTGAAGGGGTGGTGTCTCGTGGCCGCTGCGGCCTGCATGGCGTGGCCCGCTGGAGCACAAGAGGCTGCTGTGCGCTGGCAGCACATGCGTCAATCACAAACCTCCGCACAATCTGTGCAGGCGCCTGCAGTGCTCTGGCAATCGGAGGCTGAGCCCCCCGCGCGCGTCTCGTCCGGCGTTCGCTGGGAAGCTCTCACCAATCCAAGAAGCCCGACATCCCCCAGTGTGGCCTGGCAGCTGCTGGCTCCAGGTGCGCCCGATTTCGTACCTGTGAATCCCAATGTGGTACAAGCCAACGTTACTCTGCCGCCAGCACCGGAGCTGCAAAGCCTTAACCGATCCATCGCCTTTAACGACGGCACCCCCGGCCCCGATCTGGCCTGGAAAGTACCGCAGGGGTTCCGATGGAGTGAGCAGTGGTTTGCAGATTTCAGCATAATAGGGTCTAACACACGCCCGCCCAACTCAAGTTTTTGGGCTTGGAATAATGGAGATGCCACTGGCGAAGTGCACCTACGTATGCTGCAACAGAAGAATTGGACGTTTGGCCTTAATGCCACCTTTCGAAGCGTGTATCAAGGATCAAATTACGCTGGCGGCAGCACCAGCATTGGCGATGGTTTCGCCACTGGTTTTCGACTCGACTACGCCCTCTCCCCCAGCAGCGGACTGGCACTCGGCGCCGAACAACTGATCCAATACGACAGCAACAATGACTCCGGCCGTAACCTTTATTTTGTGGGCTCCAAAGGCTGGTGGCTGGGTGGAAAATTAGGGAGCTTCCCGCTTCTGGTGAGCACGGTAGGCTTTGGCACAGGCAGGCTTGGAGACAACAACAACCTCCAATTCGCGTGCTTCAACAGCGTCAACGCATCAATTGATGACAAGTTAGCATATCCTTTATGTTGGAGTCCGATCGGATCAGCAGCGTTTCTTTTCAATTCTAATTGGTCAGTCTTCTCAGAATACAACAGCCAAGATTGGCTAGTAGGCCTCTCGGTCAATGCTAATAATGGATTCCCCATACGCTTGAGCTGGGGCGTGCTACTAGGCAATAAGGGAACCAGCTACAGCTATGTAGGCAACGATAATTTGCGCTGGTTTTTCAGAACAAGCATAGGTCTATAGCATAAGCACAACTGTTCATAAATTGGTCTCATCGGATAATACCTGCAGAACCTGAGCAGTCACATTCGTTCAGTAGAGGCCCTAACGGTGCAGATCTCTGAATGCGTTATAGGTTTTTGGATCTCCAGGTGCAAAAACAGACCTAGACATCAAAACTCAAGAACCTGCCTCCAGCGATGTCATGCACATCCTCAGGCGCCTCGCGCCCAATAACCAATAAGCCCAACTGCAAAGCAAAAACATCCCACCAGGCTCATTGCAACCCATAATCACAAACCTCAGTTGATGGAGGGCGGCAAAGATGCATCGGTCACAATCAGACCTAAATACATGAGCCATCAAACCCCGAAGCGACAGCATCCGAGACGAAGAGAGGCCCCATTCTTAACATGAGATATTCACTTATTCAACTCGGAATTTTATCTCGCAGCTCAGGCTCTGATAGACAATTTAGGAAGCCTGATCATATCCCGTGAGACTACTTTATGGAAAAAGATTAATCCGTCCGAGAATAAGATATATCTATGGCGCGAAAAACCTAAGATTATATCACCCTGCGTCGCATACACGCTGAAAGCAATTTACCATAAAGATAAGGATTCCCTAATAATACTTCTTAAAATTGTGTAGCAATGGGGCGTGCCCATATCTCACAATATCATAAATCCTAAGAGGGGAAAATCGGCTTCGGCGAGTGAATTGCCTTACATATGAACGATGCTCGGGATGAAGACCTGCAATCGCATGGATCAAATGAAAGAGGATGTCCTCATGCGAAACGGCTAAACCACCTTCCCTGAAAAGTAAAGGGTAATCTCGAAAAACAAACTCCTGGATTAAAGGCCATTGATCGCGAAATAATGAGCCGTTCAGAAAACATCCTCCGGCCATACCGTACCAATCCTGAAGTGGTTCGAGCTGATACTTCTCTCGAAGGAGGCGAGTGCAAGCGACCGGAAGCCTATTCCCGGGAACATGAAGGCTAGAACATACAGTACCAGGCTGAATGGTGATTTTAGATCTTGTAAGGACATCATCTTCCATATTAAGAATAAGATCGGCTCTAGTTAACTCGGCAACCTCTTTGATTCTCGAGAATACTTCGACAAGATTATCTAGCGTGTATTGATTTTTGCCCGCATTAACCTCTGACCGTCTAAATATAACGTCGGCATAGTGAGAAGCAATGCCCGAGAAGTCGTCCCCTGCATCAGACCACAAAAAATATGGCACGCCAGGATTGTGCCGAAAGAATGCTTGAAGCGCGAAGGCAGTGGCTTTTTGATTACGAAAACACTGATGATATACAGCTAACCTTACGGTCATACAAAAAGAGCTCCTTATTCAGCTTGGCACCATTGACGCCATTTGTCTATCCGCAACTTGTGATTCCTAGGATGCACGGTGCTTTTACAAAACAAGCTTGCGCTCAACTGGCGCGGGCGCCTTCATGAGCTCCTAAACCAGCTGGCAAAATTCTCAATTCCCACCTCCAGTGGCGTACTCGGTCGAAAGTCCACCCACGCCTCCAGGGCTGAGGTGTCGGCGGCGGTGGCCACCACATCCCCAGGCTGCATCGGTTCGAACTGCTTGATCGCCTCCCGCCCTAAGGCCCGCTCCAGCACCTCGATAAACCGCACCAGCTCCACGGGCTGGGCATTGCCGATGTTGAACAGCCGGTGGGCCACCGCCGCCGTGGCGGGGTTGGGGGCCAGCGGATCAAAGGCCGCATCCGCCGTGGCGGGCTTATCGAGGCAGCGCACCAACCCCTCCACGATGTCGTCGATGTAGGTGAAATCCCGGCGCATCTGGCCGCCGTTGAACACGCGGATTGGTTCGCCCGCCAGGATCGCCCGCGCGAACAGCATCGGCGCCATGTCGGGCCGGCCCCAGGGGCCATACACGGTGAAGAACCGCAGGCCCGTGGCCGGCAGCCCGTAGAGGTGGCTGTAGGTGTGGGCCATCAGCTCATTGGCCTTCTTGGTGGCCGCCTAGAGATTCACCGGATGGTTCACGGACTGCTGCTCGCTGAACGGCAGGTTGCGATTACCGCCGTAGACCGAACTGCTGGAGGCGTACACCAGGTGCTCCACCACCTGGTGGCGGCAGCCCTCCAACACGTGGCCAAACCCCACCACATTGCTCTGGATGTAAGCGGCGGGGTTCTCGATCGAGTAGCGGACCCCCGCCTGGGCCGCCAGATGAACCACCGCCCGCGGCCGCTCCCGCGCAAACAGCGCCGCCATGGCGGCGCCATCCTCCAGATCCATCACCACAAAGGCGAAGCGCTCATCAGCACCCGGCAACGCCTGCAGGCGCTCCAGCCGCGCCCGCTTCAGGGCTGGAGAGTAGTAGGGGTTGAGGTTGTCGAGCCCCACCACACGCTCGCCGCGCTGCAACAGCCGCTCGGCCACGGCGGCCCCAATAAAACCTGCGGCGCCGGTGATCAGGATGGGGCGATCGACTGAGCTCACCCCATCCCCACGCGCCACACATGTAGCCCTGCAGCCCGTGCGGCGGCCAAATCCGCAATCGAGCGCGCATCAAACAACCAGGCCGGTTTGCGCATCGGCGCCGCCAACTGCGGCCAATCCAGCTGAACAAAGCTGTCCCACTCCGTGAGAATCAGCACCGCATCGGCACCGGCCACCGCCTCCAAGGGCGAACCCACCGCTTCCCACACACCCTCCTGCCCCGCCGGGCCCAGATCCTCGGCCATCTGCGTCGCCGGCACCTTGGGGTCGTAAATCGCCAGCTGGGCACCCTCCTCCAGCAGGTCTTGGCAGATCCGAATCGCCGGGGCCTCGCGGGTGTCGTTGGTGTC
>Ga0194130_10007421_pt1 | contig 12123 bp, 16 predicted proteins | sample TA2KigsurfametaG_FD_160084 | JGI IMG/M metagenome (GOLD analysis project Ga0194130, IMG submission 160084) | Freshwater microbial communities from Lake Tanganyika, Tanzania - TA2015050 Kigoma 12 surface | ecosystem: Environmental > Aquatic > Freshwater > Lake | place: Tanzania: Lake Tanganyika... | reverse complement strand
GGTGGCCAGCTGCAGCCAGCGCGCCTGGGGGGAGCGCCCCTCCCGCTGGCGGGCGCCGCGCAGCAACGGCCGCCAGGGTGGGAGAGACATGGGCGCTTCAGCCGACAGGTGGAGTGTTCAGTTTGTAGCCACCGTCGATCATGCTCTTGGGCAGCGGTTGGCTTTCTTCGTTGGGGATCATCACCTCGATGTAGGCGGCGCCGTCGTGGGCGTCGATCTGATCGAGCACTGCCTCCAGTTCCGCCACGGTGCTCACCCGGGCGCTGAGCCAGTTGCGGCAGCCGAAGGCTTCCGGCAGCAGGTGGTAATTCACCGGCGCCAGGTCGTCGTAAGCGTGGCCGCGTTCGCTGAGCACATCCTCCACGCCGTAAAGGCCGTTGTTGAGCACGAAGATGCGCGGCTTCACGCCATAGCGCCCCATCACGGCGATCTCATTGAGGGTGAGCTGGTGGGAGCCATCGCCGGTCACCATCCAGGTGTGACCGGAGGTTTTGGCCATCGCTACCCCCAGGCAGGCCGGTGTGGCCCAGCCGATTGAACCCCACAGGCCCTGGCCTTCCGCGCTTACGCCCTCCGGCAGCAGCAGCTTGTTGAGGTGGGTCATGCAGGTGCCGGTTTCGATCACCAGCGTGTCGCCGGCGCGCAGGCAGCGCTGCAGGCGTGGGTAGAACGTTGCCGAGCTGGTGGCATCGCCGGCGGCTCCCACCAGCGGCATCGCCTCAAGCTTGAGGCCGTGGTCGTTGCAGCGGGTGCTCACCCGCTCGCACAGGGCGTTGAGCACATCGTCGATCGCCACATTCACGAACACCTTGCTGCCGGCGCGCACGAAGTTGTCCTGGATCGACACCACCTTGGCGGGGTCGTAGTTGCCCGTCCAAAGACCGGTGTTGAGTTCGGTGGTCACGATGCCGCCAATGTCGAGCACCAGATCGGCGTTGCCCACCAGATCGCGCACCGCGTCCGACGATGACCAGTCGCCGGCGTAAAGCCCGGCGTATTGCGGCATCGACTCATCGATCGTGCCCTTGTCGTTGGGGGTGAGGGCTGTGGGCAGATTGGTTTTGCGGATCAGCTCCAGGGCCCGATCGCGCATGCCATAGCGGCTCACCAGGTGGGTGAGCACCGCCACCGGTTTCTGCGCTGCCGCAAGGCGCGCCAGGATCGTGCCCACCGCCGCTTCCAGTTCTTCGGGCACGCTGCGCTGCCGCTTCACGGCGCTGAGCGGATGGCCCTGCACCGGCGTTCCGAGCACCGGCTGGCCGCCGTTCACCTCTGAGATCACTAGGTAGGCAGGCTTGCTCTGGCGCAGCGCTTCGCGGATCACGCGCTCGAGCTCATCCACGCAGTTGTCGGGCGTGAGCACCGCGCTCACGCAGGCTGCTTCCGCCGACAGCGCCTGGAAGCGGTCGTACACCGCATCCCCCAGGTTGTGGTGGGTGATCAGCCCCTGCTTCTGGATCCGTTCACTGGGCATGCCCACCAGATGAAACACCGGCAGGCGATGGGCCTTGCTGCCCATCACGCCATTGATGGCGGAGAGTTCACCCACGCCGTAGGTGGTGGAGAGCAGCGCTGCCCCGCGGATGCGGGCGTAGCCATCGGCCGCGTAGGCGGCATTGAGTTCATTGGCGCAGGCCACCCAACTCAGGCCGGGCACCTCCTCGGCTGCGTCATCGATCGAAAAGGCGTAATCGCCCGGCACACCGAAGATCCGATCGATCCCCAGCTGCGCCAGCCGGCTGAGGGTGTACTGGGCGACTGTGGGATTCGCCATGAGACACGTTGATGGGCTTATCGCTCGTCTTAGCGATCGGCGCCTCACGTTGCCTGGCCGATGCAACAAAAGGCAGTTGTTAATGGCCTTGCGATCGTTCTGCTGGTGGCTGCAGTTTCTTGGCTTCAACGAGAAGCCCGATTGGTGATTGAAGAGTTGGCTATGCAGCTGTAGTTCTCCCAATCGCCGCGTCGCTGGGCGAAATGCGGGTGTTCTGGATCCAGGGCTTGCCACCACCAGCGGCCATCGCTGTAGCTGGGCGTGCCGGCGTTGTTGGTGCGGGGTAGCTGCAGACTCACGCCGCGCCACTGCAGCACGATGAACGCGCCAGGCACAGTGCCACCGGCCGTGTTGGGAATGCCAGGCGCATCCACCGCGCCAATGTGCACCTCAGCCATCAGGGGTTCGCCCTCGCATAGGAAGTGCGCTGGCGGCGGATCTTGGGCGCTGGCCGGCGCGGCCAGGCTGGGCGCAGGGTGAATCCACCACCACAGCGGCAGCACCACGCTGATCAACAGCGACAGAAGCCAGCGGAACGGGCGGCTGTTCACAACGAGGCGGTTGTTCACAACGGTGCGGCGTTGATCGCCAGGATGGCGCAATGACGTTGGTGCTCGTGTTCGACGGCGGCTGCCCGTTCTGCCGCCATTTCGCTCTGCGCAGCGAGCTGGTGGGTGGCCTGCCCGATCTGGAGATCCGTGATGGTCGCTCCGATCACTCCCTGCGGGCTCAACTCACCGCGAGGGGGCTGGATCTGGCCCGCGGTGCGGTGCTGCTGGAGGGGGATCAGGCGTGGCATGGTTCCGCCGCAATCGCCGAGCTTTGCCGGCGCCTCCAGCCCAGCGATCCGCTGTTGGCCTTGTTGCGGCAGGTGTTTGCCGCACCGCCACGGGCCCGGCAGCTCTATCCCCTGCTGCTCTGGGCCCGGCGTCTGGCTCTGCAATGGAAAGGCCTGCCGGAGGACCCCGATGAAATGGGACTCCGGCAGGCCTGAGGGGTCAGCAAGCAGTTGCCTCAGGCAACAGCAGCAGCAGCGCGATCGAAGTAGGTGCCGATCTCGCTCATCAGAGCGGAGCAGTCGCCCGGGGTGATGCCGTTGCGGTCGTTGGCGATCGCGATGGCGGCGTCCTTCATCTTGCGCACGCCTTCAGCCACGGAAGCGCCGGGAACGCCAAGGGCCAGGTAGGTCTCACGCAGGCCGTTCAGGCAGCGGTCTTCCAGCACAGACGCATCGCCGGTGAACACGGCGTAGGTCACGTAGCGGAGGATGATCTCCATGTCGCGCAGGCAGGCAGCCATGCGGCGGTGGGTGTAGGCGTTGCCGCCGGGGGCGATCAGCGCGGGCTGCTGATCGAACAGGTCGCGGGCAGCGCCGGTGACGATCTTGGACGCATTGGAGGTAATGCGGTTCACCGCATCCATGCGCTTGTTGCTCTCGGCCACCATGGCGGCGAGGGCATCGATCTGACCAGCGTTCAGGAATTCACCGCGGGCATCAGCCTGCGCAACAACCTTGGTGAAGGCGTCGAACATGAAGAACTGTGTTCACAAGCTCATCAATCTAAAGACCCTCTCTCTGGCCCCGCGAGCGTGGGGGCTATGAACCGGTTTCGCTTGCCGCTGCTGCCCGCCTTGGGCGCCATTGCCCTGGGCTTGTCGCCGGCCGCCCGCGCTGAACTGCCGCCTTGGGTGTACGGCCAGGAGCAGCGAGACGCTCCTTATCTGTTGGAACTGTTGGTGCGCAGCGTGCACGCCACATCGGCCGGCGCCGAGCCAGCGCAGCTTCAGGTGCGCGCTCAGGTGCTGGAGGTGAAGCGGCAGCCGGCTGCGGCTCGCCTTCGGGCCGGGGATGGGATCATCCTCCGTTACGCGCTGCCCCCCAGTCGTCCGGCGGGCTGGGTGGGTCCGGCGCCACTGCCGCTGCTGCAAGCCGGCGAACGCCTACCGGCCTGGCTGGCGCCCGATCCTTCCCTGCCGGGCGTGTTGCAACCGGCTGCTGGAGGGCGCTCCTTTGGCCCCTCACTGGAGAGTGAGCGCGAGCCTGGCTGAGGGCTGGTGGCTGAGGGCCGGCTCTTGTTGTCGGTTGGCTCCTGTCCGGTTCCGGATATCCGTGGATATCCCGACCTGGACAGGGCCAAGGCATTGACAGCTCAACAGCTGCGCACACACCCAGATCCGCTGCCCCACGCGGCACCGCAGGCCGCTGCTCGCCAGCTCTTCCCTACGGTTCCAGCAGAGCAACACAACGCCCCACAGATTGATGCAGGAGCTGGTGCAGGCCTACTACGGCCAGGAGCTGCAGAGCAGTGCCGACCTCAAAACAAGCGCCTGCTGTGATGCCGATGCGGTGCCCGCCTGGCTCAAACCGTTGCTGGCTCGGGTGCATCCTGAGGTGAGCAGCCGCTACTACGGCTGCGGCCTGGTGTGCCCGCCGCTGTTGGAAGGCTGCCGAATCCTGGATCTGGGCAGCGGCAGTGGCCGCGATGTGTATCTGCTGGCGCAGTTGGTGGGTGAGCGCGGCGAGGTGGTGGGCGTCGACATGACCGCCGAGCAACTGGCGGTGGCCCGTGAGCATCAGGCGTTCCATGCCGAGCGCTTTGGATTCGCCAATGTGCGTTTCCTCGAGGGGCAGATCGAGCGGCTGGAAGAGCTGGATCTGGAGCCCGGCAGCTTCGATGTGATCGTGAGCAATTGTGTGCTCAACCTCTCCACCGATAAGCCGGCGGTGCTGCGGGGAGCGCAGCGGCTGCTGAAGCCGGGCGGGGAGTTCTATTTCTCCGATGTGTATGTGGATCGGCGTCTACCGGACGCGATTCAGTGCCATCCGGTGCTCTATGGCGAGTGCCTCGGCGGGGCTCTCTATTGGAACGACTTCCTGCGCATAGCCCGCGCTGCTGGTTTCGCCGATCCCCGCTTGGTGAGCGATCGCCCCCTGGAGATCACTGAGCCCGACCTGGCCGCCCTGGTGGGTGAGGCACGCTTTTTCTCCGCCACCTATCGCCTGTTCAACATTCCTGAATTGGAAGATGCCTGTGAAGACCATGGCCAAGCCGTGATCTATCGGGGGTCCATTGCCGAATCACCCACTCGCCTGGAGTTCGACAAGCACCACAGCATCGAAGCCGGCAAGGTGTTTCCGGTGTGTGGCAACACGTTCCGCATGCTGCAGCACACCCGCTTTGCGCCGCACTTCAGCTTCATCGGCGACTTTGATCGCCACTACGGCCTGTTTGAAGGATGCGGCAGTGCGATTCCTTTCGATCGCACGCGTGCCACATCAGAAAGCTCAGCCGCCGCGAGCTGCTGCTGAGCTTTCTGGCGCAGGGGGCTTCAGCCGAAGAACCCCTTGCTGTTGAGCCACAGGCCCAGCGCCAGCATCGGCACAAACACACCAGCGGCGATCTGCAGCTTGATGGTGAGGCCTTGGCGGATGGCGCTCATCGGTTCAGCCGCCTGCTTGGCTGGCTTGGGTTTGCTGGTTTTTGCCATCAGGGATGTGCGTGAAGGGAGTGGTGGGGTGATCAGCGGCGCTCGATCAGATCGGTGGCCGTGTAGCGCACCTTGGCGAGGCTGGCGTACTTGTCGTCTGTGCTGCGGTAGCCGCAGGCGCACACCACACAGCTCTGGTAGTCGTCTGATTCCAGGTCCAGGATGCTGTCGTAATCGGCGGGGCTGAATCCCTCGATGGCGCAGGTGTCCACACCCAGCAGGGCTGCGCTGGTGAGCAGGTTGCCCAGGGCGATGTACACCTGGTTGGCAGCCCACTGCTGGATGATTTGGCTGCGGGGACCATCGATCAGATCCACCTGGATCATCTGGCGGTAGCCATCCAGCACGCTGGTGTCGATGCCGCGCGTGGTGGCGATGGTGTGGATCAGGCGGTCGGCATCGGCGGCGGTGATCGTGCGCTTCTTCAGCAGCACCACCAGGTGGGAGCAATCGGTGATCTGGCTCTGGTTCCAGGAATGGGGCCGCAGTTCGGCGCGGATGGCCGCATCGGTGATCACCAGAAACTTCCAGGGCTGCAGGCCATAGCTGGAGGCTGTGAGCACCAGCGCTTGCTCGAGGCTGGCCCAGGTGGCGGTATCGATCTGGCGCTCGGCATCAAACGCCTTGGTGGCGTAACGCCACCAAGGCGCATTCAGAAGTGTCTCGGAGCTGGCGAACATCCGGAATCAAGCCCAAGGCGGTGTGGAGCGCATTCTCCGCCTGATGGATGGCCCCAGCGAAAAGCCCCGGCTTGCGCCGGGGCGGGGGGTGTGAGGAATGGTGCATCTCAGTGAGGTGCCCATTGCCGCCGGCTTGGAGCAGTGGAGCGCTGGTGGCCGCGCTGTCACCTCGGCGGTATCTCATCCCTAGCAACGCTGGCGCTATTGCGCCACAACCAGCGTGTCGGCCCCGCTGCGGCGCACCAACTCCGCCAGCAGGCGCATGTCGCTGGAGCGCACCAGGCCGATGCAGCCGGCTGTGCCGCTGTTCCAGTTGAGGCCGGCGCTGGGGTCGAGGTGGATGCCCAGCACCCGCCGGCCGGTGGTGAACTCAGGTTCGATGCCGATCCAGATCGGGCCGAGCTCTTTGGGGTCGTGGCGGCCCAGTGCTTCGATGGCGCCAAGGCGATAGCGGCCCATGGGCAGGGGCGCTTCGCTGCCCATGCGATCGCGATTGGCGCTCTGGCGGTCGGCCCGGCCGCTCACGGCATCGAAGTGGCGGTCGGGTTCACCGGGAATCTGCAGGCGCAGGTCCCACACCGGATCACCGGTGCGCGGCAGCCGGCGGGTGGTGCGCTCGAGCGTGAGCAGCGGCTTGGGCTGCAGCTCCGTTCCCGGTGAGGCGAGCCCCACCTCAAGGGCGGTGGCGGCGAGCAGCATCGGCAGTGCCATCGGGTGTCACCAGCGCAGAGCTGACGACAACTAGGCGCGATTGTTTTCCGCTGGTGAACCCAAATCCGGTTGCACGGCTGGCACGTCCTCCTAGAAGCCGTAGGGCAGGCAGGCCTGCTGCACATCGGCTACCGAAGCCATCACCTCAGTGGGCACGGCGTCGCGCATGGGAAGCAACTTGATCACGGCCTCGAGCTCGCTGATCTCCTCCTTGCAGAGATGGGAGCTGCGCCCGTAGGCAGGGTTGCTTTTGAGCGAGTTCACCCGCGCCTCTGCTTGGCGGCAGCTTGCTGCGCTGCTGGTTTCGAGGCATGCCTGAACACCAGTCTCCAGCGTCCAGAGGCTTTGGCCGGCGGCCACGGGCCCTGCGCTGAGCACAACCAGGGCGGCAGCAGCACGCTGCAGTGGGCCTTGCAGGGAGAGGGTGAACATCGATCGGCTCCAGTCGCCACGGGTCGCCACCGATTGTGGCGCCGCTGCTGACATCGCGTTCGCCCATCGCCAGCTTGGGATCAGCACATCCACGCCTGTGGCTGATTCCAAGCACCGCCTCAGCCATCACTACCGCATCAACAGCGGTGATGGCTTTCAACTGCATCAGATCGATCCCGGCAGCACCCATCACGCCCCGATCAGCGATAAGCAGGCGGCGCAAGTCGCCCTGGCTGAGGGGGTGGAGCGCATGGCCGCGCTGCAAGACAAGCTCTACGCCCAGGACCGTTGGGCCCTGCTGCTGGTGTTTCAGGCCATGGATGCCGCCGGCAAGGACGGCACGATCAAACATGTGATGAGTGGGGTGAACCCTCAGGGCTGCCAGGTGAGTTCCTTCAAGGCGCCCTCTGCCATCGATCTGGATCACGACTACCTCTGGCGCGCCAATCAGTGCCTGCCGGAGCGGGGCCGGATCGGCATCTTCAACCGCAGCTACTACGAGGAAACGCTGGTGGTGCGTGTTCACCCGGAGCTGCTGGCACGGCAGACCATCCCCGCAGAGCTGGTGGGGCACGACATCTGGCAGCACCGCTTTCGCGACATCCGCCATTACGAGGACTATCTGGGCCGCAATGGCGTGGTGGTGCGCAAGTTTTTCCTGCACGTGTCGAAGCAGGAGCAGAAGCGGCGTTTTCTGGAGCGGCTGGAAAAACCCGAGAAAAACTGGAAGTTCTCAGCGGCTGATATCCGCGAGCGGGCCCATTGGGATGCCTATATGGAGGCCTACGAGCAGATGATTCGCCATACCGCCACGGAGGCCTCTCCCTGGTATGTGGTGCCGGCGGATCACAAATGGTTCACGCGCCTCGTGGTGGCCGATGCCGTGATCGACACGCTTGAATCGCTCAATCTCGCTTATCCCACGGTGAGCGAAGCCGCTCGCCGCGACCTAGCCGAGGCTCACCGGCAGCTGCTCGAGGAGTGATGGCTGTTAGGTGCTGCCGCGCCCCAGCAGCAGGATGGTGATACAGCCCGCGATGGTGGTGATTTGATAGATCAGGTCCACCCGATTGATCCGCTGCATCACTTGCACGTGCTCGGCTTCTGGAGCGCGGCTGATCAGATTGGTGCTCCACACAAACAACCAGAACTCAGCCGTGGCAACCACATAACCAAAGAGATAGAGCTTGTCGAGGAAGGTGAGGTAATCGAGCGCCGGTAAATGCGCGTGGGCGCTTTCCTGGAGAAACACGAGGGTGAGGAGGGCCGTGGAAGGAATCGCCAGGCGCAGGTCGTTGAGATTGCCCTCCAGGTTGGGCGCCAGCAGCAGGATCACCATCACGGCCAGCCAGGGCAATACGAAGCGATAGAACGCTGCCCAGCCGTTGGTGCGGTAGCTGATCTCAAACGTGGCCGTGCTGTAGTCGCCAGCATCGGCAACCTCGTCTTCCCCAAAGGAGGTGGTGTAGCTGTGAATGGCGCTGGAACTGCTCACGCCTTGAACGCTGTAGCCGTTCAGGGTGACGGAATCACCCTGCAGTTCGCCGGGGCGGAGTTTGGGGACCAGCACGATGCCTTGGGCTCCCATCGAGAACTGCGATGGACGCACTTCCAGATCGATGGGCAGCTCCAATGTTTCGAAGGGAAACGGCCTCAGGTTCTGCTGATCGTCGTAAAACTTGCTGGAGAAGCGAAACAGCTGCAGATAGCGTCCGCCTGCCAAGCGTTGGGGTTCGTTGCTGTCGGGCTCCAGCTGTGCGTCGTAGCTCTCCACCTGATTCACCAGCTCCACGAGCTCCGTGATTGGAATTTGATTCGCTTCGATCAGCTGCTGGATGCTCTCCGGCCACATCAGCCAGAACCAGCCATCGGCGGAGAAGGTTTTGTCCTTGAGGGAAAGGTTGTAGATGTTTTTGATGTGCATGCCCACCTCGATCTGGCGGGCGGCTGGCACCGTTGGGGCTGGCTTGAGCTGTGGGTTGGTCGCCTCGGGGCCTCCCAAGGTGGTGAGGCTGAAGAGGGCCACCACCACAAGGCCGATCAAACCGGCCAGCCACGAGCGTTTCAGCTTCATTCCGCGGCTGGTTGCCGAACGGCGCTCAGGCTACGGGCGGTAGGGATGTGCTGACACGAGCGCTCCCGGGCCGTCGGTGACGGCGAACATGACCGCATGTGAAGGAGCTGACGCGATGACCGAGGCGAAGCGACCGCTGAGCTGGCTGAAAAAGCTGGTGCCGTCGGCCCTCCGTTCCGACCCGGCCAAGAAGCTCGGCTCGCCAGAGGCGCCTGCGCCCGTGCCTGCAGCCAGTGCTGCCGCGCCGTCCCAGGCGACTTCCCCTGTGAACACCCACGTGGTGTTCCTGCCCCGTGATCCCCAGTGGGCCTACTGCTTCTGGGCCATCAGCGATGTCGATCGCCAGAAAGCTCGCGAGGCGGGTGCCACCAGCCTCTGTTTGCGGGTGGCGGATGTAACCGGCCTTGGCGCTGATCAATCCCACCCCCACGCCCTGCAGGAGCTGGTGGTGGATAACCACGCCAGCGAGTGGTTCCTGCCGGTGCCGGTGGATGGTCGCGACTACCGCGTGGAGCTGGGCTTCCGCCTGCGCAACGGCGGCTGGTATTCACTGGCCTTCTCCGCCGTGGCTCAGGTGCCGGCTCTCGAGCCCAGCCAGCGGGTGGCCGATGCCTTCGTGCCCTTCAGCCTCGATCAGCCCCTGCCAACAGCGGCCCCTGAGGTGAGCTTCGGTGGCGGTGTGACCCACGAGCAGATCTACCAAATCGCCACGGCGGCCGGCACCCGCAGCCGCCGTGTGGGGTCGGAGGTGCTGCATGAGTTGGAGGGCGCACAGCAGGGCCTGCTCAACGATTCCGGCGTGGGCGTGTGGGCCAGTGGCCGCAGCGAATCCGGCAGCGGTCTGGTGCGTCAGCGCTCCTTTTGGCTGGTGGCCGATGCCGAGCTGATCGTGTACGGCGCCACCGATCCCAGTGCCAGCCTGTTCATCGGCGATCAGCAGGTGCCTCTCTCCTCCGATGGCACCTTCCGCGTGCATGTGCCCTTCCGCGACGGCGAGCAGCTCTATCCAATCCGTGCGATCGCGGCCGATGGGGAGCAGGAGCGCTCGATCCGCCTTGAATTCGAGCGCCGCACTCCGGAAGCGCGCGTGAACAGCCGCGAAGACGCCGTGGCCGAGTGGTTCTGAGGCCCCGGGCCTGAGGGTGCCCCCCTCAGGCCACCTTCACCGCTTGGGCAATCCGCTGGAACATGTAGCCCATGCCCCGGGCGGTGAGGATCAGCTCTGGATTTTCTGGGTCGTGCTCGAGCTTGGCCCGCAAGCGTGAAATGTGCACGTCCACAACGCGGCTGTCGGAGGAGCGCTCGGGCTTGTAGCCCCACACCTTCTCGAGCATGTCGAGCCGGCTGATCGGTTCGCCGGAGCGACTGATCAGCAGCTCCAGCAGATTGAATTCCATGCCGGTGAGGCGGATCCGTTCATCGGCGCGGAAGGCCTGGCGCCTGTTGAAGTCCACGCTGAGATCTCCCACCACCACAACATTGGCGGCCGTCCCACCGCCGCCGCCACTCGCGCCCTGCCCCGAGCTGGCCCGCCGCATCACGCAACGGATGCGTGCTTCCAGCTCCTTGGGGCTGAAGGGCTTCACCATGTAGTCGTCAGCGCCCAGCTGTAACCCAGTGATCCGATCCGCCACGTCGCCCAGGGCCGTGAGCAGGATGATCGGCACTTCCGACTGGGCCCGGATCCGCTCCACCACGGCGAAGCCGTCGAGCTCGGGCATCATCACGTCGAGCACCACCAGATCCGGTTCGGAACCCCGGAACAACTCGAGCGCCTCGGCACCGTTGCAGGCCATCAGCACCTCGTGGCCCTGCATGGTCAGGCGCGTTTCGAGGATGCGGCGAATGTTGGCCTCATCGTCTGCCACCAGGATTTTCAGGCCCTCGGGGCGGGTTCCCTCACCGCTCTGACTCATCGGTCTCACATCCATTGCAGGCAGTTTCACCGCTCAGGGGGGGTGATTCACGCCTGCCGCCTCCGTTTTGGGGCGACTGTTACAAGCGCGACCTGAACGGGTTCCCGTCGCCTGCAGCACCACCCACTGGTGCGAATCCTTCCCAGACTCTTCTCAGGAACAGGGCAGATAACCATGCAGGACGTGCTCTTCGAGCTGATCAGCGATCAACCGGGCCGACTCGTGGCTGTCGCCCGCCAGCAGCATCTGCAGATCAGCGCCACCAACCTGGAAGAGCTGCAGCACGAGGCTCGCGAAGCGTTGATCAGCCACTTCGGCCCCAGCCATGTGGCCTTCCGCGTGCGCCTGCGCCGACCGGTGCGTTGCGCACCTGTTGCAGCACCGTTGAAGCGGTGCTAAGGAGCGGTTGCCTCTGAACCACAGGTCATGCACGTCCTGCTGTTTGCTTCGGCTGTCGCGCCAAAAGGCTTGCCGGTGATCCTTCCCGCGCTGGCCGGTGCGGGGATGCTCATTGCCCTCTCGCAGCTGTTTGTTCCCAAGACCTGAGTCGCTCCCCTACAGCTGTGTGGAGAGGGAGTGCGGTTTTTTTGGCCTGACCGGGCCAAAATGACCGCACCGCACCCAACAGTTCGTGGCTCAGCCGGATCTGGTTCCGCTCTCCCAGCTGGAGCACGAGCTCGGCATCAGTCGGGTCGACCTGCTGCTGCTGGTGCGCCGGCTGGGGATTCAGCCGATCCGGCGCGGCATGCGCACCTTGCTCAGTGCTGAACAGGCCGAGCAGTTGATTGCTCACGTGGGCAGCGGCGCCTCGCTCGAGCCCATCACGGCGGAGCTGGTGTTGGATGAACCGGGGCAGGAGACCTTGCCTGTGCCGGTGGCTGAGAGCTGGGGCGAAGCAGCGCGTTATGCCCAGTTGCGCTTGCTGCTCGAGCGCACCGTGATCTTCACGTTTATCAGCGTGGGCCTCCTCAGCCTCTGCGTGCGTGATGTGCACAGCGGCGACTCGGTGTTGCCGCAGGAATGGCGCACGTTGATCTATTTCGCCTC
>Ga0194130_10007420_pt1 | contig 12124 bp, 9 predicted proteins | sample TA2KigsurfametaG_FD_160084 | JGI IMG/M metagenome (GOLD analysis project Ga0194130, IMG submission 160084) | Freshwater microbial communities from Lake Tanganyika, Tanzania - TA2015050 Kigoma 12 surface | ecosystem: Environmental > Aquatic > Freshwater > Lake | place: Tanzania: Lake Tanganyika... | reverse complement strand
GGTGGCATCCCCCACCAGCTCCCGCTGCTTGTCGTAGAGGAACGGGGCCTTGGCGTAGACCGCGGCGGCGTACTCCCCCTCGGACTTGTAGCTCCCGCTGGGGCGGTCCGCCGGCGCGTCGGCGCCGCCCATCATCCGCTGCGCGTGCCACGCGGCGCGCATCTGCTGCTCCCGCGCGCCGTCCGCCACCTTCCGTCCGTGCGCCCCCTCCAGCACGAGCAGCGCCGCGTACTGGGTGATGGCCTCGTCCACCACCCCGTGGCGGAGCGGGTCCGAGCCCACCAGCCCCGCGAAGTACTGGTGGCCCACCTCGTGCGCCACGGTGAACTCCACCATCCCCTCCAGCCCAGGCAGCCCCATGGCGGCCAAGCCCCCGCCGCTGCTGCCGGTCAGCGACGAGGCCACGGTGATGAGGCCGCAGAACTCCATGCCGCCCGCCCCGTCCGTCAGCGGCGCCTCCAGAACCTTGAGCGACGTCCACGGGTAGGGCCCCAGCTTCGGCTCCAGCTGTTGCAGGGAGGTGATGGCGTGGGCGAGCAACTCCTCGCCGTGCGCCCCGGGGGCGTGGAACACCTCCACCTCCACCCCGTCCACCTCCAGCGCCGTCCGCTCGTAGCCGCGGGCGGCGAAGACGGGGAACTCGCGGACCGCCGCAGCGGCGAAGGTGTAGCGCACGCGCCCGTCCCGCCCGGGCAGCTCGCCCAGGTTCCGCCCCGGGGCCATGACGCGCCACCCGGCGGGCGCCGTCACGGTCGCCAGCACCCCGGCCGGCACCGACGTCCCGATGTCCCCCACCCCCGGCGGCTCGTCCTCCGCCCCCTCCTCGGAGGCGGGAAGCACCGGGACCACGCCCACCAGCTGGAGGAAATTGCGGGTGGCGGAGAAGGCCCCGTGGTCCGACTTGCCGTGGGACTTCGGCACCAGCAGCGCGAGCGGGTTGATGTCCCCGGCGTCCTCGGGCTGCAGCGGGGCCTGCGCCTTGACGTTCACCTCCACCCGCACGCGGGTACCGGGGGGGACCGTGCCGGGCAGCTCCACCCGGTAGACGGAGGGGGAGCGCCGCGTCAGCGCCGCCGGCTTGCCCTGCGCCGCCACCCCGGACAGCACCACCGCGTTGGGCGCGAAGGCGTTGGGGCGCGCGTGCAGGTAGATGCCGGAGGTGGGACGGGCCACCGTCACCTCCACCTGCACCCGGCCCGTGGCCTTGCGCGCCGCGGGATCCAGCTCCAGCTCCACCCGGTACAGCGGGTGGAAGGTGGCGGGCCCCAGGGCCTGCTCCAGCCGCGCCTTCTCGCCGGGCCGGAGGTGGGACAGCACCGCACCCAGCTCGCCGCCATCGTCCGCCCAGGAAGGCGGCGCGAGCGCACACCACAGCAGGGCTGCCACTGCGCGCGAGGCGGTCATGCGCGGGGATGATAGCGTGCTTGCCCGTGCGCGCCCCCTCCTCCCTCTTCGCCGCCGTGCTGCTGTTCACCCTGTCCACCGCCGGGTGCGCCCGGCGCGCACCGCCGCCGGCCCTCGCCGCGCCGCGTGCCCTGCAGCTGCTGGCCGAGGCCCCGCCGGTGGAGACCTTACAGCGCGCGGAGCTGCGCACGGACGTTGAGGTGGACACGCGGGACTTCGAGCGGACGCCCCGCGTGGTGACGCGCGGCGAGACGGCCCCGCTGTCCCTGGACGGCGCCCGTGCGCGGCTGTACGGGGACGCGGAGGGGACGCGCGGCTGGTCCGTGGACAACTTCGTCCTCTTCGAGGTGGTGGACGCCGAAGACCGCGTCACCTCCCGCTTCGCCTGCGGCTTCAGCGACGGGGTGATGGTGGCCAGCGAGCAGGTGGACCTGGTGGGGCCGCAGTCCTTCACCTTCGGACCGGGCGAGGTGGACGTCTCGCCGCTGCTGCCCGAGTCCGGCCGCTTCCGCCTCCGGGCCACCGCGCTGGATTACCAAGGCGTGGGGCGCACGGACGCGCTCTACCTGCGGCTGGAGCCGAGGGCGGAGGCGTCCGAGAGCGACGAGTAGCCGCCCTTCCGGCGCCTCGTTCAGAACTGCAGCGCGGCGGTGCCGGGCGGGGCGTTGAGCACCGCGTCGCACTTGCCGTTGCACACCACGCTGGAGGCGGGCGGGGTGCCGGGCGAGCTGGCCACGTACACCGCTGCCGTCGCCCCCGCGGCCACCGCGGCCACGCCCGCCCAGACGTACCAGCGCTGGTACCAGGCCGGCTCGCGCGGGGCGTCCACCTCCGCCTCGGCCACGAAGGGATCCGCCGCGGGGGGATCCGCCGCGGGGGGATCCGGCGGGGTGGGGGTGAGCTTGCGGGGCTCCGGCCGGTCGCCGGCGGTGCGCACCGCGGCCAGCGGCTTGAGCTTCACCGACAGCTGCTTCTGGCCCCCCGCGACGATGGCGACCACCTCCTCATACTCGGCCATCCCCTTTCGCCGCACGGTGAGGGTGTGGTCACCGGCGGGCACCGGGATGCGCTTCGGGTTCCCCTCCACCTTCACCCCGTCCACCAGGACCTCTGCGTCCGAGGGGGACAGGGTGAGGCTCAGGATGCCGGGCGTGGGTGCCAGCGTGGCGGCCAGGGTGGCGGTGGCGCCGGCGGTGGCCTTGAAGCGCCCGGTGAATTCCTCGAAGCCGGGGGCGCTCACCGTCACGGCGTGCTCGCCGGCCGGCACGTCCACCGGGCCTGCGGGCACCGGCCCGTTGTCCTTCCCGTCCAGCGTCCAGGTGGCCCCCGCCACGCCGTCCCCGACGTTCAGGAGCAGCTGGGGGGCTGCCACGGCCGCAGGCCTGGGCTTGGCCGGGGTGAGTGGCGCCACCTCGTCGTCGTCCAGCGGGTCGGCCGGCTTTGGCTTCTTCGCATTCGGCTTCTTCGCCGGGGCGGCCTTGGGCTTCGGCTTGGCGACGAGCGGTGCGACGTCCCAGTCATCTTCCGCGCGCGCCGGGAGCGCGCACAACACCGCGAGGGCCACGAGGAGGGCGTTCGAACGCATGGGCCCCTCTGATTAAACCCCAGATCCCCCGGTTTTGGGTAGCGTGTGGCCATGATGGTCCTTCGCCCCCTGCTGCTGCTGCTGTCGCTGGCCGCCGGTTGCACCAACCCGCGCCCCGTCCCCCCCCCTGCCCCGCCCCCCGCCGCCCCGGCGCGCATCCCGCCGGGGTGCGAGGCAAACCTCTCCGGCCCCTGGCTCCACGCGGGCGTGCCCGGGTGGCGGTACGAGGCCACGGACGACGGCACCACCGTCCACATGCGCGTGTTCGGCCCGCCCTCGGCCGGCGCCGAGGGGTCCACCGTGGAGCTGCGGCGCACCCCGGACGGCTTCGTGGGCCAGGCGGAGTCCCTGGTGGCCACCCCGGCCGGACCGCCGTGCCGCGCGAAGTTCAGCGCCGAGGTCCTCTCCTGCGACCCGGGGGTGCTGGAACTCCGGGCGGTGGCGAGCGCCACGGTGGATGCCCGCTGTCGCATGCCCGCCGCCGAGGCCCCGGGGCCGCTGCTGCACCACCGGCTCGTCCGGCCTCCCGCAGCACCGGACGCCGGTCCCGCTTCGCGCTAGAGTCTTCATCGATTTCCGCCTCACCTCCAAAGGGATGGTCCAGATGCCGTTCTCGCGCGCAGTGCTCTTCGCCGCGGCCGCCGCCGCCCTCGCCGTCTCCAGCTGCCAGTGCTCCGCGCCGCCGGTGAAGGTGGTAGACCCGTGCAAGGAGGTGGAGAAGGCGCAGCCGGACCGGACCGAGGCCTGCACCGACTCCTCGGAGTGCGGCAGCCACTACGCCTGCCAGGCGGTGAAGGGGCGGGAGAACCTCCAGTGCTGCCTCCTCGCGGACCGCAAGTGCAACACCGAGGCGGACTGCTGCCCCGGGCAGACGTGCCCCGCGGACCGCAAGAAGTGCTTCGACAAGTACCTGGACTGCGAGGCGGACCAGGACTGCGGCGACAGGGGGGACCTGTTCTGCGAGGCCTGGACGGACGCGTACGGCACGTCCAAGCGCTGCCGCCACGCCGCCTGCTCCTCGCTGGGGGAGTGCCCCCCGGGACAGGCCTGCTTCAAGGGTGAGTGCCTGGCGGGGCTGCCCTGCGGCGGGCGCTGCGAGCCCGGGCAGGGGTGCGTGCCGTCCTCGGACCGCTGCCAGGACTACGCCTGCCCGGCGTCGTGCGCGCCCGGGTTCATCGCCACGTTCAAGGACAACCGGGACATCTGGGACAGCTGCACCTTGGAGAAGCAGGGGTGCGAGTGCGCGGAGTTGCCCGGCATCACCTCCGGAGATCTCGGGCGCTTCTCCGCCGCCGCGGCGGACGTGCCAGCCCGGGAGCTGGTGGTGTCGCAGTACGACGGCGAGTACGGGGACCTCGTGGTGTCCCGGTTTGATCTCTCCGGCGCGGAGCTGAAGCGGCAGTACGTGGACGGGGTGCCCGCGGGGCAGGCCACGTTTGGCCCGTCCGGTGCGCGCGGCGGCGTGACCGAGCCGGGCATGGACGTGGGCCGCCACACCGACGTGGCGGTGGGCCCCTCGGCCACCTACGTGGCCTACTACGACGTGGGGGCCGGGGACCTGAAGCTGGCGTGGCAGCCGAGCGCGTCCGGGACGTGGACCACGCTGAAGGTGGACGGGGACAGCGGGGACCTGGGGCTCTACACCTCCGTGGCGGTGGACTCGGATGGCCTGCCCGCCATCACCTATTTCCAGCGCGGGGGGGCGGCCTCCTTCAACGCGGCGGACTGCCCGGCCGGCAGCGCCAGCGGCCCGGTGGCCAACGTCACCGCGCTGAAGCTGGCGCGCGCCAAGGTGGCCCAGCCCTCCTCGGCGGCGGACTTCGAGATCACCACCCTGGCCTGCGCCGCCCGCCCGGCCGCGGCCTGCGCCTCGTGCGGCAGCGGCACGGTGTGCGCGGACACGGGCTCCGGTACCCCCTCGTGCATGCCCATCTCCACCGCGTGCACCCCCGCGTGCGATCCCAACAGCCAGGCCTGCGTCACCTTCGGCGGCGCGGCGGTGTGCGCGGACACGTACAACCCGTCCCAGCTGGCGGAGGTACCCAACGGCGTGGGGCTGTTCTCGTCGCTGGCATTCAACGGCAAGGACGCCTACGTGGCCTACATGCGCCGCACGCTGGACGCCGCCTCGGGGCTGTCGGACGGCAACCTGTACGGCATGCGGGTGCAGGCGGGGCAGGCGCGCGGCACCGCCGTCATCCTGGACACCAGCGGGGACACCGGCTTCTTCCCGGACGTGAAGGTGGACCCATCCACCAAGGAGGTGCTGGTCAGCTACCACGACTTCACCTCTCGGGCGCTGAAGCTGTACCGCGGCAACGGCTTCGTGAGTGGACAGACGCCGGAGATCATTGACTCCGGGGCGGGCGCGGCCGGCAGCGGCCAGAGCGCCTGGGTGGGCACGGACAGCGCGCTCGTCTTCACCCCCACGGGGCAGCTGTACTGCGCCTACCAGGACGCCACCAACGGGGACCTGCGGCTCTCTCGCCGCAGCGGCGCCACGTGGGAGGCGCTCACGCCGCTGCGCACGGACGGGGCGGTGGGCTTCTTCGCGGACGCGGTGTCGCTCGAGTCCAAGCTGCTCGTCTCCCACGCGCGGTTGAAGGCGCGTTCGGTGGGCGGCGAGGCGGTGCTGGACAACCGGCTGCTCGTGGACGTGACGGACGCGCTGTAGTTCAGCCCGCCCCGAGCCCCAGCAGCCACAGCACGCCGTCCAGGCCGCTGACGTCCAGGGTCGCCCCCGCGGCGGCGCGCACGCGCGGCTTGGCGCGGAAGGCCACCCCCAGCCCGGCCGCCTGAAGCATGGGGATGTCGTTGGCGCCGTCCCCCACCGCCACCACCTGCCCGGGCGAAAGCCCCGCCTCGGCGGCCAGCTGCCGCAGCGTGGCCGCCTTCACCTGGCCGTTCACCACCTGCCCCACCACCTGCCCGGTGAGGCGGCCGTCCTGCACCTGCAGCACGTTGGAGCGGACGAAGTCGATTCCCAGCCGCGCCGCCAGCGCCCGGGCCGCCACGTCGAAGCCGCCGGAGACCACCGCGGTGCGCACGCCGGCGCGCCGCAGCCCGCCGAGCAGCGCCTCGGCCCCGTCGTGCAGCGGCAGCGCCGCGGCGAGCGACTCGAGCGCGGAGAGCGGCAGCCCGCGCAGCAGCTGAAGCCGCAGCCGAAGCGAGGTGTCGTAGTCCAGCTCCCCCTGCATGGCCCGCTCGGTGATGCGGGAGACCTCGTCCACCACGCCGTGGGCGCGCGCAAGCTCGTCAATGACCTCGATGCGCACCAGCGTGGAGTCCATGTCCATCACCGCCAGCCGGACCTTCACCGCCCCCGGCGGCCGCGGCAGCACCACCAGGTCCAGCCCCAGCCCGCCCGCAAGGACGTCCAACGCTGCGCGCAGGCCACCGGGCAGGCCACCGGGCGGCCCCGCAAGCGCAAAGGCGGCCACGTGCGGGGCGAGCTGCTGCCGGGCCGAGGCAGGCACCGCATGCGCCGCCAAAGCGGCCCGCAGCTGCGCCTCTCCGTCCGGGGACAGCACGGCCCCGAGCGCGACCAGCTGTGGAGCGTCAGGGGGTGGGAAGCTCATGGCAGGGTCCGCTTAGCACCGGCCGGGCGGTGGGAAAGTTGCGGGGGCGCCGCAGGGTTGTAGCGTTTGTCCTACCATGTCCCACAGCACCCCACTCCGCGCCTCCCTCCTCTCGGCCCTCCTGCTCGCCGGCTGCGGCCAGCCCGCCGTCGGCGACGACGCCGCCCGCGTGCTCCGGCTGCAGCTGGCCGAGGGCGGGCTGCAGGTGTTCACCCCGTCGCGGCTGTCCCTGGGCTTCACGGTGGAGACGGGCGCGGGGGAGCCGGTGGCGGGGCTGACCTCCGCCGCGTTCGACATCTACGAGGACGGGGTGAAGGTGTCCGAGTATGAGAGCCAGCGGAGCATCCAGCCGCGGGCGCACCGCTCGCGGATGTACAGCCTGGTGCTGATGGATCTCTCCGGCAGCGTTCTGCGCGCCGGCGAGCTGCCGCGGCTGCGGGAGGCGGCGCTCGCGTACGTCAGCCGGGTGCTGTCCGAGGGCGGGGATGCGCAGCGGGTGGCGGTGGCCGGGTTCGACGGGCGCGGCACGCTGCGCACCGTCGTGGACTTCACCGGGGACCTCGCCGCGCTCCAGGCGGGGCTGGACGCGCTCGGCGTGGCCGAGTGCACCGTGAACGCGGACTGCGCGGGCAACGTGGACGCGCGCTCGTGCGCCGGCGGGCTGTGCGTGGACGACTCCACCAACCTCAACGGCGCGGTGCTGGCGGGGCTGTCCGCGCTGGACGCCGCGGTGAAGGGGGACACGGCCATCCCCTACCGCCAGGGGGCGCTGCTCGTCTTCACGGACGGGACGGACCAGGCGGCCCGGGTGGACGCGGCCACCACGAAGCAGGCGGTGCAGTCCAGCCCCCTGCACGTCTTCACCGTGGGGCTTGGCGGCGAGTCGGACGAGGCGGCGCTGCGGGCCTTCGGCAAGGACGGCTACGAGAGTGCCTCGGCCATGGCCGGGCTCTCCGCGGCGTTCGACACCATTGCCCGCCGGGTGGCCGCCATGGCCAACCGCTTCTACGTGCTGGACTACTGCAGCCCCAAGCGAAACGGGCGCCACGCCCTGCGCGTGGTGGCCAACCTGGCCTCGACCGAGGGCTTCACCCTGTCCGGTTCGCTCGAGGAGTCGTTCGACGCCACGGGCTTCTCGTCCGGGTGTGAGATGCCCCGGGACGGCTCGGCCAACCCGTAGCGGGACGGGCGGCGCGCGGCCTCAGGCTGCGCGCTGCGGGGCGGCGGCGGGCGGGGCCAGCGGGGCGGCGGGGGCGGCGCTTCCCCCCACGCGGCCCTGCAGCACGGAAGACAGCCCCACGTAGAGGAAGCCCATCTGGAAAAGCACGAGGAACGGGAGGCTCGTCCAGATCTCCTTCTCCCACGCGAACCACACGGCGAAGGTGAAGTACGTCCCGAACCCGAGCTCGATGAGCGGCAGCACCGTCCTGGTGCCCAGGTAGGCGCTCTTCACCGGGGCCTTCACCGCCTTGCCCTCGGCCCCCGTCTTCGGGGTACGGGCGAAGCTGGACTGCTGGTTGAGCAGCGCCTCCAGCACCGCCTTGGCGTTGTTGATGGCCATGCCAATGCCCAGGGACATGATGAACGGCAGGTACTTCAGCCGGTCCCACCAGCCCAGCCCCAGCTCCCGCTGCGTCGCCACGTAGAAGAAGGCCACGGAGGCGGTGGCGGAGATGAACAGAGGCAGGTCCACGAACAGCGTCTCGTGCAGCCCGTGCTGGAACCGCACCACCATGCTCATGGGCATGAGCACGGACAGCAGCACCATCAACAGGTACGCCATGTTGTTGGTGAGGTGGAAGAAGGCCTCCCGCTTGATCTCGAAGGGCAGGTCCGAGCCCAGGATGGTGGGGAGCAGCTTGCGCGCCGTCTGGATGGAGCCCTTGGCCCAGCGGTGCTGCTGGCTCTTGAAGGCGTTCATGTCGACCGGCAGCTCCGCCGGGGAGACCACTTCGGGAAGGAACACGAACTGCCAGCCCTTCAGCTGGGCGCGGTAGCTGAGGTCCAGGTCCTCGGTGAGCGTGTCGTGCTGCCACCCGCCCGCGTCCCCGATGGTCTCGCGCCGCCAGATGCCGGCGGTGCCGTTGAAGTTGAAGAAGCAGCCGGCCCGGTTGCGGGCGGTGTGCTCGATGATGAAGTGGCCATCCAGGAAGATGCTCTGGGCCTGCGTCAGCACCGAGTACTCGCGGTTGAGGTGGCCCCACCGCACCTGCACCATGCCCACCTTGCCGTCCGCGAAGAACGGCACCGTGCGGCGGAGGAAGTCCGGGCCGGGGACGAAGTCCGCGTCGAACACCGCGACGAACTCGCCCGAGGCAGACTTGAGGCCGTGCTCCAGGGCGCCGGCCTTGAAGCCGTAGCGGTTCTCCCGGTGGATGTAGGTGACGTTGTGGCCGAGCGCCCGCTGCCGCTCAACGCACGCGCGGGCAATGCCGCACGTCTCGTCCGTGGAGTCGTCCAGGACCTGGATCTCCAGGTGGTCGCGCGGGTAGTCCAGTATGCAGACGGACTCGATGAGCCGCTCGACGACGTACAGCTCGTTGAAGATGGGCAGCTGCACCGTCACCTTCGGCAGGGCGGCCAGCTTTCCGTTGGGCGTGGGCAGCTTGAACTTGTGCCGGTAGTACAGGAACGCCATCCGGTAACGGTGGCTGCCGTACACGGCCAGCACGCACATCAAGCTGAAGTAGACGGCCAGGAAGACGGTTTCGACGATGCTCATCGCTCGGTGCTGCCTTTCCGGACCTGCACGGTCCGGTCCGCCTGACGCGGCGGGTCAAAAACCGGCGCACCGTAGAGGTTGGCCCCCCCCCTGTCAAACAAGCCGGGCCCGGGGGCCGCCTGCGCGTGTCACCCCGCCGCGGCCACCACGGAGAGGACGGGGGCGGCCTGCACGGCGGCGGCATCGGCCCCCGGCCGGACGGAGACGTCGTCCAGCGCGGCGGTGGCCAGCATGCGCTCGCAGAGGTCCTGGAAGGACAGCCCGGCGTGGCGGGCTATCTTGGGCAGCAGGCTCGCCGGGGTCATCCCGGGCAGGGTGTTGACCTCGAGCAACACGTCGTTGGCCTCGTCCGAGACGAGCAGGTCCACCCGGGCGTAGCCGCGGCAGCCCAGCGCCCGGTAGGCGGCCAGCGCGAGCGCCTCCACGTTGGCCACCCGCGTGGCCGACAGGCGCGCCGGCAGGTGGTAGCGGGCCTGGTCCTGGTACTTGGCCGCCACGTCGAACAGCTCCCCGCCGTGGGCCACCTCGCAGGTGCCCAGCACCTGCTCCTCCAGCATCCCCACCGTCACCTCCCGGCCGCGTACGTACCGCTCCACCAGCGCCTCACCGCCATACCGACAGGCCAGCTCCACCGCGCCCTGCAGCCCGGAGGCGTCCTGCACCAGGGACAGGCCGTGCGAGGAGCCGCCTGAGGCGGGCTTCACCACCACCGGGAAGCCGAGGTCCCCGTGCAGGTCCTCGAGCAGCGACAGCTGCCCCGCCTTCATGCCGTAGCCGGCCGCGGTGGGCAGGTTGTGCAACCGGAACAGCTTGCGCGCGTAGACCTTGTTCATGGCCAGCGCCGAGGCGAGCACGCCGGACCCGGTGTAGGGCAGCCCCATCACCTCCAGCAGCCCCTGGACCTTGCCGTCCTCGCCCATCCGTCCGTGGAGCGCCAGGAAGGCAACTTCCACGTTGGCGGTCCGCAGGGCCACCTCCATCCCCGGCCCTGCCAGGACGCACGTCACGTCGTGGCCGGAGGACTGCAGGGCGTGCGCCACCGCCGCCCCGGACTTCAGGGACACCTCCCGCTCCTCGCCCCAACCGCCCATCAGAACACCGACGCGCTTGCCCATGGTCCACTCCCGGAAAGAAAGGTTGGAACGGGATGCTACAGGGCTGTGATCACCCCTCCAAAAAACCGGACGGCAGCGTCTAGGGGCACTTGGCCGGGGCGGCCGGGACGCAGCGGGACTCGGTGCCGAACTGCTGGCAGGCCTGCCCCGCCGGGCATGCCGCGCTGCCCCCGTCCCGCACCATCCAGCAGGCAATGAGGCACGCCTTTCCCCCGTCCGGCATGGAGGTGCAGTGCGGCGCGTCCCCGCCGCAGGACAGGTCCGTGCTGCACGCCTCGCAGCCGGTGGCCTCCACGCAGGCAGCGGGGCGGATGCTCAGGTTGCCCAGGGTCACCTCCACGGTGCGGCACTCGTCCGGGGCTGCGCAGCCCCCGAGCAGGCAGGAGGGGGCGCACGCGGTGCCACCGTCCGGGCTCATCACGCAGGAGCCACGCGCACAGCGCACGGGCGGTCCGGCACCGGCACCCAGGGCCCCACCGTCCGCGGAGCCCCCGTCCCGAACGCCGCCGTCCACAGGGGCCGGAGGCACAGAGGGAGACGGGAGGGCCGTGCCACACGCCTCGCCCAGCTGCGCCCCCCCGGGCACCGGGAGGTCGCACGCCTGGATGAACCCACCCAGCTTGTGATGCGCAAACTGGGCGCATGTGAAGTCCGGGGACAGCGCAGTGCAGTCCGCGTCCGCCTTGCAGGGCAGGAGCGTGTCGGCGGCCAGGCACGCGCGCCCGGTGAACGCGTCGAGGCCGGAACGGTACTCGGCACACGTCAGGGGCTCGCTGCCAACGCATCCCTGCGCGGCATCCAGGCACGGCGTGATGCAGATGCCATCCCCCGTTCCCCCGTCCGGCAACCGGCGGGGGCGCTGGCCGCGCGCACACACGCGGCCGGTGGTGACGTCGCAGTCCGCGTTCACCGCGCAAGGATGACCGGCCAACGGGGCCTCCCGCGGGACGCACAGCGGCACGCCGCCCATCTCCCGGCAGATCTCCCCCGCAGGGCACGGGGTGTTGGCGCACGTCTTCGGCTCGCAGCCGGACTTGTCCGGCTTGCAGCGCTCGTCCGCGCGGCAATACGAGCAGGGATCCTGCGGCGTGGTGGAGGCCCGGCACACGCCCTCCACGCACGCGTAGCCGGGCAGGCATGCCTCGCCCGTGCCACACGGGAGCCCCTCGGGGTTGAAGGGGATGAGCAGCGAGCAGGCGGCGGTGCCTGCAAGCGTCAGGGCCAGGGTCCAGGGCGAGCGTGAAGGAGCCATCAGTAGTTCCGGAGATCGTCCTCGTCGTCGGTGCGGCGGCGCTTCTTCTTGTCCTCTTCCCGCTTCTTCCGCTCGTCCTCTTCCCGCTTCTTCCGCTCGTCGTCGTCGCGGCGCGCGCGCTCCTCGTCCGCGCGCCGCCGCTCGGCCTCGGCCTTGTCACCCGGGGGCGCCACCCTCTCAGGGACCGCCGGCACGGGGGCAGGCTTCTCCAGCGGCGGAGCGGGAACCTCGCCTGCTGGGGGGGCCGCCTCTGCCTCCCGCTTCCGGGCCTCGCGCTGCCGCTCCGCCGCCTGCTGCTCCTCCGCCTGCCGCTGCTTCTCCTCTGTCGCGCGCTTCTTCTCTTCCCGCTCGAGCTGGGCGGCCTCCTCCGCGGCCTTGCGCTTCTCCGCTTTCTCCCGCCGCTTCTCCTCCTCCAGCTCGCTCTTGCTCTTCTTCCGCTCTACCTCCGGCGGGGGGGGCGTCGGCGTG
>Ga0194130_10007414_pt1 | contig 12134 bp, 11 predicted proteins | sample TA2KigsurfametaG_FD_160084 | JGI IMG/M metagenome (GOLD analysis project Ga0194130, IMG submission 160084) | Freshwater microbial communities from Lake Tanganyika, Tanzania - TA2015050 Kigoma 12 surface | ecosystem: Environmental > Aquatic > Freshwater > Lake | place: Tanzania: Lake Tanganyika... | reverse complement strand
CCCACCAAGGCGCTGAGCTGAGGGCCAAAGCCCCCGCTCTCCACTCCCGCTGGCAATTCGGCGCGGGTGCTCGTGTGGCAGTGCGAGCAGATCAACCGGTGCAGCTGATGCTCAATCACAAACGGCTTGATCTTGGGAATGTCAATCACCTGATGGCGATGCGGTTCTGGATCCACACCACTCAGCGCTTCCCCGCAACCACAGCAGGTGCTGGGGACATGGGGGATGACATCCGCGCACTGCTCTGCGGGGACGAGCTCACGGCTCGCGCCAGGATGGCCTTCCTGACCGCCGCGCTTGCGGCCGCTGCCCTTGCGTTTCTCCTTGGCTGGGGGCTTGTAGGCCGAAGGCCTTCCGCGCAGCGGTAACCACTGCCATCACTGGATGGTGGCTTGGAGGAATTTCTTGAGCTGCGGCCCTTCTGCTCCTCCAGCTGGGCGATACGGTCGATCAGTTGCTCCAACAGCGCCCGCACAGCCGGCGGTGTCGCCTCCCAGTCAGATTCGGTGACGCCGGCAGGTGGAGGAAACATCTCAGGCTGTCTCGTGCTGAGATCAAGGCGGCCGTCTGGGTTCTGTCAAGGGCGAGGGGCCCGGAGCTGCCACCCCCGTGAACGGTTACGTAAATTTTGAGATGTTTTGGAGCAGGTGCTTCCATCCTTTCATCGCCAGAGCATTACCCTTGGAGGGTGCAGAGCAGCGAAGGTCCAACGGCCCTGCCCTCGCCGGGCATCAATCGAGCCAAGCAGGCAGCGATCCAGTCCGGCGGTTCAGCTTTCGACGGGGATCAACACGTCATGCAGCTCGGTCCGGAGCGCCTGGCCAGGTTGCTGCGGCACAACGAGGACCATTGCCTTGGCCTCGATCAGATCGCTGACGTCAGCCATGGCCTCGCCATCGGCCTCCCAGCTCTCCAGCGCCGCATCCAGCCAGCGAGTCTTGGTTTCCAGAAAAGCGATCGCGTCATCGGGGCTCCAGCGGGCCTCGCTGCTGCGGCAGGGATAGCGCTGCAGAAGCTCCAGAATCCCGATCTCCTGCAGCACAGGGGTGCCTGAGGGATCGCGCACCAGCACGGTGTCGGCATCGGTGGCGTTGTCGATCAGCTTCTGGATGTCGCTGCGATCGTCGTCGTCCCTCAGTTCTTGCCAGTCCAGGAAGTTCAGCGCCCTCTCCAGCACGGCCTGCACATCGATCACAGGAATGGGCCGAGCGGCGGCAGGCCGGTCAGGCCGTTCAGCCATACGAAGCATTCCCTCTGCGGCGTCGCTGATCTGCTGCAGAGACAGCGATGGGCTCAGCAGGGCAACCACGCAATCGGCCAGATCATCCAGCAGCAGCTCGGGGCCTTTCACGGCCGCACGGACCTGATCGATGGCCTCCCACAACAGCAACTGGCTGGAGGTGGTGACGGGCTCCAAGGCAAGTCCGACGCTGGTTCCCTGCCATCATCGTGGCCGCGCTGACCAGATGTGGCCTCGATGAACCGATCAGAACCGGTCTCAGGGGTATGCCAAACCATAGGAGTGCTGCGGCGGCCACAGCGGCTACCAGATCCTCTGGAATCCCGCCGTGGTCAGCGTTGGGTCACGACGGCAGAGGCCTGCACTGCCCTGGGAATGAGCCGGGAGACCCTCCGCCAGCTGCGGCTCCGGGGTGTGCTAACCCCCGGCAAGCACTTCCGCCGCTGGGGCTGCATCCAGGGCCGTGGACCACTTCAGTGGCACCTGGAAAACATGGAGGCCACCATCACTGGCTGGAGTCGAAGGCATCTGCAGCACTGAAAGCCAGTCATCAGTCGTAGAGTCATGTCTCTACGGGTGGCCGTTAACGGCCGAAGGCGCTCCGTGACACAGTCCAGGCCTCAAGATCGCTCCGCTGACGCCAGCCAGCACTTCCCGCAGGCGATCCGCCGCTGGGGGAACAGCCTGGCGGTCAGGCTACCGGCCGATTGCCTGCGTCAGGCCGGACTGCAGGAGGGCGATCAGATCGATATCGACGTTGGCCCTGATGGCCGCTTGAGCCTGGAGCCTCGGCGCAAGCTGGATCGCTCTGCCCTGGCCGCTGATCTGCGCCAGCTTCAGGCCACCATGCCGCTCACCCCTTCGGTGATCGAGGACTGCCGCGGCGGTGAACGCTGGTGACGTTGAAGCATCGATGATCTATCTCGACACCAGCGTGGTGGTGGCTCTGCTCAGTTCAGCAGCATGCCAGGCGGCGGGGTAGCAGTTTGAGCGCTTGCTGCAGGGCGGGGTAGAACTTCGTTCCCTCGATCGCGACCGCTTTCGCCAGGCCGCCGAGCTGCTCCAGGATCCGGGCCTCGGTCTGCGCGCCGGTGACGCCTTGCATCTGGCGGTGGCGCTGCACAGCCGCTGCACCAGGCTGGCCAGCTTCGATGTGCGAATGCAGCAAGCCGCAAAGGTCCTGGGCCTGATGCCGGCGCTGAACTGAGACGCCTCTCTACAGCTGGCCTGTGCAACCATTACCGCGACCCACTGAGCTCACAAGCCAGCAGGTTCTGCATGGCGATGGAGTTGCACCGTGGCCAGCCTCAGAGACCCAACCAAGACAGTCGATGAGTATCTTGCAACGCTTGAGCCGGTTCTCGCAGGCCCTGCGGAACGACGCCGCTGAGCTCGGAGCTCGTTGGCCATAGGCCAGCCGTTGCTCCGCCTTGGGCAAGGCGTCATCCACGACGTCATCCCCGCACCAGTGGCTGTAGGCAGCGGCGTTTGAATGTTGCGATCACTCGTGCAAGAAAGCGTGTGGAGGTTATTTCCACAATTAACACTTGCCAATATAACGATTATCGCTTTAACTTAATCGACACCAGGGCATTGATTCAGTATTTGCGATTTGTCCAGAGTGGAGGGTCTGATCTGGGAGATCTCTCTTCTGAGCAAGTTCCACTGAATCCTTTTGAGCAAGTCATCGAGGACGCTATGTTCTCGCCATTGAAGCGGGTGGTCCTTCATGTCACTCGATAGAGACTGCAAGAGATCGGGATCGAAGCCGTCAATCACGCCCGAGCGTCTTGGGGGAGATTTTCTTGTATCTGGTCAACGGAGTGGTTCAAGAACAAGGAATCAGAAATTCAACTTGCCCTCTATGCGTTCAGGGATTATCCAGCCGCTCGATCCGCGCATACGGTGCTTGAGGTACAGGTCGAAACTTTACCTCCCGTGCCTGATCAAGCGCAAAGGCAGGGACTGGAACCTGCTGGGAGATCTTATCCATCGATTGATGACTATAGAAGTGAGATATCTTCCTGTATCTTTTGATACTGCTCTGATGATATTCTCCGCTCCGATGAGGATGTCCTCAACGCAGTTCTTGAGAAACTGCAGTTTGCTCGGCGCCGGCAATAAATTGTTGAGCGTCTAAACAATGAGATCCCTCACCTTCATGGGCAAGGTGGGATCCCCACGCTTCGCTTCAGATCGCTGCTCATGAGGAGGGAGGTGCGATCTGGTGGCGGATGCGCCGCCTCAGCTGGCGAGCCCAGCCGAGGGACGCTCCGGCGCCAAGCAGAGGTAGGGGAGCTGGTACGGCGACAAAATGGATCTTCTCTGACGTGCCGCCAAGCGTCCAGGATCCCAGCAGTCCTGGGCCGGTGATGCCGAAATCGGCAAAGCTTTTGCCTGGTAGGATCCCAGATGTGAGAATAGGGGTTGTAGGAACATAGCTGGCATCAATGCCAAAAAAGAGGCCCATCGGGAAGGAGGGATCGGTGCTGCAGTCCAGGCAAAGTCCAACAAATTCTCCAGCAGTATGATTTCCAACCAATTCAGTTTGAATCAGATTCTGGATCGTGGAAAAACCAACCGACCCAGTAATCGTATAAAGATCAACATTATTGGGGGTGGTCGGCCCAATGCAAAGGCTGCCGTTGGGGATCGTGGGGTTATTGGTGTAATCAAGACCAGTCGAGCAGCCAGCGTTGCTGAGCTGGAGTGCTGGTGATGTGGGCAGGCTCGCCAACGCACCGATGGTTTTCATCACCACATCAGTGCCCTGCTCATCAATCACGAAAGACAGGTCTGCCTTGGCAGGACGGGCTTGCAGGAGAAGGGAGGCTGCGGTTGCGAGCGAAAGCGAACTGATGAGAAGAAGCCGAGGAATACGGTGGCTGCGCACAGCGAAAAGAAAATCGGCTCAAAGCAATAGGAGTTTTGTTGTGCACATGCGGTGTTCTTCGCTACGCAGCAGGCCCAGCCCTAGGCTCGTTGACTTGTGTGATGTGTTCACTGTTTCGTTGCCACCGAGCATTGTTGTCGTCTACCAGAGGTGGTCTGGATCAATCCCCTGCCACCTGAAAGCGAACCCCATCCGGCGATCTTGGTAAAGGCCGCCTGCTGGGCGGCAGGGGCGGTCATCTTTCCTGGCCGTTCCCGTGATCGAGTGCCTTGCCGAGACGGTCGCGGTTGGAGAGGGTCATGGGCGCGGGAGCTCAGCTCAAGGCTGGGGGATGTGAAAGGGATTGATCAGGCTGAGGCCCTCGACCTCCCGGGGCTCGCTGCAAGCACTGCGGCGACTTTGCTCGATCATCCGATCACTCTCGTCGGCTGACATCCTTCCCCAGGCACTCCAGGTCTCCGCCAGCTCCATGGTGACCACCCAGCGCCGATGGCGCAGTTCCGGCGGCAGGGGATGCACTGCTTATGGCCTCCGGCCGACTTCGTCTACAGGGCCGCCGGGCTGCTGGCCCGTGTGAAGTCGATCCAGAGACTGGTGTCCAGTGGAAGGGACATGAGGCGATCTTCTGGGCTCGCATGCCCTCGCCAGTCAGCTCCAGGATTTCCGTCCTCTCCTGGTCTGAAAGCTCGACGCTTCCTTCATGGTTTGAACCTCCCAGAGTCGAACTCTGAGGCCAGCATGGCAGGTCTGGAGGGCTGGCGCCTGGCTTCAGGTTCGTTCTTCCATGCCAGCGACGACCGGGAGGTGGGCGGTGAAATCCTGGTGCTTGCCGTTCATGGACGCCAGGGTCACGGCGCGGGCAAGGTCGCGGCTGATTGGCTTCAGAGCGGTGCCTGGCAAACCCAACCTCCATGCACGCGGGTGCTCAACGAACCCGTTGCTCGCGCAGTTCCGCTCTCAGCGCCGCCATGGCGTCATCCCAGCGCTGGACGTCGGCCGCTCCTGTCAGCTCCTCTCAGCGCCTGGACTTGCCGAAGACCCAGGTCTTCTCCATCCCAGACGTTCGCTCCCTCCGGTTTCGGCTCAGACCGGAGGACGCAACCGCTCGAGGGTTTCCGGAGAAACGCCCACCCGCTGAGCGGTCAGCCGCAATCGATGGTCCAGCCGATCCAAGCGCTGCTCAAGGGCCTGAAGGTTGGGGGCGCTGGCCTTGGGCGCGGCCTTGCCGCCAGCGGCAGCGCTCTTGGCGCGTTGACTCCCCTTGGTGGCTTTGCGCGGCAGGGCACTGCGCAGGGGTGGCCCAGACGGGTGACGCAGCAACGCATCCACCTGTTTCGACACGGGGTCCCTGCTGAGGCCCTTGATGCCACGCGCCTTGCAGAGACTCCAGAGGGCTGCCGCCGGCAGGGCTTCCAACTCCTCTCGGCTGGCCGGGGCCTCGCCTTTCAATGGAGCGGCCAGAGGGCTGGTGGGTGGCGTGCTGTCGCCGAGCTCCTCCTGCAGTCCCCGGTAGAGCCTGGCGTCGGATTGGGCGAGATCCCGCAAGGTGGCCCTGAAGGTGCCCGTGAGCTGGCCCATCAACCTCGACCTCCTCAACGCGCGGGGACATCACGCGATCCACAGGGGTGGCGGATGGCGCTGGCAAGACCTGGCTCACAGAACCCTGGCGGCCGCCTCCGCTCACAGGCAGGGGAGGCAGATCCTTGGCATGCGGCGATAGACCTGGCATGCGGCGACGCGAACCGCGCAGCGATCGACACAACCCCGGGTGGGCTTCCCATTCGAGCGGCATCCGCCGCCGGCCCCCAAGGTGGGGATCCACTGCTCCAGGTCCCTTCTGGGCGGTGACTTCTGGCGTCTTGCCTCAAGATGGTGCAACGGCTCCACAGAGGCCTCGTTGCCATGACCGCCTCCCTGGTGCGCGAAATCCTGCAACGGAGCGGCGAACACCTGCTGCTCGTGGCCATCGCCGTGGCCATCGCCCTGCTCATCGCTCTCCCCCTGGGGCTCTTGGTTCAGGGGCGCCCCCGCTGGACCCGGCTCGTCTTGGGCCTGGCGAACACCGTGCAGACCATCCCGAGCCTCGCGATCTTCGGTCTGCTCCTCACCGTGCCGGTGCTGGGGGGCATCGGTCCCACGCCGGCGGTGGTGGCCCTCATCCTCTACGCCCTCCTCCCCCTGCTGCGGGGCTTGGTCACCGGCTTGAGCTTGGTGCCCCCGGGGCTCAGGGAGGCGGGCCAGGCGCTGGGCCTCACCCCCCGCCAGGTGCTGCGCCATGTGGACCTTCCTCTCGCCTTGCCCAGCCTGATGGCCGGTTTGCGGGTCGCCACGGTGATCTCCGTGGGGGTCGCCACGATCGGCGCCGCCATCGGCGCTGGTGGCTTGGGGGTGTTCATCTTTCGGGGCATCGCCACGGTGAACAACACCCTCCTCCTCGCTGGCGCCCTGCCCGCTGCGGTGATCGCCTTGGCGGCCGACGGCGCCCTTGGCGCCGTGGAACAACGCCTCACCCAACGCGCGGCCCCTGCCAACGACCCCCAGCGGACCGGATCCCAGAAGGGCAAACCGCAGCGGACCGGACACCAAAGGGGCGCACGCGCCGCTTGGTTCCGACGCCGCTGGCGACAGGTGCTGGTGTGGGCTGTCCTCGCTGCCGCCTTGCTGGCCGCCCCCGCCGCCTGGCGCTGGCTCGCGCCCGTTCCCGGATCAGGGACTGGCGGCACGGTGGTGATCGGCGCCAAGGGCACCACCGAACAGCTCCTTCTCGGGGAACTGCTCGCCCAGGAGATCGAGGGGCGCACCTCCCTGCGCGTGAAGCGAGAGTTCAGCCTGGGCAGCACCTTTCTGCTGCATGACGCCCTGCGCCAGGGTCGCCTCGACGGCTATGTCGAGTACACCGGCACAGCCTGGACGGCGATCCTGCGCCAGCCCCCTCTCCCGCCCGATCAGCGCCTGGCCGTCTGGCAGCGGGCCCGCGAGCTCTATCACCAACGCTTCGGGCTGCGCATGTTCCCCTCCCTGGGCTTTGAAAACACCTTCGCCATCCTCATCCGCCAGGCCGATGGCCAACGGCTGGCACTGCGCACGATCAGTCAGGCCGTGCGGTCGGCCCAGCGGTGGCGCGCCGCCTTCGGCTATGAATTCCTCAACCGCAAGGATGGCTTCCCAGGCCTGGCGGAACGCTACGGCCTGCGCTTTGCCACGCCACCCATCGCCATGGATCTCGGCCTCACCTACCGGGCCCTCGCCGATGGGCGGGTGGATCTCATCGCTGGCGACAGCACCAGTGGCCTGATCCCCGCCCTGAAGCTCCAGATGTTGGCCGACGACCGTCACTATTTCCCTCCCTATGACGCCGTGCCGGTGTTCAACAACGCCAGCCTGAGACGCCACCCGGAGCTGGTGGCTGTCGTCGATCAACTCGCCGGCCGCCTCTCCGCCGCCACCATGCAACGGCTCAATGCCGCCGTCGATCTGGAACGGCGCACACCGGAGGAGGTGGTGCGCCGCTGGCGACAGGAGGCCCCGGGCCTTGTTGGTCCTGGCGACCAGCGCCGCGGCTGGAGAGTGATCCATGGCGGTTGACGTCGCTCTGGCCATGCTGCGGCGGGACGGTCGCTGGCTGATGCAGCTGCGCGCCGAAACCCCCACGATCGTGGCCCCCGGTTGCTGGGGACTCTTCGGTGGGCATCTCGATCCGGGTGAAACGCCCGAACAAGGGTTGCGGCGGGAGCTGCTGGAGGAGATCAGCTGGCAACCCCCGGCGCTGGAATGCGTGATGGTCCATCCCATCCACCGCCGCACCGCCCACGTCTTTCGTGGCGACCTGACGGTGCCGCTGGAGCGGCTGCGGCTTCTGGAGGGCCAGGACCTGGGCCTGGTCAGCCTGGAGGAGCTCGAGACAGGGTTGATCTGGAGTCCCCGGCTCTCCACCCATCGCCCCCTCGCCGAGGGACTATTAGAGCTGATGCGACCCGTGATCAGCCTCACTGGGCCGAGGTGACACCGGCGGCCTGAACCACAGCCGACACCGCCTGGACAGGAGGGATGGGCGTCGCAGATTCCATCTGCCGGAGAGCAGCTTGAAGCCCTGGAGGCTCAACCGAATCATGGGTCGGCGGAGCCCTGCTGTTCCGGGCCATCCGCCACCTCGACAACGGGAGCAGGGGATGTTCAGCCGCTTTGGCGTCACGTCCTTGGGCAGGCCAAACGCACTGCCGCCGAAACCGAACGGCAACCTGCTGGATGAGAGGGAGGCGCCTGGGTCTTCGCTCTTGGCAGAGAATGAATAGATCACTAGACTGCGTAAGTTGATCCTACTGAAACAGGCTTAAGCGCGAGCGTTGTTACTCAAGAAAGGCTTCAGAATCAGACGAGGGTCACCCATGCAGGTCGCCTCGGCAAGCTTAATGCAGGAGAATATTAAGACTGCTAATTGTCCATCCATGCCTTTTTCGCTGCTAAATTACGAAATTCTAGATAAAATATATGAAAGTAGCCGGACGCTTGTTTATAGAGGACGACATTTGATCGAAAATAAAGATGTGATCATAAAAACACATTCTTCTAGCATTCCTTCTGCCCAGCAGGTCTCCAGGTTGCGCCGTGAATATTCGATTCTCCTCTCCACCCCAGCCGATGGAACTGTCCGACCAATTGACCTTTTGGAGATTGAAGGTCGCCCCCACTTGATCCTTGAAGACGACCATGCCAAGTCGTTGCTCGATTACTTACTACATTGGATCTTTGATTTTGAGTCGCAGCTAAAGCTATGCACTGAACTCACGCGTATTGTAGCTAACCTTCACGGTTCTGGAGTTATTCATAAGGACATATCACCGGCTAATATTATCCTCACTAATGATCACAAACCGAAACTCATTGACTTTGAACTGGCTTCAGCTCTGCCAATAGACGCTCTCCCAGTCGAAATGACTATCCTGGAGGGAACACCCGCTTACATGGCACCGGAGCAAACCGGACGCTTTGGGGGAACGATTGACGAACGATCAGATTTGTACTCCCTTGGCGCCACCTTTTTCCATTTGTTCGCCGGACGACCGCCTTACGTCCTAGAAGACCATCTCGAGTTAATGCATAGTCATATCGCGAGACCCACGCCCAGATTGGACTCGCTAGATACAACCATTCCGAAGTTAATCTGCGACATCATTGATAAGCTCCTGGCTAAGCGTGCAAATGACCGTTACCAAAAAGCAAGCGATCTCTTGGCCGACCTTGAGGATGCATACTCAGAATATCAAAATAGGGGAAAGATTTCACAGTTTGCTCTAAGAGGTACTGCAGATGGCAGGCTGACATTCCCCCGCAAACTCTATGGAAGAAGCAATGAGACAGCGCTGATCCTTGAAGCATACGAACGCGTAGCCAATGGAAGCCATGAGATCATTCTTGTAAAAGGGTTCTCCGGCATCGGTAAAACTGAATTTGTGAAAACCCTCAGTAAGCCAGTCTCTCAACGAAATGGAGTCTTCGTATCCGGAAAATTTGACCAATATCAAAGAAATATTCCCTATAGCGCCTTAATTCGAGCTATACAGGAATTCTTTTCTGAGATCTTCACTCAGTCAGAAGATAAAGTAGCACGCTTTCGCAAATTATTGAAGGATGCGGTTGGCGCCAATGGACAGGTGATTGCCGACGTGATTCCAGAGGTGGGGCAAATGTTGGGACCCCTCCAGCCGATCGCCTCCTTGCCACCATTGGAGTCCCTGAATCGTTTTAATTTTGTTTTTGAACGTTTCTTCTGTACTTTAGGTCAACCAGAGCAACCTCTTGCGATCTTTCTTGATGATTTGCAATGGATTGATCGTTCTACATTGGATTTGATCTCCAGCATTATGCGTGGGAGACAAATTACTCATTTCTTGCTTATCGGTGCCTACAGAGATAATGAAGTTGACGAAGACCATGTTTTGCATCAAGTAATAAAGAGCCAAAAGAATGTCAGAACTATTGAATTGCAATCACTATCTAAAGAAGATGTTTGCGATATGATTGCTGACACGTTAGCGATCAAGGAGACAAAGGAGTCATCATTTCAGGAACTCTGCACGCTTGTCCATGCGAGGACTGAGGGAAACCCTTTTGTCATTAAGCGATTTCTGATGTACCTCAACGATCAAGATATCCTGTCTTATCGTCTAGCAGATGCTCGCTGGGCTTGGTCGATTGATGCGGTGAGCGCTTCTCCTCTTGGCGAGGGAGCAGTAGAGCTTCTCATCAGGCGAATGCATGCTCTTCCGCAAGCAACAACAGCAATGTTAAAAGTTGCTGCTTGCATGGGAACTCGTTTCGATGCTGCAACCTTATCCCAAGTTCTGGGTGAAAGTATTGAGAAAGTGATCGAGGGATTATGGCCTGCTATCTGCGCAGAGCTTATCGGAATAGCTCGCTCAAGCCCCACAGCCATCCAGCAGATCAGCAAGATACAACCGGTGATCGCCAGTCGAGAAGAAGGTCAGGAACAAATTATCCACCATCCAGACACAGGTGGAATAATCTATGCATTTATTCATGATCGGATTCAGCAGGCTGCTTGGACGCTTACGGGTGATGTTGAACGGGCAAGGATTCATGGTTTGATTGCTCAGCTCCTAATCAAGAAATATGATTCTATGGCGGTTGATGATCATATTTTTGAAGTGATTGAACATCTTCTTTTTGGGTATGATGAATCAGAGCACTCCAGGAATCAGTTGCTAGACTTTTTGCTTAAAGGCAGTATAAGAGCCTATGAATCTTCTGCTTACCTACCCTCTCAGCAATGGGCAGAGAAAGGAATTGATTTAATCCTCAAAAACCATCGAGACAACCAGATAGAAGTCGATAAGCTGCATACTCTTTACTATTATGCGGCAAGTTCAGCTTACTTGAACAAAGACTTTGCGCGAATGCAGCAGCATATCGATGCTTTGAAGGCCTGTACAGACGATCCTGCTAAACGAGCCAGTATAATTGAACTTCAATTAGCTTCAATGGTCTCAAGGAACCAGCTCAAAGAATGCCTGCAGCTTGCCCTGGAAATCCTTCCTGACTACAATATTAATCTTCCTCCTAATCCTAGTAAGCTAACGATCAGCAATGCTTTTTCTAGTGTATTGAGGGGACTGGGAAGCCGCACGATTGGGGATCTTGCTGATGCCCCTGAAATGAAGGATATAACCGCACTGAGTGCCATGAATGTCTTGACCAGAATCGCATCGGTAACCTATGTCGCTGCACCAAACTTGTTCCCCATGGTGGCAATCGCTCAAGCAGATCTCACCATAAACTTTGGAATCACGTCAATATCAGCACATACAATTGCCATCCTCGGCATGTTTTTCTCTGGTTCTGTAGATGATTTGGATTCGGCTTATACTTGTGCTATGACGGCTGAAAAGATTCTTGCCAGATTTGGTTCTTCTCGTACAGAGGGACGTACCAGATATACAGCGGCAGTCTATCTTAGAATTTGGAAGGAGCCAATAGCAAAAATCTGGGAGTTATGTCTGGCCATAGAAAAGAGTAGTTTAGAGAATGGCGATGTTGAATATGCGGGATGGGCTTCTTTCATGCGTGTTACCCATGGCCTCTTTTCAGGCCATAGCTTACTGGACGTTGAGCCTGAGTCCAGAAATCATATCATTCATATTGACCAAATAAAGCAAACAACAGCACGAAATTATGCCAGTATAAGCCATCAGCTTATGCTGAATCTTATGGGAAAGACTGAGAAAGCTTCTGAGCTTTCTGGCGAAGTGTACGACTCGGAATCAATGATTTCAATTCATGCGTCAAATAATGACATGTTTGGCTATGTCTCTGCTCATCTTCACCGTCTTATCTTGTATTAACATTTTGGAAAGATGGATGAGGCGTTGGTCAGCGCAAATGAGGTTGCCGCTAACCTAGAGGCAATTTCTGATCTAATCCATGTGGCAATCTATCATCAGTATGCTGCGCTTACATGTCTAGGTCTAGCAGCGCATTCAGTAG
>Ga0194130_10007403_pt1 | contig 12152 bp, 16 predicted proteins | sample TA2KigsurfametaG_FD_160084 | JGI IMG/M metagenome (GOLD analysis project Ga0194130, IMG submission 160084) | Freshwater microbial communities from Lake Tanganyika, Tanzania - TA2015050 Kigoma 12 surface | ecosystem: Environmental > Aquatic > Freshwater > Lake | place: Tanzania: Lake Tanganyika... | reverse complement strand
ACAACAAAGAGAAGTTCTCAGCTTGGGGTGGTTCATTAAATACCGCTTCAGACTTAGTTTTCTACGGTACTCTTGATCGTTGGTTCAAGGCTCTTGACGCTAAGTCAGGTAAAGAACTTTGGAAATTCCAAGTGGGTTCTGGTGTGATTGGTAATGCATTCACATACGCAAACGGTGGCAAACAATACGTTGGTGTTTTATCAGGTATTGGTGGTTGGGCTGGCGTTGCGATGAACCTTGGCTTAACTAACCCAACAGACGCTCTTGGCGCTGCTGGTGGTTACGCTGAACTTACTAAGTACAATGCTGCTCCTGGCGGCGGTGCACTAACAGTATTCTCACTATAATCTAGTAGAGATACAGTAGGTAACGAAAAAGCCCCTTAATTGGGGCTTTTTTGTTGACTTTCAGTTTGAATTTATGCTATAATATATGTTCAATAATATATTGGAGATAGCATGAAATTGGATACCCAAAGCAAAGATATCGATGTACAGAAATGTGTAAAAAACGTTGGTGGTAATCAATATGAATTGATCTTAATAGCCGCTACCCGTGCTCGTGAAATTGCTAACACTAGAACCATAGCACAGAGGAATAATCCAGAATTAAAATATCCGGTTAAAACAATAACAGCCGCGCTTGAAGAAGTAGCAGGAGGTAAGATTGGCAGAGAATACTTGGGCAAGGTCAGATCAGCTAGGTAAATACGTGTATGAACAAGTACTTGAAAAAAGTCCTAGTCAGTCCATGGACTTCACTCATTACATTGGCTATATTAGTCTATGCTATCGCACAAGGTCCTAGTTTTGTAGAATCAATTAGACTACGTTACTTTGATCAACTAGTCACACACGCTAAGCCAACTGAAAATAACATCTACACGGTAAACATCGACGAAGCTACTATTAACAAGTACGGGCAATGGCCGTTCAAACGCACAGTCTATGCTAACATGATCGGCGACCTATACAGCCGTAATGCAGGATTAGTAGTTTGGAATGTCTTGATGCCAGAACGTGATCGCCAAGGTGGTGACCCAGCATTGATGATGGAACTAAAGGACCATTCAGTGATCCTTATGAATATGCCTAGCGATGCTGATAAGAACACGCCTCGTAAGCCAGGTTCAGCTGTTATCGGTGCAGAGTTTATGGACACTATCATAAACTATCCTGGCATCATAGCCAACATTCCGGAACTAGAAAATGCCGCTGTGGGTATTGGTATCAGCAATACCTTGGAAGAGATTGATGGGGTTAATCGCCGACTACCTTTGTTCGTAGGATCAAATGGTAACCTGTACCCCAGCGTGGCATTAGAAGTGCTGCGTGTTATGAGTAATGACGACACGTTCCAAGTCAAACTAAATGAGAATGGTGTCGAGAAGATGCGTATTCCGAGTTTCCGTCCTATATCAACAGACAGTATCGGGCGTATATGGGTTGATTGGAGTCAAAAGAATCATCAGGTATCAGCAGTCAACTTGCCTAAAGATTTTAAGAAAGGCATCGTTATAGTTGGTGTCACTGCCGCAGGCCTGGGTAACCCAGTGCCAACAAGTTTAGGCGCAGTATGGCCACAAGACATGCAGGCAGCTGTGATTGGAACCTTGGCTAATAATGTCAATATTGAACGTCCTGATTGGGCGCCAGGTGCTGAACTTTATATCTTAATAGGTGTATCCTTATTAATTTTAGCCCTAAGCCGTTGGACATTCGTAGGCCTAGGTGTAGGTATAGTCTTAACAGCTAGCTTAATTCCTGCTAGTTTTTATGTGTTTAATCAATACAAATTTCTAATAGATGCTGTGGTGCCAACAGCAGGTATTGTATTAGTGATGTTACATGCCTATGGCGTTAAATTTATCAGTGAGTTCTTACAGAAACAAGCCATCAAGAAACAATTCGCAGGTTATTGTAGTAAGGAAGTTGTAGAACTATTACAGAAAGATCCAGAACTTATTAAGCGTGGTGTGCGTAAAGATGTGTCAGTTATGTTTAGTGATTTGCGCGGGTTTACCCCCATCGGGGAACACTATGGAGACGACGTTGCCGGACTTACAAAATACATGAATGGTTACATGGATAGTATCAGTCAGCCTATCTTAGATAATCTAGGTATGGTTATCAAATACGTAGGTGACGCAAGTATGCACATTCATGGTGCACCTATTGATGATGCAAATCATGCACACACTATTGTCAAAGTTGGTTTAGAAATGTTAGATGCTGTTGATCGTTACACTAAAGAAATGGAAGCGCAAGGTTTACCACCTGCCGCAATGGGTTGGGGGTGTAATACAGGCATTGGCTTTATTGGCGAGATGGGTTCAACAGAACGACACGGCTACGATATCCTAGGTGACATGGTATCAACCGCGGCACGACTAGAAGCACGTTGTAAGGCCTATGGTGTGCTATGTATTATTGGCGCAGAAACATACAATCGTACCAAAGATGATTTCTTCTACCTAATGTTAGATAACCTACAACCTAAAGGGAAAACCATAGCTGATTTGATTTATACAGTTTTACGTACCAATGGGGTTGACTATAATAAAGATCGAGTGCAACATATAAAGATGCACGAATTATATAAGGCTAAGAAGTTTGATGAAGCCGCAGACATGTGTAAGAAGATGAAAGGTACCTTTGGCGGACAGATGGACAAGTACTATAAGATTTGGATCGAACGCTGTGAATTTATGAAACAACAAGATTTACCAACGAACTGGAACGGCGAGTTTATCGCACACGAAAAATGATCTACGGACCCTGGGCCTTAGTGATAGGACAATGCGTAGCAGGAGTATGTTATTTTAACAGTTCAACACCTGCATCTTTTGACAATACTTTTGCAGATCAATTTACCTGTGAAATAACAGGCAAGCTCATAGATGATATTGGAACAAATCGTGCCGCAGGTCCAGTACAGATACAGCACTACTGCTATAATTGGGTAGAAGAATCTGCTAAACGACAAAAAAAGTAATATCTATATAAGATCAAACTATAAAGCAGTTACATTTATTTTACATTTTCGTGCGTAAATAATAGACAGCGATCTTATTTGTTCTGACCGCTAGGAGATTGTATGAAACAACTCGCGGTATTACTCCTTTTATTCTCTGCTAATCTATTTGCGGCAGATTACAGCACGAGCAAAGAGCTCTACATGCCTAATGAATCAGGTGGGTATGTAGTTTTAACTCTTGAAGAATGTAAATTTCCTGAAGCAGTAAAATTAGGATTTGACAGCCGTGCTTACGCTACAGAAAAAGATTCAGAACAGCCTGCCACACATGAAGGGTGTTGGAACAGTCCAGATACTGCGGAGGCACCTAAGGTACCGGAAGTGACTATAATTCCTTTGGTTAATCTTTGGTTTGATGGCGATATAGTATTCTATCCACAAAATCTATTTGGTCCTGAAAAGCGACGCTGGGGCGCAGTTAAACCAAACGTATAGAATTTTATCAAAATTGATGCTATAATAAGTCATGAGATATTTATTATTACTCACATTGGTATTTGGATTGACTGTGGAAGCCAAACCAATCACAGCCAAAAGTTTTATAGTAGCAGATAATCGAGGTCAGGTCATATCTGAAAAGAATGCCGACCGCACACAACCTATCGCCAGCATTACCAAACTTATGACTGCTATAGTCGTATTAAATGCCCGTCAGGATCTCGCAGAAGAATTACCGTTAAAATTTAAGCACAGTAAACTATATCATACTCGACTGCCACGCACACTTCGAACACTGAGCCGCGGTGAACTTTTACAACTGGCTATCATCAAGTCAGACAACTTTGCCGCATATACTTTATGTGAAAACTATCCAGGTGGTGTTGATCGCTGTGTGGCAGAGATGAATCATCATGCTTTAGAGTTTGGTATGTATGCGACAAACTTCACAGATCCTACAGGCCTAGATCAGGGTAATCAGAGCAATGCCCGTGATCTAGTTAAATTAGTCTTAGTTGCCAGCCATCATCCTGAAATCACAGATGCCAGTGCCAAACCCAGCGTTAATATCCTAGTAAAGAAACGTTGGTGGGAATTTGGTAACACAAATCCTTTAGTGCGCCGTAGTGATAACATCCTGGTCAGCAAGACCGGTTATATACATCAAAGTGGCGGATGTCTCGTCATGTTGGTGGATACTGAACTAGGTCAACGTGTGATAGTTTTGTTAGGTAGCAAGAACACTAGGACACGTATTCCTGAAGCAGAACAGATCAGCCTAGTGGTATCAGGCAGTGACGTTGAGGTTGGAGATTAGTTTTTCTTTTTGACTTCGTCTAGCTTGCTGGCTTCATCAAATTTTTCGTTGGCTTCTTGTTCAACTTTCATCTGTTCCATAACACGATCACTTTCGATGATCTTGCCACGTAGATGTAAGACAGTGTTGACTTTTTGATTTAAACGGATTAGGTCATTGTCTAGCATACGGATACGATCGATCAAGGCAATAAGCACAGTGTTAGCATCACTGATAACTGGCTTGACTTCTTGTGTTGCCCATGTCCATACATATTTGATGATAAGTCCCATGCCCACCGCGAACACGATAGGGAATCCATACTTGCTGATTAATCCTACAACATCCATTATTTTTTCTTCCTTGATAATTTAGCTTGTAATTCAACTATTTTTGTTTCTTGTTCTATAACTAGTGCTTCTAAGGTTTTTACACGATCTTCTACTAGTTTGTTATCTTCAAGATCTTTAAGATTACTTTCTTGATCGGCTAACTGTTTAGCTGATAGAGCCTGTACAGATTCTGTAAGGCTGTTTACCTTAGTGTTATATTCGTCAACACGCACCTGTGCGTCATAGGCCCAATAGGCAAGACAAGCTATAGCGGCAACAGCCAAACTGGCTAATAAATTCTTTATTTGATTGTCTTGCATTATAACCAAACGATTTTCTTGATCATCATTCATCTAAGATCCTCTTTATTTGTGCGTTGTGTTCATTGATCTGATCTCTTACATGATTAAGTTCTGGAGTTAACCACCATAAGACTAATGCTAACCATACAGCCCATATTACGATAGTTCTCATAAGGGCATCCAAAGCAAGATACCTTGCGACATTAGAACAATGCCTGCACCTGCTAGGACGAAACTGCCCCAGAATAGTGCCATACTAATGCTTAGGATACTTGCTGATAGTAATACGATACTCAGTTGATATGCGGTTGATGCATATCCTACCCATGGTAATTGTTTCTTATAATGATCACGTGCTTCTTCAAGTGACTTGGCCTGTTTATACAATATCGGTTTGCCTTCTTTACCTTGATCATATGTCAATGCCTTGTCTTCAAACTTCTTAGCTTTAGCAGGATCTGTGGCCTGGCTTGCGGCCAATTCGTATTGTGTTTGCTTGATACTTTTCGCTTGATAAAATACCCATAGGTCATTGGCTTGTATGGTATTGTTCAAGACCTTGCTGTTAAGGCTGCCTTGTAACCACATGTTAAACGCTAGTAAGGCAGCGAATACATTAATAATCAACCCTGCTTTGCTTTTAATCATGCGTTCACGATCTGTAGCAGGCACTTCTGTGCCATTTTTTTTCTGACGTGTAACCATCTTCATCACTGTGTCTGTTAAAGCCATTTCATTATGTCCTCAAACCAAAATACTGTTGCAAAAAATAACGCTACTAATCCAACCAATACGTAGTCTGCCGTGTCCCATTTCATTGTGGATACTCCACACCCGTAGCCCAATGTTCTAGGCGTTCTGCATAGCGGGTGATGCTGTGATTACTAAAAAAGTTAATATCTTTCTTCTTCAATCCTACTAAGAATCCGCGCCATACATCTTTACATGATTGACGAAATGTCAAACCACGTAAATTACCATAGTGATTAATATAGTACATGCCACCAAAGTGATGGAACGGCCATAAAGGAACACGTGCTACGATATCAGCATTGTTGACGAAACGGAAGTGTAACAGGCCTGTGGCTTCTATGGCTCGGATATAAGTCTTGTTGCCCACACGTGGCGATCCATAGGTAAATAGGGCATGTGGATTAGGCGTATCTTCTGCTCGCTGTAAGCGGAACGCTATCAGTGTTGCCATGGCTGCACCTAGGCTGTGTCCAGTACACCATATGGTACGTGTTTTACCGTAGTCATTAGCCAACTCATGTAGTTCTGGCCAAATGTCATCAGCTGACTCTCTGAATCCAGCATGCACCTTACCCGAGCCTACTCTACTTGGCACAGGTATGGCTTTTAGATCTGCGGCGATATCTTTAAACTCTGTAGGCTCTGTGCCACGGCAGACTATGATTAGATCATCATCATTAACTAACCAATAGGCCTGGCTGCCGTCATGATCGATAAACGTAGCTTTGAATCCTAATTCTTTAAACTTGGCCTTACCCGCTTTTTCATCTAGGTAAGCTGCTTCACTGCAACGAGCGAAAAATGCAGCTTGTTCTGTAAAAGGTTTCATGTTGAGAGCCATTTTAATCTCCTAGTCTCTGCGGGCATCATTTTTACCGTCAGCACGTGCTATACGGTCAACATCAGGTTTCAATCCCAGTGCATTACTTACTATAGTGTCAATTCTGACCACGTCATGATTCATTGTTTTTACACGATTGTCTAAAGCAGTAATGATGCCAGCCATACCTTTGATACTGCCAAGCACACCTGCTAGTAGTAGTTTGATTGTAAGATAAACGAAATAACCACCTGCTAGGGCAACTGCGATTGGAAATCCTAGATCTCCGATAAGTTTGAAAATATCACCCATGTCCTGCTCCTTGAAATACTGCTTTATAGTTATAACAGTATTTATATTTTGGTTAGGGTTTTAATGGGTCAGTACGTGATAGATGCTGTCGTAGTTGATATGGCTATCGTCATAGCCAATGGATTGGAATAATGACCTGGTATTGTTTAGCAATTCTCTGGTGATAATATGGCGGAATTCACCGTAAAAGTGATGGAAATTATAGTCTATAATAGGTGCTAACTGCTGAATAATGTAAGTTTTTTCATCTGGGGTAAGATCACAGTACCAATGTAGCTGACGTACCACGGCTTCAGTTCGAAGATCATTATCTTGAATATTATCATAGCTTTCATCTATGACGTTATCAAAAGTTTTGAATCCATAACTTTTCAAATAGGCAAGATTGCCGGGTGCAGATAACAACATAAATGGCTGTTTGCTGACAATGGGTTTAAATATTTTTTCGGTTAAATGTAATTTATCATAATAAAATACTGTTTCTGTTACTATGTGCCAAAAAGCATCTACATTTAAAACATCGTTGTTATAATTTAACCTATCTATAGTTCTAGGAATATCAGCACTAGCACTTCCCGGTAATTCTGCACGGTCAACTACTAGTTTGTTAATATTAGTTAAATATTGTTCGGCGTGCTGTTGAGCATGTAGACTTAGTTTGGTATTAGGATCTGCAACCTCGTCTTGCCAATCATCAAACAAATTATCAGTGACATTAAAGCTGATCTGTCCATGATCTAATAATCCTAATTCTGCCAGTTTGCTAACAAAATAAATCCTATAACTGCGATCATTAGTAATAATCCTATTAAATGAGATAAAATCATACTTATAGAGAGTAACTATTTGTTTATTGTAGTTTAAGGCATAGTATCCGCGATACCAATCTAATGCCGCAAATCCATGAAAGAAATAGTATAATTTTTTTAATTTGGTATAAGAATCAACAGCGTGTGAATGTTCACTAGTTACCAGTATCGAAGTTATTGGATTACTTAAAAATTTGTCTATGTAAGGATCAATTAATTGAGGAATAACAGGTTCTTGATCATAAAAGAATATTTTTCTTTCTTGATTAGGTTTATGTGTAAATATAGATATGTCATGAATGTGTATATCTTCTAACTTGGGAACACCATTGTGAATATACCAAACTTCAAAATCTTTAAAAAGTTCTTGATATAAAAATTCGTAAATATGATCAATTTGGAGCATGTATGTTAACTCAATTAAAAACAGTAGGATTCATTGGAATCGGTAAATTAGGTCTACCCTGTGCTGAAGTAATGGCACAACAGTATGACGTAACTGGCTATGATATTTACCCTAAGGTATCGGATAAGATCAAGATTTCTGATACACTAGAGGGTGCAGTAGTAGCTAAAGATGTTATTTTTGTAGCAGTACAAACCCCGCACGATCCAATTTATGATGGGTCGACGCCTAGCACACATTTAGGTAACAAAGATTTTGATTACAGTATAGTTAATCAAGTTCTAGCAGATATCAATAACTATGTAACCCCAGATCAATTGGTAGTATTAATCTCAACCGTACTTCCAGGTACTACCCGTCGCGAGTTACGTCGTAACATTACTAACGCAAGGTTTATCTACAACCCCTATTTGATAGCCATGGGTAGTGTAGCATGGGATATGGTTAATCCAGAGATGGTGATCATTGGCACTGAAGATGGTAGCCTAACCGGTGATGCACAACTACTCAAAGATTTCTACCAACCCCTTATGGAAAACGATCCACGCTACGCTATTGGCACTTGGGATGAAGCAGAAGCTATCAAAGTATTCTACAATACCTTTATATCAACTAAGATTGGTTTGGTTAATATGATACAGGATGTGGCCGTGAAGAATGGCAACATGAATGTTGATGTGGTCACAGAAGCTCTGGCTCATTCAACCATACGCATCATGAGTCCAAAATATATGACAGCAGGCATGGGTGATGCAGGACCATGCCATCCACGTGATAATATCGCTTTACGCTATCTAGCTGAAGAACTCAATCTGGGCTATGATATATTTGATACTGTGATGCATGCCCGAGAGATGCAGGCCAATAACATAGCCTGTTATCTTTTAGACTTACAAGAACGCAATGACTTACCTATCGTCATACATGGTAAAGCCTACAAACCAGACGTAGACATGCTAGAAGGCAGTTATAGCCTGCTGATAGGACATTATCTAGAGCGTCATGGCGCACATTTCTTTTACTGTGATCCATTGACAGATGATCCTGTGCAAGATGATGTAGCGGCTATCATATTTCTGGCACACAATCGCCAGATTACCTATGGCTATACTGGAGAACTTCCACAGCAACAATTATATTTTACTCCAGGACATGGCAGCGTTATCGTAGACCCGTGGCGTAGATACTCATCACGTAATCCTTCATATAAGATCATACATTATGGTAACACTAGATCACGTGATTAACATCGATCCTTTTTGGGACGACGAATATCTACATTTAGACTATAAACAAGAAGCATTTAATAATCTCATTGATACAGAACGTTGGGTATCCTTGGGATATATGTGCAATTTTACAGGTGCTATGTGCGACATGCGCAGTCCACAACCCTCATGGAATCATAAGTTTATAGATCATTTTGCAAGTATAGGTTGGCAGGATATCGGTACAAGTTATTACCGTATGGATACCTGTACGGTATTGCCTGTACATCAGGATACCTATAAACGTTACATAGAATTACACGATCTGCAAGGACAAGAACACACTATCCGCCGTGCCATTGTATTTTTAGAAGATTGGGCCAGCGGGCACTACCTAGAATTAAAAGGTATGCCTATCACCAGATGGCGTGCCGGATACACTGTGGTATGGGCCTATGATGAACCACACATGGCTGCTAACATAGGTGCTACTCCGAGATATACCTTGCAGATAACAGGACACATATGAAAATAAGTTCAGCCAATGAATGGGGCAAATTAAAGTCAGTGGTAGTAGGATCCGCTACACACGCAAACTGGCCTACCAATGATCCAGTATTTTCAGAAGAATCAAAGAAAACTACCTGGACAGAAACTCCAGTACCTGGTGGAGTAGTTCCACAGTGGATCATAGACGAAGCTAACGAAGATTTAGACATACTGGCTGATACCTTAACTAAACTGCGTGTTAGTGTACATCGTCCGATGGATATGGATTTTCCACGTCTAGGCGGTATGTATAACTACTGTCCAAGAGACAGACTGATCATAGCAGGATCCACAGTCATAGTTCCTAACATGATGTATCCTTGTCGTAACATGGAAGAAGTAGCATTGAGCGCAGTATTAGATGCCGCAGAACACGTGATTTATATGCCCAAAGATCAAGGCATGACCATGGATGCGGCCAATGTAAGTAGACTAGGTGACCGTTGGTTGTTCTTAGAAAGCCCTAGTGGTAATAGGAAGGCCTATGAATGGCTGTGCGAACAGTTACCTAACATACAAATTGATCTAGTAAATTTCTATAGTGGCGTACATATCGACAGCACCATTACTCCTTTACGCGAAGGACTTGTAGTACTTAACGCCAGTCGGGTAAATCAGGTGAACTGTCCCAAGGTGTTTGATGGCTGGGAGAAGTTATGGGTCACAGATGTAGTAACACAGGACTTTTACGAATATCCTTACGCTAGTAAATGGGTTGGTATGAACATGCTGTCAGTAGATGAGAACACTGTGATTATTGATGCCGCTCAGACCCAACTGATAAAAGATCTTGAAAGTTGTGGAATAACAAGTATACCACTAACCTTGCGACATAGCCGTACCTTAGGCGGCAGTTTCCATTGTGTGACCTTAGATTTAATCCGAGAATAAGGTAAATATTAGTTACAATTTGGAAATATCATATGTCGCAAGACTTTGCTAGTTATACTGGATCATCAGTTAACGCACTAAAATTTAATCCCAAGATCCAAGAAGTCATTGAGCGTAAAAGAGAAATCTTTACCTCAATAGCAGATCACTACAAGGGTATTCCTAACAGCACATTGTTTTATGGATTCAGTCCTTTAATACTAGCCGCAACATTAAAACAGATCTCAGTGACCAGCATTAGCCCAGAAATAAAAAAATACCTTGACTCCGCCGGTGTTAAATATGTTTACATCGACGAAAAAGATTTGGGCGAACACAAAAAACAGTTCGATTGGGTGGTGGCCGCAGATGAATATTTTACCTTTGCCAAGTCTGAGCAAGAGCAATTAGATCAGATAAAAGCAGTTTGTGGTTTAGCTAAAGCCGCAGTGATAACTACCTTGCGTGATTATAAAAATCAAGATTTCCGAGATAGAGAGTTTAGCCAACCGCTGGCGGTGCATAGACATAGTGATACCAAAATATTTTTAGAATATCATCATTATGATTACAATGACAAGAATGCATGGTCTACCACAGTATATGAAATGGATGGCAAGGACACAGTGGTCACTGGACCGTTTAGTCGTCGCAGTATGTTTTTTAAACAGATGGCTAAATTTAGCATAGATGCAGGTGCTAGAGAGTTTTACGTGCATAAAAATTTGATGTATAAGAGTCTCATCAAAAAGAATTATGAGCATGTGATTTCAATTAGTTTTTAGTAATTTGTTTTTCGAGAATATATGGACATCAATCAACAGCTACAACCCGTCGTCACCTCATTACTAGATAGCCTCAAAGGATCTATCGAAGCAGAGCTACGCAGTAAAATTTCAGATGAAGTAGTCAAGGCTATTGCTAATACAGAAGTGTCTGCCATAGTTGAACGTATCATTACTAATCGATTAAATGAACGTGTAGCTGAATTTAATATTGAAGATAAAAGTCGACAACGGCTAGAACAAACTCTAACCCAGATCACTAACCAATTAAATACCAGCCTAGCACAATCTGCTAATGAACAGGTATCTAAGGAAGTCACAAGACGAGTAAATCAAACAGATTTCAATGCCATGGTAGCAGGAGTAGTTGAAGGCAAGATCAACAGCCTAGTACAGACTGGAGCATTTGGTCGTGCCAGCATAGATCATTCTAGCGTCAACTTCCATGGATTTAAATTTTCTGGTGACATGATCGACGGTGGTATAGTCAAGAACTTTGGCAGTACGGGCATTGATGATCGTGCCACACAAGTACAGATGACTTTGCTAGATCAAGCAGTGGCATTTGAAAAGGCAATATGGACACCTAGTGCTATCATCAAAGGTAAACTTACTGTAGAAGGTGACCTAGTAGTGTTAGGTGACATAGATAGTTCTAGCAAAGCCGCAAATACTCTTGCAGACATGGCCGTTGCCAAAATAAAAAATGATACTGAATTGTTAGATCTACACACTA
>Ga0194130_10007402_pt1 | contig 12153 bp, 15 predicted proteins | sample TA2KigsurfametaG_FD_160084 | JGI IMG/M metagenome (GOLD analysis project Ga0194130, IMG submission 160084) | Freshwater microbial communities from Lake Tanganyika, Tanzania - TA2015050 Kigoma 12 surface | ecosystem: Environmental > Aquatic > Freshwater > Lake | place: Tanzania: Lake Tanganyika... | reverse complement strand
AGAATTTCTAAACTTTTAGATCAAGTGAAAGATAGAGAATTTATTGGCTATTCTTATGATGGTGCAGATGCATCCTTTGAGCTTTTAACAAGAAGATTGCTTAACCAAGTGCCAGATTATTTAAAAATTAAAAAATACGAGGTTAGAGTTCATAAAAATTTAGATGATATTGATATAAATTCAGAGGCAAAAATACACTTAAATATCGATGGTAAAGATATCATTTGCGAGGGCACAGGAAATGGTCCGGTACATGCAATTGATAGTGCTATAAGAAAAAATATCTCAAAAATCGGAAAATATGGAGATTATTTAAAGGATTTAAAACTATTAGATTATAAGGTTAGAATTTTAAATACCGGGACTAGTGCTACTACACGAGTCTTAATTGAAAGTTCTGATAATAGCGGATTGATTTGGTATACAATTGGTGTATCACCCAATATAATTGAAGCATCGTTCAGGGCACTTTTAGACAGTATTGATTACAAGCTGTTTAAAGAGAATGCGCCAGCAAATATTTGATTAATTTAAAAAATATATTTTTTATTTTAGTTAGACCTCAATTGGGTGAAAATATTGGAGCATCTGCAAGAGTAATTAAAAACTTTAAATTTGAAAATTTTAGAATAGTTAATCCTAGAGACAAGTGGCCTAATAAAAAAGCAATAATTACATCAGTTGGCGCTAGAGATTTAGTTTATAATTCAAGAATATATAAAGATGTAAATTCAGCTGTTAAAGATTTGCATATAGTATTTGGAACAACATCAAGAGTGAGATCTATTAATAAAACAAACTTAAAATTAAGGGATGCTATCAAAATAATTATTAAAAATTTAAAAAGTAATAAAAAAATAGGATTATTATTTGGATCGGAGGCATCTGGTTTAAGTAATGAGGATTTAGTAAATACGAATTATTTAATAAATATTTCAACTAATAGAGGTTTTTCTTCACTAAATTTATCTCATGCAATTGCAATTATTGCTTATGAATTATTCAACTCCTTAGATAAAAAAATTTTTAATATTAAGAATTCTCATCTAAGTAATTTAGCACCTAAAAAAGAATTAAATAATTTTTTAGATTTTTTAATAAAACGACTTGAAATGATAGGTTTTTTAAAACCTAAAGAAAAAAAGAAAATAATGATACAAAATATTAAAAATACTTTCCAAAAAACTGTGTTATCAAGCCAAGAAATAAGAACTTTGCTAGGAATAGTCAGTTCTTTAATTAAATATAAAGGTAACTTACATTGACTATAATTCTATGTGAAACTATAAGATTATCACTTTGAAATGACAAAAAGAATTAAAGCGCTACATAAAATTGATAGAAGGCTAGGCGTTAATCTATGGGGAAGGCCTAAAAGTCCTTTTAATACTAGGGCATATGGTCCAGGTCAACATGGTCAACGAGCAAAGGGAAAGCCATCAGACTTTAGTATTCAGTTAAAAGCAAAACAGAAGCTTAAAGGTTATTACGGTAATATGAGTGAAAGACAGTTTAGAAATTTTTTTAGAAGAGCATATAAGAAGAAAGGCGATACTGGAGAAAATTTAGTTGGACTGTTAGAAAGAAGATTAGATGCAGTAGTTTATAGGGCAAAGTTTGCTCTTACAGTTTTTCAGGCTAGACAACTCGTCAGCCACGGAAAAATAAAGGTCAATGGAAAAAAAGTCACAATTTCAAGTTATCTTGTTTCAGAAAACGATATGATCGAAATAAAAGATAATTTTAAACAATCAGTTCCGGTTTTATCAGCTACCCAAAGCAAAGAAAGAGAGGTTCCAGATTACATTATCGCTGATCATAAAAAAATGTCAGCACAATTCTCAAAAATTCCTAAATTAAACCAAATTCCATATCCTATTCAGATGGAGCCAAAGTTAGTTGTTGAATACTATTCTAGATAATAAGTTATTGTTTTAAAGTTTTATCTAGATCACCATTTTCAAACATTTCCTTTACAATATCACAACCTCCAATAAAATTTCCATTTACATAAAGCTGAGGTATGGTCGGCCAGTTGCTATATTCTTTTATTCCTTGTCTTACCAACTCATCTGATAATACATTTACTGAAAAAAAATTAATTTTTAAATGTTTTAATATATTGCATACTGTCATTGAAAACCCACATTGAGGCATTTCAGGCGTACCTTTCATAAATAAAACAACTTTATTTTTTTTTATTATTTCTTCTATTTTTTTATTTATTTCTTCCGTCATTTTTCAGCAGTTGTAAGTGCTAGAGCGTGTAGTTCCTTACCCATTTTTCCCTTTAAAGAGGCATATACCATTTGATGTTGTTGTACTTTGCTTTTGCCCTTAAATTTAGATGATTTTATATTTGCAGCATAGTGGTTATTATCACCAGCTAAATCATCAATTTTAATTTCTCCATCAGGAAAACCTAATTTTAAAAGCTCAAACAATTCATCTTTACTAATAGCCATTTAATTTAATGTAAATTTTTTAAACCAACTATTATTTATTTTTATAAGTTTTGTAATTGGAATTTTTAAAATATCTTTAATTTCAAAACTATTTTTTTGAGTTTTTCCAATTATTTCAAATTTAATCGCATTTTTTTTAAGAATATTTGTAATTTTTAATTTATTTTTATTGTTAAATTCCAAAATATATCTTCCTTGATCTTCACCAAATAGATAGTGAATTTTATTTAAATTAATATTAATTAGTTCGATTTTACATCCCATAGACCCAGACATACACATTTCAGCTAATGAAATAATAATACCCCCATGTGATATATCATGAACTGATTTTAATAGATTTTTTTGAATTAACTGCTTAACGCATAAACCATTTTCTCGTTCTTTTTTAAGATTAATCTCAGGAGGGGGACCATCCTTATATTTTAGAACATCGTACAGTAGTGCGCTTTGATGAAGATGACCCTTTGTATCTCCTATTATCATTATGTGGTTATCAACTTCTTTAAAATTAAATGTCATCATAGATTTAAGATTTTTTAACAGTCCAATACCGCCAATAGTAGGGGTTGGGTAAATGCTTTGTCCGTTTGTCTCATTATAAAGAGACACATTTCCTGAGACCACTGGGTAATTCAGAAATTTACAAGCATTTTTTATTCCTTTTATGCTTTCAACAAGCTGTCCCATAATCTCTTTTCTTTCAGGATTTCCAAAATTTAAGCAGTTTGTAATTGCAATAGGTTGAGCGCCAACTGAAATTAAATTTCTCCAGGTTTCGCAAACCGCTTGCATAGATCCAGTGTAAGGATGTGCAAAACAATATTTAGGAGTGCAATCAATTGTAGCTGCAATCCCTTTATTTTTTCCATGATATCGTATAACTGCAGAGTTACCACCAGGAGCTTGAACAGTGTCTGCCATAACCATATGATCGTATTGTTCCCAAACCCAAGATTTATTTGAGAAATTATAGTGGGATAATAATTTTAAAAATGCATCTTTGATTTTTATTTTTTTTAAAATTTTTTTTAATTCAGTTTTTTTTGGTAATTTATGAAAGATCCAGGGTCTTTTATATTTAGGAGCATTTTTTCCAAGTGTATGGATTGGAATTGATCCGACTAATTCATCATTGTATTCAATCTCAAGTTTTTTTGAAGAAGTAAGTTCTCCTACAATTGAAAAATCAAGTCCCCATTTATCAAAAATATTTTTTGCAAAATTTTCTTTTCCTTTTTTTAATATAATCAGCATTCTTTCCTGACTTTCTGAGAGCATAATTTCATATGGTGTCATATTTTGTTCTCTACATGGAACTTTATTTAGATTTATTCTAATTCCTAAATTACCCTTTGAGGCCATTTCTATAGATGAAGATGTTAAACCTGCAGCTCCCATATCTTGGATGGATACAATGCATTTTGATTTCATTAACTCTAAACATGCCTCAAGAAGCAATTTTTCTGTAAAAGGATCACCGACTTGTACCGTTGGTTTTTTTTCATCAGAGTCTAAGTCAAACTCTGCAGATGCCATAGTTGCACCGTGTATGCCGTCTCTACCTGTTTTTGAACCTACATAAACTACAGGATTTCCAATTCCACTTGCAACCGAGTAAAAGATTTTATTTTTTTTAGCTATTCCCACATTCATAGCGTTGACTAAAATGTTTCCATTATAACAATCATCAAACTCGGTCTCTCCTCCAACAGTTGGAACCCCAATACAATTTCCGTAACCACCTATTCCAGAGACAACACCATTTAGTAAGTATTTAGTTTTAGGATGTTTTGGTGATCCAAATCTAATAGAATTTAGATTTGCAACAGGTCTAGCTCCCATTGTAAAAACATCTCTTAAAATACCTCCAACACCAGTTGCCGCACCTTGATACGGTTCAATAAATGAAGGATGGTTATGACTTTCGATCTTAAAAACTACAGCATCGCCATTTCCAAAATCTACTACTCCAGCATTTTCACCAGGACCCTGTATAACGTACTTATTTTTGGTAGGTAAAGTTTTTAGCCAAACTCTTGAGGATTTATAGGAACAATGCTCGTTCCACATTGCAGAGAATATACCTAACTCAACTAAATTAGGTTTTCTACCCATTATTTTAATTATCTTAATAAACTCCTCTTTTTTAAGACCATGTTTTAAGGCGATATCTAAATTAGTTTCTTGCATAGTTTAATAATGATTTAAAAATAAATTTACCATCATCTCCTCCTAACAAAGCATCTGAGGCCCTTTCAGGATGAGGCATTAGTCCAAAAACATTAAATGTTGTATTAGCGATACCAGCAATATTCATCAAAGAACCATTTGGATTTGACTCTTTATTAATCAAACCTTTCTGATTACAATATTGAAGTATTATTTGTTTGTTTCTCTTAAGTTTTTTAAGATTTTTTTTATCAATAAAATAATTTCCCTCATTATGTGCTATCGGAATTTTAAGCACTTCATTTTGTTTTGTCTTTAATGTAAAAGGAGTTTTATTATTTATAACTTTTACATAAATATTTTTGCAAATAAATTTTAAATTGCTATTTTTCATTAAAACTCCAGGAAGAAGACCACTTTCAACTAAAATTTGAAAGCCATTACAAATTCCAAAAACTAATTTATTTTTTTTTGCATGTTTAATTACTTCAGACATAATTTTTGATTTGGAGGCCATACTACCGCAACGTAAATAATCTCCATATGAAAAACCTCCTGGCAAAACAACAAGATCAACTTTTGGTAAAAGAGTATTGTTATGCCAAACCATTATTGGTTTGATATTAAATTTTTTTAAGGCAATTTTAATATCACGGTCGCAATTTGAGCCAGGAAAAACAATTACTGCAGCTTTCATTAATCTGCTATCTCAACTTTAAAATCTTCAATAGTAAGGTTTGCAAGTAGTTTTTTACACATCTCTTCAGTTTCTTTTAAACTCTTATTTTCATCATTTTTATTTATATTTAGTTCAAATACTTTCCCTTGCCTAACATCATTAACATTTTTAAATCCTATGTTATTTAGTGAATTTTTAATTGCTAAACCTTGTGGATCCAGAACATCTTTTTTTAAAGTTACTAAAACTCTTAATTTCAAAGGTTTATTTATTTTTAAAACTTTTAATTTTTGTTATTCCTTTTTTAATTTCTTTAATATTTGTTCCTTCAGGCATAATACCAAGTCTTCTAGCCACTTCTTGATAAGCTTCAACCAGACCTCCAAGATCTCTTCTAAATCTATCTTTGTCTAGTTTTCTTTCATCTTTAATATTCCAAAGTCTACATGTATCTGGGCTTATCTCATCAGCGAGAATTATTTCTTGATCGTCGCCAGTCCAAATTTTTCCAAACTCTAATTTGAAATCTACAAGTTTAATTCCAATACCTCTGAAAATTCCAATTAAAAAATCATTAATTCTAAGGGTTTGTTCAGATATAAATTGTAGTTCATCTCGTATTGCCCAGTTTAGATTAATAATGTGATCGTCATTCACTAGTGGATCTCCGAGTTCATCACTTTTATAATAAAATTCCAAAATTGGTCTTTGAAGATCTGTTCCTTCGCTAATTCCAAGTCTATTTGATAGTGTTCCAGCAGCTATATTTCTTACAACAACTTCGATTGGAATAATCTCAACAGACTTAATTAGCTGTTCACGCATATTTAAGCGTTTAATAAAATGTGTTTTGATTCCTATTTGATTAAGCTGTGTAAATAAAAATTCGGATATTCTATTGTTAAGAACACCCTTGCCACCAATTACTGCTTTTTTTTTATTATTAAAGGCAGTTGCATCATCTTTGAAGTACTGAATAAAAGTTCCTTTTTCAGGACCTTCATATAGAATTTTAGCTTTTCCCTCGTAAATTAATTTTCTTCTACTCATGAATTTTTAAATACTCTAGAGAATATAGAGTCTGTGTATCTTAAATGAGACTTTAAGTTGAATAATTTTTCAAGGTCGGTTGTTGATAAATATTTTTTAACTGCTTTATTTTTATTTAACAAATCGAAAAAACTATCCTTTGTTTTCCAAGATTTCATTGCTTGGGCTTGCACGATTTTATATGCTTTTTCTCTTTGAAGGCCTTTTTGAGTAAGTTTAAGCATAACACTTTGAGAAAAAAAAAGACCTTTAAGTTTTTCCAAATTTTTTTGCATATTTTTTGGATAAACAATCAAATTTTGAATAACATCATTAAGCCTATATAAAATAAAATCTAAAGTTACAGTTGCATCTGGACCTATATTTCTTTCAACGCTTGAATGACTTATATCTCGCTCATGCCATAAAACGACATTTTCTAAGGATGGAGCAACATAACTTCTCACAAGCCTTGCAAGCCCAGTTATATTTTCGGACAGCACTGGATTTCTTTTGTGTGGCATGGATGAAGAACCCTTTTGTCCTTTTGAAAAAAATTCTTCAACTTCTAAAACTTCTGTTCTTTGCAAGTGTCTAATCTCTGTAGCAAGACGTTCTGCAGAAGTAGCTATAAGTCCAAGTACAGAGAAAAAGAAAGCATGTCTATCTCTTGGAATAATTTGTGTAGATATAGGCTCGACGATAAGCTTTAATTTTCTTGCAACATATTTTTCTATATTTGGACTTAAATGCGCAAAAGTGCCAACAGCTCCAGATATTGCGCAGGTTGATATTTCTTTTATTGCTTGTTCTAATCTTTTTTTATTTCTTAAAAATTCTGCATAGGCAGTTAATAATTTAAGACCAAAAGTAGTTGGTTCAGCATGAATTCCGTGGCTTCTTCCGATACACGGTGTGTTTTTGTATTTTATAGATTTTTTTTTAAGTGTTTTTAAAAGTTTATCCAGATCGCTAATCAAGATTTTTCCAGATTTAACTAATTGAATGTTAAAACAGGTATCTAAAACATCGGAGGATGTCATGCCCTGATGTAGAAATTTTGCTGATTCTCCAACCTTTTCACTTATAGATGTAAGAAAAGCTATTACATCATGCTTAACTTGTTTTTCAATATTTTCAATTCTTGAAATATTTATTCTTGCCTTTTTTTTAATAGAATGAGAAATCCCTTTTGGAACTATTTTAGCCTTCTCCATGGCTTCTGATGCATAAACTTCTATATCCAACCAGATCTTGTATTTGTTTTCTTGACCCCAAATATTTGAGATTTCTTTTCTAGTATATCTTGGAATCATAAAGCTAATTGCAAACTAGAATAGCATTTAATTTTATAAAGTGAAAATTTCGAAGCCATTACTAGTTATACCAACTGTATGTTCAAATTGTGCTGAAAGAGTCTTGTCTTTAGTAACTGCGGTCCATCCATCTTTTAAAACTTTTGTCTCATAACTTCCTTCATTTATCATAGGCTCAACTGTAAACACCATACCTTCAAGAATCTCAATACCGTCTCCTTTTTTTCCGTAATGTAAAATATTTGGCTCCTCATGAAACGATTTACCAACACCATGTCCACAAAAATCTCTAACAACAGAAAAACCTTTCGCCTCAGCATAAGATTGAATTGCAAAACCTACATCACCAAGTTTAATTCCTGGTTTAATAATATTAATCCCTTCCATCATTGATTCGTAAGTGGTTTGAACTAGTTTTTTTGCTTTAATAGAAACATCTCCTACACAGAATGTTTTACTAGCGTCCCCATGATATCCATTTAATACAGCAGTGACATCTACATTAACGATATCTCCTTCATTTAAAATTTTTTCTGATGGAATACCATGACAAACAACATGATTAATAGAGGTACATACCGACTTTGGATAACCACGATAAAAAAGGGGAGCAGAATAGGCATTATTTTTTTTTAAAAAATTATTTATTTCTTCATCTATTAAATTTGTAGAAATTCCAGGCTTTATTATTTTTTCAATATAATTCAAAGAATTAGATGTAATTTTTCCAGCTAGTTTTAAATGTTTAAAATCTTCTTTTGTATATTTTTTAATAGTCATTAAGAGTAATCGATTTCAATTTCATTATTTAACTTTATTTCTTTTTCAGAAATTTTAGTTGAAAAACAAAGATATTTAATTCCAGATTTTTTACCTTTTATAAAAATATTAAAATATTCTTTATCAATATCCTTTGCAATTTTAAACAAATTAACATTCTGTCTTTGAACTAAAAAAATAATATAACAATCATAGCCTTTTTTTTTTGCATCTATAAGATCTTTTATATGTTTTTGTCCACGAGTAGTTACAGTATCAGGAAATTCAGCAATTAGATTTTTCCTTATTAACGTTACATTTTTTACTTCGATAAAAGTATTTTTTTTTCCATTTAATAAAAAATCAAATCTAGTTTTTTTATTAAAAAAAACTTCTTTATTTATTTTGTTATAATTATTTATTTTTTTTATTTTTTTTTCTTGAAGTGCTTCTTCAATAATTTTGTTTGTAAGATGTGTATTTACTCCGACAAGCTCTTTATTTTGTTCAATTATTTCGAGGGTATATTTAAGTTTTCTGTTATCATTTTCAGCTTTAGATATATAGGCAACCGAGCCTGGATTTAATAAACCTAGCATTGAGCCTGAATTTGGACAATGTGCAGTTATAGTTTCACTATTGAAACTTACATCAGCAAAAAATCTTTTATATCTTTTTATGAAGATTGTTTTTAAAAGTGGTTTTATAAATATCATTTAAATTATTATTAACGTGCCTATTAATAAAAAGAAAAAAAAATATTTTGCTGCCTTGTTAATCATTGGAGATGAAATTTTATCTGGAAGAACTCAGGATACAAATACAAACTTTCTTGCAAATTGGCTAAATGAACATGGTATACAAGTTAGAGAAGTTAGAGTTATACCTGATCTAAGGTCTGAGATTGTAAAAAGTATCAATTTTTTAAGAAAAAAATATGATTATTTATTTACTACAGGTGGAATAGGCCCAACCCACGACGATATTACATCAGAGTCTGTAGCGAAGGCTTTTAAGGTAAGGTATGAGTATAACAATGAAGCATATAAAATATTAAAGGATCATTATAAAAACTCCTATTTTAATGCAGCTCGAAAAAAAATGGCAAAGATGCCAAAAGGAGCGGGTCTTATTTTAAACCCATCCAGTTCTGCTCCAGGTTTCTTTATCAAAAATGTTTACGTTTTGCCTGGTGTTCCAATTATATTAAAGTCCATGATGCATCATTTGGAACAGCTAATTGTAGGTGGTCAAAAAAAGCTAAGCGAGAATATATCAATTGACTTTCCCGAAAGTAAAGTAAGCAAAGTATTTTATAGATTACAAAAAAAATTTAAAGACTTAAATCTTGGAAGCTATCCATTCTTTAAATCAGGCAAGGTCGGTGTATCTTTAGTTATTAGTGGTTACTCTTCTAAAAGAATATTTGATTGTAAAAAACAACTCCTATTAAAATTAAAAAAAATAAAATTTCATTGATGTTTTCAGTTATAATTCCTAGTTTTAACAATCTCGAATATTTAAAATTATGTGTATCAAGTTTAGAAAAAAATTCCTCATTAAAAAATGAATTAATATTTTTTATAAATGAGGGATCTGATGGATCCTTAGATTTTATAAAAAATAAAAATTATAAATTTGTACATTCAAAAATAAATAAAGGACTTTGTACAGCAGTTAATGAAGCATCAAAGTTAGCAGATAATGATTATATTTTATATGCTCATGATGATATGTATTTTTTACCTGAGTGGGATTTAGTTCTTAAAAAAGAGGTAAATCTATTAGATACAAATTTATTTTATCTATCAGGAACAATGATTAATGAGGGTCATATAAAACTTGATTGTGGTAAAACTTTTAAGGATTTTGATGAACAAAAATTACTCTCTTCTTTTGTAAATTATAATTTTTATGATTATCACTCTTCATTTGAGTCCCCTCATCTTATACATAAGAATATATGGAAAAAAGTAGGTGGTTTAAGTGAGGAATTTAATCCTGGAGATGGTTCTGACCCTGACTTATGTATGAAGCTTTGGAGTTGTGGTGTAAGAATTTTTAAGGGTATTAATAATTTCAAAGTTTATCATTTTGGATCAATTACTCTAAGAAAAAAATTTTTTTTTAAAAGGAATAATGGGAGTTTACAATTTTTAAAGAAATGGAAAATAAGCCAAAAATTTTTTAGAAAGCATTATTTAAGAGCAAGAGCAGCTTATTCAGGAGACTTAAAAGAACCAGATAAAAATATCTTATATTATATTGAATTATTATTATGTAAATTTAAGTTATATTTTTCTTAATGGGCATAGTTGAAAAAGAATTTCAGCTTAAAATTTTAAAAGAAAAAATATCGGAATTTTCAGAAAATTTTCCAGGTAAAAATTTTGTTTTCTCTGATGGAAGTTGTTTATCTGAAGTAATGATCATTGGAGAAGCTCCAGGGCAGATAGAAGATAAAATGAAAAAGCCATTTGTTGGAAGGGCAGGTAAGCTACTGGACAAAATGTTAGAGTCTATAAATTTAAATAGGAATAAGTGTTATATTACGAATGTTGTAAATTTTAGACCTGAAGAAAATAGAAAGCCAACATTAGATGAGATATTAATTTTTAGACCTTTATTATTAAATCATATTGAAATTATAATGCCAAAAAAAATTTTGCTTCTCGGGGCAACCGCTGCCAACGCTGTTCTTAATCATGAAGGTCCTTTGCATGTAGTAAGGGGAATTTGGAAAAAAATTGATATAAATAAAAAAAATTTTAATGTTTTAACAACATTCCACCCTGCATACTTATTAAGACAACCTGATGCAAAAAAAATAGCATGGCAAGATCTTCTGGAATTTCAAAAATTGTAATGATATTTAGTCTTAAAATAATTTATTTATTCTAATAAATATTGCCCTCGTGGTGGAATTGGTAGACACAAAGGACTTAAAATCCTTGCCCGTAATTGGGAGTGCCGGTTCAAGTCCGGCCGAGGGCACCAAATGATGAAATATTTGTTTTTAGTTTTTTTTCTAATATCGTGTTCTAACATTCCAGTTATTGGCTCTAAGAAAGATCAAAACATTAAAATCGAACCCTCAAAAACAATGAAATCAATTCTTGATAATGAATATGATGTTTCATACTTTTTAACTCAAAAAGGTGAAAACTGTTTTATTTCTTTAGAAGTAAAAAATATTTCCAAAGAAGAAAAGCGAGTATCACTCACAATTGAAGCTTTTAATTTTGCAGATAAAAAGTTTGAGGCTTTTGTGGTTGAAAAAAAAACAAAACCAGAGGAAATTATAATCTCAGAGAGTAGGTTCAGTGGAACAGAGTGCAAAAATCTAAAAAAAATTAACTTTTATAAGTAATTTTAGATATCGATATTTTTGGCTTTGGATGCATTTTCTTCTATGAACCTTAACCTGTGCTCTGAATTTTTTCCCATAAGATTTGAAATAATTTTATTGGTTTTTTTAAAATCTGTCTTAGGTAGAACTACTTTAATTAATGATCTAGAAACTGGGCTCATTGTTGTTTCTTTGAGTTGTTGTGCCATCATTTCTCCAAGTCCTTTAAATCTACTAATTTCAACATGTGAGTTTTTGTTTTTTTTTTTTAAAATTTCCTCTTTTTCCTTATCGTTTCTTACATAGGAAGTCTCGTTGGCTATAGTTAATCTATAAAGTGGTGGTACCGCTAAATACAAATGACCATTTTTGATTAGATTTGGT
>Ga0194130_10007401_pt1 | contig 12157 bp, 9 predicted proteins | sample TA2KigsurfametaG_FD_160084 | JGI IMG/M metagenome (GOLD analysis project Ga0194130, IMG submission 160084) | Freshwater microbial communities from Lake Tanganyika, Tanzania - TA2015050 Kigoma 12 surface | ecosystem: Environmental > Aquatic > Freshwater > Lake | place: Tanzania: Lake Tanganyika... | reverse complement strand
GTTTTTACTGATAAAGCTCTTTCTTACAGTTGGTTAGATTCTAAGTGGATTTATGACCGTGCCAAGGAATTAGAGGTTCCCATGATGGCGGGATCTTCCTTGCCATATTGCTGGCGAGATAAGGAATTGGTACATCCTATTGGAGTAAAAATTAAGGAAGCTGTGGCCATTGGCTATGCCTCATTGGATGCTTACGGTTTTCATGTTACCGAAATTCTGCAATGTATGCTTGAGCGTAGGGCGGGTGGTGAGACCGGTGTGAAGAGCGTTGAAGGGTTAAATGGTGAGGATGTATGGAAAGCCATGGACTCGGGTAAGATTTCACTGAAGTTGGTAGATGCCGCTTGTGATACCATAAAAGATAAGGAAATTGGCAATATGCGCGAGGTGGTAAAGGTTCCCTATGCGGTCATCGTAAATTATTCGGATGGCACAAAAGGTACCATTTTGATGCTCGATAAATACGTGAAAACCGGATGGGCATATTCAGCAAACACATCAAAAGGCATCGTGGCAACAGCTTTTGTTCTGGCCGGTGGTCCTAATTACTCCCACTTTAGTTACCTGACTCTGAATATTCAAAAGTTCATCAATAGTGGTCCGGTTGCACCCATTGAAAGAAACTTGTTGACGAGTGGCATCATCGATATGGGCATACGTTCCCTGGAAGAGGGCAAAGTGAAACAGACTCCTTTTCTAAATATAAAATATTCTGCTGAAGGGTATGAATCGATCAGGCCTACTGAACCTCGTCCTACCGGACAAAGTATCAGCCGTTTTCATCCCAAAGAATATGACTTTATGATTCCTGATAACTTCAAATAAATTGCATAAAAATTGATAAAAAAGGACTGTAAAATCAGATACGTGTACTATTTTTGAATTATAGTAGAAATAATACGTGTTTAATTTGGAAAATCAGTAAAAAGTCAAGATTATGCATAATAATTATTCAAGACTCCCTTTTTTAAGCAAAATTCAATAAAAATGAAAATCAATTTCAAAATTCTATCCGGAGCTAATATGCGCACTAAAGTAGCGATGCTGTTAGGTTTAGCATTTATAATCACAATTAGTTTCATTAATTCTGGTGGCACAGGGGGCCTACCTCAGGGTGATCCGGATAATGGCGGCCTTGCCCTTCCCGGTGATTTTGAGGCAGTTGTAGTAGCGGATTCACTTGGCCGTGCAAGACATCTTGCAGTTAATAAGAATGGAGATATATACGTAAAACTTAGGGTGCCTGATGCCCAGCAACGTGGTAGTGTGGCTCTAAGAGACAACAATAATGATGGTAAGGCAGATATCATCGAGTATTTCGGAAGCTATCCTGATACAGGAAATTATGGAACCGCAATGCGTATTCACAAGGGTTATCTGTATTTCAGTACCGCTGGTGAGGTTTTGAGAACCAAACTTACTCCGGGAAAATTAGTTCCTGAGGGTAAAACAGAAACCATAGTTGTTGATAACTACAAAAGAGGAAAATATTCCCACATTGCTAAGCCTATTGCATTTGATAACAAGGGAAATATGTATGTTCCTTTTGGTTCCCCAAGTGATGTTTGCCAAATTGCCGACAGGCAGCCGGGCTCTCTTGGTCAAACCCCTTGTCCTGAATTGAAGGAACATGGTGGTGTCTGGAAGTTCAGCGAGAGTAAATTGAACCAGAATCAAAGTGATGGTACGATGTATGCAACAGGTATTCGTAGTATAGTGGGTATGGAGTGGAATAAGGTAGATAATTCCTTATATGCCATGCAGCATGGCCGGGATGATTTTTACAGAACATGGTCAAATCTTTACACCTCTTGGCATAGTGCTTTATTACCTTCTGAAGAATTCCTTAAAGTACCCGAAGGTTCAGATTCAGGATGGCCATATTACTATTATGATTTCATGCAGGGTAAAAAATTATTAAATCCTGAATATGGTGGTGATGGTAAAAAAGAAGGTGATGCAGCCAAATATAATATGCCTATTATTGGATTCCCCGGCCATTTTGCTCCAAATGATTTATTATTCTACACCGGAAATCAATTTCCTGAGCGTTATAAAAACGGGGCATTCATTGCATTTCATGGTTCTACCATCCGTGCGCCATATCCTCAGGGAGGTTATTGTATAGCTTTTGTTCCCTTTGTCAATGGTAAGTTTTCAAGCGAGTGGGAGCTATTTGCCGACGGATTTGGAGGGGTAGATACCATCGTTTATACCTCTGATGCTAAATATCGTCCGATGGGCCTTGCTCAGGGTCCGGATGGATCACTCTACATGAATGATAGTGAGAAAGGAAAGATTTGGAGAGTGATGTTTAAGGGCGACAAGAAAAATTTCGGCGCCACCCAGCTCGCCGGAATGGCCTCCCGTAAATTAACTTCACCTAACGTTAAAACCCCTGATTTCGAGAAAGATAATCTCATGAAAGGAAAATTGGCTGCGGGTGCCAAATTATACAATACCTACTGTGCGTCCTGTCACCAACAAAATGGTAAAGGTGATGGAACACGTTTTCCTCCGGTTGCCGAATCTGAATGGGTGAATGGAGATAGAAAAAGGTTAATTGAGTTAGTTTTAAACGGTCTTTCAGGTCCGATAACCGTAAAGGGTGTTGGCTACAATGAAGCCATGCCTCCACACGGATACTTGAAGGATACCGAAATTGCGCAGATATTATCCTATGTCAGGTCAAGCTTCGGAAATAATTCAAGTTTTATTACAGCCAACGAGGTTGCGAAATATCGTGCCAGACGGCCATAATTAAATTCAGAACATGAAATTCATCACCTATTTATTCTTTATATCCCTGCTTTTCTCGATGGAAAGCAGGGATATAGTTGTTTCCCATAAGTCTAAGTTCGTATCTCAAACCAAGCCGCTTGCAGATAAAACGTATAAAGTTGCCAAGTTAAAAGGTTCTTTAAAGATCGATGCGAACTGGGATAAGCCTCAATGGAAAAAAATAGAAACGATAAAAATTGAAAATTACATGGGTGTTATTCCACCGTTTAAACCAACGGTAGAAGCTAAATTGATGTACGATGATGACCATGTTTATGGAATTTTCAGGGTGAAAGATCGGTTTGTTAAAAGTACAGTCCAGGAATATAATGGCAATGTGTCGGGTGATTCCTGCGTAGAATTTTTCTTTGCTCCTGATTCTGCGCTCCCATTGAGCTATTTCAATCTTGAAATTAATGCGGGAGGCACTCCTTTGATTTTTTATATCAAGCATCCTTACCCTTCAACTCCTTTTGTAAAACTTCAGGCGAGTGAAATCAAGGAAATTGAAATTGCCCACTCTCTACCTTCAAAGGTTGATCCGGAGATTACCGAACCGGTAACCTGGACGATAGAATATAGAATCCCTTTGTCTATGTTGGCGAAATTTTCCAATGTAACTCGACCGGCACCCGGTGTTGTTTGGAAAGCTAATTTTTACAAAACCGGAAGCAGGACATCCAATCCAAATTACATAACCTGGAATTTTGTAGACAATCCAAAGCCGAATTTTCACCTTCCTCAGTTTTTCGGAACCTTGATATTCAAGTAGTTGATTCATTCTGACCGGTTTAAATGAGATGGAAAAACTGGCAATTATAGGTTGTGGTACCATGGGGCATTCCATTGCCCTCAATGCAGCATGGGTTGGAGTTCAGGTAAAATTGTATGGTGTAGATGATGATGACACTCAAAAGGGACTGACCGGCATAAGCGAAAAATTAGATACCCTTTTAAAAAATGATTTAATAACAGAACCTGAGTGTACTCGAATTTTTGAAAGAATTACCGGTACAGGTTCGCTTTCGGAGCTTGTGAACGGAGCTACCTTCATCATTGAATGTATTCCGGAGGTACTCTCGCTCAAGAACGAACTTTTTAAAAAATTAGACGAAATTTGTAGTCCGGATGTTGTCCTGGCAACCAATACCTCCGGATTAAGTCCGAGTCGTATTGCTGCGAATATAAAATATCCCCATAGGGCTATAGCCACACATTTTTGGAATCCGGCGCATCTCATTCCATTGGTAGAAGTTTTAAGAACAGAATTAACGGACGATAACACTTTTAATCGGGCCATGGAGATGCTCAAGTTTATGAATAAAAGGCCCATAGAAGTCAAAAAGGAAGTCCCGGGCCTGGTGGGTAACCGTCTTCAATTTGCACTTTTCAGAGAGGCTCTCTATCTTCTGGAACAAGGAATTGCAAGTAAAGAGGATATCGATACTGCGGTAAGCAGTAGCATCGGCAGAAGGTTGCCGGTTAGCGGTCCGCTACTCTCCGCAGATATGGGTGGCCTTGATGTTTTTGCCTCCATTTCTGATTATCTTTTTAAAGATTTGAGTCATGCAGATCACGCTTCTGAAGGCTTGAAAGAACTAGTTTCAAAAGGTAATTTCGGGCAAAAGAATGGGGAAGGCTTTTATTTGTGGGATGAGGAGTTTTCCCGCGAAATGAACCGAAGGAGGGAAGAGCAACTCATCCGTTTTTTAAAGGAGGATAAGCAATAATTAAGAAATATATAATTTGATTTTTGTTCCCCCAATGGGGAATAGGATCGCAAAGTTAACATTAGAATCTTCATGAAAAGTTTAGACTATTCCAAATCAGCCGAACTACTTGGAAGGGCAAAAAAAGTACTTGCAGGAGGCGTTTCTTCCGAATTCAGAAAATACAATCATCCACATGCGATTTTTTACACACATGGTCAGGGAAGTCATATTTTTGATGTGGACGGTAATGATTATCTGGATTTTACCTTAAGTCAGGGTCCCTTGATTTTGGGTCATTCTCACCCGCATGTGTTAAAATCGGTTAATGATTATTCTGAACTTGGGCAACTGTATGCAGGCCAGCATATTAAAGAAATTGAACTTGCTGAAAAAATTAATAAGCTGATTCCATCTGCTGAATTAATGCGTTTCTGTTTAGATGGATCTGAAGCCGTTCAAACCGCTTTTCGAGTGGCTAGAGCAAAGACGGGAAAGCAGAAATTTCTGCGATTTGAAGGACATTATCATGGTTGGCTGGATAACGTAGCCTGGGGGATTTCTACACCATCGGTCGACGCTTTAGGAAGCAGAGAGCATCCAAATGTTTATCCTTGGTCGGCTGGAATACCTGATCATTCCAAGGATGAATTCATCATACTTCCCTGGAACGATTTAGCGCTGGTAGAAAAAACTCTGGCAGAGCACCATCAGGAAATTGCAGCCATCATTACCGAACCAATTATGTGTAATAATGGCTGTATCATGCCGGAGGAGGGCTTTCATCAGGGGTTGCGCAGCCTATGCGATCAGTATGGGATTGCATTAATTTTTGATGAGGTGATTACCGGATTCCGAATGAGTATTGGTGGTTCTCAGAAATATTTTGGAATTACTCCTGATATGTCAATTTTCGCTAAGGCAATGGGCAGTGGATACCCGATCAGTGCGATTGTTGGAAAAAGAGCGTGGATGGGATTGATTGAAGAGGCTAAAGTGATTCATGCGGGAACTATGAACTCGAGTAACCCAACTATTGCTGCTGCTTTAGCTACAATAGAGGTACTTGAACAGGAGAATCCATATGAAAGGATGTTTAGACTTGGAAATAAGCTGATTCAGGGACTAAGGGAGGCGGCAAACAGTAATAACCTTAATTTGCTTGTTCAGGGTCCCGGACCGATGTTTAATATTGGTTTTACTGATCTTGAGAAGGTCAGGGATTATCGCGATACCTTTACTTATGATAAAGCAAAATTAGGTAAATTTATCGCTGCCATGCATGATGAGCGAATTAGAATCATAGGCCGGGGTTTATGGTATATCAGCACGGCACATACTGAAGCTGATATTGATCATGCCATTGCGGTTTCTCAGCGTGTATTGAGTACATTATAAAAAATAGTTTTTTTAGGAATTTGTATTCAAAATAGAATTCTTTCAAAATTAAGGTATAAACAGTTAGTATGGATATTGGTAAGCTTTTGGAGAACATTCTGTCAAAAGAACGTATAAAATGCCGAAAAATTGATTTGGTGGCGTATGCATCGGATGCGGGTTTTTACTATTTGAGGCCAAAAGCTGTCGTGCAGCCTGTCAGTGAAAATGAAATCGTTGCACTCCTGCAATTTTCGCATCAGCACAAGATTCCCATGACCTTCAGAACAGGAGGTACCAGTTTATCGGGCCAGTCCATAACCGATGGTATTTTGGTTGATTTGAGCCAGTATTGGAATCACTTATTAGTTGAAGATAATGGGGTTCAGGTACGGGTACAACCTGGGATAACAGGTTCAATGGTAAATACCTTTCTGAAGAAATACAAACGGAAAATAGGGCCTGATCCGTCCAGCATTGACTCGGCCATGATTGGTGGGATTCTGTCGAATAACTCAAGTGGGATGTGTTGCGGAGTTAGTATGAACTCCTATCATACCACCAAACACATTCGTTTTATATTACCTTGTGGCAAGAGTTATTCAACCGAAATTAAGGCGGATTATCCTCGCTTTAAGGAGGAGTGTCCGGATATTTATACCACCCTCTTAAATCTAAAGAACCAGATCCTTGAAAATTCGGCATTATCCCAAAAAATAAGAACTAAATATCTCACCAAAAATACCGTTGGGTATTCCCTTAATGCCTTTATTGATTTTTCCGATCCGCTGGATATTCTTTCACATCTGTTGATTGGTGCAGAAGGTACACTTGGGTTCATTGCGGAGGCGGTGATGGAAACAGTGGCTGATTATCCATTCAAGTCGACTGCTTTTATCTATTTTGAAAGTATTTATTCTGCCTGTCAAGCCATTGCCCCCTTAACTGAATCAGGTGCTGAGGCGGTAGAGTTAATGGACAGGGCCTCCTTAAGGTCAATAGAAGATTTGAAGGGTGCTCCTGAAATTTTAAAAACCTTGCCTGAAACCGCTGCAGCATTGCTGGTTGAATATCAGGGCATCAGCAAGGAAGAGGTGCAATCCAAAATAGACAGACTCCTGCCTCATGCCAGCTCATTTTTACTGCTGGAACCCATTAAATTTACTGAGGATCCCTATGTTCAGGCATTTTACTGGAAACTCCGCAAAGGAATGTTTCCGGCAGTTGGTGCGGTTCGGGCAAGTGGAACCACTGTAATTTTGGAGGATATTGCTTTTCCGGTGGATCGATTGGGCGATGCTATACTTGATTTACATGTACTTTTCGAAAAGTATAATTATGAGAATGCCATTATTTTTGGACATGCCAAGGATGGAAATATCCACTTTGTCGTCACCCAATCTTTTAATTCAGCCGATGAGGTGGTCCGATACGATCAATTTCTGAGGGAGGTTGTCGAATTGGTGGTTGAAAAATATGAGGGTACTTTGAAAGCGGAGCATGGTACAGGTAGAAATATGTCACCATTTGTAGAGACTGAATGGGGTGCTGAAGCTTATCAGATCATGAGAAGCTTAAAAGCAGTGGTGGATCCATTGAATCTTTTGAATCCGGGTGTAATCATAAATGAAAATGACAATGCCCATATACGCGATTTAAAGTCCTTACCTACTGTTGAGCAGGAAGTTGACCGATGCATCGAGTGCGGATATTGCGAGCATAAATGCCCTAGCAGGAACATCACCTTAACTCCTAGGCAAAGGATCGTTATCAGACGGGAATTGGCTTTATTGAAATCTAAAGGAAATCAATCTGAACATGCCGAGCTGGTCAAGCAATTCCAGTATGATGGTCTCGACACCTGTGCAGTAGATGGACTTTGCGCAACCAGCTGTCCGGTGGATATCAATACCGGCGATCTGGTAAAAAGATTAAGAAGAGAAAGCCATTCCGGATTTTCTAATCAGCTGGCTTTGTGGGTTTCAAAGAATTTCCGAGTAGTAACTTATATTGTGAATTTTGCACTTGAGTTCGGTTCATTCCTTAATTCAGTTTTTGGAAAAAATTCCATGAATCTAATGACTAGAGGCATAAAACGGATTATTCCTGCATTCCCCTTATGGAGCAATCAATTGATTCCAAGTGGTTCAATCTCCGGAAAGCATCAACATTTTGCCGATTCTGAAACAAATAAGGGCCCTACAGTTGTTTACTTCCCTACCTGTATCTCTCGGGTAATGGGAGGCTCCACAGGAAAAAAGAATATCCCGGATACCTTTTTAAGTGTATCCTCCAAATCCGGGATTCAGGTCATTGTTCCTGAGGGAATAGAATCTCTCTGCTGCGGACAGGTCTTTTCTTCAAAAGGTTTTAATCCCGCTTATGCAGATAAGGTTAACGAGACGATTGAGAAACTCTGGACAATCACGAATGAGGGAAAGCTGCCGGTGATTCTTGACGTGACATCCTGCTCTCATACCCTTCAGCAGTGCCGTCCGGTTTTGAATGATAGCAATAAGCAGAAGTATGATGGACTGAGCATTCTGGACAGTATCGATTACCTTCATGATTATGTGATTCCGGCTTGCGGACCTGTGGAAAAGAAAGGATCTGTTGTACTTCACCCCGTTTGTTCATTACAGAAAATGGGACTGGAACGGAAATTTGTTTCGGTAGCGAATCATTTTAGTAATACTGCAGATGTTCCAATACATTCAGGATGTTGCGGCATGGCCGGAGACCGGGGCTTTCTTTATCCGGAACTGACTGCTTCAGCTACTGCACCTGAGGCTATGGAAGTTAAACTGGGGTCTTATGAAGGTTACTATTCCTCAGGTAAGACTTGTGAGATGGCCATGTCTGAAGCAGTAGGTAAAAACTATGAGTCTGTTCTTTACCTTGCGGATGAATGTATTAAGGATCAGGTAGATTAACAATTAAGCTAAACAGCTCAGGTTTATGAAAGCAAAAAATGTTTTGATTACCGGAAGTACCAGTGGTATAGGTTTAGCTATCGCCACCGCATTCGCCAAGGCGGGATATAATCTTGCTTTTCATGGACTGGAAAAGGATGGAGCCCAAATTGCAGCGAAGGTCGGTGAGCAAAACAGAGTCAATACCTTTTTCTCTTCAGCAAACCTGCTTGAACCTTCCGAAATCTCCTCCATGGTCGATGAGGCGGCAAGTCATCTTGGTGTTTTGGATATTTTAGTGAATAATGCCGGGATTCAGTATGTATCTCCTGCCCAAGATTTCCCAATAAACAAATGGAATGATATTATTGCTGTGAATTTGACTGCGGCTTTTTGTGCGTCTCAGGCCGTTTGGAAAGGCATGAAAGCCAAAAGTTGGGGAAGAATTATCAATATTTCATCAGCGCATGGCTTAGTGGCCTCCGAGAATAAATCGGCTTATGTGGCATCCAAACACGGTTTAATTGGATTAACCAAGACTTTGGCTTTGGAAGGTGCAGATTTTGGAATTACAGTCAATGCCATTTGCCCGGGTTTTGTTAAAACTCCTTTGGTGGAGAAGCAAATCATTGATCTGGCGGAGCAACAGAATATTGCCGAAGCAGATGTCATTCAGAATACTATTTTACAAAAGCATGCGATCAAAAAATTTGTAAGTTCGGAGGATATTGCCGCCCTGGCCTTGTTTTTAGCCTCTGAAAATGCCTCCATGATTACCGGTGCTGCTATGCCTGCGGATGGGGGATGGACGGCGCAATAGTCCCGTCCCGGGTCAAGCCCGGTATGACAAAGTGCACGTCATTGCTGGCTAGACCCCAAAGTCATTATTTAAGAGTCCGGTTAGGCATTTTGGATTAAAATTTCCGTGGGAGATATTTGGAGGTTCACCATTCGTGGAATGATAAGGATTGTTTGGGGATGTGGAGATTCCAGCCTGACTGCAATTCACTTTGTTTGAACAATTTTGGAGGTTCTCGCTTTCGTGGAATGATAAGGATTGTTTGGGGATGTGGAGATTCCAGCCTGACTGCAATTCACTTTGTTTGAACAATTTTGGAGGTTCTCGCTCTCGCGAGAATGATAAGATTGGGGGGATACAGGAGATTCCAGCCTGACTGCAATTCACTTTGTTTGAACAATTTTGGAGGTTCTCGCTTTCGCGAGAATGACAAGATTGGGGAGATACAGGAGATTCCAGCCTCCGCTGGAATCGATATTCGGAACTGTACGATAAATGATGAAGCCCTTTTACTCATTTATTGTCTTTATGTATTTCGGGGATTGCAGTTTTGGGGAATGAAGGAATATTATGTTTACATGCTTACAAATACATTTCGTAATGTTTTGTACATTGGTTTTACTAACAATATACGCAGAAGAGTATACGAGCATAAACGAAAGCTCGTTAATGGATTCACAAGCAAATACAATTGCACTAAACTTGTGTGGTATGAAAAATTTACTGACGTGTACTTGGCCATCGCCAGGGAAAAACAATTAAAGACCTGGCAACGATCATGGAAAAATAATTCAGTTGAAATGCTTAACCCAAATTGGCACGATATTGCTGCGGATTGGTTCGTGAAAAGTACTGAGTGAACTGAACCGATTCCAGCGAAGGCTGGAACCTTCCTTTCTATCTAACCTTATTTGTCATTCCAGCAAAAGCTGGAACCTCCCAATCTTTAAATAATGGCATTGGACTCCGACCCCTGTCATTTAGGGCTTGACCCGCAACGCAACTACCTCAACCTATCTGCAGATTTGATTAACTTCTCATCATTTCTGATTCCCCTGAGTGCCAGAATAACAAACAATACACTCAATGATGGAAGTATGACTCCTAATCCGTAATTTTCTGTTTGCAAGGTGATATTCCCCAATACCGCTTTGGCAGTTTGTACCATCCAAAAACTAAAGCCTAATATTCCTGCGATGCAGGTATAGCAAAGTATGATTTGCCTTTTTCTATTCTTAAACAAAAAGATAGTCAGGAATGGAATTAATCCAAGGAGGACAGTTAAAATGGTCAAGGCCAGAAAAGGTTCTGTCTGAACGATTGCTCCATCTATACTTTGATAGACACCGGTTACTTTGACAACTTTGGAGGTACCATCCGGATTGATAGCCTGCAGATATGGGAATAGAAACAAACTAAAAATTGCTGCAGTAGCAAAAAAAAGCCAAATAGTCTGTACTCGTTGTAACATAGCTTTAAGATTTGAGGCAAATATAAATATTTTACCTTTGCGATTCTTAATTCAGGCAAGGGATTGAAGCCAAGGTTGAGTATCTTTGTCATTTCGTATTAGCTTTAAAGATTGAACACAACACATCGATATTTCCTGGAACTGGCTTATAATGGAACGGCATATCATGGCTGGCAGATTCAGCAGAATGCTCTTTCGGTGCAGGCATTAATCAATAAAGCATTGTCTACAATTTGCAGACAGGAAATTGAAACTCTTGGATGCGGCCGTACGGATACCGGAGTACACGCAAGGCAACTTTTTGCACATGCCGATATCCCTGGTGATATTGATGTATTAAATCCAAGATTTTTGCTCAGCGTTAATGGCATGCTTCCCTATGATATCGTAATTAAAAGGTTCATCAAGGTTGCTTTGGATGCCCATGCCCGTTTTGATGCAAGTTTGCGCTCCTATGAGTATCACATTCATTTCACAAAAGATCCTTTCCTGCATAATTTATCATGGCTTTTACGCGATAAACCTGATATTAACCTGATGAATGATGCTGCGGCATTACTGATGGAATATCATGATTTCAGCTGCTTCAGTAAGTCAAATACCCAAACTTTTACAAATAATTGTGTGATAAGCAGGGCAGAATGGATTATTACTGAAAAGGGCATAGTTTTTCATATTTCTGCTGATAGATTCCTTCGGAATATGGTTCGGGCAATTGTTGGCACCCTGGTCAGAATTGGTAAGAAGGAAATGAAGGTGGAGGATATTCGAAGGATTATTGAGAGTAAGGATCGCTCAAATGCCGGAGAATCAGTTCCGGCTTGTGGCTTATTCCTCACCGAAGTGAGGTATCCTTACCTATCGGATGAATTGTAATTATCAGGACCATATTATGAGTAGAAGTAAAAATGACTAAAGTTAGCGGTAATGTACTAGATATCAATTTATTGGGAAGGGTATTCCGGTATGTCGGGCCTTATCGAATGATTTTTATCTGGTCAATCTTACTTACCGTTTTACTGGCTATACTGGCTCCGCTTCGTCCATGGCTGATTCAATTTACCCTCGACAATTACATCCTTTTTAATGATCATGCGGGATTAATCAA
>Ga0194130_10007398_pt1 | contig 12162 bp, 27 predicted proteins | sample TA2KigsurfametaG_FD_160084 | JGI IMG/M metagenome (GOLD analysis project Ga0194130, IMG submission 160084) | Freshwater microbial communities from Lake Tanganyika, Tanzania - TA2015050 Kigoma 12 surface | ecosystem: Environmental > Aquatic > Freshwater > Lake | place: Tanzania: Lake Tanganyika... | reverse complement strand
GATGATGTGATTCCTTATGAGTTTCCAAATAGAACTTTTGCCGTAGATAGACCATCTGATATAAAAAAAGTAGAAAGAATATTATTATGAAATATATTGTTGATATTGATGGTACGATATGTGAACATATGAGCAACTTTAAATATGGTGAAGGGAAAGTATTATATGATAGAATTGAATATTTAAATAAATTATATGACAAAGGAAATGAAATTATATACTACACCGCAAGAGGAATGGGTGAGTTTGATGGTTCCTACTACTTGTCAAATAAAAAGTGGTATAATATTACTGAAAAACAACTTCAAAATTGGGGAGCAAAATACACCAAATTAATCATAGGTAAATATTCTGGAGACTATTACATTGATGACAAAGCAATCAACTCAGAAGAATTTTTTTCTTCTTGCTCAAAAAATTAAAGAAGCAAATACCATTGCCATTGTAGGTAATGGTGGAAATCTTGCAGTAGCAAAACACGCTGCTAGTGATATGGTTAGACATTTAAATAAATTTTGTTATGCTCCAGAATGTGTTCATTTAACTGCTCTTGGTGGCGATAATGGATGGCATAAAAAATGGATTGATAGTTATGCAACTCATGCAGATTTAATTATTGGTATTACAACAAGAATTGATTCTCCAATATCAAATTCTTTAGAATTATTGAACCATAATAAGTTTTTAATTGCACCAAAAAAACATTTAACAATAGAAACTCTTATAATTAATAGAGAGACATATCATGAATTTGAAGTTGATGTTCTTTTGAATTTTTATATGCTATTTGAAGAATGTGGAGCAATCCTACCAAAGATACCATAAAAGTAAAAATCATGAATCTTGCTGAGATTGCTTTGAATCACGGTGGCCTTATACGTCCACTAATTATTCCTTCTGAACTTAACCATGGACTTGGATTGATGAACCCATCAATTTTGATTCACAATCAAAAAATATTAATTAATTTAAGAGCAGTAAACTATACTTTTTATCATTCAGAAAGAAAATTATTTCAACATCCGTACGGACCATTAACATATATTCATCCAGAGAAAGATCAACATTTAAGAACCTGGAATTATTATCTTGAACTTGATGATGATTATAACATCTCAAGAATTAATAAAATTGACACCTCAAAATTCCCAGATCAAGAACTTTGGGATTTTGTTGGTTTAGAGGATGCAAGATTAATAAACTGGGAAGATAAACTTTATTTGACTGGAGTCAGAAGAGATACCACTCCAAATGGTGTGGGTAGAATGGAGTTATGTGAAATTGAAGTTCATAAGGATAAGGTTGTAGAGATTTCAAGAGATAGAATTGATCCTCCAAATGATCCCAATAGTTATTGTGAAAAGAATTGGATGCCTTTTTTAGATCTTCCTTACCACTATATTAAGTGGGGGAATCCAACGGAAGTTGTCAAAATAGATCCTAAAAAAAGAACATCAAAAACCGTGTTTTTAGGTGAATATAAAAGTATACCTAGAGATCTTCGTGGTGGTTCTCAAGTTTTATCTTGGGGAGATTATTATGTTGCAATTACACATGAGGTAGATTTATTTAAAAGTGAAACTAATCGAAAAGATGCTATCTATAAACATAGAGTGTGTTTTTGGGATAAAAATTTTAATTTAGTAAGAGCATCTAATGACTTTTCAATTATGGGTGGCCATGTTGAATTTTGTGTTGGACTTGCTCAACAAGGAACAGATTTTCTAATGACCTTTGGATTTCAAGATAACGCCGCATACCTTTTAAAATTTCCAGAAAAAGTATTTGAGGACATCATAAATGAATGATTTACAAACTTTGTTGAATACATTTATAATCGATCCTGAGAATGATTATAATAATCTATCTCTTGCAAAATATTATCATTCTATCGGACAAACTGCTTCTGCTGTTTCTTATTATACAAGAACAGCAGAAAGAACTAAAGATAAAACTTTAATGTATGCATGTTTACTTGCAGCATCGGACTGTTTTCATTCTCAAGGTTGTAGAAATAACTCCGTAAAAGGATTGCTCCAAAGTGCAATTGCTTCATGTCCCAAAAGACCTGAAGGATATTTTCTACTCTCTAGATTTTATGAAAGAGTGCAAAATTGGCATGACTCATATTTAATTGCCTCTGTAGGTATGGTTGTTTCTGATTTTGATTGTAAACCTCTTCCATTGGTTGTTGATTATCCTGGAAATTATGGAATTCTGTTTGAGAAAGCAGTTTCTTCTTGGCATTGTGGATTATGTGATGAAAGCCGAGATCTTTTAATTGATCTAAAAGAAAATTATGAATTAGATGAAATTCATGCTCGGGCAGTTGATAATAATCTTCGTACTATTGGGTTTGGATCATTTATGTTAAATGATAAATTTAAACTTATTATTGCTTGACAAATTTTTGAACTTGTGGTAAACTTTGTTTTCAATGTAATTTTGTAAAATGCTTGACCAAATTAAGTCGGCAATCAAGTGGTTTATTTCACCATCAGAACATCCAGTTTACAATGGGGTGTACTGTAAACTCATAGAACTAGAGGATAGACTCAGAGTTCTTGAAGAGGAAAATATTGAAACGACAAATGAATTATACCGTATGGAAAATTCATTGGATGCTCGTATAGATATTCTTGTTAATGAATTTAAAAAATGATTAACAATTCTTATCAGTCGGGTCTTGACAAATCCCACATCATGGGTCATAATGATATGGTTACTATCAAAGATCTTATGTCGTCACGTTGTTTCATTTCAATTTTTAAGGGCAATTTTGAGTATGACAGCATTTTTTGTGCGGATGGTCATCCAGAATATGCTGGATACACTCTAGTTCGTTATTACGATAGAAAATCTGATGTGATCCGGCTTATTCAAGATGGAGATATGTCCAATCTTGCACCTACTATTACAGAATGTAAATTCTATGATGATAGTTTTAACTCTCACCGTAAATTTTCTTCAATGAACTCTATGATTGAGTTTTATCGGGAATGTGGATGTGATTATGGATACGTCTATGTAGATGATGATTGGCAATGTCTTGATATCACTAACGATGAAAATTCTTTTGTAAATTTGAATCTTTTGATCAATGCATAAATCATCTCTTGAATTGTTCTGTGAACATGCCGCAATGGAAACTGAACGTCGTGCAGCAGAATTTGAAGTTACAGTTGATTATTACATTGAAGAATTTCTAGATTTTGATTTGGAACTTGATCTATGACACACTATGATAAACTGATGGATTCTATCGTTGATGAAATCTACTATGTTTGGACTGAGGTTTCGAGTTGGAATGCAGATGACCAAAAAACTGCAAAAGAAGCAGCACATCGTATTCTTCAACATGTAGAAGAGTTTCAACAAAATCGCAGTAAAGTAACAACCCCTTACTTAAAACCAAGACCACAATGGAGAGCATCTGACTAATGGCACTATCAACACAAGTAGAAGAATCACTCAAAGAAGCGGAAGGGCATCTTCGTAATGCTCTTGCCTTTTCAGCACGAAACGAACGTGCCATGGTAAACTCAGTAATTGCAAATTTGATTTCTCGCATTGAATCTGTGATGCACACTGACAAATTTCTTGATAAATTCGAATCTTTTTAAACTATGAAGTATTTTTATGTTGTTGACCATTTTGTTCCCTTCCCATCGAGTGAGTATGGTGGACTGTGGAATGTTATTGCCAAGAACAATTATGAGTGTTTTGATCTGATTACACAGGCGGATCAAGATTGGAATAAAAAACATTATGGAGAATTGATGAACAAAATTGAGAACTCTCGTAGATTTGTTCTTGATCAAAATGAAGAGTCTTGTGTTGTTGAATCCTTTACCACTTAAATAAATGCAAGAAGAACTAGAAGATCTAACAGAATACGTCACAGAAACTCTTAATTGGGCAATGGGACGCATGATAGAACTTACCAATGATGATAAATGCGATGACGCTCTTGCCATTGGCGCCGAGTTTATTGACTGGGCGAATGAGAACGATAAAGAAATCATTTGTTGTTCAGCGAGGTAAAAACCTTGGGAATGTTTGACTATTTCCGCTCATCATATGATTTGGGCGAGCAATTTACAAATACAGTGTGTCAAACAAAAGACATTGACGAATATGGACTAGGTGGCACAATGACTGACTATTGGTTAGACCCAGCTGGTAGGTTATGGTGCCCCCACCACCGAGACACACATACATTTGAACAAATCGCAGAAGATGATGAAAGGTATAGTGAAAAACACCTCTTTCTTAACTTCGAATGGATACCAACTGGTAAACACGGTGTGTATAAACCACACGAGATTACCAAGTATATTGAAATCTATCCTGAGTGCTGGAAGGGCAAATGGGAGGACTGGCCTACCTTGCGTTTACACTTCAGACATGGTATATTGCAGGATTTTACATAGGTTAAAAGATGAACTGGATTGAATACTACTTCGGTCATTGCTTTCAGACTGGTTGGCGTGAGATGTGGAACAACTTTAAGATGTGGCGTGATCTGCTGAGTAATAACTATGCGGACTATGCTCTATTGAGTAATGATGACCCTTATGAAGAGTGTTATAACTGGTTCTGGACAAGTATCAACCTAGATGAAACCTATCCCAAAGAATTTCTTGAGTATCTGATGGACATGTGTGATCGTATTGATAGGGGTGAAGAGAAACTGATTCCTATGACTGAGGATTTTATGGATGATTTGAAAAAAATGCTGGATGAACCAGAGGATGAGGACACTTAAAGAACTGTCCACTCTGCCCCTGACTCTGCCTCACTCTGCCCTATAATACTCTCATACACAACAGACCAATGAACCGCCGATTAGTCACAGTCAAACCCAAATCCAGTAAGGCGAAGAACCGTCTTGCTAACCTTATGGATGGTAATCCTGTGTGTATTGTGGAGCAGGATACTGGTGGGGAGTTGTTTCTAGCATCAGTAAATCGCAAATACTTCTTCTGGGTATCACTCCGTGAGGGTGTAAATCGTTTTAGTGATAAATCTGACGCACATTGGGAGGTGTTGTGAAAATGAAACCTAAAACCCGTGTTATCCTTGAGTTAGCGATTGAAGAGGGTGTGCGTCATGGTTATTCACGGGCACATAAGCACATCGAAAATCCCTCCGAAGGTGTTATCATTGAGCACATTGAAGAGGCAGTGATGTCTTCTATTTACGAATACTTTACTTTTGACGATGAGGATTTCTAATTATGAGCACAAAATCCAGAGCGCGGCAAGTAATGAATGAGTATTATAGTAAGTTGGGTCCAGGTCCATATTACTATGATCATTCTGCTGTTGCTGCTGCTCTCCGTGAAGCAGTAGAAGGTCTCAATATTGAACCAGACCCTGACCGAGAGTTGAGTATTGAAAAACATCATTTCATTCGGGGACAAAACTCGGTCAAGGATGCTATACTGAACCTTGCTAATGAATTGGAATTGGAGCATCTATAATGCCATCCTTTCCTGATTGCTACGATGAGTGGGGATTGTATCAGATCACCTACGATGGAGACCACAAAATGTATGAAATGTTGTTTGAGGGCACGGAAGAAGAGTGTAGGCAATATGCTTACGATAACTATACTGACAAACAGCAAACTGATATGTGCCTGATGGATTGGGAAGCTAGGGAGTGGGATGTATGAAAATTCTTGATTATGTTTACTACAATGATTTTGGACACGAATGGTATTTCCAAGTGCTCTCAAACTATCCTAAGTTTGCTCTGCTTGACCTTGCATTCCAGTGGGATGAATTTCCTTCAACTAATTTCTTTCCGTTTTTAGTTGTGAGTATGGGCCCTCATCATTTATTAGGATTTACATTTAGGTGGAAAGCATTTCAGATAAATTGTGATATAATTGATGGGGCACCAAGAAATTTTGAATGGTATCGAGGAGATAGATATGAATCCATTGATTGAAAAATTTGAAGAACCATCTACTTATGAGGATGAAGATTACTATGAAAAAACTAAATGATACATTACTTGGAATCACGGTAGCAATCATTGACTTTATCTATCGTGGATTACCAATACAAAGATTTTGGGTGCTTGAGACGATTGCAAGAGCACCCTACTTTGCTTTTCTAAGTGTGCTACATCTTAGAGAAAGTCTGGGACTTAGGACAGAAGCACACTACTTTCTAATGAAAGAACACTTTGCACAGACAATCAATGAAACCGAACACCTTATCGAAATGGAGTCGCGTGGCGGAAGCGACCGCTGGTTTGATCGCTTTTTCGCTTATCATCTGGTTCTCATCTATTATTGGATTCTGGTGGTTTATTATGCTGTTGCTCCTGTTTCTGCTTATCACCTAAACGCAGGCATTGAATATCACGCAACAGAGACCTACCTAGATTACTTCTGGGATCACCAGGAAGACACCAAGATAGCAGAGATCGCAGTGGATGAGATGAATCACTATATTGAGTTAAACAGAGCGATGGCAATGATATGACTGAAATATCTTATAAACTTGTAGAAAACCCCGATGAATTCGTGTTTGGGAATGTGAAGATGGTTCACTATGAGGTGATGAATGAAAATTCAGTGTGGATGGGAATTTATTTGAATGATGGTAGACTATATCATCTCAATATTCACGGGGATAACTTGAGAGTTTATTTGACTGATGAGACCACTTGAATCGTAAAGCACCTTGGCGCAGATATTAATAAAGCATAAATAATATAAAATAATGATACCATATGGCTATTTTGGGAAGTAATTTTTTGAATGGATGTAGTTCAATTCCTGGATTTATGAGAGGTCTTGGAGAAAACCCAGGAACCCCTTCACTAGCTTCAAGAACAATATTTGAACAAACTGACGCACCATATGGACCAACAGCACCTACTAGTTGGGTTAAAGTAACTAATGCGATCTATAATCATAGAGCATTAAGAGTCATTGGTGGGATAGAAGGAACATCCTTGAGTCCTGCAGGATCTACTGTATTTACTAGTATCTTCACAGCATCTAAATCATTAAATCCCTTTGATGTTACCTTAGCACCATCAAATATATCAGTTCAACAAGAAAGTGGATACATTACAAGTCAAAATACAGATTCTAATTTGAGTGTGCAAAATGTTCAGGGAACACTTGGAAACATGAGATCTCATAATCATCCCTATTTGAGAGCGCCAGGTGCTTTTAATGCTGGCCAAACTGCTGCCACTCAAAGAGCAACTCCTAATGGAGTATTTTCTGTTAGCACTACTACCATAGGGGGTAATGGGCAACACGATCATACTATTAATGATGGACAGCATAATCATCCAGTGTCTCCTGGTAATCATAATCACACTGTCAGTATTACACAACATGATCATAACTTTACCATGACAGGGAGAAATTTTGAGTTGTTATATGTTGATATTATTGTTTGTCAAAAATCTTGAGAATTAAATAAAATGGCAAACCTTACGGTAAATAGTCTTGAAAACTGCAATTTTATTCCAGATTTTATAGATGCTGGAAATAGGATGATTTTTAATAATGCTTCTGCTCCAGTTAGTTGGACAAAAGATACATCATCTCATAATAATAAGGCGTTACGAATAACCACAGGAACCGCTGCCCCTGGACCGGCTGGAGCCGGCGCTAGAACTTTTAGTCAAGTATTTCCCGGTACAAATAAACCAGTTGCCGGAAGTTTAAGTCCCAGTCCCACTGCAGGTGTTGCAGTAAATCAAGCATCTGTTTCGTCTTTAACTAGTGGTCAAATAAATGTAATAACTCAAAGTCCTATTTCTATTAACAATCGTAGTTTATCCACAAGTCAGATAGCTGCTCATAATCACACTGCCCAAAGATTTCCTGATCAAGAAACTCGCAATTGTCAACAAACTACGCCTGGTCAACCTTTATCAGGTAGAGGCTCAACAACTAGAACAACTGGACAAAATGATGGTCCCACATCTCACAATCACGCCCTTCCAGGGGGATCTCAACATTCTCATACAGTTACATCAACACAACATCAACATCCCATAACAAATGTGGGAGCACACACACACCCATTTACAACAACTGCTCAAGATTTTGATATTTTGTATGCTGATGTTATCATTTGTATTAAAAATTAAAAAAAATGGCAATTTTACTTTCTACACAGTTAACCGGATGTAACTTTATTCCCGGATTCATTGCAAGTGGGTCTAGAGTTATCTTTGAAAATGCTACTTCACCTACCAATTGGACAAAAGATACTTCTTTTAGTGTAAATGGAATTGCTCTAAGAGTTGTTACAACAGGAACATTAAATCCTGGAGGAACTACAGCATTTTCTCAAATATTAACTCAAAGAGATATAGGATTAAGTCTGACCCAAGTAACTGCGGGAGTTACTTTAGGGAACGCTTCTGCAAATATTGCATTTCAACCAAATCAGGCACTTTCCCCATTCAATACTCAACCTGCTGTCGCTGATATTCCACAGCATACTCACCAATTCCCTTCTAATGACCTTAGACAAACAAATCCAGGTTCGCAATCAATGCCCGGAAATTTTCAAACTTTATTAACAACAAATGCTGGATCGAGTCAGTCTCACAGTCATGGAGTTACAGTTTCTAATCATGTTCACGGTGTTCAAAGTCCCCATACACATACAACAACAGGACAACACTCACATCCTGTATCAGGACCTTTATCTCAAGAAAATTTTTCAGTAGCATATCGAGATTTCATTATCTCAACAAAAGATTGACATTTTTTTGACTTCATTGTATAATTTAAATATCCCACTATTAATTCATGAATAAAATTTTACTAGAAAATAATTATATTATCATACCAAACTTTATCAATTCCCACAAAGCTACTCTTTTAGAAAATGAGTATAGGAAATATTGCGATAATAGCAATGTAGATGGAGATTCTCAAGCACCAAATTCACATTCTTCTTATAATTACATATCTTTTTTAGAATTACTTTGTGAAAAAACTCAAGAAGTTTCTTCAATCTTAGAGGAGAAGGTTCTCCCAACCTATGCTTATTCGAGAGTTTATCATAAAGATAGCATATTAAAACGTCATAAAGATAGAGATGCTTGTGAAATTTCATTAACTCTTCATCTTGGTTCTGACAATCCTTGGGAGATTTATATTGAAACTCCATCTAAAGAGGAGAGGTGTGTGAATTTGCATCCTGGGGACGCAATGCTTTATTTGGGAAAAGTCGCAGAACATTGGAGAAATGAATTTAAAGGTGAATATTATACGCAAGTATTCCTACATTATGTAAGAAGTCGTGGAGACTGTTCTTATGCTTATTTTGATAAAGATAAGTGTGCTGATGAATCAAAAAGTGATTATAATCAAATAGAGGTAAACAATGATGAAAATATTAAAAAAGAATCTCCAACTATAATTGTGCCCAAACCAAACAATACTCTTGAACAATATATACACATTTTTGAAGATGTTGTTTCTGAAGAACTTTGTGATAAAATTATTAAAGAATATGCGAGTGTTGATGAGTGGAGAGATACCTCAATTGGATCGGAAGGTTTTATAAACAAATCAATCAGAAACTGCAAACAAATATACATTTCAAGTGAAAATGTATTAGAAAAAAACTTTCAATTAAGAAAAGAAATAGATAATAAAATTCATCAATCAGTGCATAATGTTATAGAAAAATACGTTAAAATTCATAAAGATTTTTCAGTTGATATTGATACTGGATATAATTTACTTCGATATAATGAAGGTGAGTTCTATATTGAACATACAGACTCCTTCAAGGAACAACAGAGATCTCTATCTTGTTCTTTACAATTGAATGATAATTATGTTGGGGGAGAATTTTCACTTTTTGGTAGAGAGATTATGATACGCAGTGGAAAAGGTTCCGCAATTGTATTTCCATCAAACTTTATGTATCCTCACGAAATAATGCCTGTATTAGAAGGCACTAGATATTCTATTATTACTTGGTTGGTTTAAAATGAATAATAATTACTATATTAGAGAAGTTCTAAAAAAAGAAGAAGTTGAGTTAATTCAAAAATTGTTGAAAGTTGCTAATGAGAATGATTTTTGGCAAGATGGTTTGCACAGTGGTGGGGGAAGACACTCGATTAAGAAAAATTCAGAACTTTCAAATTTAGAAATATCTCAGGAGATCAATAATTATATTATGAACTCATTGGATAAAGACTCTAAATTTTTAAGTTATACTGCAGCTTCTCAATCTGGGTTAAATATAATTTCAAAAATAGAATCTGGAGATTATTATAATCCTCATGTGGATAATTGGAAAAATGGTGACTATAGTACTACAATATTTTTAAGTAATCCTGAGGATTATATTGGAGGTGAATTGTGTATGTACCTTGGAAATGATGAAGAAAAGAAAATTAAATTAGATGCTGGATGGGCAGTTACTTATCCTACGGGAACTCTTCATCGAGTTAATAATGTTATTTCTGGAATTAGATATGTGTCTGTATTTTGGACAGAAAGCATAATTAAAGATTCTAATATTAGAAATATAATATATGAGTTGGACAATATAATTTCATTATTAGAAAGAAATCATACACCAATTCATGTTCATGATTTTGAAAGTAGTCTTCAAGACCCGCTTTTCATCACGCGAAACTTACAAAACAACATATATAGGGCATATTCAAAATAATTAAAGGTGTTTATTTATGAAAATTGAAAAAGGTGATTTTTGTCCATTAATTAAAAAAAAATGTATGGGACTAAAATGTTCTTGGTATACTCAAGTTAGAGGAATGAATCCCAATACTGGAGAAATGGTAGATGAATGGAATTGTGCTGTGACTTGGATGCCTATGATGCAAATTGAAACATCTCAGCAAGCAAGACAAGCAGGAGCAGCAGTTGAGTCATTTAGAAATGAAGTTGTAAGGACAAACTCAGAAAATCAACAACTTTATCTAAATTTTATGGAGCAAAATAAGAATTATTCCATTGCCGCATCAGTTACACCATTAGATACACCTATAAATATGTTAAAAGAAAGCACTAATCTTGGAGATAATGATCAATGAATATTACTATAGTTCCTGAAGACGGCACAATTGGTATTGATGGGGAATTTCTTTCAGACATAGAACAACAGTACTTGTCCTGGATTCCAGAAAATGTACATGCTTTTCATTGGTATGATGATGTAAAAAAGGGAGAGATTGAATATAAAAGTCATCCATTAGAAACAAAACAAAATAACGATATAATAACTGATCTTGGCATTTTTGAGGAGGCAATTAAAACTTTTACAGAAGAAATTGAGAGAAGAGCACAAGCACAGGCAGATCAAATTGCCGCTGAAGAAGCTTCGACTGATTATTGGCAATTGCTTAGATTTGAAAGAAATTACAAACTGACACAATCTGATTGGACTCAACTTTCTGATTCTCCGCTCACTGAAGCAAAAAAACAGTTGTGGGGTGTTTATAGACAAGAACTCAGAGATATTCCTGAAAATATTGAGGATCCAAAACTTCTTGTTTTAGATTTCAATCATCCAAGTTGGCCAGTTGCTCCTAGTTATCCTAGTTAATTATGAATTTTCCCACTGATAATCTTCTAAATCTGATTCAAAAATATCAAAAAACTGATTCTGATAGTTTTGAAGTACTTGTTGATCCAGATAAAGAATTACAAATTAAAAATAATCAGAATGAGGAGGATAGATCTAATCAGAAGGATGTATTTTTTGAATATTCTCCGATAAAAGTTGAATACTTTAAATATAATGATTACATATACCGTAGAGAGGTTGATTCTAAAAATAATATCTCTTGGGAAATTGTCAAACAAAATATGACTTTTAAAATTGTGCATCCCATACAAATACGAAACTTAGAAGAAAAAATTAAAGACATTTAGTATGAAAAACAACTATGAAACCTTCGACTATTGACATCTAGTTATTTCTGTGCTATAATCACAAAGTATTTCAATGAGATACCAAACTTACAATTTCCTCTACCTTAGGCACTTCGGTGCCTTTTTTTTGTCTAGTTATGCCACATTACAAACTGTCTCAATGTGCTTCCGCAGAAACGCGGAACCTGTATGATTGTGTCAGTCCGATTCACACACCATGACCATGACCTGCGCCACATTTGAGCAGTT
>Ga0194130_10007386_pt1 | contig 12182 bp, 12 predicted proteins | sample TA2KigsurfametaG_FD_160084 | JGI IMG/M metagenome (GOLD analysis project Ga0194130, IMG submission 160084) | Freshwater microbial communities from Lake Tanganyika, Tanzania - TA2015050 Kigoma 12 surface | ecosystem: Environmental > Aquatic > Freshwater > Lake | place: Tanzania: Lake Tanganyika... | reverse complement strand
TTATGATTTGGGTGTACGGACTGTTGTGGATTTGCGCACACATCAGGAGCTCGTCGAGCAGGGGCGTACACAGTTTGATGCGGGGGTTGATGTACAACTCCTGCATATGCCGATGATTGTTGATCATGCGATGCTGTATGAGCTGGGTGCCATGTCACGCTCTGCGGCGCTAATTGCGGGTATTGATCGGATTCATCCGTTTTTTGTGCAATTTTTCGATACGGTAAGTCAACTGAATCACGGCATTGTCTTCCATTGTAGTCTTGGGATTGACCGTACTGGGCTTTTGACGGCGTTGTTACTTGATGTGGCAGGCGTTGCGCACGAGGAGATTATCAGCGACTTTTCGCGTACTAACATCTATTTAGCGCCTCGGTTGCCTATGCTCCGTCAACGTCGACCCGCCTACCTAACACCACAACAGTTTGAGCAACTGATTGTTGCGCATCCACAAGCAATGCGTGATTTGCTCCTATATGTGTATCAGAAATACGGTAGCGCACGCGGATTTTTGACGCATATCGGCGTCCCCGAACGGCAGATAGAGCATGTGGTTCAACGCTTGGTGAAGCAGTAGACTTATTTGTCACTCACAATAGGCATTTCACCGACGTGGTTCCCGTTGACGGCAATGCGTAACATAAAATCCGCTACATTTGTGCGTTTGATGCTGACGTTTAATTTGCGATTTTGTGTGTCAACCACATATTGACCAGTAAATTCGCCCTCGTTGAGCTGATGCGTGCGCACAATACTCCAGTTTATTGCGGTGTGCGATGTAATCGTAATTGCGTACTGCTGGGCAATGCGCAACCACCGTGCCGAGGCAGGCGTGGTGAAAATCTGGCCGAGGCGTTGCCCCAAAGGTGCCTTGAAGTGCGGATGCAGCACAATATACGAATCGCTGAGGGTAACAAGCCGTGTGACACGGTGTTTCTGCATGGATTGCATGATGGTCTGTGCAATCGTTGCAAGGGTGTTCTCGGGCTCATCAGCCACGGGTGCAATCGTGGTGATGACCGCATCTGCATGATGAATTGCACGATCAACATTAAATCGATCACGTGCATCACCAACAATCACGCGTAGCCGTTCATGCGAAAATGGCAACTTGCTTGGCCGTCGTACACACGCTGTCACATCGTGCCCCATACCGATGGCCTGACGCACAAGATGATTTCCTGTTCTGCCGCTCGCTCCAAAAATGACCAAGTGCATACATATACGCTCAATTGTTCAATACTGTAATACCCATATCATACAGCGATTTGCCTGTTTTTGGCAAGTGTGGTTGTTAAAACGAATTAACAAATAATTGATTCAAAGCGCGCGTTTGTGGCGTGTTTTATTCTGCAAAAAATTTTGATTTTTGTTGATTTACATGCCTAATTAAGTATAAAAATATTTACTAATATATGTAAATTTATTTTTTATAATGGCGGATTGTCAATTCAAGTGCGACAACATGAGGGTAAATGCATCCTGAGCTGAGTGCCAGTGCAAACACTTGCGTGGGCGCTGATTGATCGCATGTAATGCTACGGCGAGTTGCGCATCCGATATCGTTGCAATATCAGTCTTTTTGGGGAAGAACTCGCGCAACAGTCCATTTGCATTCTCGTTACTTCCCCGTTGCCATGCCGCAAAGGAATCAGCAAAATACAGCGGAATGCCAAGTGCTCGGGTAATGCTAGCATGCGTTGCAAACTCCTTTCCCCGATCGACCGTCAATGAATGAATTGCGCCAGGCGGCAACTGTTGTTGGAGTCGTGCAATGGCACGATTCATCGATGCTGCCGAACGATCAGGCATGGCAATAGCTGTGTACCAACGAGTCTTGCGTTCGATAAATGTGGCGATACACGCCCGACTTTTGCCACATGATGAAACCATGGTGTCGGCTTCCCAATGCCCAAATGTCGTCCGTGAATCAACCACTGTTGGGCGGTGATGAATGGGCGTCCCAGCCGCAAATTGCCCGCGTCGCTCTGGGGGTTGCCGCCGTTTGCCTTTGTGACGGAGCATGGTGACACCCGCAGGATACAGTTGCATGCGATACAGCCATCGATATATGGTTTTGAATGATACTGACGGGTAATTATGCATACGATGATACGCGGCGATTTGTGCAGGTGACCAGGTGTGTTGCAACCGGTGGGTAATTTCATCCGCAAGCAATGGCGTATGTTTGCCTTTTGGACAGGCACCCTGCCGACGTTGGGCTGCACTTCGGTGGGCATGCGTTGCATCATAGCCGTCAGCCTGACGTCCACGACGAAATTCACGGGCAATGGTTGAGTGATGCCGTCCCAAATGAACGGCAATCTGACGTGTTGTCCATTTGAGTCGGTACAATGCGTCGAGTTGACCGCGTTCAGCTATGCTAAAATGATGATACCCCATTGATGACTCCTGTGTAAGTGTTGCGTAGTAACTCCATTTTACACGGGTTGTCAGTGGGGATTCATTTCCGTTTTCGCTGTCGCACTTCATATTACAATCCATCATATATAAATGATTGCATGGGTAGATAGCGGAGGTGTGAGGTGATATTCTGCATAGAAATATCTGCTGATATATGGTAAGGTTTAGCGGTGGTAGTCGTGTCTGCTACCGGTTGAATAAAATTTAGGAATATATGACAAATCCCATGCTTCAGATTGCCAATGTACGGCATGCGTTACGCCAATTAGGTGTACAGCCGACGCGTGCTATGGGGCAAAATTTTTTGATAGATGGTACGGCGCTTGCAACGATTGTGGCTGCCGGTGAGGTGGATGCGGAGACGTTCGTGGTCGAGGTTGGCCCTGGGCTTGGCGTCTTAACGTGGGAGTTAGTGCGGTGTGCGGGGCAGGTCATTGCTATCGAGCTCGACAGTCGTTTGGCGGCGCGGTTGCGTGACGAATTTGCAATGCACGCCAACTTGACCATTTATCAGCAAGATGTGTTGACCGTTGATGTTGCGCAGATGACACAGGGGCGTGCCTATCGGGTGGTTGCCAATTTGCCGTATGCCATCACCTCACCGGTGTTGCGGCTGTTTTTGGAGGCGGCGCATCCGCCTGATCTGATGACGGTTCTTGTTCAGCGTGAGGTGGCACAGCGCATCTGTGCGGTGCCCGGCGACATGTCGGTGCTAGCGCACGCCATGCAGATTCGGGCAGTGCCTGAGTTGGTAGCTGTGGTTGCGCCGGAGTCATTTATGCCCGCCCCAGAAGTCTACTCGGCGGTGTTGCGTTTGCGTCGTCGTCCTGCGCCCTTAGTTGACCCACAGGAAGAACCAGGTGTGATGAAGGTCATCAAGGCGGGTTTTTTGCATGCACGGAAGCAGCTGGGCAATAGTTTGGCGAGTGGATTAGCTGCACACGGCCTACAGTGCGATCGAGCCATGGTGCAGGAGTTATTGCGCACCTGTGACATTGATCCGATGCGTCGGGCGGAGACGTTGTCAATTGATGAGTGGGTGCGCGTGAGCCGGGCACTTACGGGTTAAGCGATGCTTGTTTGGCGCGTACGTCATCAGGCCAGGATGTTTTGATGTAGGCCAGGATGGCTTTGACATCCGCTTCACTTAAACTCCCCGCAAACCCGGGCATGGCGTTGGTTGGTACGCCGGTCACCGCTGCGCCACCGTAGAGGGTGACATCAATCAGGTATTGATCGCTGTGATGCCATGTATGCCCTGTGGCATCGTGCGGTGGTGCCGGGTAGGTGCCGTCGCTGCGGGCCTGTTGCCAGTTCGGTTGCCCCTCAAAATTACTGCCATGACACACGGCACAGCGTGCGTCGTAGAGGAGTTTGCCGCGTTCTTCTACAGAGATGCTTGTGGCTGGCTGACGTGTTTGTTGGCGGTTTATCTGGTCGATGGCGATAATTGCGCCCACAAAGACACACAAGACGATAGCGAGCAAGAGCGTTGGTTTCATGCTGGTATCCAAATACTAACGACTCCATCGCGAATCAGGAGCCCTCCTAATATGACGAGAAGTGCGGCACTACCAAGCAGAATGCGTTGGTAGAGTTGTGGCGAAAATGCGTTGCGGTTGCGTCCAATCACGTATGCGATGGTCATGCGCACGCCGACTAACATCAAATAAAAGCCACCAATGAAGGCTACACCGCCAATGACGCCGTGCAGGGCATAGGCCTTGACCAGATTTGGTGCGCCAGCAGTGCCCCAGAACAGATACGGGTTCGGGTTGAGAAAATTGACAATCATGGCTTGAAAGAGGGATCGCAGGCTGCCATCGTCGTTCCCGCCACGTTTGGTGCTGAGATCGGCTAAGTCGATTTGGCGCACCCAGGCATCGCGCCAACTGCGAACACCTAGAGAGACAATATAGGCCCCGCCGAGTACGCCTAACCAGCCAAAGATGGTCGGTGGCAAACTGCCCACAAGTAGGGTGGCGGTCGCAATAATTGGTGCATCGGTGAGCAGGGGCGCAAGTGCGACTAACATGCCTGCGCGCGTGCCATCACGCAGTGCGCGTGAAATGCCGAGTGTTAGCGAGGGACCAGGGTTAACACTGGCAGAGAGTCCGAATGAAATACCCAGTAACAGAAAAGCCAACATGCATAAATGCCTTTGGTACGCACAAACTGCATGTATTGTACCGTAGTTTATCGTGCAGTTCGCAATGTAATCACAAAGCACGCACCACTAGGTTGATTGTTGTGGTAGTGGAGTGTGGCGTCAATGGCGTGACAAAATGCCTGTGCCATGCTCAATCCAACACCACTACCGCGGTGCGCTGTACCGCGTGAAATCGTGACAAAAGGTTGGAATATGCGCTCGACCTGGTCGGCAGGAACGCCTGTTCCATCATCGCACACGCGCAGTTGAATTTTGCCTTTACGCATGTGTGCATCTATCTCGATCATGCTGGTATCGGGGGTATGTGCGATTGCGTTGTCAATCAAAATATGGATGATATGCTGCACGTAGGCGGGGTCACTGGTTGTCATGAAGGTGTCAGGCGCAAGCGTGCTGTTGACGCAGCGGTGCGGGTATCGATGGCGCGTCGTGGCGATGATCTCTTCGATGAGTGGCGCCAAATCATAGAGTGCTACGGTTTTGCCGACCGACTGCATGCGCGTGATTCGTAGAAGATTATCAAGCATGGTCGTCATGTGTCGATTTTCGACGATGATATCAGCAATCAACGGTGCAGCAGGATGTTCTGGGTAATATCGAGCTGTGCAACTTCGGCCGATGAACGAATGATACTGAGGGGCGTGCGTTGCACTATGTCAGCTTTGCGGTTTACATCACGGTTGCGCTGCACGCAATTTGGGCAGGGAGTGACACCGAGCGTTTGTATTGGTTGTATGTGGTGACTGCCATGAGTATGCTCTTTTTGGTGATACTCCGTCTGATTACCTGGGTATTTGATCGTCGTGCACAACCGGCAGACGCACCACCAGAAACAGCATAAAGACACAGATGGCGCCGCTGATTAGCGCGAGTGGAGCGCCACTCGCATTGATGGCAGTCAGCGTGTCGCCGCGTCCGAGCCAGGTAGTCATGTTGGTAATCAAGAGTCCTCCGAGCGACGGTACGCCGATGAGTGTGACGGCATGCAGACTCATGACTCGCCCGCGTAGATGACTCGGCACCAACAGCTGGAGCATCGTGGCAATCATGGTCGTTGCCACAGTGCCGATGATGCCAACGAGTATCAGCAAAAAGACGCCCAGCCACCACCAGGGTGCAACCGCAAATCCGGCTAGGGTCAGCGCAAAACCGATGCCGGCAATGCGTAGATTCTGTTGGGTGGGGGTAATCTTGGGGAGTGATGCAAGACCGAGTGCCCCAATCATGGCGCCGGCTCCTGCGGCAGAGAGGAGAATGCCGTATCCCTGCGCACTGATGCGCCAAATATCATCTGCGTATACCGGCAAGAGTTGTTGGTATGAGCGCCCAAAAATTGACATCACGGTGGACGTGATTAATAAAATACCTGTTAACGCATGCCCCCATGCATACAACACCCCACCGAGGAGTGCGTCGCGGAGCGTGCTCCCCGAAGATCCGTGGTCAGACTCAAAAGGCATATGCATGACTGCGTAGATGACGGCCAAATAACTCACTGCATTGCCAAAAAACAACCATCCGGGTCCCATGACTCCTAACAAAAATCCCGCAAGTGCCGGGCCAATTAATGCGGCACCATTGTAGGTCGCAGAGTTGAGCGCTAGCGCATTCATGAGGTCGTGGCGTGGTACCAATGTGGGAATGAGCGCTTGACGCGTCGGATTATCAACGGCGAGTAGGACGGCCCCTACAAATGTGGCTGCCAAAATGAGCGTTGGTGAATTGAGGTCGCCCCAGGTAAGCAGCGCTTGTACTAGCGCTACCGCCATCATTGACCATTGCGTGATAGTCAAGATTTTTGGGCGAGGGAATCGATCAGCAAGAAATCCGCCAAGCGGAGGCAAGAGAATCATGGGAATAGCAAAGGTGAGACCGAGCCAGCCCAAGTAGCGCGGATCATTGTCAGTCATCTTATAAATGAGCCAGCTCTGGGCGACGTTCTGCATCCAGGTGCCCATGTTTGATACCAACAAGCCACTCCACAATAAGCGATATGGGCGGTGTTGTAGCGCTGGGTAGTGTTTGCCAAGCATGTGTGCGCCCTCTCGCTATTGGTTAATCGAACGAAAGCATGCCCTTGATGACGCCAGTTGCGGGATCGCGCCATGCGGGCATGCACCCAGCCAAGAGGTCGGGTGTGGTGTGATGGGTGACCCAGGCCGGTATTGCAATGGTTGGTAATGCGGCGATGACCGCATCAAAATCCACGGCCGTGGCATTGCGACTGGCTAGAATGGTGATTTCGCGGCGGTGTAAGTCGGGATCGCTGAAACTCACGTTACCTTGTACGAGCCCGACAAACACAACTTTGCCACCATGCCCGGGAATCATGACTGAGCTCTCCATGGCACCGACGTAGCCGGTTGCGTCAAAGACGATATCTGGGGCGTGGCCACCACACAGTTCGCGCGCGGTAGTGTGTACTTGTGCACCTGGGGCTTGGGCATTGCTGACCAGATGGTGTGTCATGGCAAACGCACGGCGCCCGGGGCTTGGGTCAATAGCGTACACCGGTAAGCCGCGGGCACGGGCAGCGAGCGCAATCCCCAATCCAATCGGACCAAGGCCAACCACCACGATGCGGTCATCTGGAGCAGGATTGGCGCGGCGTACAGCATGAAATCCAATCGAGAGCATTTCAACCAAGGCGAGGCCATCGACACTGACGCCGTGGGCATGATGGAGATGCGATGCTGGCAGGTTGATATACTCGCGCATGCCACCGTCAATGTGCACTCCGAGGACGCGCAGTGTTTCACAACAGTTGGTCAAACCGCGTTGACACGCACGGCAATGTCCACACTCTAGGTATGGGCGGACAGCCACGATATCACCAACCGCAACAGATGTCACCGCATCACCACAGGCGACAACCTCAACGGCAAGTTCATGACCCAAAATGCGCGGGTAGCTGAAAAACGGCTGTTTGCCGGCAAATGCATGCAGGTCGGTGCCACAAATACCGACGCGGCGTACACGCACTTGCACATCGTGTGGTTGTGGAGCGTCGGGACGTGCCACGTCTTCGACATGCATCGCTCCTACTGCACGTAACACAATCTGACGCATGGAAGACCTCTCTTGAATTAGACGAGTTGGCGAAAGGGGTAGTGCTCGTGCAAATAGATATCGTGCGTGAGATTGCCGCACGAGCGCCGCACAATCAGGTTGGTGCCCAGTTTGCGGTGCACTGACTTGCTCTCAGGATTGCGGATAATTTGCATGAGTCGTTCTGCGGCGTAAATGCCCATTTGCACGGCTGGTAAGTCGATAACCGTAAAGAATGGACACAGCACACTGGAGAATTCGATGTCGTCGAATGACGCTACAGCGATGTCATCGGGGATGCGGATGCGCAAATCAGCACACGCCTGTACGAATCCCATCAACATCAGATAATTGCCAGCTACCACTGCAGTTGGCCGATCTGGGCGTGTGAGAAGTTTGTGTGCCATCGGGTATCCGTTATCATCTTTGATGACGAACTCTTCGTAGACGAGCGAAGAATCAAAGGGAATCCCGGCGACATCGAGGGCGGCACGATAGCCGTACATGCGATCACGCGAGGTTGAAATACGGTTATCCGTACTAATAAATCCAATTCGCTTGTGCCCTTGTTTGATGAGGTGATGGGTAAGCATCGATGCGGCATGGACATTATCTGCCTGAACAACATCGAGGTTGAGTGCGGCAATTTCGCGGTCAACGAGCACAAGCGGAATATTAAATTGCGTGAATTGTTCGATGGCACTACAAGACAAATCATTGCAGGGTGCCACGATTACGCCGTCTACGCGCCGATGTACGAAATCGCGCAGTGAGCGTTGTTCACGCGCATTTTCACCCTGGGTGCTACTAATAATCACGCGATACCCGTACGTCTCCGCAGCAGTCTCTACGCCATGAGCAACTTTATTGAAAAACGGAATCGTGATGCTGGGCATAATCAGCGCAAGCGTGTGCGAGATGCGACGCTGAGTGTCAGTGCGCTGTGGTTGTGCCGGGGTGTATCCGAGTTCGCGGATGGCCTCTTCAACACGCAATTTTGTCTCAGGACGGACGCTATTAACGCCATTGAGTACGCGTGAGACCGTCATCGGGGATACATTCACCCGTGCCGCAACATCGCGGATTGTGGTTGTAAGAGCAGATTTGCGTGGTGACATTTGTTGATTTCTTTATACACCACTACCACTATAGCACATCGATGCAAGTGGCATCACTGATGCACAGTTTTGGCGCTATACGCACGCTTATCCGCCAAGGGCCGACATACCACGAATAGTGGGCAAAATGCCATCTGGCAGACCATGTCCCCACGGCTTGATGGCCACTGCATGCCGAATTATTTGCATCAGCTCGTCATCATCGACGCCGCTACGCAATGCAGCTCGCAGGTCAACTTCATCGTCGCGGAGCAAACAGAGGTGGAGCCGCCCATCGGCTGTGAGGCGCATACGGTTGCAGGTACTACAAAACGGCTCGCTGACGGAACTAATAAAGCCAATAAACCCTTTGGCACTGCGGATTTGGTAGCGGTGGGCAGGATCAGCGGCGTGCATGCCATAGTCGATAATGGGGCCGAATTCACTTTCGATGCGCCCAATTAATTCGCTACTCGGCACAACGCCATCATTGGCAACATCGGCAACACCCGTCAGAGGCATTACCTCGATGAAACGGATCTCCCAATCGTGTTGTAACGTGAGTGCTACAAGCTCGAGCACATCGTGATCGTTGAGCCCACGCACGACGACCATATTGAGCTTGAGGGGTGTCAACCCTGCAGATTCTGCGGCGTTGATGCCGGCCCACACATCACTGAGGCGTGCACCACGCGTCATCTGCGCAAAACGCTCAGCGTCGAGTGAATCAATGCTGATGTTGACGCGGTCGAGCCCGGCGGCTTTGAGATCGTGGGCAATGGGTGCGAGCTTGACGGCGTTGGTAGTCATGGCGATGTGTTCGATGCCGTCGATGGCCTTGATGTCGCGTACTAACGGCACCAAGTCACGGCGTAGAGTGGGTTCGCCACCGGTTAGACGGATTTTGCGGAACCCGACGGCCGCAGCAGCGCGTACCACGCGCAACAACTCGTCGTTGGTCAACAACTCATCTTTGGGCATGAATTGCATGCCGTGCTCGGGCATACAGTAGACACAACGCAGATTACAGCGGTCAGTGAGCGAGATGCGCAAATAGTCGATGCGTCGCCCATAATTGTCGAGCGCTGGACGATGACTGTCGTAGTGTGGGCGCGAAATGCGTAGGGGATCAATCAGGGTAATCGGCTGAAGACGAGACTCTTCGTATTGCATGATAAACCCTCTTCGTTGCGGGTTATCCACATCACCAATACATTTGGGTATTGGTGATGTGGACGGGTTTTTTAAATATGCTCAAGAACGCTGACGCGTGCAGCAACACGCTGGGCAATGCTTTGAAAGACATCAGCATAGGCGTCGCTGTTCTCACTCAGCACCGCAGGTCGCCCATCGTCACCGCCGGCGCGAATGCTCATGCCGAGAGGGATTTGTCCAAGCAGAGGGACGCCCAAGCGGTCGGCTAGGCGTGCTGCAGCACCAGTCCCAAAAATGTCGTAACGCGCACCGGTGTCTGGTGCTACGAAGTAAGCCATGTTTTCGACAATGCCCAAGAGTGGCACGTTGACTTTGCGGAACATCTCCATGCTCTTGATCACGTCAATGGCTGCGACTTGTTGGGGTGTTGTTACGGTGATTGCCCCGGTCAAACCGACATTTTGCAGTGACTGCGCCAACGTCAGTGCTACATCGCCAGTCCCCGGAGGCATGTCAATAATCAGGTAGTCGAGCGGCGCCCAGTCGACTTGATAAAGGAACTGACGAAGCAACTGTGAGACCATCGGACCACGCCAAATCACCGGTTGACTGTCATCAACCAAAAATCCGACCGACATCAACTTGATGCCATGAGCCTGCAATGGTTGCATGCGTGGCTGGCCGTCGGGGCCAGTCTCGGCATCGGGTTGACCAGTGGTGCCCATCATCAGTGGGATGGATGGACCGTAGATGTCGGCATCGAGCAAGCCGACGCGCGCACCCTCGCGGGCCAGCGCTGTGGCCAAATTTACGGCGACGGTTGATTTGCCCACGCCGCCTTTGCCGGCCGAGACGGCAATGACATGACTGACACCGGGGATGGCGGCTTTGTCGAGTATACCGCCGTGCGTGCGCACTTGGGCGGTGAACTCGACGTTGATGTGTTCACGACTTACGCCGAGAATCTGCTCAATGGCATCTTCACAGGCCGTGCGAATTTCGTGTTTGAGTGGACATGCAGGTGTGGTGAGTTCGACCGCAAAACTGACGCCGTCGTCCTTGATTACCACATTTTTGATCATCTTACGCGACACGAGGTCGCCACCAAGCTCTGGTTCTTGGACGGTCCGCAGGGCGTCGAGGACTTTGGCCTCGGTCAGTTGATTGCGCGAAAACAAACCCATGATTGTCCTACATGCTTATTCAATAAGTATTGTAGGCATTGTACCACAGGATGCGCATGAGAGAGATTACGTGTCGGTGGGGGGGGGCGATGAGGGATGCAAAAACTCGGTGACGATGCGCCCATGTGCGAGATGTGACTCGACGATGCGCTCGATGCGATGATGATTGAGGTGGCAATAGCGGATGGGTCCGGGCCATACCGTCATGTTGGGACCGTCGTCACAGCGACTCTGACATCCGCTCGCGCGAATTTCACAGGTGGTGGTAAGTTGATGCTGTTCAAGCGCCTTGACCAGGGTGGCTCGCAACGATTCGCCGCGACAAAAAGCACCGTGGCACAAGTAGATGCGCACAGAAGGTTGTGTCATGCACCCATTATACGTGATACGTGGGAAGGCATGCGTTTGGAAGACGGGAACGATATGTGTAATAATACCCATATAGATGCAAAAAAAGAGTTGTCTGGTGCCCTCTGCACCGTGTCGTGCATAGACTCTAGTAGGAGCGACCCATCATGGGGATTGCTGCGGATATTGCCTTGATTTTGGTGGTAGCGCTTATTGGAGGCATGGTAGCACAACGTCTTGGTCAGCCACTCATTATTGGATATATCACTGCGGGGATTTTGGTAGGACCGTATACGGCTGGCCCCACCGTCAGTGAGATTCATGATATCGAGGTATTGGCTGAGATTGGCGTGGCCCTGCTGTTGTTCGCACTCGGACTCGAATTCAACTTCCAAAAACTCGCCAAGGTTAAGTGGATTGCCTTTGTTGGTACGCCCATCCAAATTGGCTTGAGCATGTTGATTGGGTGGTCGGTAGCCATTGCCCTTGGCTGGAGTAATACGGCCGCGTTGTGGGCAGGTGGCATCATGGCACTCTCGAGTACTATGGTCATCCTCAAAACCCTTGCCGCCCAAGGAGAGCTCGGCTCATTGGCCAGTCGCATCATGATTAGCATGCTAATCATCCAAGATTTGGCCGTTGTGCCGCTGATGCTTATTCTGCCCGAATTAAATCAACTCGAGAGTGGCATGAATAACTTGCTTTGGGCAGCAGTGCGTGCGACGATCTTTTTGGTGGCAATGGTGGTGGTAGGCA